>Ga0137412_10000383_pt1 | contig 30532 bp, 28 predicted proteins | sample CZODoug2_1_16fun_FD_122160 | JGI IMG/M metagenome (GOLD analysis project Ga0137412, IMG submission 122160) | Vadose zone soil fungal communities from Angelo Coast Range Reserve, California, USA - CZODoug2_1_16fungal (Hybrid Assembly) | ecosystem: Environmental > Terrestrial > Soil > Vadose zone...
CACGCTTCGCTCGAACGGACCCCACGGTGACTGCGATGCCCACCTCCATCCCCACCCCTGACACCCGATACCGCTGGGACGTGCTGATCCTGTGCTGGCCGGTCGCACTGCTTGCTCTTGTTCTGTATCCCATCGTCTGGCTTCTTACGCTGCCTTTCCGGCTGGTGGGAATCGCGGTTCACGGCGTTCTCGGGCTTGTCAGCGCTCTCTTCATGCTCCCGATCCGGCTCCTGCGCGGTCCGCGCGCCATCTGAACCAGCGCTGGTGTCCTGACCCGGTAACTGTCGAGTAAAACCTCGCAAAACCTCTGTTTTTATCCACTTGCAGGTCCTTCGGGGTCCTTTCTTCTTCCATGTCTCGGACCCTACTCTCTGTGGAAAACGTTGTGGAAAGTGTAATTCAGTCGTGGGGATAGATCCTCGCGCTTTGCTGAGCCCGTTTGCGAACCAAAAGACGCTTACTCTGTATAGTATTGAATCTAAAACAGTTATGTGACGCTTGAGGGCCTGGGCATTCCCCGCTTCGCCCGCCGACGTGCAAGGGCGTGCATTTGACATTTGCACAGATTTGCAGCAGGCGCATTACGAATGAGTACAGCGTCCCTCGCTCTTACCCTTGCGATAGAGTTAATTCGAGAGTTACTACCGAGGCCCCGAAAGTCAATGGATTTAGGCCCCCTGCAATGCGATCCGGGTCGCCGCTGCCATGTTGACGCATCCCTACACCGAGTCTATAGTGAAACTGCGGTGGCTGAAGCCGCTGGGCGGCATCCCGCCGTCATGCGCCCATGAATCTTCCTAACTCACTGACGCTGCTGCGGATCTTTTTCGTCCCCGTTCTCATTGTGATCCTCCTCACGCGTAGCCCCAACTTTGAGTTCTGGGGTTTTTCCATGCACTTCGAGGTCTGGGGCGTATTAATCCTGCTTCTGGCGGCGGCCACCGATTGGGCCGATGGCTATCTGGCTCGCCGGCGGCTGCAGGTTACCACCCTCGGCATTCTTCTTGATCCCATTGCCGACAAGCTCTTGATCTCCGCGGCATTCGTTTCTCTGGTGGACATGCACCTGGTTCCCGCGTGGATGGTAGTGATCATCATTGGCAGGGAATTCACGGTTCTTGGCTTGAGGAATATTGCCTCCGCCGAGGGATTCACGATCGAAGCCTCCACTCTTGGTAAAACGAAGATGGTTTTGCAGGTTTGCGCCGTGGCGGTGCTCATCGTTGGAGCCCGCCATCCTTCGTTCAAGCCGCTGGCGCGCATTTTACTCTGGCTCGTGGTAATCAGCGCATTGGTTTCCGCCGCGCAGTATTTCCTTCGCTTCTGGAGCCACGTGGACGACAGCATCAAGAAGCGCCGCCGTCTCCGCATGCTCGAAGCCCGCAAAAAGTCCGAGGATGCCGTCCCTCTCTGATGCCGACCGGCGCGCCGCGCTGCAACTGGCCCGGACGACCGTTGTCGAAGCCTTATCTCACCGCAAGCTTCCTGAAGTCTTTCCTCGCGAAGGAGTCTTCGCCGAGCGCCGCGGCGTCTTCGTAACGCTTCACGTGGGCAAACGTCTCCAGGGATGTATCGGCGTCATTGAAGCAAATGAACCGCTGGGAGAAGCCATCGTTCGTTGCGCAGCCAGCGCTGCTCTGGAAGATCCTCGGTTCGCCCCTATGAAGCCGGAAGGGCTTGCCGAACTCAGCATCGAAATCTCTTTGCTTTCGCAATTGGAGCCACTCTCACCAGAATTCATCGAAATCGGCCGTCACGGGCTATTGGTCCAGTTGCACGCGCAGCGCGGCCTTCTTCTCCCCCAGGTTGCGATCGAACATCATCTGAGCCGCGAGCAGTTCCTCGAGGAGACTTGCCGCAAGGCCGGATTGGGCCGCGAGGCCTGGCGCGATCCCGAAGCTCGCCTGTTTGCATTTACTTGCGAAGTGTTTTCCGAAATCTTGCGTCGGGAGGAGGCTTGAAAGCACGCGCGTAGCTGATCAAGCCTAAACAACGCCTCAAAAACAAAAGGCCCGCGCGGAACAACCGCAACGGGCCCGAAATCATGGAATTGTGTGTCGGAGGTCTACTCGATTTCGACGTAGTCGCCCGCGTAAACTTCGATGGCGTTGTAAGTGATCATCATGGTCGAGGAATTGTGGTTGACGTTGATGACTATGCCCTCGCCGATCACTTCGCGCGGCAGGTCATTCCATTCGTAGCGCCTGGGGGCGCTCCCGAACCCGTACATCGAGTACTGATAGCCCTTGTTTTGTGGCACCGTCTCTGCCATCGAACCTTGATACCGGAAGATTCGGAAGTAATCGCCGACCTTGACCCCCTGGCCGCTCCCGAGGTTTACGTACACCGCGCTGAGTTTACCGAAGACCTGTCCGTAGTCCTTTCCAGCCACCACCATTGCCACTGGCTTGCCGCTCACGGGCGCAAAGTGATCGAAGGCGCCAGAATCTTTGAACGGCGGTGCCGGACGGTCCTGATAAGGCTGCAGGATATCCCCACGCTGCATATACCCGCACGAGAATATGACCTGAGCGACAGAAACCTTTGGCTGAACGTTTACTACCCGGACCTGTCCCGCGTCCATATAGGGCGTGCCCATGGCTTTCAGGAGCTTCTCCTGCCACTTGAACCATGGCACGTCTGTCGGGTCCTTGTCCTCCCGCACCACGGAGAACCGATCGCCCACGCGAACACCTTTGTCCTGGCCGCGATTGATGTGTACGTAGTCGCCGCGCGTAAAGCTGATCTTGTAGTTCGACTGCTCCCCTGAGACGATCCGGATCTCGTCCGGCACGTGCTGATCCGCGACGAAACCTGAACAATTCACCGTGCTGAAGTCGATTTGAGGAATTGCCGGAGCATCCTGGGGTGCGTTCTGCGCCGAACTTACCGCCCCACCCAGGAATACCGATAAAGCCAAGACAGCTATTCTAGCGCGCATTCCATAACTCCTTTGAAAACACGCCCGATGGGCCGTGCAGGGACTTTTCCTAGCGAAAGTATCAGGGCCTACCCCACGCGTCAACCAAATGACCAAGGTCGCTTTACACTTTTGATACGGGTGCTGGCGGCGAATACGGCATACTACTAGCTGTATTTTCAACAGATTGGCGGTGCAGGGCGCGGCATGGGTCTTTTTGGCACAGGTTTACGGCGGATTTGTGCTGTCGTAGCGGCCTCCACGGCGGACGAAATGTCAAAGTTGGTGCGCTCCGCCTTAAGACAAACCAGGACTGTCGAGTTGCGCCTCGATTGGCTGTGTAGTGACGCGGAGCGTGCGCGATTCCTCGACTGGCTTGCAGCCGGCCGGCCTCGGAATGCCACTTTTCTCGCCACCTGCCGCCGCCGCGAAGGCGGCGGCAAATTTCCCGGGTCCGTTGACCGCGAACTCTACTGGCTGATTCGGGCCCGCGAAGCCGGCTGCCAATGGTGCGATCTCGAAGTGGAAACCTTGCGCAAGCTTCCCGGCCAGTCCGTTCGCGAATATCCCGTGCCGCCGCGTGTCTTGCTTTCCGTACACGACTTTGAGGGCACTCCGGATTTGCCTCGAAGCATGAACCCGCCGGCCCACGGCGCCGTCGATGCCATCAAAATCGCCGCCGAAGCGCGAAACATCCACGACAGCATCCGGCTCCTGCGCCTGGCGCGCGGTTCGAAGAGTTTTGTCGCCGTTCCGATGGGAGAAGCCGGCCTGCCCGCGCGAATCCTCGCCTTGCGCGAAGGCAGCGCCTTGGCTTACGCGCCCGTTGCCGCGGCCACCGCCCCCGGCCAGGTTTCACTCGACGACATGATTCATCTCTACCGCGCCCACGCGCTCACGCGCAGCACGCGGGTCTACGGTGTGATTGGCGATCCCATCGGCCACTCTCTTTCTCCGCTGCTGCACAACACGGGATTCGCGGCGCGTCGCATTGATGCCGTCTATCTCCCATTTCTGGTGCGCCAACTCGGCGATTTTCTTGCCGCTGTTCCAGAGTTCGGTGTCAAAGGTTTCAGCGTCACTCATCCACACAAGCAGACAATTCTCAAGTATCTGAAGAAGTGTGATCCTCTCGCGGAGGAAATTGGCGCCGTTAACACTGTGGTCGTTCGTCGCAACGGATCTCTTTATGGCTGCAACACCGATTACCTCGGCGTGCTCCGTGCGCTCGAGAAAAAACTTCGCATCAATGGCAGCCGCATCTTGATCTTCGGGGCGGGTGGAGCGGCCCGGGCGGCCGCTTTTGCGCTGGTACGTTCCGGCGCTGCCGTCGCCATTTGCACGCGCCGCGAAAAAGCCGCAAAGGTACTCGCACGCGCTTTCGGCGCAGAGGCAGTGCCCCGCGCCGCGTTGCGCACCGAGTTTTTCGACGCCATCCTGAACGCCACCCCGGTCGGCATGCATCCGCACGATGACGTTTCACCGCTCGCGCCCGGCGAGTTACATTGCCGGCTCGTTATGGACCTAATCAACCGCCCTCAGAGAACACAGCTCTTGAAAATTGCCGCCCGGAAAGGCATCGCCACTGTTCCTGGCGTCGAAATGCTCATCGCTCAAGGCGTCGCTCAGTGGGAGATTTGGATGCAAAAGCGCCCGCCCGAAGCGTCCATGCGCCGCGCCGTGCTCGCGGCGCTGAGAGAGGCGCACCCTTATCATTTCTGACCGATCTGACCGAGAATGGAGTGCCTGGGTCGAAAAACCCCGGGTCGCAAATCAAGGCGTGCTGAAATCAAAGGAGTTAACGTCACGTGCTCTGCCTTGCCTGACACTGAGAGATTTTCATGAGGTTTCGCGGGCCAGAGGCCCTAGGTGACACTGACAGAAACATGGGGGGAGGTAGGTCGGTTATGGTTAACTAGCCCGCATTTTCTTACTAGCATTCCGCCGGTCTGCCGGGACCACCTAATACCGCCTGCCTAGCCTCGGCACCGTTCTTCCCAGGTGAGGGGGGCCTGCCCCGGCCTCTGACGAATAATCCGGGCCAGCCTCAAGTAATGTAATAATAGGTTTCTTTTCTCTGTGAACTGAAAACTGTCAACCGTGAAGCTATTCCCATGATCGAGCCGGATTTCCGTGAATTTCAGCGCCTTGCGAAACAAGGCAACCTCATCCCGGTCTACGATGTTTTTTCCGCGGATTTGCTGACTCCTGTCAGCGCCTATCTGCGAATCGCCCAGGGTGCAGAGTACTCCTTCCTTCTCGAGAGTGTGGAGGGCGGCGAAAAAATCGCGCGTTATACGTTCGCGAGCGCGCACCCCGAGGAAGTTTTCCGCTACGCCAACGGCGCGTGCGTCCTGGAGAGCCGCGGCCGGATGGTCTGGGAAGAGCGCGATCCCATCTCCTTCTTGCGCGCGCGCATCGAGCGTTTTCGCCCCGTGCGGCTTCCTGGATTGCCGCCGCTGGTCGCCGGCGCCATCGGCTATTTCAGCTATGACATGGTGCGGCTGATCGAGCGCATCCCCATGCGCCTCCGCGATGAAATCGGCCTTTACGATGCCATGCTGATGTTCTATCGCGGCCTCGTCGCTTTCGATCATGTGCAACACCGCTTGTGGATCGTTCGTAATGTTTTCACTGAAGGCCGCGGCAGTCTCCGCGCGAAATACAACGCCGCCGTGCGGGAAATCAAGGAGACGCGCCGGCTGCTCGATAATCCCGTGCCTGCGGAACGGCCGAAGAAGCCGTCGAAAGCGAGGAAACGCGGGCCGCTAAAGGTGACTTCCAATTTCCGCCGGCCCGAATACCTCGCTGCCGTGCGGAAAGCGAAGCAATACATTCGCGCCGGGGATATTTTTCAGGTCGTGCTAAGCCAGCGGTTCTCGGCCAAGACGCAGGCCGAGCCATTTGAAGTCTATCGCGAGCTTCGCGCGTTGAATCCCTCACCCTATCTTTTCTACCTGCAACTGAACGACGTCTCTGTTGTCGGCAGTTCACCGGAAATGCTCGTTAAAGTGCAGGGACGCGATGTTTTCTACCGTCCCATCGCCGGCACGCGGTGGCGCGGCAAGGACGAAGCGGAAGACCAGCGCCTCGAACGCCAAATGCTTGCCAGCGAAAAAGAACGCGCCGAACATATCATGCTCGTCGATCTTGGACGCAACGATCTCGGCCGGGTCTGCGAGTACGGCACGGTGAAGCACGAAAAGCTATTGACCGTCGAGCGCTACTCGCACGTCATGCATCTGGTTTCGAGCTTGCGCGGTCGCTTGCGGGAAGATGTGGACTGTTTCGACGCGTTGATGGCCTGTTTTCCGGCCGGCACGGTCTCCGGCGCGCCCAAAGTTCGCGCCATGGAAATCATTGAAGAGATGGAGCGCACCCGCCGCGGAATTTACGCCGGCGGCATTTTGTATCTCGATTTCGCGGGCAACCTCGATTCCTGTATCGCGCTTCGTACCATGGTGATGAAAAATGGTGTCGCCCACATCCAAGCCGGCGGCGGCATAGTTGCGGATTCCACGCCGCAGGGCGAATATCAGGAGAGCGTGAATAAGTCGAAGGCGCTGCTCACAGCGCTGGAAAAAGCGCACCGCGGCAATCAATCCAGGAAGCCGTCATGATTCTGCTCCTTGACAACTACGATTCCTTTACTTACAACCTCGCGCAGTGTCTCGGCGAACTGGGTTGCCAGGTCGAGGTGCATCGCAACGACAAAATTACAGTCGACGAGATCATCCGCCGAAAACCGGAACGCATAGTAATTTCCCCCGGCCCTTGCACCCCGCAGGAGGCCGGCATTTCCGTGGAGCTGGTCGAGCGCCTGGCCGGAAAATTTCCTATCCTCGGTGTGTGCCTCGGCCACCAGGCCATTGGCGCTGCGTTCGGCGGCAAAATCGTCCGCGCTCCGAAACTCTTCCATGGCAAAACGAGCCAGATCCATCACGACGGTAAAAACATTTTCCGCAGCCTGCCTGATCCCTTCACCGCCACGCGCTATCATTCCCTGATCGTCGAGAAAAAATCCCTGCCGCGCGAGTTAATGATCACCGCCGAGACCGACGACGGCATCATCATGGCCTTCCGTCACCGCCGCCACAAAATCGAAGGCGTGCAGTTCCATCCAGAATCCGTCCTCACCGAATCCGGCAAGCAACTCTTGCAGAATTTCTTGTCTCTCTGACTTCGCTGTGAAGTTCTTCTCTGTGACCCTCTGTGGTCTCTGTGCCCTCTGTGTTGAATCTTTTCTGTCTCACCAATTCAAATCCGCCAAGATCGCTCCATAGATCTCCATCCCGCGCCAAAATTGCCCCAACCGCAGATTTTCATCCGAGCTGTGCTGATGGTTGTCGTAATTTACAATCGGCACGCCAATCCAAGGTAGACCAAAGTCTTCGAAAATATACATCGGCACGCTGCCGCCCAGCGTTGGCGCGACGACGGCATTTCCGCCCGTAGTATCTTGCACGAGCTGAACGAGCGCTTTTGAAACAGGCAACTCCATGGAAGTTCGTGAAGCGCGATAATTCCAGACGTCCTTGACGACACGTACGACACGCGGATTTGAAAGGCGCTCCTCTCTTGTGGGCGGGGCCGAAGTTACATGAAAACCTTGCTTCCGAATGTGCGCCAGCACCTGCTCGAATTTCTTGTCGGGATCCTCGCCTTTCACCAAACGCACATCGAGCGCGGCCTCGGCCTTCTCCGGCACGATGTTCTGCGCCTGCTCGTCCACGTAGGCACTGCGCAGGCCGCGGATATTCAGCGAGGGGAGTTGAAGAAGCTCGACAAGCCGTTTGCCACCGCCCTCCGGTTTGGCGAACTGGAGCTCTCTTTCGAGATCCTCGTCATTGTTCGGCATCTCTTCGAGCGCTTTTTTCTCGGTGTTTCCAAGTGGCACGACGTCGTCGTAGAAGCCCTCAATCAGGACGCGTCCATCGTCCGATTTCATCGAAGCGAGAAGCCGTGCCAAGTGGAAACCTGGATTTGGCGCCCAGTTTCCGTAGTGGCCGCTGTGCAGGGCGCGGATTGGCCCAAATGTCGTGATTTCGAATCCGAGAATGCCTCGATTTCCAAAGAAGACCAGCGGCCGCCCGCTTTGATGCACGGGCCCGTCCCCGGTGATCAGCAAATCGCCGCCAAGCAGATTTTTATGAAGTTCCAGCGTGCGCTGCAGATTCGGCGAGCCAGCCTCTTCTTCGCCTTCCAAAACGAGTTTCAGGTTGACGGCCAGGGGAATCTTCTTAGCGCGCAGAGCGTCGATAGCGGCAAGCAGCGCCACGATCGGCGATTTATCATCCGAGGACGAGCGCGCGTAGATCCGCCAATTGTCGTCATAGACCGCCCGATGTTGCGCGCTGTTTTCCGGGAAGGGAATGCGCTTTCCTCCGGCTTCGATGGCGCCGTCGCGAAGCACCGGCTCAAACGGCTTCCCATCCGTCCACGCTGCCGGATCGACCGGCTGCCCGTCATAGTGCGCATAAAAAACCACTGTGCGTTTCGCTTCCGGCGCGATCAGCTTGCCGAAAACCACCGGGCCGCGCCCGCTGATCGGGAGCAAATGCGTCTCTATCCCGCGCGCCTCCAGCATCTCCACCAGACGCGCCGCATTCTTCTGGATGTTCGGTGTGTCGCTGGCAATGTTCGGAATCGATAGAAATTCGCTTAGTTCGCGGATGATGCGGTCCTCATTGTCCATCCGGTACTCGCGCACTTCTTGCGCGACCTGCGCAGGCAACGGAGGTGTTGACTTCTGCGCGAACGCCGGATACGGTAAAAAGGCAATCAACAGAGTGACCACTATGTTTCTCAAAGTTCCTCTCCTCTAACGCTTCCGGCGGCTTTGCTGCCGCAGAGCAGCACGCTGGCCCCGCGCGGCCTGCCAGCGATTCTATCCGACCCGTAAGGTCTCTGCTCGTTTGCCGTTTTCTTCCCGCGGTGCGCAGGTTCCGCGGCGCCACTTTGGAGCTGTAGATGAGTGAGTTCGCGCTGGAAGTTGAAAATCTCGTCAAAGTGTACGCCTCGCGCGGCAAAGCGCCAATCCGCGCCGTCGACGGCATGAGTTTCCACGTGCCCCGCGAGATCATCTTCGGTCTGCTTGGACCCAACGGCGCGGGCAAGTCGTCATTGTTGCGCATGCTCTCCACGCTCACGCGTCCTACCGAAGGGACCGCAAAGATCCTCGGCTACGACGTAGTGAAAAAGCCCATCGAAGTCCGAAAGCGGATTTCGTCTGTGATTCAGGCGACAGCGGTCGAGCTGTTCCTGTCCGTGAAAGACAATCTACTCACCTACGCGCGCTTCCAGGGATTGGACAAAGCGGTGGCCGCGCGCCGTGCCGATGCCTTGATGGAAGAATTTCAGCTCGGCTCGGAAGTCGACCGCAAGGTGCAGGACTTGAGCGGCGGTTTCCGCCGCCGCGTTCAAGTCGCGAAAGTGTTCATGGTCGACACACCAGTGCTTTTCCTGGATGAATTCTCGACCGGGATGGATCCCATCCTGAAGCGCCAGGTAATGAATCTTCTGCGCGCCGAAGTCGAGAAAGGAAGAACCATCATCCTCACGACGCAAGTTCTCAGCGAAGCGGAAGAGCTTTGCGATGACATCCTCATCATCAACAGAGGAAAACAGATCGCGCGCGGCGACCTCAACACGCTCAAGCAGCTTTCCCGGGGCGTATACGATATTACGCTGGCGTTTGATCGCTTGCCGGACATCATTCAGGCTGAGATTGCTGCGCTCACACCCATCCGTTTCACAGTCGAGGGAAACACCATTGAGCTCACTCTCAAGATCGAAGAAAGCCGTGTCATGGACGTTGTCAGCGCCCTCTCGCGTAACCGCCATGTTCTGCGTGTCGAAGTCCGCGGCGCAAGTCTTGAGGATATTTTCGTCGAATTGACGACCCGGGAAGGAAAGGTGGTCGCTTGAGTGCAATATCCGCCGTGGTCTACCGCGAAGCGAAGATTCGCGCAACCAACTTCACGTTCATCTTCTGGGATCTGTTCTTCCCGCTCCTCTACATGCTTGTCTTTGGCGTCGGCATCAATACCGCCCTTGGCGCTCCCGCCGGGCTCGGCAATGTGAATTACAACGAATTCTTCCTGGCGGGAATTCTGGCCATGGCCAGTTTTGCCATCGCCTCCAATACCTCCTGGTCGTTTTTCCTCGATCGCGACAACGGCATCTTCTACGAAATGCTCACCTATCCCATGAGCCGCAGCGAATACCTGCTCGGAAAAGTCATTTTCAATGTCCTCATCTCCATCGGTCAGGCCGCTCTCACCCTCGTGGTCGGCCGTCTCGTTTTGGGCATCCGCATCCAGTGGACGAAGCTGCCCTTGCTCCTGACGGCCATGGCCATCGGCACGGCAGGATGGTTTTTCTTCTACGCCATATTCGCCTTGCGCATCCGGCGCAATGATCTATTCAACAGCATCACCAGTGTCTTTTATTTCGTTTTTATGTTTGCCAGTTCGATGTTCTATCCGCTCGAGCCGCTCCCCGCATGGTTTCGCACCGCCGCACTCCTGAATCCCATTACCTGGGAGATCGATTGGCTGCGCTACACCTCCATCGGAATCGGGAATTTTCACTCGATTTTGCTCGAAGGGGCGGCATTCCTGGTTTTCTCACTGGCCTGTTTTGCCTACGCCGTGCGCTGCCTGCAGCAACAGGAGTAGTCATCTCGGTTGGCTTCACTTGCCGTAGAGCCGCCCCGTTTCGGGACATCGGCCCCGCCTCTGCCAGGCAGCTCTCCCTCTGATGAACTAGCAGCTAACGACTGATTGAGCACAGTACCATCGCCTCTGTCGCTCCTCCCCCTACACTAGAGTGAGATTCCCTCGGAGGGCTCGCATAGCTATGCTGCGATGTGCTTTGGCTACGATCCTGGTGTTTCTGCTGGCGGGCATTCCCCTGCCTGCAAGACCTGCAGGTACTCCGAACTTGCTGGCGCTTGGCGTTGTCACGCAGGCCTCCGGCGCGCACTTCAGGGCCGCCAAAGTCTCCGCGGGCGCCACTATTTACGACGGCGACGGCTTGTCAACCGAGGCCGAAGGGGCGCTCCAATTCCGCGGTTCGGCCGCAGTGTTTTATCTGCCCGGCTCCAGTGGCGTTACCTTGCATGGCCTCCCGATGGGAACCCAGGCGCAGCTTCAGACGGGCACGGTGGTCTTCTCCACAGCCAAGGCTGTCGCCATGGAAATCCTTGCGGATGGAGCCTTCATTCGCCCGCTTGCCGATGGTCCCACGATCGCCCAAGTCACCATTGTCGGCCCTAAGGAATTGCAGATCAGAGCGCGGCGCGGCGCCTTACAATTTGCCTATGCGGGCGCAACGGAGAAAATAGCCGAAGGCGCGTCTTATCGCATCGTTCTGGATCCTCCGGAAGCTGCGCCGCCTTTCCCTCAGCGGGTCCCAACGAAGGCCGGACGTGAAAGCAAAAAATACAAAATTATCGCAATCGTAGCCATCGGCTGGGCGACCGAATGGGGCTTCCACGAAATCTTCGAAAGTCCCGCCCGCCCGTAATTCCGAAGTCTTCCTGAAGCCGAATCCCGGTCGTGAATCTAACTCCCGCTTGTGAAAGCGGCTAGACTCGCCAGTTTCTCGCTTGCGGCCCCTGAGGCGATGACGAAACTTGCGAGTCCCGCTCCTTCGCGGAAATTGGCAGCGATACCGGCAGCGACAAGCGCAGCCGCAGCATTGACCACGACAACATCGCGCGCCGGCCCGGGCTCGCCTTCCAGTGTGCGCCGTATGAGCGCCGCATTTTCGGGCGCCGTCCCTCCGCGAATCGATTCGAGCCGTGCGCGCGCCATGCCGAACTCATCCGGCGTCACCGTGAAGCGCCGGATCGCTCCATCCCGGACCTCGGCGACCATCGTTTCCCCCGCAAGCGAAATTTCGTCTAGGCCCCCCGCGCCATGCACCACAAACGCGCGCTCGACACCCAGCTCCGCCAGCGTCGCAGCCACGGGGTCAATTACATCTTCAGAAAAAACGCCCAGAACTTGCGATTGTGCCCCCGCTGGATTCGTGAGCGGCCCCAGCAAATTGAACACGGTTCGCACGCCGATCTGTTTACGGGCGGGAGCCGCATGCCGCGTGGCCGTGTGCGCGGCTGGCGCAAACAGAAATCCAATGCCAATCTCCCGGATCGCCCGCCCATACCGTTCGAACGGAAGATCGATCCGCACTCCCAGCGCTTCCAGCACGTCTGCCGAGCCGCTTCGCGAGCTGGCCGCGCGATTCCCATGCTTTGCAACTCGCGCCCCCGCCGCCGCCGCAACGATCGCCGCCGCCGTCGAGATATTAAACGTGTTCGAACCATCGCCGCCGGTTCCGCACGTGTCCACCATGTTCGCGGGCCGTGTCTCGCCCTCCGCAAACACCCGTGTGGCGTGCCGCCGCATCACTCGCGCAAATCCCGCGAGTTCCTGCACCTCAATGGGCCGCCGATTGAGCGCCGCGAGCAGTCGCACGATTTCCGGCGTCTCGACACGTCCCGAAAGCAGCTCCTCCATCGCCGCTTCTGCTTCCGCGCGGGTGAGCACGTGCCCGGCCTCGACTCGATCGATCTGCGAAGATGTCATCGGAATGATGCCGGAAGGTGGTGATCCTGCCCGTGAGGAAGCGAGTATTTTTTCTTCATTTTCTGTGCCATCTCGAATAGCGGTTCAATTTGGACTGAGTGTTCTCATTTGGATGTCGGCTCTCCAACAAAAACCAGGCATTCGTTGGGATCTTCGATATGAAACTCGGTCATCCCGTATTCCCTTTCAAACAGATCTCTGATTCTGTAGCGATCCTTGAACGCTTTAACGTGCTCCCACATTGAACGGATACCACAGACCTCGATGTATATCTCGGCGTGCCCCCGGACACACGTCATGACTTCCTCTGAGGCAGCTTTCATAAAGTGGATGGTCTGGCCGTCGCGTTCCACGATCGAATATTCCGGCGAATTCCGAGTCGGGGTGAATCCCAGCACACTCTTGTAAAACACGACGGTTTCCTCCATGTTGGCGACCGCCAGCATGGGGCTTATTTTTTTCGCTATCGTCGGAGCGTTCATTCCGGTCTCCTTGCTCTGCTTTCGCCTTCCAGTTAAACTTCTATGTTTCAAATGACGTGAAAATTCTAACACTAGCAGGCTGTTTCAAACTCGAACGGAAAACGGAACCTCGATGAAGATTCATGAATACCAGGCCAAGGCCATCCTCGCCCGCTACGGCGTCACCACTCCCCGCGGCGAAGTCGTCTTCACCAAGGAAGAAGCGCGCGAAGCGGCGCAACGCCTGAAGTCGCACATCACCGTCGTGAAAGCCCAGATTCACGCCGGCGGCCGCGGCAAAGCAGGCGGCGTCAAGCTGGCGCGTTCCGCCGACGAGGCCGCCGATCTCGCCAGCCACATTCTCGGCATGAAGCTGATCACTCCGCAAACCGGTCCCGCCGGCCGCATCGTCAAGCGCCTGCTCATCGAAGAAGGCCTGGACATCAAGCGCGAACTCTATCTCGGTCTGCTCGTCGATCGCGCCGCCGGCCGCGTCGTCTTCATGGCCAGTGCCGCTGGCGGAATGGAAATCGAGGAAGTTGCCAAGGAAAATCCCGGCGCCATTTTGCGCGAAGCCATTCATCCTGCGGTTGGTTTGCAGTCTTATCAGACTCGCAAGATCGCTTTCGGCCTCGGCTTGCCGATGGAAGTGGTCAACCATGCCACACCATTCCTCCAGGCTCTCTACCGCGCCTTCATCGATACCGACGCCTCGCTGCTCGAGATCAATCCCTGCGTGCTCACCGGCGAAAGCAAACTCGTCGCGCTCGACGCCAAGATGACCTTCGACGACAACGCGCTCTTCCGTCACAAGGAACTCCGCGAACTGCGCGACTTAGACGAGGAAGATCCGCTCGAAGTCGAAGCCTCCAAGCACGGCCTCAACTACATCAAGCTCGATGGCAGCGTCGCCTGTATGGTCAACGGCGCGGGCCTCGCCATGGCCACCATGGACATCATCAAATACGCCGGCGGCTCTCCCGCAAACTTCCTCGATGTCGGCGGCGGCGCTTCTGCCGAGCAGGTGAAGAACGCATTCCGCATTCTCATGAGCGATCCAGAAGTCAAAGCTGTGTTCATCAATATTTTCGGCGGCATCTTGCGCTGCGATGTGCTCGCCACCGGCGTCGTCGCCGCTGCCAAGGATTTGCAATTGCAAGTCCCCGTCGTCGTTCGCATGGAAGGAACCAACGTCGAGGTCGGCCAGCAAATTCTCCGCGACAGCGGCTTGAACCTCACCATCGCCGATGGCATGAAGGACGGCGCGCAAAAAGTCGTGGCCCTCGCGGGAGGTGCACGATGAGCATTTTGGTCAATGAAAAAACTCGCCTGCTCGTCCAAGGTTTCACCGGCCGCGAAGGCACCTTCCACGCCCAGCAAATGATTGAGTACGGCACAAATGTGGTCGGCGGCGTCACTCCCGGCAAAGGCGGCACCAAGCATCTCGAGCGCCCCGTCTTCAACACCGTCGCCGACGCCGCGAAAGCCACCGGCGCAAACGCCTCCGTGATCTTCGTTCCTCCGCCCTATGCCGCCGATGCCATCTTGGAAGCCGCCGACGCCGAGCTCCCGCTCATCGTTTGCATCACCGAAGGCATCCCCGCCATAGACATGGTACGCGTCGCGTCTGTCGTGGACTTTAAGAAAACTCGTCTGATCGGCCCGAACTGCCCCGGCATCATTTCTCCCGGCAGGTGCAAGGTCGGCATCATGCCCGGCCGCATTCACAAGCAGGGAAATGTCGGCGTGGTCAGCCGCAGCGGCACGCTGACCTACGAAGCCGTCCACCAATTGACGCAACTCGGCATCGGCCAATCCACCTGCATCGGCATCGGCGGTGATCCCATCATCGGCACGACGTTCCTCGACGCCATCCGGTTCTTCAACGATGATCCGGACACGCACGCCATCATTATGATCGGCGAAATCGGTGGCAACGCCGAAGAACGCGGCGCGGATTGGATCAAGGTCAACGTAAAGAAGAAGCCCGTCGTCGGCTTCATCGCCGGCCAGACCGCGCCCCCCGGCCGCCGCATGGGCCACGCCGGCGCGATCATCAGCGGCGGCCAGGGCACCGCCAAGGACAAGTACGCGGCGATGGCCGCCGCCGGCATCCGCACCGTCGAATCTCCCGCGGACCTCGGCTCTACGCTCGCGGCAGCCTTGCAATAGTTGTGACGCCGGCTTGAAGGCGGAGACTTAACTCTCACTTTTATCTGGAGGATTTTTTCTTGGCTCTCGAACGCACTTTCGCAATCATCAAACCCGACGCCGTCAGTCGCGGTCAGCAAGGCGAGATTCTTACCCGCATTCACAAAGCGGGTTTCAAGATTGTCGCCATGAAATCCATGCGCCTATCCAAAGAAGGAGCCGGCGGCTTTTACGCTGTCCACAAAGAGCGCCCCTTCTTCGCGGAACTCACCGACTTCATGAGCTCCGGCAAAATCTTTGCCCTCGTTCTCGAAGCCGAAGGCGCTATCCTCAAGTGGCGCGACACCATGGGCGCGACCGACCCCAAGAAAGCTGCCCCCGGCACCATCCGCCACGACCTCGGCACCAGCATCGGCAACAATTGCACTCATGGCTCCGACGCTCCGGAAACCGCCGCCTTCGAAATCGGCTACTTCTTCTCCGGCCTCGAACTGATTTAGCTCCACCCGCGAATCGTTCCGCGTAGGGGCACGATACATCGTGCCCCTCTTTCATTGTTCTTGCGTCCTTACCTCGTTACTTCTTTGCTTCATTTCTTCTACACTCTTCCGATGGATCCCCTCCGCGAACTCGGCCGCACCCTCCTCGTTCTCGGCGCCCTCTTGGTCTTTATCGGCGCTCTGCTTTACTTCGGCGGAAAACTCCCATTGCGCCTCGGCCGCCTCCCCGGCGACATCATCTACCACGGCCAACACACCACCTTCTACTTCCCGATCGTCACCTGCCTCATTCTCAGCCTCGGTCTTTCTCTCCTCTTTTGGCTTTTTGGGCAGTTCCGCAAGTAACCAGACCTTTTCGTTCACTTCCTTTAGTTCCTCAACCACCTTTAGCTCATTTTCTCAACACCGAACTCCGCGCGGATGAACGCCTTGATCCCTTGCCCTCCCGTCAACCGCAAGCACAGCAATTTCCCCTCGTGCTCGAGGTCCAGGTGAAAATCAAAAAATGGGCAGCACTTGCTTTCTGCGCCGACCCACTCCGCCAACTCGGCAAGCGATATGTCCGCCGGGTTGTACTGAAATTCGTAGCCTTTCTGTGTTTCCACGATCTCCTTTCGCTGCGCATTCAATTTCTCGCTCAATTGCTTGTGCCGTGCACGCTCTTCCGGCGTCAGCGCCTTGATGTTGCAATAGAACTTGCTCTGGGTCGTTGCCACTTGTCTCTCCCCCTCCACGACGATCGTCGGGCCTTGCGCCGCAAGCCCTGCTGCTTCGCCGCCCCCAATCAGTAGCGCCAGGGCCGCACCCGCCGTCGCTACCGCCCTTCTCTTGCCCACTTTTCCAAATTGTTCCTTCATGCTATTCATCGCTTTCCTCCAAATAGGGTTTGCCACGTCCCATGCTTCAATGCTAGAAGTTAAAGTCAGCTTTAAGTCATGCTGTATTTTCCGGAACGCCATCATGAAAATCGGTGAACTCGCCCGCCGCACCAAGCTCAACGCCTCCGCCATCCGCTACTACGAAAAAATTGGCGTCCTCGTCGCGCCCCAGCGCGTCGGCGGCCAGCGACGTTATCCCACCGACTCTTTCGACCGCGTCCTCCTCATCCGCTTCGCCACCGACATGGGGTTCACCCTTGCCGAAATCAAGCTCTTCCTCAGCGGCCTCCGCGACAACGCTCCCGTCGGTCCCCGCTGGAAAAGACTCGCCAACCGTAAACTCCTAGAAGTCGATCAAAACATCGCCCGCTCTCTCAAGCTCAAATCCCTCCTTCAGAACCTCCTCCGCTGCCGCTGCGCCTCCCTCCGGCAATGCGTCCGCGCCCTCGGCCCCAGCGAAGACCTCTGCCTCCTCCAGAACTTCCGGCGCTAAGCTTGGTGCTTTTCCATGCGCATGGATCCGTCCGCCGTCTGCTTTAAAAATCCTTGTGATATGCCATGGCATATGTCAAGCGCCCGACGCGCTCGAAATCCCCAGGGGAGGGCTGCCATGCGCAAAATTGCCAAGCTTTTCAAGAACGGCCGCAGCCAGGCTGTCCGTTTGCCTTCGGATTTCCGCTTCACTTCGCGGGAAGTCTTCATGCGCAAGGATCCCGAAACGGGCGACGTCATACTCTCTCGCAAGCCCGGCTCCTGGGACGACCTCTTCGCCGTCGCCGACACCGGCGAAATTCCCGCGGACTTCCTCGCTTCCCGCGATCGCCGTCCGCCCAAAAAACGCCGACTCTTCTGATCGGAACAGCGCATGCCCCGTTTCATGCTCGATACCAATAGCGTGAGCTACGCCCTCAGAGGAAATCCGCCCTCAGTTCGCGAGCACTTGCGCCGCGTTCCCATGGCCCAGGTTTGCATTTCTTCCATCACTGAAGCCGAGCTGCTCTTCGGTCTCGCCCTGAAACCCCAAGCCACAAAACTCGCCGAGCTCGTCAATCAATTCCTCTTGGGCGTTTCAGTTTTGCCTTGGGACTCCGCCGGCGCACAGGCCTACGCGGACCTGTGCTCCGCCTCCTGGAAGCGGGGCCGCCCCCTCGCCGCTACGGACATGCTCGTCGCCGCCCATGCCTTTGCCTCCGGCCTCACCCTCGTCACCAGCGGCCGCTCCTTCCGTTCCCTTCGTCCCCGCCTCCGCCTCGCCGACTGGTCCAAGCCCCTTTGATTTCAGGCTGGCAACAAGACTCACCGTAGCAACCTTCGTCTAATTCTTCGCATCCCTCTGATCAAGCGAGGAAGCATTGCGCGCGACTTCATGCCTTCCGCCCATGCAGTGGGCTCAATGCCTAGGAGACTCTTCCCGCTCGCGGGCCTGCTGTTTTTTCTGTCTGCAACGGGCGCATTCGTACCGCCCTACCCCGCACAATCGTATTCATTGAATGACGTGCCGCAGCAGGTTTTTCGCATCGTGTGCAACCGTGAGACGAATATTCCTTTCGCGATGGACGCACCCATTTCCAAAGGGCTATCCCACTCGATCCAAACCACTTACTGTTAACCTCTTGACAAATTACACGGATATGCCATATTGGTGTTTGGATTTAACGCCGCCAACTCGCCCCGCCCACCAGGTCCTTCAAACTCCTTCAAGACCATTGGGCCTCACGTGGTTACCTTCTCGCCAACCGTTCGCTTGCATAAGTTATTTAGCTGCAACACTTACGAAGAACAGGGGGGCGGGGGGTGCGCTCTTGGTTCGGTCGGCTGAGCGCCCTTTCGTTACCTCTTTACTTCCCTATCTCCTTACTTCATCTTTTCTCCTCACCCGGGGTCACTCCGCATGATCGAACAGCTCACCTTCAACCTCATGCCCGACCGCAAGACCTGGACCGTCAGTGAGCTGACCGGGAAAATCCGCGACCTGCTCGCCAAGAACTTCACCGACATCAGCGTCCAGGGCGAAATCTCCAACTGCCGGGAAGCCCAGTCCGGCCACATCTACTTCACCCTGAAAGACGATCGCGCCCAGGTCCGCTGCGTTTACTTCAAGCAGCAGCAGCGCGGCATCAAGTTCCGCCCCGAAGACGGCTTGCAAATCACCGTGCGCGGCAGCATTAGCGTCTACGAGCAGCGCGGCGAATATCAGATTTACGTCGAGAAAATCGAGCTGATGGGTCAGGGCGCGTTGCAGCTTGCTTTCGAGCAATTGAAGAAGCGACTCGAAGCCGAAGGCCTGTTCGATGCCGCGCGCAAGAAACCGCTGCCGCTTCTCCCCAGCCGCATCGGCATCATCACTTCACCAAAGGGCGCTGCCGTCCGCGACGTCGTCCGCATCCTCACGCGCCGCTTTCCCAACGTGCATCTGACCGTCTATCCCGTGCGCGTCCAGGGCGAAGCCTCCGCCGAGGAAATCGCCAAAGCGCTAAAATTTTTCAATGCCAAAAAAATAGTCGACGTGCTGGTCCTCGCGCGCGGCGGCGGCTCCATGGAGGATTTGTGGTCCTTCAACGAAGAAATCGTCGCGCGCGCTATCTTCGCTTCAGAAATTCCCGTGATCTCCGGCGTCGGCCACGAAACCGATTTCACCATCGCCGATTTCGTCGCCGATGTCCGCGCCTCAACTCCATCTGCGGCAGCGGAGCTCGTCGTCCAGACCCGCCGCGAATTTGACAAGCACATCGCCGACTTGCGCGAAACACTGGCCGGGCTGATCCGCTACCGCCTATTGGAATTTTCCCGCCACGTTCACGAGCTTTCCGCGCGCCGCGGATTTCGCCGCCCGCTCGATCTCCTCCGCCAGCAGCGCCAGCGCGCCGATGAGATGACCTCGCGCCTAGCGCTCGGCCTTCGCGCGCGCCTCGAACAATCGCGCAAACGCTTCACCGCCGCCCACCTCCGCATCGCTTCCTTCGATTTTCGCGTGAAGATCGCCGCCTTCCGCCTGCGCCTCGAAAAGCGCACCGCCGAACTCGGCGTCCGCGCGGAGCGCCTCCTCCGCTCCAAGCGTGAGCGCTGGCAGCGCCTCGCGTTGCAAGTCCTGGAACGCGACCCTCTAAAGGTCCTGGAACGCGGCTACGCCATCGCCACCGACGCCGCCGGCAACCTCCTCCGCGATTCCGCCCAAGTAGCTCTGGGCGACACCGTAGCCATCCAGCTCCACCGCGGCCGCCTCACCACCGAAGTCCGGAAGAAAGAGGAATGACCCTACCGGTACACATCGGTCCGGTGCCCAATTTGAATGACCGCGACAGTTTTTCGATGTCGTTGATTTTGTAAATCACGCGGTAGTCACCGACGTGAATTCGCCAGCCCTCACGACCGCGAAGTTTCCGGCAGCCGGGCGGGCTAGGGGTGTCGCGCAGTTCAAAGATTCTTGCTTTAATGGAATCGTATATAGGGGAGTTCAACTGAGAAAGTTGTTTTTCCGCGTGTGGCAGGATGCGAAGCGCGTAACTCACTTACCCTTTCTTTCACGCTCGATCCTCTCGATGGCTTCTTCAAATGGGACCGGCGTTTCCCCGGAGGCCATGGCTTCGTCGTATGCGCGGATATCCTCGAGATCTTCAAGCTCTTCGAGAAGTTTCTCGTACTCCGGAGAAGAAAGGAGAACAATCAAACCGTCTAAATTGGTTCCGAAACTAAAAACTAACAACTTACAACTGAAAACTGACGGCTGAAAACTACAACTCATTCGTCGTCGGAAGAGGAAGCAACTTTGAGAACTGCGAGGAAGGCTTCCTGCGGAATATCCACCTGGCCGACGCGCTTCATGCGGCGCTTACCTTCTTTTTGTTTTTCGAGGAGTTTGCGTTTGCGAGAAATGTCTCCGCCGTAGCACTTGGCGAGAACGTTTTTGCGGATGGCCGCGACGGTTTCGCGCGCGATCACGCGGCTGCCAATCGCGGCCTGGATCGGGACTTCAAACATCTGCCGCGGAATGAGCTTTCGCAAGCGCGTCACCAGATCGCGCCCGCGCTCAGCCGCAAACTCGCGATGGATGATCAGCGCCAGCGCGTCGACCGGTTCGCCGGCGACCAGCACATCCAGTTTGATGAGATCGGATTCGACGTATCCGGCGAGATGATAATCGAGGGAGGCGTAGCCGCGTGAAGTGGATTTTAGACGGTCGTAAAAATCAAGCACGATTTCGTTCAGCGGCAGTTCGTAGGTGAGCATGACGCGGGTCGGTGAAAGATACTCGAAATTTTTCTGCGTACCGCGCTTTTCCTGGCAGAGTTGCAAAATTCCGCCGACGGAATCCTCGTTGGTGATGATCATGGCCTTGATGATCGGCTCTTCGATTTTCTCGATGTCGCTGGGATTCGGAAATTTCGCCGGGCTGTCGACTTCGATGACTTCGCCCGTCACGCGCGTGATGCGGTAGCGCACGCTCGGCGCCGTGGTAATCAGGTTCAGTCCGAATTCGCGCTCCAGCCGCTCCTGCACGATTTCCATGTGCAGCAGGCCCAGGAAGCCGCAGCGAAAACCGAAGCCCAGCGCGACGGAATTTTCCGGCTCGTAGAAAAACGCCGCGTCGTTCAATTGCAATTTGCCGAGCGCGTCGCGCAGCGGTTCGTAGTCATCGGCAAGCACGGGAAACAGGCCAGCGAAAACCATCGGCTTGATGGCTTCAAATCCCGGCAGCGCCGGAGCGGGGCGGCTCGCATCCGTAACGGTATCGCCCATACGCGCATCGGCTACGCGCTTGATGTTGGCGACGACAAAACCGACGTCGCCGGCCTCGAGTTCTTCCAGTGCGATGGGCTTCGGCGTGAGCGTGCCGAGTTGTTCGACCTCGTAAACCTCGTTGTTGTAGACGAGGCGAATTTTCATATGATTCGTGATGCGCCCTTCCATCACGCGCACCAGGACCACGGCGCCGCGGTAAATGTCGAACCACGAATCGAAAATCAGCGCCTGCAGCGGATTTACCGCGCTGCCCTTGGGCGGCGGCACCCGCGCCACAATTGCTTCAAGAACTTCGTCGACGCCGAGGCCGCTCTTCGCGCTAATTAGCAGTGCGTCCTCCGCCGGAATCGCGAGCACGGTTTCGATTTGTTCTTTTGCGAAATCCGGCTGCGCGGCGGGCAAATCTATTTTGTTGATCACCGGCAAAATCGTCAGGTTATGCGCCGTCGCGAGAAAAGTATTCGCGACCGTCTGCGCTTCCACTCCTTGCGATGCGTCAACAACCAGGAGCGCCCCTTCGCAAGCGGAAAGCGCGCGCGAAACTTCGTACGAAAAATCCACGTGCCCGGGTGTATCAATTAAATTTAATCGGTACGTATTTCCGTCTTTCGCTTTGTAGTGCAGGCGGATGCTTTTCGCTTTGATGGTGATGCCGCGCTCGCGCTCGAGATCCATGGAGTCGAGGACTTGTTCGTGCATCTCGCGTTGGGTCAGCGCGCCGGTCATTTCCAGCAGGCGGTCCGCCAGCGTGGACTTGCCGTGGTCAATGTGCGCGATGATGCAGAAGTTTCGAATGAACTTCGGGTCCATTTTTCTCGCTTACCAATTTGCTCAATTGCGGGCAGGATTCGAATGGCCCGCCGGGTTTTCCGGCGGGCGTGCTGCATTCGAACGAGCGACACACGCAGTGCAAAAACTGTGCCGTATAAACATTCAGTTTGCCACAATTCGAAGGCCGCGTCAGCTTGCACGCCCATCACTGGCGAAAAGAAAAGTGGCGTGACAAGAACAGAACCCGGCAATTGCGGTTCGTTTCTTGCCGAACCCAGAGTTACTTGACGGGCGGACTTTGCCGCCATAGAGTCTCGGCAATCCTTACGCGCCTTCGGCCAGCGATGTCGGCCACGGCGACACTTCGATCCGGACAGACAGGCACTGAGGTGATTGTGGCCAAAGAAGCAGACAGCGCTGTTGTGCCCTCCGAAGAGAAAACAATTCACAAATTGCGTATGAGGATTATTCCTTTTGTTTTTGTTCTCTACATCATTTCGTTTCTCGACCGGATCAACATCGGGTTTGCAGCGCTGACGATGAACAAGGAGCTGGTCATTTCCAGCCGGCAGTTTGGATTGGTGGCGGGAATTTTCTTTCTTGGGTACTTCCTCTTCGAAATTCCCAGCAATCTGCTGCTGCACAAGCTAGGAGCTCGGATCTGGATCGCGCGCATCCTGATTACCTGGGGAATTCTGGCTACGCTGACAGGCTTCGTACATTCGGTGTCCCAACTTTACGCAGTGCGTTTTTTACTGGGGCTGGCGGAAGCGGGCTATTTTCCCGGAATCGCCCTGTACCTGACGTATTGGTTTCGCCAACGGGATCAGGCGCAAGCAATTGCGCTGTTGCTGGCGGGCATACCTGCCACCAGCATCCTAGGGGCTCCGGTTTCCGGTTTCATCCTGGATCACGCGCACTGGCTGAGCATCAGCGGTTGGCGGTGGCTCCTGATTCTGGAGGGAATTCCGGCGGTAGTTTGCGGCGTGCTCACGTACTTTCTGCTGCCCAACCGGCCGGGAGAAGCCAAATTTCTTAACCAGGGAGAAAAAAACTGGATTACGGCGGAGCTGGCACGCGAAGAGCGGGAGAAATTGGCGAGCCACAAAATCTCAGCGTTACAGGCTCTTACAAACAAGCGCATTTGGCATCTGGGATTGATCGGATTCACCTTGAATACCGGCATGTATACGCTGAACTTTTGGATGCCGCAGCTGGTGAAATCACTATCGGGCGGATATTCGAACAGTTTGATCGGACTCCTGGTGATGATTCCCCATCTTGTGGGCTTGCCCGTAATGGTGATGGTGTCGCGGAGTTCCGATCGCAAGCAAGAGCGGAGATTTCATGCGGCGATTCCGGCCATCGCCGCTGGAATCGCTCTTGCGTCATTGGGCGCCACTCATTCCATTTTCCCGACGATCCTGCTTCTATCCTTCGCTGCCCTCGGCATCTACAGCGTCTATGGCCCTTTCTACTCGCTCCCAGGCGATTTCCTCACGGGATTTGCGGCGGCCTCAGGGATTGCCCTGGTGAGTTCGGTTGCGAATCTCGGCGGATTTACCGGACCGTATGCGATTGGCTGGATAAAGGACCAGACAGGCAGTTTGTACGGCGGCCTGGCGGTCGCAGGCGTTTCCTTGTTCGCATCAGCGACACTGATGTTGCTACTTCCAAGAAGAGCACGCGGCAACCCGAGTGAAAATGAGTGAGCAAGTGGCATGGTTCGCAATGGCGATTTGCAGCGATGCTGCGCCCCTACAAAGAAAAGAATTGGGACAAATGGGAATTAGTGAGAAGCCTGGTTCGCCGGTTTGCGGGACCATGCGCCGACCATGGCCATCCAGGTGACGACAGTGTTTGCGGCGGCAATCTCGGCTTGGAGCCTCTGTGGAAGTGTGGCGAGGTCTCCGAGCGGCTCGAGGGGAAGATTGAATTGCTGAACTTGCGGTAGCAAACTGCCAAGAACGTCGGGGACCCAACGTATGAATTCCGGGTCATTCCCAAGCGGCATCTCCAGATTCACGGTTGGCGCCGGCAAGCCTGCCTCCTGGAAAATTTGGTAAAGAGCGAAGCCCATCTCCGTGTTCGCACCGGAACGCAAGAAGGTTTCATGGACCAAAGAAGCGCCCGCAGACCAGAGAGGGAGGCGCTTGGCAAGCAGAAGAAAGGGCGCCCACGACAACTCATGGAAGGCGACCACTCCACCGGGACGAACTAGCTGGGACAAGGAGCGCAAGACAGCAACGGGATCGGGAAGAAACATCAAAATGAAACGCCCCACGACGGCGTCGAAAGGCTTGCTACTGGGGATCTGAGAGACATCGGATTGGGTGAAGGTCACATTGTGCAGGCCGGCCTCGGACACGCGGGCCCTGGCTCTAGCGATGGAGCGCGCGTCGCGCTCTACCCCGACGACTTCACCCGAAGGATTGACTAGCTTGGCCACCAGCATGGCCACATCTCCGACGCCGGAACCGATATCCAGTACACGCTGGCCTGGGCCAATGCCGGCGCCAAGGAAGAATCGTTCGGTGAAGGGAGCGAGAAGCGCGGCTTGCCTAATGAGGCGCTCCTGTTCCGCGTCGGTGCTGCCAAGGGCGTAGTGAGGAGTGGAATTGGTTGTGGTCATGATGTCGGCAAATTGTACCACCGAGAAACTCCGCGGCCGGCTTGACTGATTCGGCGTGGCTTGAATTCCGGTGATGCATACCACATCAAGCTTATTTCCGGTGTTTTGCCCGCTTCCCGCCGGAGGTATATAGTTAACAAGGGCAGTTCGCGCTGGACGCAACGTGCAGCCTGGTATCATCACTTGTTTGGCACCCGATCGACAAATTTCAGTCACCGCAAAGGCAACCTGAACGGATGGCCGCAGACGTAAGCAAGCATCTGGATCGCGCCAAGCGCTTCCTCGAGAAGAACCGCGTCGAGGACGCCATCGAGGCGTATTTGGCGGTGCTCGACGAGATGCCGCAACATCAGGAAGCCACGCAGGCGCTCGGCGATCTCTACGCACGGATGGATCAGCCGGACCGTGCGGCGGTTTACTACGGCCTGCTGTTCGATCTGCTCGTCGAGCCCAAGGACGAGACCAAAGCTCTGGCCATCTACAAGCGGTTCTTGCAGACGGGTCAAAACCAGCAACTGCCCGAGCGCATCGCTCGATACGCCTTCCTGCAGCAAAAACAAAATCATCCCGACGAAGCCATCGAGCAGTACACCAAGGCCGCGGAGCTGTTCGCGGCGGCAAGCCGCGAGGAAGACGCGCTGTTTTGCTGGGAGCGGGTCGCCCAGCTCGATCCGGAAAATTTTTCGCGGCAGCTTCGTCTTGCGGAAACAGCCGAACGCATGGGCAAGACTGCGCTGGCCGCACGCGCGTTTCTGCGGGCCGGGCAACTGGCTTCGGTGAGCGGCACCCCGGCCGACACGCTCAATCTTCTGGGTCGCGCGTACAAACTCGCGCCGCAGGAACGCAGCGTGGGACTTCTGTATGCCCAAGCAAACCTGCAGGCCGGGAATGCCGTGCGTGCCGTAGCCTTGCTGGAACCGTTTGCCGCAACCGAAAGCGACGCGGCGTTTCTCACCACATTTAGCGACGCGCTGATGCGATCGGGACACCTGGAGCGCGCACGCGAGTTACTCGAGCGGGTCCTCCGCGAAAAAAATGAAGGCATGACCCAGCTGTTCGAACTCGCCGACCGTTACGTCGCCGCGGGCCAGGACCAGAAAGCCACGGATATCCTCCTGACGCTCAAGCGGCGGATGTTTGCCGACAAACGGCAAAACGATTTCGCGACGTTGATGGACGGTGTAGGGGCCAAATACCCCCATTCTCAAGTTATTCTTGAATTCTGGGCCTCCATCCACAACGAATTGAATCGCGAATCGCAGTATTTCGAAGTGCTGATCAGGCTTTTCGACGTGTATCTGACCTCGGGAAATGTAGCGAAGGCGGCAGAGACTCTCGAGCGACTGGTGGACATCGATGCGTACGACTATCGCAATCAGGAGAGGCTGGAACTGCTGCGCGGCCGTGTGGATGAAGCCCACCTGAAACGGATCGCAAGCCGGCTGTTGAAATCGAGCACACCCACCCCGGGTCATACTTCGCACGCTCCCCCGACGCAGGAACCCGCGGCTCCTTCTCCGGGCAGTGAAGAAGGCCGGCAGTTGCAAGCGCTGGAAGATCTGATCGTGCAGACGGAGATTTTCTTGCAGTACTCGCTGCAGAATAAGGCATTGGAGCGTCTGCAAAGAATCGCAGCGATGTTCCCCGGGGAAGAAGAGCGGAGCGCGCGGCTGGCCAATCTCTACCAGATGGCAAACTGGTGGCCCAAAGGAACGCCCAAAGCGAAGACGGAACCGTCGCCTGCGCCGCCTGCGGCGCCGCTCGCGCCCGCCGCACTGGTTGCCGAGGCGCCCGTGCCCATTACCTCGAGGACCGGGGTATATTCGGCGGAGACGCTGCGCGATCTCTCAAAGATTTCCGAGGTCAATCAAAAGATATTCCGTCAGCAGACGCCGCGGGCGATGCTGAACACGGCGGTCAACGAGGTGGGCAGCTATCTGCGCGTGACGCGCGCTCTGGCTGTGGTGGGCACGCCGGGGCGCCCACCGGAAATGGCCGCGGAATTTTGCGCCCACGGAGTGAAGCCCGCCCCCGGCGCGCAAGTGGTCCTGCTACTCGCGCACATCGAGAAGGCCGAACCGGATGAACTCGGCGGACTCATGGTACAAGCAGCGGAAGGATCGATTCTGAGCGATCTGGGGCTGGCGACGGCGCTGGGCGTGATGATCACGGACAAAGAGACGCAGATACCCGCGGGGATGTTGATCGTGGGGAGTGCCGAAGAGCACAAGTGGAAGCCGAATGAGGCGTATTTCCTGCAGGCCATCGGCGATCAGATGCTCATGAGTGTCAGTCACACACGGCTGCGGTCGCTGGTGCGGCGCATGGGCGTTTCCGATGAGCGCACCGGTTTGCTGAGCCGCAGCTCGTATCAGAGTTGTTTGCTGACGGAAGCGGACCGCGCGCGGACGCAGGGGACGCCTTTGGCTCTGACGATTCTGCAGATCGATCGCGGCGCGGAGATTTTGCGGCAGCAGGGCGAATCGCCCCTGGAGCGTTTTCTGGAGCAGCTGGCGCGGTCGTTACAGCCGATGGTGCGGCAGAACGACGTGGCGGTGAAATATACTTCGTGGTCGCTGGCGTTTATCTTGCCGGATACGACGCTCGCGGGTGCGCAGAATCTGGCGGATAAGCTGCGACGAGCGGCGTCCGGGCTGCGGCCGCCGTGGGACTCGACGCAAGTTACGCTGAGCGCGGGAATTGTAGAAGCCGTCGCCAAGCACGAGTACGACAGCGAAGACATCGTGACGGATTTGATCAATCGCGCGGAGTTTTCGATTGAAGAGGCGCGGAAGCGCGGCGGGGATATCGTGGTGGCGCTGGAGACGCCGAAGTTGTGACTCGTGACTAGTGTGGATCCGCCGCGCATCATTGCAAGAATTGGGCGCGGAGTGGGACGGAGCCATACTGCATTTGGGAATGAGATCCTTCGCTTTGCCCTGGATGACAATCGTTCGAATTGGAAGACTGAGCTCAGACAAATAGGAGAGGGAAGTATGTTTCCTACCGATGTTGTGATCGTGGCGGGGGCGCGGACACCGATGGCGCGATATACGGGGGCGTTTTCGGATGTTTCGGCGATTGAGCTGGCGGCATATGCTTCGAAAGAGGCGATTCGGCGGGCTGGCGTGGATCCGAGCGAGTTTGATCACGCGATTTTCGGCAATGTGATGCAGACTAGCGCGGATGCGCTTTACGGCGCGCGGCACGTGGGCTTGAAGGCCGGGCTGAAAGTGGAAACGCCGGCGGTGACGGTGAACCGGTTGTGCGGGTCGGGGATTGAGGCGATCGCGCAGGCCGCGCAGCGGCTGCTGCTTGGTGAAGCGACGATGGTGCTTGCCGGTGGGATGGAGAACATGACGCAGGCGCCGTTTGTGATTCGCGGGGCGCGGACGGGCTTGAAGTTGGGTGGCGGAGCGTTGGAAGACTCGCTGATGGCGGGCCTGACCGATACGTATTGCGGCTTGCCGATGGCACTGACGGCGGAAAAACTTGCCGAGCAACATAATATTTCACGCAAGGATGCCGACGCCTATGCGCTGCGCAGCCAGCAGGCAGCGGACGCGGCTTACAAGGCGTGCCGTGTCAAGGAAGAGATCGTGCCGGTGGAAGTGAAGCAGGGAAAGAAGACCATCCTTGCGAGCGAAGACGATCACCGGCGTCCGGAAACGACGATGGAAATTTTGGAAAAACTTCCGCCGTCCTTCAAGAAAGACGGAATCGTGACCGCGGGTAATGCCAGCGGGATTGTGGATGGCGGGGCCGCGGTTGTAGTAACGAGAGAAAAAATCGCGAAGGAGCGGGGATTGAAACCTGTGGGTCGAATCGCGTCGTGGGCCGTGGCGGGAGTTGATCCGGGCATCATGGGGATCGGGCCGGTGCCGTCATCGCAGAAGGCGCTGAAACTCGCGGGACTAACGCTGCGGCAGATGGATCGCGTGGAAGTGAACGAGGCTTTTGCGGCGCAGTATCTGGCGGTGGAGAAGATATTGGGATTGAATCGCGATAAGACGAATGTGAACGGCGGCGCGATTGCGCTGGGCCATCCGTTGGGAGCATCCGGAACGCGGCTGGTGATTACGATCTTGAATGAGTTGCGGCGGAATGGATTGCAGTATGGGCTGGCGACGGCTTGCATTGGGGGCGGGCAAGGCATCGCGATGGTTGTCGAAGCATTGAACTAGATGAGGAAAATGCGGTAGGGGAAGTAAAGGACGTAAAGGAACTTCGTCTCTGGTAGAATCTGGGCGCAATCGAAGAGGGCTCGATGTATCGTGCCCCTACGATACGCGAGATTGCATGGCTCCTCCTGCCGGCGTGGTGGGCGGCATTTCCAAGAGGAAAAAATGGCGATTCGAAAAGTGGGAGTCGTGGGGTGTGGGCTGATGGGTTCGGGGATCGCGCAGGTGGCGGCTGCGGCGGGATTCGAAACCGTGGTACGCGAAGTAAGCTCGGAATTGCTGGACAAGGGACTCAAGAGCATCGAGAAAAACCTGAATCGCTTGGCGGAGAAGGGCACAATCACCGAAGCGGTGAAGGGTGAAATCCGCGGACGGCTCAAGGGAACAACGAAAGTCGAAGAGCTCAAAAATTGCGACGTCATCGTCGAGGCGATTATCGAACAGCTTCCGGCGAAGCGGGAACTGTTTGCGGCGCTGGATGCGATTTGTCAGCCATCGACGATCTTCGCGAGCAACACGTCTTCGTTGACGATCACGGAGATCGCTACCGCTACCAAACGGCCGCAACGTTTCGTCGGTTTGCATTTTTTCAATCCCGTGCCGGTAATGAAGCTGGTGGAAGTGGTGCGGACGATTGCTACCGAGCCAGCGGTTTACGACGACATGGTGGCGTTTGGCGCGAAGCTGGGCAAGACCCCCGTACGCGCGCAGGACAGCACCGGCTTCATCGTGAATCGATTGCTCGTGCCGTATCTTCTGGATGCGATCCGTGCGCTGGAAGAGGGCGTCGGGTCCATCGAGGACATCGACAATTCGATGAAGCTGGGGTGCGGGCACCCGATGGGGCCGCTGACGCTCTTGGATTTCGTGGGACTCGACACGACCTATTACATTTCACAAATTATGTTTGATGAATTCAAGGAACGGCGATTCGCGGCGCCGCCGCTGTTGAAACGGATGGTGCTGGCGGGGTGGAACGGAAGGAAGTCAGGACGGGGATTTTATGATTATTCGGGCCCGGGGAATCCGAAGGCGGTGAAATTCTAAAAGTAATTGGTTGTTAGTCCTTAGTTGTTAGTAGGAAAAATGAAGATAAGGCAGAGGCGCTCTTTGGGGCGCGGGGCGGGCAGTGTACCCAGAACGCAGAAAAAAGATAACGCGGAGACGCCGAGTACGCAGAGCGGAGAAGAAGGGAAAAGATGGGTTACGAGAATATTTTGTACGAAACGAGGGGCGGGATTGCGTACATCACCTTCAATCGGCCGAAGGTGCTGAACGCGCTGAACCGCAGGACGGTGGAAGAGCTGCAGCAGGCGCTGCTCGATGCGCGGGATGACCAGGCCGTGCGCGTGTTGATTCTCACGGGCGCGGGAGAAAAAGCATTCGTGGCGGGCGCGGATATCAGCGAGCTGGCGCTGCAAACACCTGTCAACGGCAAAGAATTTTCGCTCTTCGGCCAGGGCGTTTTCCATCTGCTGGAAACGATGGGGAAGCCATCGATCTGCGCGATCAACGGATTTGCGCTGGGAGGTGGCTGCGAGCTGGCGCTTTCTTGCACCATTCGAATCGCCAGCAAAACGGCAAAGCTCGGGCAGCCGGAAGTGAAACTCGGGATTCTTCCCGGTTATGGCGGATCGCAGCGGCTGGCGCGGCTGTGCGGCAAGGGTGTGGCGCACGAACTTTGCCTTACCGGCGAAATGATCAC
>Ga0137412_10000384_pt1 | contig 30530 bp, 28 predicted proteins | sample CZODoug2_1_16fun_FD_122160 | JGI IMG/M metagenome (GOLD analysis project Ga0137412, IMG submission 122160) | Vadose zone soil fungal communities from Angelo Coast Range Reserve, California, USA - CZODoug2_1_16fungal (Hybrid Assembly) | ecosystem: Environmental > Terrestrial > Soil > Vadose zone...
ACCGACCAACACCACGTGCAGCCAGTCCTGCTGCGGCAACCGCACCTCGGTGGCGGTGGGCAGGAACTCCGGCGCCAGCACTGCCACCGCGTAGTTACCGTCGGGCAGGTCGGCCAGCGCGAAGCTGCCGTCCGCGTCGGCCGCCGTGCGGGCCAGGACCCGGCCGTCGGTGCCGAGCACCGAGACCGCCGCCGCGGGCACCGCGAGGCCACTGGGCTGGAGCACCCGACCGGACAGGCCACCGGCCGCGGTGGCCACGACCGCCTGCTCGACCGGTGCGGCGAGGCCCGGAGTCTCGGTGATGGCGACCGCCAATTCGGCCGCCTCGGTCGTCGGCGCCTCGGTCGCCGCTTCCGCTGCGGGCTTTGACGACCCGCGCAACGGCACCTGCTTGACGAACAGGCCGATCAGCACGCCCGGAACGGCGACGATCGCCGCCCACATGAACACCGCTGAGGCGCCGTGGGTGATGCCCAACTGCAGAGCATCGATGACATTGGACGGCATCGTGCGCACCATCGCCGGGCTGAGCTCGGCGCCGCTGCCCAACGGGTTGGCGGCGCCCAGTTGCTCCTGCAGGGTGTTCGCCAGCCGGTGCGCGAAGACCGCGCCGAGGATGCTCACCCCGATCGAGCCGCCCATGCTGCGCAGGAACGTGCTGGCCGCGGTGGCCGCGCCGATGTCGCGCATCGGCACGCTGTTCTGTGCCACCAGCATGGTGATCTGGAACAGCTGGCCCATCCCCAGGCCCAGCACGAACATGAACACGCCGGTGACCGTGCGGCTGGTGTGCACACCCATGGTGGACAGCAGGAACAGACCGGAGGCCATCAGGATCGGGCCGAGGATCGGGAAGGTCTTGTAGTGCCCGGTCCGGCTGGACACCTGACCCGCCGTCAGGCTGGTGATGATGATGCCGAGCATCATCGGCAGCAGCAGCAGTCCGGAGTTGGTCGCCGAAGCGCCCTGCACGTATTGCTGGTACTGCGGCAGGAAGGTCATGCCGCCGAACATGGCGAACCCGACCACGAAGCTCAGCGCCACCACCAGGCTGAAGTTCAGGTTGCGGAACACCCCGAGCGGCAGCACCGGCTCGGGCACCCGGGACTCGACCAACAGGAACACCAGGAACGCGGTGAAGGTCAACCAGATCAGCGCAAGGATCGTCTTCGAGCTCCACGCGTACTGCGTCCCGCCCCAGCTGGTGATCAGCACCAGCGCCGAGGTCCAGACGACCATCAGTCCGCCACCGAGCCAGTCGATGTAGACCTTCTTGGGTGCCGGCTTGGTCAGGTGCATGGTCGAGGCGATCACCAACAGCGCCACGCCACCCAACGGCAGGTTCACGTAGAAGGCCCAGCGCCAGGAGGCGTGGTCGGTGATCCAGCCACCGATCAGCGGGCCGGCGATCATCGACACCGGCATGATCGCCATGAAGTAACCCATGTAGCGGCCACGCTGGCGCGGCGGGATCAACACCGCGAGCACGGCCATCACGCCGACCATCAGGCCGCCGGCGCCGATGCCCTGCAGCCCACGGAAGGCGATCAGCTCGTTCATCGAACGCGCCATCCCGCACAACGCGGAGCCGACCAGGAACACCACGATGGACGCCATGAACACGGTCTTGCGGCTGTACAGGTCACCCAGCTTGCCCCACAGCGGGGTGCCCACGGTGGTGCCCAGGATGTATGCGGTGATCACCCACGCCAGGTGTTGCAGGCCCCCGAGATCACCGACGATCGTCGGCAGCGCCGGCGCGATGATCATGTTGTCCAACATGGCCAGCAACATCGCGACCATCAGGCCCGACATGACCAGCAGAATCTCGCGGTGGGTGCGCTGCTCGAAGCCGTGCTCGTCCACCGGACGAGCCACGGCCGGCGCAGATGCCCGTCGTGCCACGTAACACTCCTCGCTGTGCACCTAGCGGCCCCGCATACTGGCCGCTTCCCCGGTTGCTCTACTAAGCTAACTGACCGGTCGGTAAGCTTCAACCAGTTTAACGGTTCATGTATTTCAAAGTGGAAGGCAGAACATGACAGTGCAACCCAGCACGGTCGCGATGACCGGCGGCACCCGGGAGCGGGCGTTGGCAGTGGCGCTGGACATGTTCAGCCGGGACGGCTACGACCACATCTCGATGCGGGAGATCGCCGAGGAACTCGGCGTCACCAAGGCCGCGCTCTACCACCACTTCACCAGCAAGGAAGAGATCGCCCGGGAGCTGATCGGTGGCTATCTGGGCGCGGTCAACGAGCTGGTGGATTGGGCCCGGGCCACCGAACCGGCATTGCCGGATCTGCTCTCCCGATGGGCGGACCTGGTGCGCACCCAGGGCCTGGCGGTGGGCAAGTTCATCCACGCCAACCAGCGCGTGGTGCGCGAGCTCGGGCTGCATCCAGGCGAGGGCCGCCGCGCGGTGGACCTGGTCGCGGACGCGGTGGTCGGAGTCGGACAGGCACCGGAGTTACGCATGCAGGTGCGCATGGCGTTGATCTGCCTGCACACCGCGGCCATTGCCGCGGAGGGCCTGGGCATGCCCGACGACGAGGTGTTCGCTCTCGCCCAGCAGGTCGCCGCGACGATCGTGCGCAACGCCGCAGGGTGAGGCTCAGCTCCCCGGCTTGAGCACGTAACCCGCTCCGCGCAGGGTATGGATCATCGGCGCGCGACCGGCGTCGATCTTCTTGCGCAGGTAGCAGATGTAGATCTCCACCACGTTGGCCTGGCCACCGAAGTCGTACTTCCACACCCGGTCCAGGATCTGCGCCTTGGACAGCACTCGGCGCGGGTTGCGCATCAGGTAGCGCAGCAGTTCGAACTCGGTGGCGGTCAGGTTGACCAACTCACCGGCCCGACGCACCTCGTGGCTCTCCTCGTCCATCACCAGGTCGCCGACCACCAGCAGGTTCTCCTCGTTGGAGCCCATGGTCAGGGTGCGTCGCACCAGGCTGCGCAGCCGGGCCACCACCTCCTCGAGGCTGAACGGCTTGGTCACGTAGTCGTCGCCGCCCGCGGTGAGGCCGGCGATGCGGTCGGCCACCGCGTCCTTGGCGGTGAGGAACAGGGTCGGCACATCGCCGACCTCGGCGCGTAGCCGGCGCAGCACGGTCAGCCCGTCCATGTCCGGCAGCATCACGTCGAGCACGACGGCATCCGGCCGGAACTCCTGCGCGGTCCGCAGGGCGTCGGTGCCGTTGGCCGCGGTGCGGATCTGCCAGCCCTCGTAGCGCAGCGCCAGCATCAACAGCTCGGCCAGGCTCGGCTCGTCGTCCACCACCAACACCCGAACCGGGGTGCCGTCCGCGCGACGCAGCGGGGCGGGAGTGCTGACACTGGAGTCCAAGGTGGTCATGTCAGCAACAGTGACGGCCTCCGCTGTTGCGGCTCTGTGCCGGCCTTGTGGATCACCTGTGATCCCTTCGGGGCAATTATTCCGTTGCGTCATGGTTTGTACACGGATGGTCATCAGGCCCGATGCTCGATGTACGGTGCCGTACCGAGAACGGGAGACCAGCCGATGACCGACGGACCCGATCCGCGGCGCTGGTGGGCGCTCGCGGTCATCGGCGTCGGTCAATTGATGATCGTGCTGGACGCGACCATCGTGAACGTCGCCCTGCCCTCGATGCAGACGGACCTCGGCTTCTCCGACTCCGCCCGGCAATGGGTGGTCACCGCCTACACCCTCATGTTCGGCGGCCTGCTGTTGCTGGGCGGACGGATCGCGGACACCGTCGGGCGCAAGCGGATGGTGCTCATCGGCGCGACCGGCTTCGCCATCGCCTCGGCGGTGGGTGGCGCCGCCGCGAACCCGGCGATGATGCTCGGCGCCCGCGGCGCGCAGGGCGTGTTCGGCGCCATGCTCGCGCCGGCCCTGATCTCGACGCTGACCGTCACCTTCACCGAGCCCGACGAACGGGCCAAGGCCTTCGGCATCTTCGCCGCGCTGGCGGGCTCCGGGGCCGCCCTCGGCCTGGTGCTCGGCGGCCTGCTCACCAACTACCTGAACTGGCGCTGGGCGCTCTACGTCAACATCCTGTTCGCCGCGGTGGTGGTGATCGGTGGTGCGCGCTTCCTGCGCGAGTCCACCGGTCGGCACCGGCGCGGCTTCGATATCAGCGGCGCGGTGCTGGGCACCCTCGGCCTGCTGGCCCTGGTGTTCGGCTTCGCCGAGGCACAGACCCACGGCTGGGCCGCGAGCAGCACGCTCATCTCGCTGGCGGTGTCCGCCGGTTCGTTGACCGCGTTCGTGTTCGTGGAGCGGGTCAAGGCAAGTCCGTTGCTGCCGCTGCGGGTGGTCACCGACCGCAATCGCGCCGGGTCCTACCTCTCCGTGCTGACCATCTATCTCTGCCTGTTCGGCCTCATGTTCTACCTGACCTTCTACCTGCAGAACGTGCTGGCGTTCTCGCCGGTCAAGGCCGGGTGCGCGTTCTTACCGATCACCGCCGCGATCATGGTCGCCGCCCAACTGGCCGCCCGCGTGGTGGCGCACATTCAGCCGCGACTGCTGCTGGTGCCCGGCCTACTGCTGGTCGCGGTCGGCCTGCTGTACATGACCCAACTGCAGGTCGCCTCCGGCTACGGCTGGGGCGTGGTGCCCGGCATGATCCTGGTCGGCCTCGGCATGGGGCTGGCGTTCATGGCCGGCATGAGCACCGCGACGCTCGGCGTCGACCCGGTCGACGCCGGGGTGGCCGGGGCCATGGTGAACACCAGTCAGCAGATCGGCGGCTCCATCGGCACGGCCCTGCTGAACACGGTGGCGGCCCGGGCCGCCGCGAGTTACGCGATCGCGCACCCCGGCCTGTCGAACCTGCAGGTCGCCGCGGTGGTGCACGGTGGCCACGCCGCTGTCGCGGTTGCCGCCCTTGTGGCGGTTTCGGCTGCGATGATCGTGGCAGTCGCGGTCAACGCACGACCGCGCCGCCTCTCCACCTCCGTCGCCCCGATCACCCTGGTCCCGATCGCCACCCCACACCCTGGAGCAGCGAGCATGGAGTCCTCCACCACGGCGCACGGCCGCCCGACCATCCCCCCGATGGGCAGCTACCCGCAGTCGGCCCCCTCGCCCCACGGAGCGACTCCGCCCGGGCCGGCCCTGGCCGGCCGGGTGCACGATCTGAGCGACCGTCCGGTGTCGGCGCAGTTGAGCCTGCTCGACCCGGCCGGTGCCGAAGTGGCCACCCTGCCCACCGACGCCGAGGGCGCGTTCCGAGTGGACCTGGTCCCCGGCCGTTACCTGGTCACGGTGACCGCTGCTGGATATGCGCCCAAGGCCGCTGTGCTCGAGGTGCCCGCCTCCGGTGTGGAACTGGACGTGACGCTGCTCAATGCCGATGAGCTGACCGGAACCGTGCGCGGCAACGGGGTCCCGGTGGCCGGCGCCCTGGTGACCCTGGTCGATCCCGCGGGCGGCGTGCTGTGTGCGACGCGCACCGACGCGCTCGGTGAGTACCGGCTGACCGCGCCGGCCGCCGGCACCTGGACGCTGGCCGCGGCCGCGCCCGGCGCCGGCCCGGTGGCCCGCGCGCTGCACTGGCCGCAGGACCTCCCGGTCCAGGACCTCGTGCTGGGCTCGATCGCCCGGGTCCGCGGATACGTTCGATCCACCTCCGGCCTCCCGTTGGCCGAGACCACGGTGCGACTGCTGGACGGCACCGGCGCCGCTGTCGCGGTGCGCAGCACCGGCGAGGACGGCAGCTTCGAGTTCGCCGGGCTACCAGACGGGAGTTACACCGTGGTGGCCTCCGGGTATCCCGCGGTTGCGCAGACCTTGCAGGTCGGCCCGAGCGATTCCAACGGGCAGTCCGAGATGAGCGCGGACATCACGTTGCGTCCGCAGGAAACCGCGGGCACCCGCGGCTGACGCGTTACCTATCTCGCACCCGGATGCGTTCCGGGACTCTTCTCCAGGGGAATGCTGCGACGTAAAGTGGCATTCGTCCCTGGTTTTTGCGGTGCCTGTGCGCTGAGTCACATCAGCATGTGAGACCGCTCACACATTTAATGGAGGACTCTGGCGTGACCACTGTCGACTGGAACGGCCCGTACAAGCTCTCGATCAACGGCGAGTTGGTGGACGCGCCCAGCATCTTCACGGTGTTCAACCCGGCCACTGACGGCGTCATCGCGGAGGCCCCGGCGGCCTCGGCGGAGCAGATGGAGCAGGCCATTGCGGCCGCCCGCGCCGCCTTCCCGGCTTGGTCCGCGCTGTCCTACGAGGAGCGTTCGGCCTACATCGAGCGCTACGCCGACGCCCTGGAGGCGAACCGCGACGAGTTGGCCCGCCTACTCACCACCGAGCAGGGCAAGCCACTCAAGACGCCGTCGGGCCGGGTCGGCGGCGAGGTCGAGACCGACGCGGCGATCTATTGGGTTCGCGAGGTCGGCAAGCGCAAGCTCCCCACCGAGGTCATCGAGGACACCGCTGAGCACACCGTCGAGGTGCACCACACCCCGCTTGGCGTCGTCGGCGCCATCCTGCCGTGGAACTTCCCGGTGCTGCTGGGCCTGTGGAAGGTCGCGCCCTGCCTGATCACCGGTAACACCATGGTGCTCAAGCCGGCCCCGACCACCCCGTTGACCTCGCTGCGCTTCGGCGAGATCGCCCAGGGCGTCTTCCCGCCGGGCGTGCTCAACGTCATCTCCGGGGGCAACGAGCAGGGCCAGCAGTTGGTCGAGCACCCGCACGTCGACAAGATCAGCTTCACCGGCTCGATCGCGACCGGCAAGAAGGTCATGGCGGGCGGTGCGGCCACCCTCAAGCGGGTCACCCTCGAGCTCGGCGGCAACGACCCGGCCATCGTGCTGCCGGGCACCGAGGTCACCGACACGTTGGTGGAGACCCTGTTCGAGGCTGCGTACGGCAACTCCGGCCAGTGGTGCATCGCGGTCAAGCGCCTCTACATCCACGACAGCATCTACGACCAGTTCCGGGACAAGTTCGTCGCCTTGGCGAAGTCCAAGAAGCTCGGCGACGGCATGGAGCCGGACACCGACTTCGGCCCGATCCAGAACAAGATGCAGTACGGCAAGCTCATCGACATGTTTGCCGACGTCGAGAAGAACGGCTACACCGTTCCGGTGGGCGGCAAGATCGACCAGTCGCAGCCCGGCAACTTCGTGCCGCTGACCGTGGTGGACAACCCGCCGCACGACAGCCGCATCGTGCAGGAGGAGCCGTTCGGCCCGATCCTGCCGCTGCTGAAGTACTCCACCGTCGACGAGGCCGTGGCGAAGGCCAACGAGACCCGCTTCGGCCTGGGTGGCTCGGTGTGGGGTCCGCACGCCGAGGCCAACAAGGTGGCGCTGCGGCTGGAGACCGGCACCGTGTGGGTCAACGAAATCCACGTGCACGGGATCGACATTCCGTTCGGTGGCCACAAGGAGTCGGGCATGGGCGTAGAGAACGGCGCCGAGGGTCTGGCAGAGTTCACCAACACCAAGACCATCATGTTCAAGAAGTAAGGATCTGACGCTCAGTCAGCAGCCCGGTCCGCGCCTCGGGGGCGGATCGGGCTTCTGCTTGTGTGCTAGGACAACCCCATGGCTCAGCGCTTGGATCACGCCCGCCGATTGGTCGAGCCGGCGTTGCGCCTGGCCGTGACCCGGTTGGACCCGATCACCGCGGCCCGGGCCGGCTATCACTTCGGGTGGTTGGAGGCGGACGGCTCCGCGGCCGCGGCCGGCGGCGGCAAAGCGGTGCGGCCCGGGTTGGCCCTGCTCGGCGCCCGCGCGGTCGGGGCAGATCCCGAGATCGCGGTGCCCGGCGCGGTCGCCGTGGAGTTGGTGCACAACTTCTCCCTGCTGCACGACGACCTGATCGACGGCGACGCCGAGCGGCGACACCGCACCACGGTGTGGGCGCTGTGGGGCGGGCCGAGCGCGATCCTCACCGGCGACGCTCTGCTCGCGCTGGCCCAGGAGGTGTTGCTGGACGTGCCCGGCCCGACCGGGCCGGCCGCGGCGCGGCTGCTCGCGGTGGCCACCCGAGAACTGATTCGGGGCCAGATTCAGGACATGGCCTACGAGCGCCGCCCCGAGGTCGCGGTGACCGAGGTGCTGGCCATGGCCGAGGCGAAAACCGCGGCGCTGCTGTCCGCGTCCACCGCCATCGGCGCGGTGCTGGCCGGGGCGCCGGCCGACGCGGTGGCTGCGTTGGCCGACTACGGCCGCCACCTCGGGTTGGCCTTCCAGTTGGTCGACGACGTGCTCGGCATCTGGGGCGACCCGGCGGTCACCGGCAAGCCCGCGCTGTCCGACCTGCGCTCACGCAAAACCTCTCTACCGGTGGCCCGGGTGATCGGCGCGGGGGGCGCCGCGGCCGAGGAGGTCGCCGCGTGGCTGGCCGCGGGCACCGAGGCCGACGAGGACCTGCTGCGGCGCATCGCCGAGGTGCTCGAGGAAGCAGGCGGGCGGGCCTGGGCCCGCCAGCAGGCGGCCCGACATGCGCGCAGCGCCACGGCGTCGCTGGATCGCATCAAGGCCCCCGCCGACGTGCTCACCGAACTGCGCGAGTTGGCCGCCTTCGTGGTGGGCCGGGAGACCTGAGCGACGTCAACTCAGTCGGGGCGGGACCGGTAGCGGGCCGAGCGGCGCCGATAACGCTCGTCGACGCGCCGGCGGCACGCACGAACGATGTCGGACTGGCCCAGGCGCACCCGCCACCGCGGCGGGGGCCGCGCGATCCCGCGGGTCAGGATGGTGTTCGCGAAGGTTGCCGCGTCCATGCCGTCATGGGCGGGCAGGTTCTCGAACCAGCGCATGCTCTCCAGGCCGCGGCGCGCCATGTCGGCGAGGGAGGCTCGACGTCGGCGGTCGTACTGGGCGAGCGCCTCGGACAACTCCGGGTACCGGGACAGCGCGCGAGTCAGCACGATGCAGTCGCGCAGGGCCAACCAGGTGCCCGACGCCAGCGAGAAGTGCGTGGTGTGCGCGGCGTCGCCGATCAGCACCACCTTGCCGTGGTACCAGACGTCGTTGGTCACGTGCTCGAAGCGCAGCCAGCCGGCCGTCTGGCCCCGGGACTGACCGATCAGCCGCTGCCCACCCAGTCCGTCGGCGAAAACCTGCTCCAGGATCGTCAGGGCGTCCGGCAGCGCTGCGGTGTCCAGCCCGAGGCCCCGCCAGGTGCTGGGCGGGCACTCGACCACGCAGGTGCTCACCTCGGGCGTGGACGGGTAGGCCTGAAACCAGATCGGGCCGGCCGGCGTGTCGGCCACAGCCATGGTGAGGCTGGCGAATTTCTGGGTGGTGCCCAGCCAGATGTAGGGGTTGTGGCCGGTCGTCACCATGGTGCCGAAGTGGTCGGCGGCCGCCTGCCGCAGCCTGCTGCGGACACCGTCGGCGGCCACCACCAGGTCGGCAGCGCCGAGATCGGTGTCCGCGTCCACCGAGTGCTGGTGATGTACCCGTACGCCCAGGCCAACAGCCCGTTCGGTCAGGATCTCCAACAACGCCGAGCGCAGCAGGCTGTGCCCGTAACCACCGAAACGGGCGGGGCGACCCGTCGGTAACCGCACCTCGCGTTCCTGCCACCGCACGCACGCGGCCTCCACCGCGCGGGCACTGACCGGGTCCTGCTGATGCAGCAGATCCAGCAGGTCGTCGTGGAAGGTCACTCCCCAGCCGTAGGTGGAACCGGCCGCGTCGCGCTCGTACACGGCAATCTCGTGAGCCGGGTCGGTCAGCTTCGCGGCGATCGCGAAGTACAGGCCCGCCGGTCCCCCGCCGACACAAGCGATGCGCACCCGGCCAGGATGCCTGATCAGCCGGCGGGCTGCATCAGCGCGAACACGCCGCCGACGGGGTGCGCCACCGTGGCGATCACGCCAACGCCGGGCACCGATTCGGGCCCGAACAGCGCCTGGCCACCGGTGCGGCCGGCCTTCTCCAGCATCGCCTTGACGTCGCTGACCAGGAAATACACGAACCAGGCGTCCGGAGCCTGGTCGGGCATGCCCGGTGGGCGGCCCATCAACCCGGCCAGGCCGCCGGACTCTCCGCCCTGGACCACCCAGTAGTCCCCGTGGCCCATATCCATGCCGTTGTAGTCCCAGCCGAACACGGCGGCGTAGAACTTCTTGGCCGCCTCGATGTCGGAACTGATCAACTCGTTCCAGCTGTAGGTGTTCGGCTCGTTGACCACGTCGGCGCCCTTGCGGGCGAGCGGCTGCCACAGCCGGAACACCGCGCCGGTCGGGTCGGCGATGACCGCCGTCCAACCCACGTCGAAGATCTGCATGGCGGGCATCAGCACCGTGCCGCCGGCCGATTCGACCGCGGCGGTCGTGGCCTTCGCATCGGCCACGCAGATATAGCTGTTCCACGCGGTGGGCAGGCCCTCCATGCCCGGCGGTAGCCCGCCGAGCCCGGCGACCACGTCGCCGTCCTTGGTCAGCAGCGAGTAGATGTGGCCGCCGTTCTCGTCGCGCATCTCCTCGACGCCCCAGCCGAACAGGTCGGTGTAGAACGCGGTGGTACCGGCCACGTCGCCGGTATTCACGTCGACCCAGCAAGGGGTTCCGGGGGCGTAGCTGGTGCGCTTCGGCATGGGCTCCTCCTCCTCGACGGTGCTGTCCGCACCCTAGGTCTGCCCGCCGACGCGCTCGGCCAACACTGCTCGCTCGTACCATGAACGTGAGACGTCGGGAGGACGGACCAATGAGCGAGCTGCGATCGCGCACCACCACTCACGGCCGCAACATGGCCGGTGCCCGGGCGCTATGGCGTGCTACCGGCATGACCGACGGGGATTTCGACAAGCCGATCGTGGCCGTGGCGAACAGCTTCACCCAGTTCGTGCCGGGCCACGTGCACCTGCGCGACATGGGCAAGCTGGTCTGCGACGCGATCGCCGAGGCCGGTGGGGTCGGGCGCGAGTTCAACACGATCGCGGTGGACGACGGCATCGCGATGGGCCACGGCGGCATGCTGTACAGCCTGCCCAGCCGCGAGCTGATCGCGGACTCGGTGGAGTACATGGTGCAGGCGCACGTGGCCGACGCCCTGGTCTGCATCTCCAACTGCGACAAGATCACGCCGGGCATGCTGATCGCCGCGATGCGGCTGAACATCCCGACTGTGTTCGTCTCCGGCGGGGCGATGGAGGCCGGCAAGGCGATCGTGCGGGATGGGGTCGCGCGGCCGAAGCTGGACCTGATCTCGGCGATGACGGCGTCCGCGGACGAATCGGTGTCGGATGAGGACCTGGCCGACATCGAACGCTCTGCCTGCCCGACCTGTGGGTCGTGCTCGGGCATGTTCACCGCGAACTCAATGAACTGCCTGACCGAGGCACTCGGGCTGTCCCTGCCGGGCAACGGGTCGACGCTGGCCACCTCGGCGGCGCGTAAGGGCTTGTTCCTGGAAGCGGGCCGGTTGGTCGTCGAGTTGGCGAACCGCTTCTACGGCGAGGACGACGAGTCGGTGTTGCCGCGCTCGATCGCCACCCGCGAGGCGTTCTCCAACGCCATGCGCTTGGACATCGCGATGGGCGGGTCGACGAACACGATCCTGCACCTGCTGGCCGCCGCGATCGAGGGCGAGGTGGACTTCGATCTGGCCGACATCGACGAGCTGTCCCGCCACACCCCGTGCATCTGCAAGGTGGCCCCGTCCACCCCGCTGTACCACATGGAGGACGTGCACCGGGCGGGCGGAATCCCGCGCATCCTCTCCGAACTGGACCGCGGCGGGCTGCTGCAACGCACCGTGCACACCGTGCACTCCCCCGACCTGGAATCCTGGTTGTCCCGGTGGGACATCGGCCGCCCGGACGCGCGACCCGAGGCACTCGAGCTCTTCGCCGCAGCGCCCGGCGGGGTGCGCACGGTCGAGCCGTTCAGCTCGACAGTGACCTGGGCGACGTTGGACACCGACAAGGAAACGGGCTGCGTGCGCGACATCGAGCACGCCTACAGCGCCGATGGTGGATTGGCCGTCCTGTACGGGAACCTGGCGCCGGACGGCTGCGTGGTGAAGACCGCCGGCGTGGTGCTCGAGCAGCTGTATTTCAAGGGTCCGGCGAAGGTGACGGAGAGTCAGGACGACGCGGTGACCGCGATCCTGGCCGGCACGATCGTGGCCGGCGACGTCGTGGTGGTGCGCTACGAGGGCCCCAAGGGCGGTCCCGGCATGCAGGAGATGCTGTACCCGACCTCGTTCCTCAAGGGCCGCGGATTGGGCGCGAAGTGCGCGCTGGTCACCGACGGCCGGTTCTCCGGTGGCACCTCGGGGCTGTCCATCGGCCACGTCTCCCCCGAAGCCGCCCGCGGCGGGGCGATCGGGCTGATCGAGGAAGGCGACCTGATCGAGATCGACATCGCCACCCGGTCTATCCAGTTGCTGGTGGATGACGCCGAACTGGCCGCGCGTCGGGCCACCCGCGAGGAACTCGGCTGGGAGCCACTGAAGCGGGAACGCCCGGTGTCCGCCGCGCTGCGGGCCTACGCCGCATTGGCGTTGTCCGCGGACAAGGGCGCCGCGCGTCACGTGCCCTGACGGCGCGAGGTCAGCCCGTGGGCAGGGGTGCGTACACGGTGCGCGCGAGCACTCGGTGGCCCGCGGCATTGGGGTGGTCGCCGTCGGCGGCAAGCAGCGAGGTCGGGTCCTTGTGCCCATCGGCGCCCTTGAACGCCTCGTAGGTGGGCACGAACACGGCGTCGGCGGACCGGGCGGCGGCTTTCAGCGCTCGGTTCGCCCACGTGGTGGCGGATTCGGCGGCCGCGACGCCGACCGCGCCGTAGTCGCGACGCGCGACCCGACCGTCCTCCACCACATTCCAATAGCCCAGCACCACGATCTTGACCGGGCCGTCGTGCAGGGCGCGAATCTGCCGGATCGTCTCTTCCAGGTTGCTCTGCACCTGGCGCGCCACCGGGCGGTACGCCGCGGTGGTGCTCCCGCCGCGCTGGACGTGGCAGAACGGGCGGTAGAAGTCGTTGGCGCCGATCATCAGCAGCACGGTGGTGGCGTCGTCCAACGCGCGGCGCACGTCGGGTTGCTTCAGCTGCTCGAGCACGTCCTCGGTCTCCGCACCGCCGCGGGCCAGGTTGGTCACCGCAGCAGTGTGGTGGGTGCGGTGCGACACCAGGTCGGCGTAGCCGGCCACGAAGTTGCGGCAATCGCAGGCCGACCCGGCGGGCACGGAATCAACGAGGGCGACCACGACGGCGTGGTGGCCGGTTGAGATGACGGGCGGGACCGTGGACGCCGGCACGTGGGCGTGGCCGACCATGAGGGGCGGCGCAGCGGCCGCGCCGCCGGCGTGGGTGGTTGCCGCCGCGGCGACGGCGCAACTCATCGAGGTGAGGGACAGCGCGGTCACCAGAACGCGACGCAGGTGGTCCACGCGTATCCGCATCCCGCCCCCGTCGGATGTTGATCAACTCGCTCCGGTGCCACCTTTCCCTGATGGCGGCAAATAATCCCGGAGGCACGCCGGCTGCCGTGGCGAGCGTTGTCCACAGCGCTCGAGACGTTGTCGGCGTGGCCGGTTAGCGTCGAGCCCCATGGAGACCACGGGGGAAGTGGCGCAGCGCGCCTTGGGTTCGGTGCTGGCCGCCCTGTCCGGGCCGGAGGCGGTGCCGCGCCCGGATCAGGTGGCGGCGGTCGGGGCGTTGCTGGACGGGCGCCGGGTGCTGCTGGTGCAGGCCACGGGCTGGGGCAAGTCCGCGGTGTACTGGGCCGCGTCCTCGGCGTTGCGCGCGGCCGGGCGCGGGCCGACGTTGGTGATCTCGCCGCTGCTGGCGCTGATGCGCGACCAGGTCACCGCGGCGCAACGGGCCGGTCTGCGCGCGGCCACCGTCAACTCGGCGAACGTCGATGACTGGCAGGAGGTCTTTGACGCGCTGGCCGCCGACGCGCTCGACGTGTTGCTGGTCTCCCCCGAGCGCCTGGCCAACCCGAACTTCGCCGATCGGGCGCTGCCGCTGTTGGCGCGTGCGGGCCTGCTGGTCGTCGATGAGGCACATTGCATCTCCGACTGGGGATTCGACTTCCGCCCGGACTACCAGCGGCTGACCCGCCTGCTGGCCGGGATGACCGCCGGGGCGCCGGTGCTGGCCACCACGGCGACCGCGAATGCCCGGGTGACCGCCGATGTCGCGGCGCAACTCGGCGAGCAAACCCTGGTGCTGCGCGGCCCACTGGCCCGGTCGACACTGCGGCTGGGAGTGGTCCCCGGTCTGGACGGGGTGGCCCGCTACGCCTGGGTCGCCGACGCGCTGCGCGAGCTGCCCGGGTCGGGGATCGTTTATGCGCTGACGGTGGACGCGGCGGAGTCGTTGGCCGAGTTCCTGCGTGTGCAGGGGCACAAGGTCGCCTCCTACACCGGGCGGCTGGCCCCGGAGGAACGCGCCAGGGTCGAGGCGGCGCTACGGTCCAACGAGGTCAAGGCGGTGGTCGCCACCTCGGCGTTGGGCATGGGCTACGACAAGCCCGACCTCGGGTTCTGCGTGCATGTCGGCTCGCCCGACTCCCCGGTCGCCTACTACCAACAGGTCGGCCGGGCCGGGCGGGCGTTGCCGCCGGAGTTGGCGGCCGCCGGCGCTGTCGGGGTCCTGCTGCCGGCCGCCGAATCCGATCCGCGGATCTGGGAGTACTTCGCGACCGCGACGATTCCCGACCCGCGCGCGGCCCGCCAGGTGCTGGAGTTGTTGGCCGGCGCCGAAGGACCGCTGACCGTGCCGGCGATCGAGGCCGAGACCGGGGTGCGCCGCGGGCGCCTGGAGGCGCTGCTGAAGACGTTGCGGGTGGACGGGGCCGTCGACCGGGTCGGCACCGGGTGGGTGGGCACCGGCGCGGAATGGAGCTACGACGCCGCCAAGTACGAGCGCGTGGTGGCCGCACGCCGGGCCGAGGCCGACCTGATGCGCACCTACGCGGGCGGCGGCCGCTGCCTGATGCAGGTGCTGATCGAGGCGCTGGACGACCCGGACGCCGGGCCGTGTGGGCGTTGCTCGGTGTGCACCGGTGAGCTGCCCGGGCCGGGCCGCACCCCCGGCGCCGCCGCGACGGCCGCTGCCACCCAATACCTGAGGGGTCGTCAGTATGTGCTGGAGCCACGGCAACTGTGGCCGTCGGGGTCGGGGCGTCGCGGCAAGATCGCGGGCCTGGCGCCGGGGCGGGCGGTGGCCTTCGCCGACGACCCGGCCTGGTCGGCGGTGATCGCGGAGTTGGCCGGGGCGGACGCCGAGCCGTCCGAGGAACTGCGCGGCGGACTGGTCGACGTGCTGAAAGCGTGGTCCGGCAACTGGGGCGAGCGCCCCGTCGCCGTGGTGCCGCTGCCGAGCCGCTCCCATCCGCGCCGGGTCGCCGGGATGGCCGCGCACATCGGGGCCATCGGGCGATTGCCGGTGCTCGACGTGCTGCGCGCCACCGGCCCCGCGCCGGCCCCCGAATTGGCCTCCGCGGGCCGCGTCGAGTCCTTGCTGGCCGGGCTGTCGCTGGATCCGGACGCACCGCCGATGCCGGAAGGCCCGGTGCTGCTCATCGACGACGTCTCGCGCACCGGCTGGACCCTCACCGCCGCCGCCGCGCTACTGCGGGACGGCGGCGCCGGGCCGGTACTGCCGTTGGTCGGGCACCGGCGGCCGTGACCGGTGGGACCTTCGGGCGCGGCGTCGCTAGCCCGTCGGCACAGGCGCATACACGGTGCGCGCAAGCAGTCGATGGCCGGCGGCGTTGGGGTGGTCCCCGTCGGCGGTGAGAAGCCGGGTCGGGTCCTTGCGCCCCTCGGCGCCCTTGAACGCCTTGTAGGTGGACACGTACATGACATGGCCGGACCGCGCGGCGTCCCGCAGCGCGTGATTGGCCCACCTGGTCGCGGACTCGGCGGACGCGACGCCGGCCGGACCGTAGTCACGACGCCCGACCCGCCCGTCCTCGACAACGTTCCAGTAACCCACCACCACGATCTTGACCGGACCCGCCTGCAAGGAGCGAATCTGACTGATCGTCCGCGCGAGGTTGATCCGCACTCGCTGGGCCGCAGCGCGGTACTCGGTGGCGGCGCTCGCACCGCCCTGGACCCGCCGGAACGGGCCGTAGAAATCGTTGGCGCCGATCATCAGCAGCACGGTGGTCGCGTCGCTCAGCGCCTGACGCACCGCCGGCAGGCGCAACTGCTCGAGCACGTCCGCGGTCTGGGCGCCGCCCTGCGCGAGGTTGGTCACCCCGGCGGCGTGCGGTGCCCGGCGCGACAGCAGGTCGCCGTAGGAGGACACGAAATTGCGGCAAGCGCAACCCGACCCGGCGGGCACGGAATCACCCAGCGCGACCACCACGGCCCGGCGGTCGGCTGCGAGCGCGCTGCGTGACAGGGCGGCGACGCCGGTCGGCGTCGCTGTCACGCTCGGCGGCGGAGCAGCCGCGTGGGGGCTGTGCGCGGAGGCCACCGCGGCTGTTGTGAAACTCAGCGAGGTAAGGGACAAACCGGTCACCAGGGCGCGGCGCAACTGGTCCTGGCGTTTCCCCATCCGGACCCCCGTCGGACGTTCGGCAATTCGTCTGGTGCCAGCCTTCCCCGGCCGGGGCGATTAACCCTGCAGGCACGCCCGATCGGGCGCGTCCGGGTTCAGCGCACCTCGACGTGCACCACCCGGAAGGTGCTGGTGACGGCGAACGCGGCCGGGTCCTCGTTGGCCGCGGTCAGTTCGGCGAGCGACACCTCGCGCAGCGCCGACCACGCGGCGTCGTCGAGGGCCCGGCGCCCGGCCCGCCAGGCGGGGTGTTCGAGTTCCGCGGTGTCCAGCCACGCCTGCGGGGAGGCGGCGCGGAAGGTCAACGGGTGCGTGGCCCGGGTGGGTCCCAGCGAGTGCACCGCGAACAGTGCGTCGATGACGTCGGGGTCGCTCCAGTTCGTCGGCGCCGGGCCGGCCGGGGGTGGCGCGCCGGCGGACACCGCGCGGCGCAGGTGGCCCCCGGTGCGGAAGATCGCACCGTCGGTGGTCCAGGCGGTCAGCACGATGCGCCCGCCGGGGCGGGTGACCCGGACGAGCTCCGCCACCGCCGCCGGGCCGTCGGGTTCGAAGATCACCGAGAACACGGCCAGCGCCACGTCCTGCGAGGCGTCCGCCACCGGCAGCGCGGTGGCCGTGCCCGCCCGGAAATCCAGGGCCACGCCGAGCTCCGCGGCCCGGCCCCGGGCCACCTCCAGCAGACGGAGCGCGGGGTCGACGCCGAGCACCCGGGCGCCCCGACGTGCTGCGGCCAGGGCGGCATTGCCGGTGCCGGTGCCGACATCGAGGACGGCCTCACCGGGTTGGATCGCCGCCGCGTCCAGCGCGGCGGCGGTCGCGGGCAGCAACTCCCGCGCGGTGTTCTCGTAGCACCCGTCGTCCCAGTTCAGCCCGCCGGTCATGCCGCCGGTCTTCATCGCTCGCCCCTCCTCCGTAGCGTCCGACGCGGCGCCGATGATCGGCTCGCAAGCTCGCCGATGGGCGTCCTATAGACCGCAGTTCGTCGGACGCAACGGGGGTTATTTCAGTTTCCGCGCGGCCTTGCGCACCGCGGCAGCGGCGTCGGCCAGCGCCCGCTCGTCCACGCCGCGGCCCAGGGCGCGGCCGGCCAGCAGACCGAACGGGTACCCGTTCTCACCCGCCCCGTGTGCCGCGACCGCCAGCTCGCGCAACACCGGCACGGCGACCACGGCATCCTGGTGCTCGCCCAACAGGTCCTGCAATTCCTTGGTGTGCTTCACCAACGCCGCGGCGCCGGGGACCGACGACCCGACAGCCTCCGCGGCATAACGCAGCCGCTTACCCGCCTTGCGGGCCTCGTGCAGTTCTCCGTCGCGACCGGCGCCGCCCGTCGCGGCGGCCTTCAGATGCCGTTCCACCCGACGGTGAGCGTGCGTCAGTTCGCCGCGCAGCACCGCATCGGCTTTGCGGCCGGCCGCCGGGAGGGTCGGCGGGTCGGCGAGCACCCCATCGAGCGCCGCCAGCAACGCAAGGTGGCGTTCGCTGTTCAACGCCGTCAGCACCTCGGCGCGGGCCTGTGCCTCGCGGGGCGCGAACCAGCGGGTCACTCGGGCCTGGACCGGGCCGAGCGCGTCCTCAGTGGGCAGCGCGGCCAGCTCCGCGACCAAGCGTTCGCGCAGCACCTCCAGGTCACGCGCGCGCCCGGCGGCCTCGCCGAGCCAACGCAGCTCCTCGACCAGCGGCTGCAGTCGGTCCCGATCGAGCACGGTGCCGAAGGCCTGCAGCGCGCTGCGGGCGCGGCGGGCGGAGACCCGCAGTTGGTGCACCGCGTCGTCGGTGTCCCGGCGCACCTCGAGGTCGCTGCGCCGGATCGCGGCGATCTGCGCGCGCAGGTAGGCCAGCACCACGTCGCCGGCCGACGGTTTCTTGCCGGGGGGCTCGGGTTGGCGGGGCAGCCGCGGACCGAGGGCCTGGGCCAGCTTGGAGGCGGATTTCGAGGGCCGGACACCCGCCTTGCGCAGCACCGTGTCCGCCCGGTCGAGCAGGTCCACCTCGCCGTGTGCGCCGAGCTCGACCTCGAACTCGCGCCAACTGCGGTCTGCCCCGTCGGGCAGCACCCGGGCGGTGACCCGGTCGTCGGTCACCATCAGCAACGCGCGGCCGCCATCGTCTTTCCACTGCAGCATCGTGCGGTGCGTGCGCAGGGACGCGATCGGCGCGAGTTCCGCACCGCCGGTGAACGCGCGGAGCAGGTCGACGAACTCGGCGGGCGGAAGGCCGGGGTCGCCGTTCGGGACGGATCCGGGCGGGTCCGGCACCTGCAGCTCGTCTCGCGAACCCTCGCCGGCCGGCAGCTTGACGTGCCAACCCGCTTCGTCGTCACCGGTCCGGTGGCGCATGGTGATTGCGGCCGACGCCAACCGCAGATCCGGGGTGTCGACGTAGGTCGCGACCAGGTGCTGGTCCTCGGTGTGCGGTTGACCTTCCCCGAACAACGCCGCCCAGCTGGGCATCTCGGTCTCGCTCGTCGCCTCGTACTTGCGTTCGGTCTCGCGGTGCGTGACGGCCATGTCCGCAGCCTGCCCCGGGCACGCGAACAACACACCAACAGCCCCCGTTGCGTCCGACGAAACGAGCGCTATAGGACGCTATTCGTCGGACGCAACGGGGGTTCGGGGGTCCGGGGGTTCGGGTCGTTAGATGGCGACGAGGCCGCCGTCCACCGGCAGCACCGTGCCGTGGATGTTGCTCGCACCGGGGCCGGCCAGGAAACCGATGGCGGCGGCAATCTCCTCGGGCTGGCCGACGCGACCGGACGGGGCCGGGGCGGCGATCTGGTCGAGCAACTCGCCCATCGGGTCGGTGCCCTCGGTGCGCACCGGGCCGGGGCTGACCGCGTTGACCCGCACCCCTGACGGCCCGAACTCGGTAGCCCAGGCCTTGGTCAACAGCTCGAGCGCCGCCTTGGTGGAGCCATAGGCGCCGCCGACCGCCATACCGACCGTGGCGATCCGGGTGGTGACGTTGACGATCGCGCCGTGGCCACGGGTGGCCATGGCCGGCGCGAGGGCCTGGACCAGCAGGAACGGCGCCTTCACGTTGACCGTGTAGACGAAGTCCAGCGTCTCCTCGCTGATCTCCGGGGTGAGGCCGAACGGGAAGACCCCGGCGTTGTTGATCAGGATGTCGACGTGTCCGCCGCCGAGCTCGTTGGCACGCTCGGCCAAGTCGCGCACGTTGCTCGGGTCGGTCAGGTCGGCAGCAACGAAGTCGGCCTTGCCGCCGGCCGCGCGGATCGCCGCGACGGTGGCCTCACCGCGCTGCTCATCGCGCCCGGAGACGATCACGTGGGCGCCGAGGTCGGCCAGGTGCAGGGCAGTGGCGCGCCCGATCCCACTGGTGGAGCCGGTGACGAGGGCGGTGCGGCCGGCAAGAACTGCGGACATGAGGTGCTCCCAGGACTGGAATGAACGTTACTGGAATGAACGATCCAGAGCCTGCAACACCACGAGTGGAATGTCAATTCCAGTTTCCGGTAGACTCGCCAATGTGGCGACCGACATCGATCCGGGCGGCCCGCGATTGACCGAGCGCGGGCGGGCCACGCGCGCCCGGATCGTGCAAGCGGCAGCGGACCAGATGTTCCGCCAGGGGGTGGCCGGCACCTCGATCCCCGACGTGCTGGCTGCGGCCGAGGTCAGCGCCTCGCAGCTCTACCACTACTTCGCCGACAAGCAGGACCTGGTGCGCGCGGTGATCGCGCACCAGGTGGAACTGGTGCTCGACGTGCAACGCCAGTTCCCGCTGGACAGCCTGGCGTCATTGCGCATGTGGCGGGACGCGGTGATCGCGCTGCAGGACCGCCGGGAATGCCAGGGCGGGTGCGTACTCGGATCGCTGGCCACCGAACTCGCCGACGGCGACGAGGCCGCCCGGGCCGCACTCGCCGACGGCTACGCCCAGTGGGAGCAGCGCATCCGCGACGGTCTGGTGGCCATGCGCGAACGGGGCGACCTGCGCCCGCCCGCCGACGTCGACCGCTTGGCCGTGGTCCTGCTCGCCGCGCTGCAGGGCGGCCTACTGCTCACCCAGGTGAGCCGGGAAACCACGTCGCTGCGCATCGCGTTGGACGCGGCGATCGCGCAGGTCGAGGCCGAAACCGTGGCTCAGTCGGGGTAAACGCCGCGCACCTTCTCCACGGTGGTGCGCAATACGAAGCCGGCCGGGGCGCCGGGGCCGGGGAAGGTCACGTCCGGGCCGAGGTAGACGTGCGCAAGCTTCTGCAACAGCTCCGCCCCGCCGCCCTCGGTGAGCTTGGCCCGACCCTCGATCACCAGGTGGTGCTGGAAGCCGCTGGGCGCGATGCTCGGTAGCTCGATGCTGATCGACACCCTCGGGTCGCGGGCCACATTGCGCAGCTTGCGGTAGCCGTCAGCCAGGTGCGCGCAGACCACCTCGCCGTCCTCCTCCCCCACCCAGACCACGGTGGAGTGTGGGCTGCCGTCCGGGTTCAGGGTGGTGATGTGGCCGAGCTGCGGACCGGACAGGAATGCATCGACGATCTGCGGGGTCAGCTCGCTCACCGGGGCCTCCGAACTATAGGACGATCGTCCTAACCTGCCGGGTGGCCGGCTCGCCGTCAAGCATTTTCAGGACGGTCGTCCTAATCTGTCCCCATGGCCCTCGATACTCGCGCCCGCATGATCGCCACCGCCATGCGCCTGTTCCAACGTGACGGTTACGCGGCCACGGGTTGGCGCGGCCTTGTTGACGCGGCCGGCACCCCGTGGGGATCGGCCCACCACCACTTCCCCGGCGGCAAGGAGCAGTTGGGGGTCGAGGCGGTGGCGCTCGGCTCGGCGGGCGTACTCGCGGCGTTGGAGGAGTGCTTGGCACGCAAGCCCGACGTGGCGGACGCGGTGCAGGCCTGGTTCGCTGTCGCCGCCGAAAATCTGACGGCAAGTCAGTACGAGTGCGGCTGCCCGGTGGCGACCGTGGCATTGGAGACCGCGACCACGGTGCCCGCCCTGGGCGAAGCCTGTGCGACCGCGTTCCATTCCTGGGCGGACCGGCTCACCACGGCGCTGGTGGAGGCGGGACTACCCAAGCGCCGGGCGGGCGACCTCGCGTGTCACACGGTGGCCGCACTGGAAGGGGCGCTGCTGCTCGCCCGGTCCTGGCGCGACATCCGCCCGTTACAAGCGGCTGCGCAGAATGTGGTCACTCTGATCCGCATGGCACAGGAGGCATCGTGAACCGTGACGAGGTGACCGCGGCCATCGTGGCCGCCCGACTCGAACGTGGCATCAGCTGGCAGGAACTTGCGGACCTCACCGAACGCCCGGTGGTGTGGCTGACCGCAGCCCTGCTCGGCCAGCACCCGATCCCGGCCGGCGAGGCCAAACTGGTCGTCGACGCGCTCGGCCTGAACCCCGCGGTGATCCCGATACTGGGCGCGGTGCCGGTGCGCGGTGGCGACCCGGCCCTGGCCGCAGATCCGACGATCTACCGCTTCCACGAGGCGCTGTCGGTGTACGGGCAGGCGTTGAAGGAGCTCATCCACGAGCAGTTCGGCGACGGCATCATGAGCGCCATCAACTTCAGCATCGATCTGCAGCGTAAGGAGCTCGACGGCGCGGCCCGGATCGTCGTCACCTTCGACGGCAAGTTCCTGCCCTACGACTGGACCGCCGGCGCCTGAACGACACCGCGCCAGCGACCGACCGGTTAGGCGTGGCAGCTCAGCGGGCGTCCGCCGTTGAAGGTCACCATGTCGGCCAACGCGGCGCGCAGATCGATCGTCCCGCCGGGTTCCACCCCACCGAGTTCGGCCATCGCCCGGTGCAGGTTGCCGACCAGGCGCTCCGGATCGGACAGCCCGGCGAACTCCGCCAGGTCGGTCTGCCGGGCCGCCTCCAACGGGCTCAGCCCGGCCGAGCGCGCCTGCTGGGCCACGCCCAGCACGAAGCGCACGTAGGCGGCCACCCGGTCGATCGCCTCCGGTCCGCAGATCGGGCCGTGGCCGGGCACGATCGTGCGCGCATCGAAGCGACGCAGGAACTCCAACGCGTCCAGCGCCCCGGTCAGCGAGCCCATCAGCAGGAACGGCGTGCCGCCGTTGAAGATCAGGTCACCGCTGAACAGCACCTTGCGGTCCGGGATCCACACCACCGCGTCGTTGGTGGTGTGCGCCGGGGTGTTCGGGTGGATGACCTCGCAGCGCAGGTCGTCGACCCAATGGGTGACCCGCTCGGCGAAGGTGAGGAACGGCGGGGCAAGGTCGATGTGCCCCCAGTCCACCTCGGTCCAGAATGGCGCGGAGAACGGGGTGCCGAAGCCCAATAGGGCGTCGCGGGCGCGGTCCTGGGCGACGATCGTGGCCTGATCGAACAGGTAGTTACCGAACGTGTGATCGCCGTGGTGGTGAGTGTTGATCAGCGTGCGCACCGGTGCGGAAGAGACCCGTCGGATCGCCTCCTGCAGTGCCCGGGTGCGCCGTTCGGTGGCACAGGCGTCGATCGCGGTGACCCGGCGGCGGCCCACCAGGAAGCCGGTGTTGTTGATCCACCAGGTGCCATCCGGTTGCACGTAAGCGAACACACCCTCGGCGACCTCGGTGGCGCTGCCCAGCGCCCCCGCGTCGTGTCCGAGGCCGCTCACGGTTTCGGTGCCTTCCCGAGCAGTACCGGGTTGACCGCCGCACCCATCCGCTCGGCGAGGAGGGCCAGCGACTTCATCGGCCGGATCATCACCTCGAAGCGCGTGATCAGCCCGTCGGCATCGAAGGCGATCATGTCGATGCCCTTGAGCTCCAACTCCTCGAGGCGGGCGGAGAACTCGAGCACCACGTGCTGCCCGTCGTCGGTGGCGAAGCTGCGGTGATACGTGAAGTCGGTGGCCAGGACGCCCACCGCGGTCTGCAGGACGTGGGCCACCGCGACCGGTCCGGGATAGGGCGACCAGAACGCCGGTGAGGAGAACGCGACGTCCGGGTGCAGCAACTCCGCGACCTCGGTCAGGTCGTTCGCCGCGACCATCGCGTGCCAGCGCTCCAGCGTCTTGGCGACCGGGTCGGACACGTTGTGCAAGGCGCTCACGAGTGCCTCCTCCTCGGCGTGAGCGCCGATCATCTCAGCCGGTGCGGGCCAACCCCAGTGGCGTGTAGGACAAGCCGGGGAAGACCGTGGCCAGTGAGCCCACCCCCAATCGCTTCTGCACGACCTCGCCGCAGATGTTGAACGGGTCGTTGAGGCCCGCCACGTCCCCGGCGTCGAGGTCCGCGGCGGAGGTCAACGGGGTCCACTTGCCGTGCACCGTCTTGCCGACCAGCCCGCCGCCGAGTAACCAGACCAGGCCGCCATGACCGTGGTCAGTACCCGCGGAGGCGTTCATCGCGACCCGGCGGCCGAACTCCGACTGCACCACGACCGTGACCCGGGAGCGCCGCGTCGGCCCCAGATCGGTGAAGAACGCCGCGAGGGCCTGCGCGGTGTTGCTGAGCAGCGCATCGAGGCCGTTGGCCTCGGTGGTGTGGGTGTCCCAACTGCTCACGTCCAGCGTGGCCACCTGCAGGCCGACCTCGGCCCGCAGGATCGCGACCAGGTCCTTCAGCGCCGCCGCGGTGGGACCGGTGGGGTAGACCGCAGCGTTCTGCACCGTGACCGCGGCGCGGATCGCTGCGGCGGTCGCGACCGCGGACAGCGCCGTTGGCACATCCTCACCCAGTGGGCCGCCGATCCCTCGGTACAGCGCACTCAGCGCGGTCATCGCCGGGGTCCGGATCGCACCGGTGCCCGGGAAGTCGAAGTCCGCCAACGACGACATGGCGATCTTCGCCTCGTTGCCGGCCATCGACATCGGAAGGGTGAACCCATCGGCCAGCGCGCGGAACGTCGTGCCGGGACCCAGCTGGGTGAGCACCCGGTCCAACCAACCGGTGCTCACCGTGGTCGACCCACCCTGCTCGACGAACTGCTGCGCCTGGAAGTGACTGCGCGACACCCCGGGGTTGCTCACCGCCGGGACGAACGCCATTTCACCCGTGGCCCACAACAGTTGATGCAACGGCGCCATGGCCTTGTTCAGGGCCCAGCCGCCGGTGCCGTCCAGCCCGATCGCCTCGCCGTCACCCGGTACCAACGCAGGCCGCACCGTGCGCAGGTAGTTCACGCCCAGCGACGCGGACTGCGGCGACAGAATGCGCAGCCCGTCCGCGCCGCCGCGCAGGAAGATCACGATGACGGTGTTCCCGTTCGATGGGGCCGCGCCGAGGGCGATCTTGGTCGTCACCACTTGGGAGCCGACCACCGAGGCGCCGAGTGCGCCGATCCCGGCCAGGAACCGACGGCGGGTCAGATTGTTCTCACCGAAGGGCATGTGACGGTCCGTCCAGGATGAGGGCGACCAACGCGGGCAGCAGGGCGTGCAGGGTGGATCTGGCCATCGGCGTGGTAGCGGACTCGGCCAGGAAGGTCTGCAGCGCCGCCGCGTGCGCGGTGGGCAGCGGGGCCCCGGTCAGCCGAACCCCGAGCCGGGCGATGGCGTCGCCGCTGTTGGCGGGCGTACCCCCGTAGAGGGTGGTCTTGTTCGACTTGGCGAACGCGTTTGTCCAGGAGTCCGCGGCCAGCCCGAGATGGTGCAGCCAGAGCATCAGCAGGGTGCTGGCCGACCGCCATGCGGTGGCCACGTCGGGGTAGCCGTCGGGCGGGCCCCAGGCCAGCGGCTGGTTGCCGACCTGTTGGGTCATCGTCTGCAGGTACTTCAGCGCGGCGCCGATCGAGGCGGGCCGCACCTCGAGGATGCGCATCGTCGCGATGACGTTCTCCGCCGGCCGGCGCACCTTGTGGCCGCGGGAGGCCCAGAACTCCTCCGAACGCAGGATGGTGTCGAGCATTGGCAGGATCTGGGTGCCCGAACCGAGGTAAGCCGTGGCCACCGCGGTCACCAGGGCGTGCGACGGCCTATCGGACACCAGCCGGATGCACAGCTTTCGGGCCAACCGCTTGGCCGTCGACGGGTGAGCGGCCAGGTAGCGCAACAGCGCGTCGCCACCGACCTCGCCGTCCGCCGTCGAGGAGTTGGGATGACGGAAGCCGAGCACGGTGACCCCGCCGGTGCCGTGGATCGCCGGGTTGTAGGTGTAGTCGAAGGTGCGGGAGCTCACCGTGCGCCCGGTGAGCAGCTTCGCGACGTTCTTCACGTCGGCCTCGGAATACACCAGCCCGACGGTGTGCAACTCGAGCAGTTCGCGGGCGTAGTTCTCGTTGACCGCGCTCTTGGTGGACTGGGCAAGGTCCAGATAGAGCAGCATCGCCGGGTTGCGCGCCGAGGCGAGCAGCATGTCGGTGAACGACCCCATGGCGTGCGCGCGGATGACGTCACGGTCGAAGGTGTGCCGGGTGACCCACAGGTCGCCACGGGGACACACGACGTTGAGGTGGTTGGTGAAAAAGTCGACCAACACCTCGTAGAGCTGCGCCTTGCTCCAGACCTGCAGCCCGAGCGTGGTCTGGGTGAGCTGGGTCATCACGTCCCAGCCGTACTTGTTGCCGCCGAGCTTGAGCAGCGTGAACGAATCCGCCGGGCTCAGACCCAACCGGGTGGCCTGCGCGGCCACCAACGGGTCGCCGGTGTACCCGGCATAGGTGTGGCCCGCGGCGATCTGCGCGCTGATCCACGCCGGAATTCCGTTCCGGGCGATCTCGGTCCGCGCGGCGGGCGTGGGGCCGAAGGCGAGTCGGGACAACACGTGGTCGGTCGGATTCCACGCCAGTGGCGCCTTCGCGGTCTTCGCGCTCTTCTCGATCGCATCGGCGATCGTCGGATAGATGGTTGTCACAAGCGGCTCCCCGGGGCCCGGCCGCGTGGGGTGCGCCCGGGATCAGTGGAAGACGACCGTTCGGTTGCCGTGTACCAACACCCGGTCCTCCAGGTGCGCGCGCAGGCCGCGGGCCAGCACCACCTTCTCGATGTCGCGCCCTTTACGCACCATGTCCGCCACGGTGTCCGAATGGTCGACCCGAATGACATCTTGTTCGAGGATGGGGCCTGCGTCCAGGTTCTCGGTGACGTAATGGCACGTCGCTCCGACGAGCTTTACCCCGCGCGTATGTGCTTGGTGGTAAGGCTTTGCGCCGATGAAGCTCGGCAGGAAACTGTGGTGAATATTGAGCATTCGCCCGGCCCACGCCTCACACAGATCCGGCGGCACGATCTGCATGAACCGCGCCAGCACAATCGCGTCGGGCTGCTCGGCGTCGACGATCTTGCGCACCTCGTCGAAGGCGATCCGCTTGCCCTGCGCGCCGGGGTTGAACGGCACATGGTGGAACGGGATGTCGTGCGCCCGGGTGATCTTCTCCAGCTCGGTGTGATTGCCCACCACGGCGCGCAGGTCCATGTCGAGCTCACCGCCCGCGTGCCGGCCCAGGAGGTCGTAGAGGCAGTGCCCCTCCTTGGACACCAGCACCACCACCCGCGGCGGCCGCCCGGTGTCGGAGACGCGCCAGGAATTCGCCGCGTTGAACTCCGCGGCCAGCGCTCCGAACCGCTCGCGCAGTTCGTCCACCCCGAACGACAGCGAGTCCGCCCGGACCACCTGCCGGGTGAAGAACCAGTTGGAATCCGGGTCGGCGTGATACGCCGCCTCGGTGATCCAGCCACCCGCCTCGGACAGGAACGCGGCAATGCGGGCCACGATGCCGGTGCGGTCCGGGCAGCCGAGGGTGAGGACATAGTGCGAGCTCATGCCCCCAGTGTTCCGGATGCGGCCGGTCAGCCGGTGGGCCGCATCAGCATCACGCCGTCCAGCACCAGCACGAGCACCACCTCGCCCGCGTCATCGGTCAACTCCGAACGAGTCACCATCAGCGCGTCGCCGCGTTCCGGACGCAGCGTCACTTCCTGCACGACGAGCTTGCCGGTCAGCGTGGTGCCGGGTCGTACCGGCCGGCGCAGCTCCAGATTCATGGCGCGCCCGGCCTTCACCGCGGTCCGCGACCACACGGCGTCCACCACCAGGCGCTGGTAGACCCCGACGGTCTGCACGCCGCTGGCGATGATGCCGCCCCAGGGGCTGGCCTCCGCGGCGGTCTTGCTGACGTGCATCAGCTGCGGGTCATACTCGCGGGCGAAGCTGATGATGTCCGACTCGGTCAGCGTCAGCGAGCCGAACTCGAACTCCATGCCCGGCTTGAAATCCTCGCCGTAGAGCAGATCCTTGCTCATTCACCACACTCCCCCGCTCGGACCCGACCACCCTATGCAGAAGATGGAACGGTGCGCCCGACCCTCCGCCCCGCCGGGTTCGACGACCTGGACCAACTCGCCGTGTGCCAGACCGCGTGCTGGCGGGAGACGTTCTCCGCGGTGGTGCCGGCTGAGCACCTGGAGGATCCACGCTACGAGCGGGTTCGCCGACAGGAGTGGGCGGCGCGGCTGGCCGCGGGCATCACCGTGTGGCTGGCCGAACTCGATGGCGAGATCGTCGGCTTCTCCTGCGGCGGGCCCAGCCGCGATGCCGAACCCGCCACGCCGCTGGAGCTGTACACGCTGTACCTGCGCGCGTTCGTGCACGGCGCCGGGTTGGCCGATCGACTGATGGACGCGGCCATCGGGGACGCCGCCGCGTCATTGTGGGTGTGGGAGGGCAATGCCCGCGCTCGGGCGTACTACGCGCGCCACGGGTTCACCCTGGACGGCGTGGCCAAGCCGGACGGGCCCACCCGCGCGCCGATGCTGCGGTTGGTGCGGCCCGGCCTCAGCCGCTGATCGACTCCAGGAACCGGGCCACCCGGTCGCGCACCCCGGCCGGTCGGACCGGGAACTCCCCCGCGGCCAGGCTGACCAGATGTTGGGCGGTGGAGAACGCGAGGTCCGCCTCGGGCAGCAGGTCCGCGGGGCGCACCTCGAACCGCTCATGAGCCAACGAACCCAACTGGGTGTCACCGCGGTCCAGCGACAGCAAGGTGGCCCCGGCCCGGCGGGCGTCCGCCAGCCTGGTCAACAGATCCTCGCCGGCCTGTTGCGGGGCGACCACGAACAGCGTGTCCCGGCGGCCCGCCTCGACCAACCGGGAGAGATCCACTGCCAGGTGCGCGGGTGCGCCCTCGGGCACCGAATGCCGGACCAGCGTGGGCGCGAGATTCGGCATCCCGATCGCCCTGGCCTCGTCGGACAGGTGCGCGGTGACGTGCCAGGGCTCGTAGTCGGGGGTGCCGACCAGGAACAACCCGCCCGGCGTGGCCCGGCGCAGCCCGAGGGCGATCAGTCGGCTGCGACTGACCCAGTCGGTGTCGGCGAGCAATTCGCGCAGGGCGCGGGCGCGTTCGGCATCCACACCCAGCGGTTTATCACCGGGATGGCGCTGCGCCGGGTAAGGCGCGCAGGAACGTGAGCAGTGCCGGGTTGGCCTGGTCGGGGTGGGTGAGGTTGGCGGCGTGCGCGGCGCCGGCGATGGGCACCACGCCGGCGCACCCGGACAGGCCGGCGGCCAACGTCTCCGCGAGTTCCATGTCGATGGCGCCGTCCTGCGTGCCGTGCACCACCAACGCGGGGCAGGTGATCTCGCCGAGCCGGTCGGTGATGTCGTCGCGGCCGAGCAGGCAGCCGCCCGGCTCGCGCAACAGTTCGCGATCACGGGCCTGCCACTTGGCGATCCAGTAATCGTCGTGCGCCGGGTCGTCGATGATGATCCCGGCGATGATGCGGGCGAGCTCCTCGCCCGGGCCCACGTTCACCCAGGCCTCGATCATGTCCCCGTACAGCTCCACCTTGTCCGGCTCCTCGGCGCCGGCCTGGGTGTCGATGAGCACCAGGGCGCGCACCCGGTCCGGGGCCAACAGGGCCACCCGCAGCGAGCAGAACCCGCCCTGGGACATGCCGCCGATCACTGCCCGATCCAGGCCGAGGTGGTCGAGCAGGCCGAGGCAGTCCCGCGCGTTGTCCCAGTAGTCGAACGGCTTGCCATCGAACTCGGTGTCGCCGAAGCCGCGGGCGTCCCAGGCGATCACCCGGAACTCACCGGACAAGGCCTCGACCTGAGGCGAGAACATTTCATGGTCCATCAGGAAGCCGTGCGCGAACAGCACGGCCGGGCCGTCGCCGCCACTGTCGGTGTAGAAGATCCGTTGTCCGTTGATCTCGGCGACGGGCACCTCAGTTGGGCCAGACCGGCTTGCGCTTCTCCAGGAACGCGGCCATGCCCTCCCTGGCGCTGGGCGAGGCCGACATCGCGGTCATCACCTCGGAAGCGATTTGGTAGGCGTCGTGCTCGGGCCGGTCCAGCTGCGCGTAGATGGTCTGCTTGCCCACGCCCTTGGCGGTGCGGCTGCCCCGGGTGGACAGCGCCATCAGCTCGTCGACCGCGCTGTCCAGCTCCTCGTCGGGCACCGCGTAGTTGATCAGGCCCCAGGCCGCCGCGGTGCGCGCGTCCACCGGCTCCCCGGTCAGCGCGAGTTCCATCAGCCGCTTGCGCCCGATATTGCGCGCCACCGCCACCGCCGGGGTGTGGCAGAACCAGCCACCCTTGCCGCCGGGCAGGCAGAAGCTCGCGGAGAACCCGGCCACGGCGAGGTCGCAGGACGCAACCAGCTGGCAACCGGCCGCGGTGGCCAGCGCGTGCACCCGGGCGATGACCACCTGAGGCACCGACTGAATGGTGCTCATCAACGCGGTGCAGACCCGGAGCAGCTCGCGCACCCCGATGAGGTCGCGGCTGGCCACGTCGGCGAAGTCGTGCCCGGCGCAGAACACCGGGCCGTTACCGGCCAGCACAATGCCCATCGCATCGGTGTCCCCCACCTCGGTGAACGCGTGCCCGAGCTCAATGAGGTGCTCGAAGGACAGCGCGTTGCGCCGGTCGGGCCGGTTCATCGTGATGCGCACGATGTCGGCGTCCCGCTTGATGGTCAGGTACCGATAGGCATCCATCGTCCAAGCTTAGGGCCGCGGCCCCCCGACGAAGATCCAAGTGCGGGGCAAATACGCGGTACGGGCATGATGTAGGACCACCCGCACATGAGAGGGGCCCGCTTCATGAGCGACCCGGGAACCACCCTGCTCGGCCGCCCGCTGGACGACCCGGACCTGCTGGCCGCGACG
>Ga0137412_10000386_pt1 | contig 30380 bp, 30 predicted proteins | sample CZODoug2_1_16fun_FD_122160 | JGI IMG/M metagenome (GOLD analysis project Ga0137412, IMG submission 122160) | Vadose zone soil fungal communities from Angelo Coast Range Reserve, California, USA - CZODoug2_1_16fungal (Hybrid Assembly) | ecosystem: Environmental > Terrestrial > Soil > Vadose zone...
CGCGAGCATGGCCGATCCAAAGACCCCCAGAATGACTATCAAGGTGACCATCACGACACCCCCCTTCAGATCGGCGAGATCCTCGCCTTCGACACCCCGTCGTGTCGATCATCAGCCCATGGTGGGGCCGCCGTCGCGGGCAAGGAACGGGCTTGGCCCCCGACACCGAATTTCCTTGCACGATCCACAGATTCACGCACCATCGATTCGCCCTGGGCGGACCTCGAGCCCTCGGACACGCAATTCCTGCCGACTTCCTTGGAAGCTCTGAACACCCTGCCCGCGGTACCTCCGAAACCGCAACGCCACGAAACGTCATACGACAGAAACAGAAGCGGTATACCGTTTTCCTCGATGCCAGCGCAGGGTACCGCTCGCCCTGGCTGCGGAACGAAAGCGAAGTCGTCCCACGATGAATGCTCCCGCGAGCCCCCTTCTCGACCCGGGTACCAGCCCGCTCGATGCCCGTCAGCGGGCCGTCGTCCAACGGGTCTCCGACGCCGAGCGCGCCCACATCCTCGCCCTTCCGAGCAATGACCCACTCGACCCGAAGCTCCGCTTTCGCGTCGAGGCGACCGGACCGGAACTGTTGGGCCAGCCAGCGGCGATACAAGCAACACTGCAGCTCAACGCCGTAACCCTCGACGTCATCGCCGACCGGCTCGCCGCCGGCGTCCGGCGAGTGGTGCTGGTCGGCTGCGGAGACTCACTCGCCGTCATGATCGCCGCGCGGCAGGCTCTCGAGTGCATGCTCGGGGTGCCCTGTGAACCCATGCAGAGCTTGGAGTTCGCGTACTACCATGCGCATCTCGTCGACGCGGGTACAGCCGTCGTCGCGTTGTCCAGCTCGGGGGAGACGACCCGCACCGTCGAAGCTCTACTGATGGCCCAAAATCGCGGATCGTATACCGTTGCGCTGACCAACACGGCCGATTCAACCCTGCAGTCCGAGGCCGACACGTCGCTGAAGATCGAGGCAACCCGGGTCGGCTGGCCCACGCAGTCGTCCACCGCCGCGCTGGCATTGCTGCTGGAATTGGCCATCCGGGTGGGCGAGCGGCGCGTGCCGACGGACGCCGCACCGCTGCGCACTGCCTTCGACGAGCTCCCCGATGTCATGACGCAGGCGCTCGGCAGGATCGACCCGCTGATCGCCGACATCGCCGGATACGAGGTCGAGGCCGGGGTGCAGACGGTGCTGTTCTCAGGCGCCGGGCCCAGTCTGGCATCCGCGATCGTGGGCGCGGCCAAGGTCAAGGAGTGCACGACGCTGCATGCGATCGACATCCAGACCGAGGAATACCACCACTACAACTCGCAGAAGGCCGGCGAGCCGCTCTTCCTGATCGCCCCGTCGGGTCCATCGGTGCCGCGTGCCGTCGATACCGGCACGGATGCGCTGCGCTGGGGCGGCCGCCTCTACGTCGTCACCACCGACGGAGAGCGCGCGTTCGATCACCTCACGGGTCAGGTCATCACGCTGCCGCCGGTTCCCGAGTCGCTGTCGCCTCTGCTCTCCGTGCTTCCCGCCCAGCTGGTCGGTTACCGCCTTGGCCTCAGCTGCTACGCCGCGGCGGCAGCCGATGCCTGACACTGCACCCAGCCTGGTTTGCATCGGCAACCTCACCATCGACGACGCCGTGTCTCCCACGGGCGATCGGGTCGAATCCGTCGGCGGGGACGCACTTTTCGCCGCACTCGCCGCCAAGCTGGCCGGTGGCGATCCCACGGTCCTCGCCCCGCTGGGCAAAGATGCGACCCCGGCCCTGCTCGCCGCAATCCGCTCGACCGGGACGGATCCCGCGACGCTGCCGCGACGCGATCTGCCCACGATTCGCAATGTCGTCCGCTACGACGACACCGGCGGGCGCGCGTGGGATCTGATCCTGGGCGAAGCGCACTTCGAAGCGCTTTCGGTGCATCCCGCCGACGTGTCCGACGCCGTGCTGGCCGCGCCCGGCGTACTGGTGTCGGCGATGGCGCTGCACGCACAGCTCGAGCTGGCGGCATGGCTGCGCGACCGCACAACGGCGACAATCTACTTCGATCCGCAGGAGGACTACATTGCCGGAAACGAGACCGCTCTACGAGACGCCGTCCGAAGCTGTGACGTCTTCCTGCCCAGCGAGATCGAAGCCACCGCGCTTGCGGGCACGTCCGATCTGCACGTGGCTGCCACGACCTTCCTACAGCTGGGCCCTCGAGCGGTGGTGATCAAGCTCGCTGCGGCCGGATGCCTGGTGGCGACGCGGCAGCGCCCCGAACCCACCGTGGTGCCAACGGATGTCGTCGAACCGGTGGACAGCACCGGTGCCGGCGACGCGTTCTGCGGAGCGTTCGCGGCCGAACATCTGCGCACCGGGGACGCGTACGCCGCGGCGGACGCCGGTTCGCGGGCCGCCCGCATCGCAGTCGGCGGCCCCGGCGTCGACGGGTTGCTCGCCGCCGTGACGGGGGCGGTGCGATGACGCGGATCACCGTGATCAACCCGAACACGTCCGCCGAGCTGACGGCCACCATCACCAAGGCAGCCCAAGCGGTCGCGGGCGCCGGGGTGAGCGTCACCGGGGTTCACCCCGCGGCCGGGGTGCCGAGCGTCGAAAGCCATGCCGAGGAGGCGATCGCGGCGGTCGGAGTGATCGAGCAGGTCCGTGCGCACCAAGCCGGCACGGACGCGTTCGTCATCGCCTGTTTCGGCGATACCGGGGTGCCCGCAGCCCGCGAGATCGCCACCTGCCCCGTCGTCGGGATGACCGAGGCGGCACTGCAGACCGCCTGCCTGGTGGCGCATCGGTTCGTCGTCATCACACTGCCTGCGCGCACCATTGCCCACAGTGACCGCGTCGTCCGCGCGCTGGGGCTCGAGCACCGCTGCACCGTGACCGCGGTCGACGTGGCGGTCGCGGACTTGGTCGCCGGCTCGACCCACCTGCTCGACGCGTTCGACGAAGCCGCGCGCGCGGCCGACCGTGCCGAAGCCGTCATCCTCGGCTGCGCCGGTCTAGCCGACCTCATCGACCCGCTGTCCGACAGGTTGGGCGTCCCCGTCATCGACGGCATCGCCGCGGGCGTCGGCATTGCGGCCGGACTGGTGGCGATGGGACTGAACACCTCGCGCGCCAGCACCTTCGGACCCGTTGAGCTGGAGTTCCCATGACCGTCCTGTTCCGTCAGGTGCTCGTCTACGACGCCGCAGCCCCCAACGCAATGACCGGTCCCACCGACGTTCTGGTCGAGGGCGATCGGATCAGCGCCGTCGGCGACGGCCTGCCCGCCTCACCGGAAGCCCGGATCGTCGACGGCGGCGGTCGACATCTGTTGGTGCCCGGGCTGATCAACGCGCACTTCCATTCGCCGGCCAACCACCTCAAGGGCTCGGTGCGGAGCCTGCCGCTCGAGCTGTTCATGCTGTTCGAGTCGCCCTCCGACCCGGCCCTGGCGCCCAGCCCTCGGGAGGCCTACCTGCGGACCATGCTCGGTGCCATCGAGATGCTGCAACGGGGTATCACCTGCGTGCAGGACGACGCCTTCCTGATGCCGTTCCCCGATCCGGAGATCATCGACGCGGTGGCGTCGGCCTACCGCGACAGCGGGATTCGCGCGTACCTCGCGTTGGACCAGCCTGAGCTGACCGAGGCCGAGAAGCTGCCGTTCACAACCGAAGTCGACGTCGCGGCGTTCCACGAGCCGGCGCCTGCCCCCGCCGCCCGGCTGCTGGAGGCGTACGACCATCTGATCGGCACCTGGCACGGCGCCGCGGACGACCGGATCCGGGCGGCCGTCTCGATCTCCGCGCCGCAACGCGTCAGCCTGGACTACTTCGCCGCGCTCGACGACCTGGCCGAGCGCCACGGCCTGCCGTTGTACGCGCACATGCTGGAGACCAAGGTCCAGCGCACTCTGATGACCGAGCAGCCGCGGTTCGGTGGCCGGTCCCTGGTCGGCTACACCGCCGCCGCCGGACTCCTCAAACCACACACCAACGTGATTCACGCGGTGTGGGTGGACGACGCCGACCTCGTCGCGATCGCCGACGCCGGTTCGACGGTCGTCCACAACCCGGTCAGCAACCTGCGGCTCGGCAGTGGTGTGCTGCCATGGCGCGCGATGCTGGATCACGACGTCCCGATCGCACTGGGCACCGACGAAGCGATCTGCGACGACACCATCAACGTCTGGACGGTCGCCAAGACCGCGGGCCTAATCCACAACGTCTCAGGACTCGACAGCGATGAATGGCCCACTGCCGCTGAGGTTCTCGAAGCACTCTGGCGCGGCGGCGCCCGCGCAACCCGGCGCGCCGACGACCTCGGGGCGATCGCGCCCGGCATGCTGGCCGACCTGGCACTGGTCGACATGCACGCCATCGCGTTCACACCACTCAACGACTTGAGGGAGCAACTGGTGCATTGCGAGGATGGCCGCGACGTCGTATTGACCATGGTGGCGGGCCGCGTGGTCTCCGAACACGGGCACGTCACCACTGTCGACGAGCCGGCGTTGCTCGACGAGGCCCGTGAGCTGTTCGCCGCGAAGCTGCCAGCGATCCAGGCCGCCCGCAGCAGCGCCGACCACCTCTTCCCCGCCTACCAGCACATCGTGCGCCGTGCGGCGGCAACGGATGTCGGCTTCAACCGCTGGTTGGCCTCGTGACGGGTCCCGCCGGATACCCGTACACCCCACTGCCTGCCCGCCCGACCGGCAGGTGGCCCAACGGTGCCCGACTCGCCGTCGTCGTATGCGTCGGAGTCGAGTCCTACCGCTTCGACGATGGTCGCGCCGAGGTCGTGCTGCCCGACGTGCCCGCCCCGGACCTGGTGAACACGGCCTGGCGCGACTACGGAAACCGGGTCGGGGCCTTCCGGATCTTCGAAGCGCTTCGTGGCCTTGGAATTCCACCGACCGTCTTGCTGAACACCGACGTCTACGACGAGGCCCCAGCCGTCCTGGAAGCGGCCCGCCAGGCCGGTGCCGAGATCGTCGGGCACGGCCGCTCCAACTCCGACTCGTTGTCGGAGATGACCCCCGACGCCGAGCGGGCCTACCTGACACACGTCGCCGACCGCATCCGCGCACACGAGGGGGCCGCCCCAGGCGGCTGGTCCAGCCCCTGGCTCAGCCACACCCCGGCCACCCTGAACCTGTTGGCCGAGACCGGCTACCGCTACCTGCTCGACCTGCGACTGGACGACCAGCCCGTGTGGCTGACCACGGAATCCGGTCCGCTGCTCTCGATTCCGTACAACGCGGAGATCAACGACTCGTCGACGATGATCGGCAGGCAGGCGTCCGCCCACGAATTCGCCGACATGATCGTCGACGAGTTCGCCGAACTCTCCGCGACGCAGCGCCCGCTCGTGATGAGCATCGTGCTGCACTCGTTCATCACCGGGGCGCCGTTCCGATTGCGCGCCGTCAGAAGAGCGCTCGAGCGTGTCGTCGGCGGCGACGGCGTCTGGCTTACGACGCCGCGCGAGATCCACCAGGCCGTCGTGGAGTCGCGCGCGCTGTTCCCCCCGGTTGCGGAGGTGACGTCGTGACCGAACCGGTAGCCGCGCTCACCGACTTCTCGCTATCGTTGGTGCGCAACGGCATTCGGAGCCAGGTCCTCGAGCACATCGACCTCCAGATCTGGCCCGGCGAAATCCTCGGACTGGTCGGGGAATCCGGTTCCGGTAAGAGCGTGCTCGCGTTGAGCCTGCTCGGGTTGCTTCCCGACACCTCACACCCGCAGGCCGACGGCCAGGTCACCGTCAGCGGTGTGGACATGGTCCGCGCAAGCGCGGCCGAGCTCCGTCGGGTGCGGGCCGAGGTGCTCGGTGCGATCTTCCAGGACCCGATGACGTCGCTGAACCCGACGATGCGAATCGGCAGGCAGATTGGCGAGGTCACCCACGCCGAGGCCGAATCGGTCCGCCTGCTCGAGACCGTCGGGGTCCGCGACGCACAGTTGCGCCTTCGGGTGTATCCGCATGAACTCTCCGGCGGGCTGCGCCAGCGGGTGATGGCGGCGATCGCGGTCGGCGCCCTGGGCGAGCGACGTGAGGGGGAATCCAACCGTCCGGGTCTGATCGTCGCCGACGAACCGACGACCGCACTCGACGTGACGGTGCAAGCACAGCTGCTGGAGGTGCTGCGCGAGCTGCGCGATGAGTTCGGCTGCTCGGTGCTGCTGATCACCCACGACCTCGGCGTTGCCGACAAGATCGCCGACCGACTGGCCGTCTTGCACCACGGCGAGCTGGTCGAGATCGGCCAGGCGTCCGACGTGGTGCGCAACCCGCAGCACGACTACACCCGCTCGCTGCTGGCATCCCGGCTGAGCCTGACGATGCCCCGCGACGAGCGGTTCGGCGGGGACACCCACGGCTCCGAGCCGGCAGTGTCGATCAGCGATCTGCGCCGCACGTTCCTCGTGCGCCGGGGCGCTCGGTGGGGACGCGGCCGCTCCCGGGAGATCAACGCCGTCGATGGGGTCGACCTGGACATCGGGCAGGGGGAGGCGTTGGCGATCGTCGGGGAAAGCGGTTCCGGCAAGTCGACTCTGCTGCGGATCGTCGCCGGACTCGACAAGCCAACGTCGGGCTCCGTCACGCTCGCAGGCACCGGCGGGCCGCAGATGGTGTTTCAGGACGCCGGCTCGTCGCTCACCCCCTGGATGACCGTCGGCGAAACACTGGGTGAGCGATTACGTCCCCTCAAGGTGTCACGGGCCGAGGTCAGGGAGCGCGTGACGGCGGCACTGGCTGCTGTCGACTTGCCGCCGGAGGTTGCCAAGGCCCACCCGGGTGAGCTGTCCGGCGGGCAGCGGCAGCGCGTCGTGTTGGCCCGCGCCACGATGATGCCGCCTGCGGTGCTGCTGTGCGACGAACCCACCAGCGCCCTGGACGCCTCGCTGGCCAAGAGCGTGTTGGCGCTCATCCGCGATCTGCGGGCGCGGATCGGGATGACGGTGCTGTTCGTCACCCACGACCTGGCGGTCGCCCGGCTGATGGGTGATCGCATCGCCGTCATGCAAGCCGGCCGTGTCGTCGAGCTGGGTCCTGCGGAGCAGGTGATCGCCGAACCCCGCGAGCCCTACACCCGCACCCTGCTCGCCGCGGTGCCCGAGATCGTCGGGGGAGCGGTGTCGTGACCCCAATCCTGGTGCCCCGCGGAAGGTTGCGGCCGGTGTCGCTCGGTGGGGCGCGCTTAACCCGGCCGACGGCATGGGTCGTGGTCGGGTTGCTTGCCCTGGTGACGTTGGTCTCCGTGTTCGCGCGGCAGCTCGCCCCGTACGACCCGATCCAGCCGGTCGGCCCCATCAACCTGCCCCCACTGAGTCATGGACACCTGCTCGGCACTGACGGAATCGGTCGAGACTTGTTGTCCCGCACGTTGATCGGCATCCAGGCGAGTTGGCTGAGCGCGCTGGTGGTAGTGGCGATCGGCCTCCTCATCGGGGGCACCATCGGGTTGATCGCGGGCGCGACCGGCGGCTGGGTCGACTCGATTCTCCTGATGCGCCTCACCGATCTGTTTCTCGCGCTACCCGGTGCACTGGTTGCGATCGCCATCGTCGCCGCCTTGGGGTCCGGTCTGGTCAACACCCTGATCGGCGTGTCACTGGTGTGGTGGCCGTACTACGCCCGCATCGTGCGCGGCGAGACCAAGGCGCTCGCCGCCCGTCCGCACGTCGAGGCTGCCCGGCTGTCCGGGGTCGGTCGATCGCGGATCGTCACCCGCCACCTGCTGCCCGGCGTGGTGCCCACGGCGGTGGTCAGCGCCAGTCTGGACATCGGCAACGTCGTGCTGCTACTCGCCGCGCTGTCATTCCTGGGGCTCGGTCAGCGGGCGCCTGCGCCCGAGCTCGGCGCCGACACCGCCCGCGCCTTGAGCCAGTTGCTCAGTCAGTGGTGGGTGCCCGGCATCCCAGGCATCACGGTGCTGCTGCTGAGCCTGCTCGCCAACGTCGGTGGCGACGCCATCCGCAACCTCATCCGGGTCCGGAGGTAGCCCATGCTGGGCTTTCTGACCCGCCGACTCGCGGCCGCCGTGGTCATCCTGTTGACCTTGTCGCTGGTGATCTTCGTGCTGCAATACGTCTCACCCGGCGACCCGGCCCGCGCATACGTCGGGGCCAACGCCTCGAACGCAATGGTCGCGGCGGAGCGTCAGCGGCTTGGCCTCAACGACCCGTTCTTCACGCGGTACCTCCACTTCCTCGCAGAGCTGTTCACCGGGGATCTCGGCCGGTCGCTGCGCACCCGGCAGCCGGTGACGTCCGACCTCTTCACGTACCTGCCGTCCACCGTCGAACTGGTCGTCGCGGCGTTCGCCGTCGCGCTGGTGCTGGCGGCGCTGTACGCGATGTCCGGCGCGCTGCGGTGGCCGGGCGCGGGGATCGGGCGGGGCGTACTGCTGCTGCTGGCGACGGCTCCGCCGTTCCTGCTGGCGTTGGTCGGCATCATCGTCTTCTTCGGCCAACTCGGTTGGCTACCGGCCCGTGGCGTCGGAAACTTCGAGGATCCAGGGCCGTTTGGCATGCAGGCGGTCGACACCCTGGTGCACGGCCAGGCTGATGCGTTCGTCGATGCGCTACGACATCTGGTGCTTCCCGCGGTGGTGCTGTCCATTGCGCCGGCGGTCGCAATGGGCAGGGTCCTGCGGTCGTCTCTGCTGGACGTGCTGGACGTCGACTATGTGCGAACAGCCCGGTCCAAGGGGCTGACCGAGCCGCAGGTGGTCGCCCACCACGTCCTGCGCAATGCCATCGGGCCCGCCCTTTCGATGTCCGGGCTGCAGCTCGGATTCATGTTCGCCGGCGTCGTCGTCGTGGAACAGGTCTTCTCCTGGCCCGGTATCGGTAACTACCTGGCCGCCTCGATCCCGGTCTCCGACTTCCCGGCGATCGCCGGAGTCACGCTGGTGCTGGGGGCCATCTACGTCGTGTCCAATCTCGTCGTCGACCTGCTCCAGGCGCTCGCCGATCCACGGGTGACCGCCGAATGACGCGCAGCAACCCGACCTTGTTTCCGCTACCCGTCCACCGAAAAAGGGAGTCTGCCATGCACATCCGACTGTTGCGCGGCCTCGCCGTCTGCGCCACTCTGACCCTGTCCCTTGGCCTTGGCGCCTGTAGTTCCGGCACCCCCAGCCAATCCGGCGGCGGCGGTGAGTCATCCGGTCCACCGACCGACGGCGTCCTGACCGTCGGCCTGCTCGGCGACATCGGGCAGCCACCCGATCCCGACATCTATTACGCCAACAACGGCACCGCGATCATGATCAACGCCTACGAGGGGTTGGTCCAATACAAGAACAACACCGACAAGGTCGAGATCGCGCCACGCCTTGCCGAATCGTGGGAGGCCAACCCCACCCACGACGTGTACACCTTTCATCTGCGCAAGGGGGTGACCTTCCACGACGGCACGCCGTTCACCGCTGCTGCCGTCGATGTCGCGTTCAAGCGCCGGATCGCGGTGAAAGGCGGTGCGGCATACATGGTCGACGTGGTCAAGAGCGTCGAGACGCCCGACGACTACACCGCGGTCATCACGCTCAAGCAGCCGAACACCGCCTTCCTGAGTTACCTTGCGTCGCCGTTCGGTCCGAAGATGGAATCGCCAGATGGGTTGAAGGCCAACGCCGGTTCCGATGACGCCCAGACCTATCTGTCCTCACATGATCTGGGCACCGGTCCGTACACGCTGACCACTGCGCAGACCGGGGTCAAGTACGAACTGACCCAGTACGACGGGTATTGGGGACCCAAGTCGCCGTTCAAGAAGGTCGAGCTCCCGGTCTACACCGACGAGTCCGCGCTCGAGCTGGCGTTCGACAACGGCACCGTCGACGTGATTGCAGCCGCGCTGCCATCCTCGAGCCTTGGCAAGTACGAGAACGCGGCCAACGCATCGAACTACTTCCTGCCGACGCTGCAGGGCGCGTTGGTGACGGTGAATCCGAGCCACGAGTTCTTCAAGAATGCCGACGCCAGAGTCGCATTCCTGAAGTCGATCGACCAGACGACGCTGGTGAATCAAGTGCTGGGCAAGCGATCTGAGGTGGCCACCACCATGTACGCCACGGGGATGATCCCCGGTGATGCGGACAAGCAGTCGATCTCCTACGACGCGGGCGCATTCAAGTCGTACGTCGACGCGCTACCAGCCAACGCGAACAAGACGTTGGTGATCGGGTATGCCAACGGCAATGTCAACGCCCAGTCGATGGCCAACATCGTGGTGGCTAACCTGCAGACCGTTGGGCTCAGCGCGTCGGCGCAGGGCTACGACACTTCGACCGTGTTCGGCTGGATCAATGACCCGCCGAGCGGGCCGGACGCGTTCATCGACGGCAACAACGGTCCGGATGGCGGCGATCCGTACATGTGGGGACACGTCTTCTGGGATGCCTCCGGCGGGATCAACTACTTCGGTTGCCAGTCGCCGGAGGTCAACGATCTGCTGAACCAGGCGCTCGGCACCGGCGACATGGCCACCTACGTCAAGGCCGGCGACCTGTACGGACAGACCGGGTGCTTCCTGAACCTGTCTCACAACCGGGACTGGGTGGTCGCGCAGAAGTGGCTCACCAACGTGCCGGAGAGTCAGAACATCGGCGCCAACGAGTTGAACTTCTCGTTGCTCGGTATCGCCAAGTAAGGCGTTGGGCCGCACGTAAGAACTTGCGGCCCAACGGTTCTGCCGTCCATTCTGGGAAAGCGAGAATATGTCGCACACCGTCGTTACCGACACAGCCGAATCGCAGCTGTCGCTGTCCCGGCGTATTTACTCCACGGTGCGGGAACGGATCATCCTCGGCCAGTACCCGCAGGGCAGCCGGCTTCCCGAGAAACGCATCGGGGAGGAGCTGGATGTCTCGCGGGTGCCGTTGCGTGAGGCGGTGCCGCTACTGGAGCGCGACGGGTTCGTGCATTCCTATCCGCGGCGGGGGGCCGTGGTGGCCCGCTGGGACGCGAAGGCCATCGACGACCTGTTCGACGCGCGACTGTCGGTCGAGGTGGGCGCCGCCCGCTACGCGGCGCGGCAGGTCGCGTACGGCGGGTCGATGGACGCGTTGAATGTCGCGCTCAAGGAGGCCCAGCGGGTGGTCGAGGCTGGCGACGCGTACGCAATCGCCCGGGGCAGCACGGCATTTCACGAAGCGGTAGTCGAGACGTCAAAGAACGACCTGATGGTGCGGCTGATACAGACCATCTCGGGCCGGATCACTTGGCTGTTCTACATGACCAGCGGCCTGCCGGCCGAGGAAGCGTTCCACGACCATGTGCTACTGCGGGACGCAATCGCGTCGGGCAACGATCGAGTGGCTGAGTCGGTGGCATATGCGCATATCGAACGGGATCGGCAACCGACGTTTGAGGCCATGCGGGAGCAGCTCGACGAAGGGTGATATCCGCCAGCCAGGCGTTCATCAAATCGACCGCATCCTTGACCGGGCGGTCCCATGCCCCGTCGAGGACGCCGTCCGATTTCGTCCCGTGGCGGTCGCGTGGAGCCACCGCAGATCGGATCCTGTCCTGGAGCGTGCGACGTCGTTGCGGTGCAAGGCGGAAGCCGACGTAGGTGACGAAACCGCCTTCGTCGTCCCGGGACTCGACGAGCATGAACTCGTCGATCTCTCGCCACTCGTAGCGGCGTAATTTGCCCGTCCGTGAGTGCACCTCGAAACCCGTGCGAGACAGGTGTAACCACCCGTCCCCGCGGGCCCGCCTCCTGCCCGTGACGACGATGGTGACGATCGCCCGAACGAACATGTGGGCACACCCAACTCCCAAGCCCCCGAACCAGACCAGCATCGGCCAGCACCCGGGCGTCTGCGACCAGGCGTACAGCCCAATCAGCGGACCACTGAGGACAACACCGAAGAACACGACGACGAAGACATTCTGGCCAACGCGATTACCCGTATCCGGATACGGCAGAACCACATCCCGATCCGCGTGAGCCCGTCCCGTGTCCATGATCGCGCTCAGCCGTGCAGCTTTCGGTACTGACCAATGGCACCGGGATGCAAGGGCACCAGGCCGGTTTGGATCATCGACGGTGGGTCGAGGTACTGCAACCCGCGGACGGATGGTGGTACGAGTTGCGGTGCGTCGGTTGCGAGTACGTCCACCACGGCGGCGACCACGTCGTCGGCGAGGTCGTGACGGCACAGCAGCAGGTTCGGCACTCCGATGGAACGGAGGCCGGGTGGCACGTAATCGCCGGCAGGCATTCCGCGGGCGAGATAGGGGTAGCCGGAGAGGTCGGCCATGGGAGCTGCCAGCTCGCCGATGTCGAGCATTCGGACGGGCAGTGAGGCGTCCAGGTCGGAGATGGCCGGTGTCGGGACGCCGCCCGACCACACCAGTGCCTCGATACTGCCGTCCGCGAGCCGATCCAGCCCGTCGTGCAGGCGATACCTCTGCATGTCGACCTGACCGCCGAGGCCGGCCGCCTCGAACAGCACCTCGCTGGTCGCCGCGGCGCCCGATCCGGCCGGGCCGATGGAGACCCGCAGTCCGTGAAGGTCTGCCAGCCGGCGCACGGGAGCGGAGTCGCGCACGATCACTTGCAGATAGTTCTCATACACCCGCGCTACCGCCAGGGGTGCGGTCTCGGCGGGCCCAGTAGCCCGATCCCGCTCGGCGACGTCGGCCAGCGCCAGGCCCAACGAGCCCTCCGACGAACGCAACCGGGCGAGGTTGTCGACGGTGCCCTCGGTCGGGACCGCGTCGACGTCAAAGTCTGGATAGCGAGCCCGAAGACGCGTTGCCAAGATTTCGGCGAACGCCAGATACAACCCGCCTTGTTCTCCTGCGGCCAGGCCGACGCGTGCGCGGGGTGCATCGCGGACGCAACCGGCGGTCAACACCGCCGTCGTCGCGAGAAGGAATGCGCGACGGCTCATTTCGGATCCCGGAGGAGTCACGTCGACGCACCCGCCTCCGGCATGCGGAAACGCACAAGGAGGCCACCTTCTGGGGCCTGCTCCACCGCGATCGACCCGCCATGACCGGCGGCGATCTCACCGGCGATCGCGAGCCCGAGGCCAGTACCTGCGCCATCGTCTCGTCCCCGCCAGAATCGTGCAGCGGCCCGTGACAAGTCCTCGTCGGGCAAGCCAGGCCCGTCGTCACTGACGATCAGTTCGACGACGTCGCCGGTCTGCACGGTGGACACGGTGACCGTGGTGTCCGGCCCGGCGTACCTCAGCGCGTTGTCCACTGCGACGTCGAGCAGCTGCTCTGCATCGTGTCGGGCGAGCTGCACCGTCAGCCCGGGATGGCCTGCGCGGTGGAGGAGTCGCTGGTGCTGGCCGTCGGCGACGGGTTTCCAGAACGCCACGCGTTCGGTGATCACGTCGTCGAGGACCGTCGAGTCCGCGGTGGCGGTCAAACCCACTCTGCGGCTGTTGCTGACCTCTTCCGCGCGGGCCAGTCGAAGCAGCTGCTGCAGCAGATTCTCCAGACGGTCAAGCTCCGCGGTCATCGACCCGTATGTCGACCGCCCCGCCCCGCTCACGAAGTCGTCGAGGCTGTCCGCGCGCAACCGCACCGCGGCCAGTGGATTGCGCAATTGGTGCGAGGCGTCGGCGACGAGTCGCCGCTGCCGGTCCAGCGAGGCACGCACCACCTGTGCCATCGTGTTGAAGGCCGAGGTGAAATGGCGCAGTTCCGGCGGCCCAGCCACGTCGGCGGGCGGCCCCGAAACCCCTTCTGTCATCTCGGCGACGGCGCGCTCCAGCCCGTCGAGCGGGCGTAGTACCCACCTGGTGAGCGCACGACCGATCAGCGCGGCCAGCCCCACCAGGGCCAGACACCCTGCCGCCACCCACATCCAGCCGATGGCGACGCTGCGCGCAGCAGCCGACGTGTCGACCGCCATCACGACGGCGCCAACCAGCTCCCCGTCGCGTCGGACACCCGCGGCAACCAGCTCAGTGTGCCGATCCCAGGGCAGGATTCGGCTCCACGGCGTCGCAGGAGCGTCGGCGAGGGCACGGTTGGCCGCGGCGCTGACGGCGGGGTCCGAGTCGCCAAGTCCCCGTGCGGCCAGGGTTCGACCGTCGGCGTCGACGACCACGACGCCTTCGTCGTACACCTCGAAGTAGCGGTCGATCAGTCGTTGCAAGGGGACGTCGGGCATGGCAGCCGAATCGGCGAGCGCAGCGAGTTGGCGACCGCGCTCCGCGGTGAGTGCCGCAGTTCTGCGGTCGGCAAGACTGAGCGCCAAGGGGACTGCGAGTGCCGCGATCGCGAGAAGCGATAGTACGACGAGTACGACGCGAACTCGAAGGCCCACGTCAGGTGTCCAGCCGAAAACCGAACCCGCGCACCGTGTGCAGCGGAAGCCCGGCGAGCTTGGCCCTGATCTGTCCGATGAAGAAGTCCAATGACCTGGACCGGCCGATCACCGCGGTGCCCCACACCTCCAGCATGAGTTCCTCTCGGCTGACCGCCTCGCCCTGGCGTGCTGCGAGGGTGGCGAGGATCTGGAACTCGGTCTTGGTCATCGCTTGAGGGACATCGGCCAGCGTGACCACCCGGCACTCGCGGTCGATGGTGACGGGCCCGGCGACCACCGGGCCGGACGGGATCGCGGCGTCGCCCCCGGCACGGCGCAGACGTCGCATGACGGCCTCAATACGAGCCAGCAGCACCGCTTTTCGAACCGGCTTGACCAAGTAGTCGTCAGCCCCGGCGCGAAGTCCGAGCACTACCGCGCCGTCGCTGTCCCTGGCCGTCATGATGATCACCGGCACGGCCGAGGCACGCCGAAGCGTGCGCAGGACGTCCAGGCCGTCCATGTCGGGCAACCCCAGATCCAGGAGCACCAGATCGCAGCCCTTGACGCGATGGAGGGCGTCGGACCCGCGGCCGGTTCGGATGACGGACGCGCCGGCGTGGCCGAGAAGCTCGGCCAGCGCCGACGCGACCCCCTCGTCATCCTCGACAAGCAGCACTTGCATGGCGCTGATGCTAGGCAGGCTCGGCCAGAACGTCATCGACTTTGGCCCGCTCTGCCTCGTCGGGATCGAGTTCCCGCGTCTCGCGCTCCAGATGCGAGCTACGCGAGGATTCGCCCATGAAGACGTACACCAACAGCGAGATCAGCGCAGCGCCTGCCACGTAGAAGAAGAACCAGTTCTCGTGGCCGTTGTTCTTCAGCGCCAGCGCTACGTACTCGGTGGTGCCGCCGAAGATCGCGACGGTCAGTGCATACGGCAGCCCGACGCCGAGTGCCCGGATACGGGCGGGGAAGAGTTCCGCCTTCACCACGGCGTTGATCGACGTGTAACCCGACACGATGACCAGGCCGATCAGCATCAGGCCGAATGCCGAGAGCGCGGACCCGGCGTGGGACACCGCGGTCAGCAGCGGCACCGTGCACACCGTTGCGCCGATCCCGAACGCGATGAGAACCGGCCGGCGACCGATCTTGTCCGAGAACGCGCCGATGAGCGGCTGGAGCCCGACGAAGATGACCAGCGCGACGAAGTTGATCCACGTGACCTGCTCCTTCGGAAGACCGGTCGTGTTGATCATGAACTTCTGCATGTACGTGGTGAACGTGTAGAACGCGATGGTGCCGCCGAGGGTGAGACCCACCACGGTCAGGCACTCTCGCGGATAGCTGAGCAAGATCCGCAAGCTGCCGCGTTCGGTGTTGGACTCGACGGCCAGCTTGTAGTTCTCCGACTCGTCCATCGTGCGCCGCAGCCACATGACGGTCACGGCGGCCACCGCTCCGATGACGAACGCGATCCGCCAGCCCCAGTCGTGCATCTGCTCCGGGGTGAGCACCTGCTGCAGGATGATCTGCACACCCAATGCGAGCAGTTGGCCGCTCGTCAGCGTCACGTACTGAAATGACGAGTAGAAGCCGCGGCGGTGTGGCGTGGCGACTTCGCTCAGGTATGTCGCCGACGTTCCGTACTCGCCACCCAGTGACAAACCCTGCAGCAGCCGGGCAGCCACCAGCAGGATCGGCGCCAGCGCGCCGATCTGCGCATACCCGGGCAGGACGGCGATGCCGAGTGACCCGACACCCATCATGGTCACCGAGAGGGTCAACGCCGCGCGGCGGCCGGCTCGGTCGGCATACCAACCGAGCAACCAGCCGCCCAGCGGCCGGATCAGGAACCCGACGGCGAAGATCCCCGCCGTGTTCAGCAACTGCGCCGTGGAATTCGACGAGGGAAAGAAGACGCTCGCGAAGTAGATGCTGAACGCCGCGTAGACATACCAGTCGTACCACTCGATCAGATTGCCGAGTGATCCGCGGATCACGTTGCCTGCCACCGACCTTGCGCGAGGTGCTTCGTCTGGTACCCGTTGTTCTGACTGCATGGTCTTGAGCCTCCCGTTGCCTGTAGGTGCCGACCATGATGTGAGGGCGGCCACAGGGTGGAGAAGCGATTCGTCCGCGCAATGGTCTTTCCTTGCACAATCCACAGATTGGCCAACTGCGGCGCTACGCTTCACGACACGATGGATGGCAACGCGTTACCGCCCGCCGGAGCGACCCAGACGGTTCGGACACCGGACGGTCGCCATCTCACCTACGTCGAAGTCGGAGACCCGAAGGGGCCGCTAGTCCTGCACAACCACGGCGGACCCAGTAGTCGGCTCGAGGCACGCCTCTTCGCACGGTCGGCATCGAAGAATCGGTTGCGATTCATCTGCGTCGACCGACCCGGTATCGGGCAGTCCAGCCCCCAGAAGTCGCGCAGCTACTCCGGCTGGGCGGACGACTTGGTGACCATTGCCGACGCGTTGGGGCACCGCGAGTTCGGCGTGACGGGCTGGTCGGAGGGTGGGCCATGGGCGCTCGCGGCTGCGGCCTACGTCGACCCGGCTCGACTGCACCACGTCAGCAGCATCGCAGGTGGCAGCTATGGCATCACCGCCAAGCACTTCCGTGGTGCCTACTTCAAGCAATTGCTGAAGGTCCTCAACGAGTACGACCGGCAGATCCTGGGTCAGCCCGGTGTCGAAACCGCGTTCTCCGCGGCGTCCGCCGAGTGCTTCGCCCGCGGTTCGGACGGTCTGATCCGGGATAGCGAACTTCTTTATCGCCGTTGGGCATTCGACGTGACGACGATCGAGCGTCGGGTCCACATGTGGCAAGGGTTGGACGATCGGTTGGTGCCCGATTCCATCAACAAGACGGTGGCAAACCGGATGCCAGGAGCGGTATGGCATGCGGTCGAGGGAGCCGGTCACTTCGTCGCGGTCGGGTCGGCGGACGAGATCTTCGGCATCGCCGCCGAAGAGCTAGGCGCCTGAGAAGAACGTCACGCCCACACGTGCGGGGAGTAGCGACGGTGGATGGGTTTCGTCGAGCCAGGTTTCCCATCTGGACCTGTCGGGCACGATGTGAGCATGACACCTCCCGTTCCCGTGGAATTCGCTCGAGGTCTCTACCGTGCGCGGATGCGCCTCGCCCAAGCACGTATCGGCCCGATGGCGGCGACCCTGATCTGCCTTGTCGCGTGTCTCCTGCCTGGCGCGGCGGTGGCGTCGGCCAGCCCATTCCGGTCGGCCCAGATCGACTTCGGGGGACTGGTCCGGACATACGAATTGCACGTTCCAGCCGGGGTCGAGCATCCGTCGGGTCTCGTCGTGAACTTGCATGCCGCCGGCGCGACCGGGCGGGATCAGGCCGCGCTGACGCATTACGACGCGGTCGCCGACGCACACGGGTTCGTCACGGTTCACCCCGATGGCATCGACTTCAGTTGGGCCGACGGCCGTGGCGCGTCGATGCCGGACAGGCAGGGTGTCGACGACGTCGGATTCATCGCGGCCTTGGTGGGCACGCTGGTCGCGGAGTACGGAATCGACCCTGGCCGCGTGTTCGCAACGGGCCTGTCCGCGGGAGCATTCATGGCGAACCGCCTCGCGTGTGATCGTGCAGACCTGTTCGCCGCAATCGCCCCCGTGGCGGGGACGCTCGGCACGAACGTGGGATGCAGTCCGTCACGGCCGGTGTCGGTCCTCGCAACCCACGGCACCGCGGATCCGATCGTCCCGTACGACGGCGGCGGCATGACGGGACGCGGGGGAGCCAGTGACGTCGTGGCGGCGCCTGCGATGGTGCAGCGCTGGCAACAGATCGACCGATGTCCTGGCACGCCGTCACAAGACGTGCTTCCCGGCAACGGTGACGGCACCGCGACGACGGGCTTGACGTACTCGCCGTGTGCGGCGGGTACGGCCGTGGAGTTCATGCGCATCGACGGCGGGGGTCATACCTGGCCAGGCGCTCCGCCAATCCTGCCGGTGCAGGAAGTCGGCGCGGCCAGCCACGCATTCGATGCCTCCGAGGCGTCGTGGCAGTTCTTCAACGCTCACGGGAGATAGTGCCAGCGCCCGATCAGGCCACTCGAAACACCGGGTACTGATCGACGATGCGTTCGAAGTCCTCGATCGGTGCATGCTGATCGATCGGAAAGAACGGGCGCGCTCCTGCCGCCAGTTCGAGGTAGCGGCGCAAGACCGCTGCACGCTTGTCGGAGTGATCCTCCACGAGGTGCACGTCTTCGCGCTGCCGTCGCGCCAACACCGCGCGGCCGTCGCCGTTGCGCAGGTTTCGCACCCAATTCGACGTCTGGCCAAGCATGGCCACTAGGTATCGCTCACCCTGATAGTCCGCGACGACTACCGGGAACGTGATCGTCCGCCCTGACTTGTGGCCGCGCAGTTCGAGGGTGGCAGCCGAACCAGGCCCGATGCCGGCCGCAAACATGGTGGAGCCCAAGCGATTTGCGATGCGCGCCGACCACCCTGCACGGCCGCCGCGGTACTGCCATCGTTGGATCTTGCCGAGAACGCCCATGCTCCCACGGTACTGGCAGGCGATGATTCATGGTCGCATTCATCATCGCCGCGCGTACCGCTCGGCGAACCTGCGCAAGATCCCTGGAGGGTGTCCGATGTTCCGTTGTCGTGCAGCTAATTTCAGCGACTCAGCCGTTTCGGGAGCGAAGTAGCCATGGTTCTTGTAGACGTCGATTCGCGTACACATGCCGTCGGCATCGAGTTCGGGGTGGAACTGTGTGGCATAAACGTTGCTTCCAACCCGGAAGGCCTGCACCGGGCAGTCGGCCGAGGATGCGAGACAGACGACGTGGGAGGGCAGCGAAGTAGCTGCCTCCTTGTGCCCGCCAAACGCGTCGAAGACTTCGGGCAGGTCCGCAAAGATCGGGTCGTCGCAAGCGGGCGGCGTGAGTGTGACCGTGACGGCACCAACCGGCTCGCTGTAGGTGCGGTCGATGGTGGCGCCAATGACCGAACCGAGCGTGCCGACGCCATAACAGCATCCGAGAAAGGGAAAGTCGCGGTCGACGACACGATGGATGAGAGGCAGGAGTTCGGCTTCGACGCGTCGTTGGGTCGCCGACTTGGAATCGGGGGCATCGCTGACGTTGTATGGGCCGCCGCCCAGGATCATGCCGGACCACTCGGCGAGATCGATCGCCCCTAAAGGCCTGTCAGTCAGGCGAATCCGGCGCAGTCCACTCTCGTCGAGCCCGGCGAAGCGCATAATCGCCCGGTACTCGTCGTCAGCCGCTTCGTCCTCGGCGCGGATCGACAGAAGCAGTAACGGGGCGTTGTCGACGTCTGTTGGCATGCTGTTTCGATGGTCGGGGGGCAGGGTTGGACAAAATCTATCGACAGTCGTGTGCATTCACCCACGAAATCCCCATGATCAGCGGAAGTCGTCGGTACGCGTTTGCCGGGTAGGGGAGCGGCCCGAGTCAGAGGTACGGGTCGGCCCATGCACTGATGATGCGAGCCGCCCGCGCAGCCTGATTCTTCCCGGTGAGGAGGTGGTCGGCACCTTCGAGGGAGACGAAGCTGCGGGGATGCCTGGCGGTACGGAAGATTTCACTCGCGTTGGCGATGCCGACGGTGTTGTCGGTCGGTGAATGCATGACGAGCAGTGCACGGCGCAGCGTCCTGATCCGCTCCCGCAGATCGACGGCGCGGACGTCCTCGATGAAGTGCCGCTTCAGCGTGAGCGCCTTGCCGCCGATGAGGAACGGCGCCTCACCGTCGGCCTCGATCCGATTGACGAGAGCGTCGTAGTTCAGCTCGACGTGGGCGGGTTCGTACGGTGCCCCGATGCTCGCCAGCGCCACCACGGTCGGACACTCGTGCGCGGCGGCGATCGCGGCCGCGCCCCCGAAGGAGTGCCCGACGAGGAGCCGCACCTCCCGGCCCGACTCGTTCATGAACTCCACCGCGCGCACGGTGTCGGCGACCTTGTGGGAGAACGATCCATCACCCCAGTCGCCCTCGGAGCCGCCCAGCCCGAGGTTGTCGAAGCGGAGCATGCCGATGCCCTCGCTGGCGAGCTGCTTGCAGATCCGGCTCGCCGCTGGACAGTCCTTGCCGAGGGTGAATCCGTGGGCGAACACGCCCCATCCGCGCGCCTCGCCTTGAGGGACATCGATGATGCCCGCCAAGCGGGGACCGGTGGTGCTCACGAAGGAGACTGGCTCTGCCACGCGCATCATCCTGCACTACGACCGCCACGGCGGCAGCGAAGACGGTTACCCGGATTGGGCCTCGTCGGCGAGGAAGGACGCGCGGAGTTCCTCTTCGTCGACCCGGGTCATCACCTGGTGCCCGGTGCCGTGAACGCGTAGGTCGTCCTCACGGGTGTAGAGGTTGCCATCCGGTCCGGTGAAGATCGCGTCTTCGTCGAGGAGCTCGCCGAGCGCGGTGACGTCAGAGGCCAGCTGCGCGGCCTGCAATCGGCGTTCGGCCTGCTCGAGACTTTCCGCCCGGTCGGCATCCATGCGAGGGATCCTTGCAAACCGACCGGTTCGGTGACACCTGTTGAGCTACAAGCGAAATCGCCGGAAGACGGGTCAGCGGATGGGCTGCCCGGTGTAGTTGTGGTTCGCCGAAACCTGCCCAGGTACCCGGGTGGTCGGAGTGTTGGGAACGCACCTGCTGGCGAGCGCCGCCAGCAGTCCAAAGGGTGCCAGGATCATCGAGATCAGCAGCACCAGAGTCAATGCATCTGCCATGCACTCGACTATCCAATGTTTGCTGCGCGCTCAACAGTGGCAGTAATGACGACTATAGAAAATATTCTGCCAAACGGCTACGGGCGGAGCCCCGAGATGACGAGCTGCACCATGCGACGCGCGTCGTAGTCGGGATCGGCGTCCGCGCCAATGCAAATGTTGCCGATGCCACGCATCAGTCCGTAGGCGTCGACGTCGGGGACGATCTCTCCCGCAGAGGCAGCGGCCTCGAGCAGCTGGGCGCAGACCGGGACGAGGCGGTCGACGATGTAGTCGTGCAGCGTCTCGAACGCTGCGGAATCCGACTGCAGGGCGCCGGCCAGACCGCGCTTGGTGACGAGGAAGTCGACGAAGAGGTTGATCCAGCCCTTCAGTGCAGCATGCGGTGAATCACTATCGCGGAGCAGGGCCGGGCCGGCATCGACGCATGCGTCGACCTGATGGCGGTAGACGGCGACGATGAGGTCCGCCCGCGTCGGGAAGTGCCGGTAGATGGTGCCGACGCCTACGCCTGCCGCTGCGGCGATGTCACGCACGGGCACGTCGACACCGGAGCTGACGAAGGCCGCGGCGGCCGTGGCGATCAGGGTCTCCTCGTTGCGCCGGGCGTCGGACCGTTTCCCCGGCGCCCCCGATCCGCTCGCAATGTCGGCCACCGCTCAGACACCTCCGCCACAGCCTTGCCAAACGGAACCGGGTTCCGTATGGTCGGTTTCGGAACATTGTTCCGCTTGACTGATCGTAGATCATCCCCGCACGAAAACATGAAGAGGAGAGCTGATTCGTGTCGCAGAAACCCCTGGCGAGCTTCGGCATCATGACCGCCCCGTCCCAGGTCGAGTACGACGACATCCTGCGGGTCTGGCGCGAGGCGGACGACATCCCGGAGATCGAACACGCGTGGCTGTTCGACCACTTGCTGCCGATCTTCGGTGAGACGGCCGGGTCGATGTACGAAGGCTGGACGCTGCTCTCGGCCCTTGCCGCGCAGACGCAGCGACTGCGGGTCGGACTGCTAGTGACGAGCAACCGGTTTCGTCCGCCCGCGATGCTGGCGAAGATCGCCACGACGGTGGACATCGTCTCCGGAGGCCGGCTCGAGTTCGGCATCGGCGCGGGCTCGCGTCCCAGCCTCCCGATGGCTCGACGCGAGTACGAGGCACACGGTCTGCCGTTCCACGACTTCTCGCACTCCGTGGAGAGCCTCGCCGAGGCGCTCGCGGTGATCCGACGGTTGTGGACCGAAACCGAGCCGTTCGACTTCACCGGAACCCACGTCCAGCTCACCGGTGCGTTCGGAAGCCCCAAACCGGTCCAGCGACCGCACCCACCGATCCTCGTCGGCGGGCGCTCGGCCGCGCTACTTCGAGTCGTCGCCGAACACGCCGATATGTGGAACATCCCCGGCCACGACATCGACGACGCCATCAGTCGCAGTGTCCTGCTCGACCGCTACTGCGCCGAGATCGGTCGCGACCCCGTGTCCATCACGAGGTCGATCCACCTATCGGTTTCCTACGACCGCCCCGACGTCACGCGTGAGGAGATCGGCCGCGCCATCGACGGCAGGTTCAACCACGTCGTCCTCGGCCTGTCCAACCCCTACCCGGTCGGCGTCGCTCGATGGGTCGTCGACGAGCTCATCACCCCAGCGGGCTAGGTCTCTCAAGCCGTGCTTTCTCAAGCAGAGGCCAGCGCCGCTTCGTCCTCGTCGGCGAACGCGTCCTCGAGTTGCAGTGGCGTGTAGTCGACGTCGATCTCGGCGAGCGGACGTCCACGCGCGCTGCTGATCGTGCCGAACCGTCGCAGCCCCTTTTCGCTGGCGTACTGCACGAACTCTTCCTTCTCCAATCCGAAGGGGACCTCGTCATAGAGGGCGAAGCCCTCCTCCGTGTTCTGCACCACCAATGGGATGAGTTCGTTCATTCGGGTCTCGAACACGGTCCAGTTGACGTCGTCGGCGGCGACGTGCCGACGGCAGGTGAAGGTGCCCCAGGCCATGTGGCGACGCTCGTCATCACCGATGCGCCGCACCAACTCCTGCATGCCGGGAAGGATGCCGCGGCTCACGCAGATCTTGTGCCACGCGTAGTAACCCGTCAGGGCCATCATTCCCTCGATGACGTGGTTGTAAGTGGCCGATGCTCGAACCTGGGCGGCAGCAGACGGGTCGGTGGCAAGTGCATTGAGAGAACGCGGGAGCTCCTCGTAGAACATCGTGCGGTAGGCGGGATGGTCATCGAGATAGGGGTTCAAGTCGTCGGTCAGTCCGACGGCGTCGAGCCAGAGCCGGAACACCTGGGTGTGTTTGGCTTCCTCGAACGCGAACTGGGTCAGATACATCTCGTCGCCCAGCCGGCCTTCCTCCCGCATCGCGGCCATGAACGGCTGGATGTCCTGGGTGACCGCTTCCTCGCCTGCGATGAACCGGGCGCACAGTCGCGTTGCATAGTCGCGTTCTAGCGCGGTCAACGACTGCCAGTCGGCGCGGTCGCGGGAGAAGTCGATGTCCGCGGGATTCCAGAACTTCGCGTTGCCGCCTGCGAACAGTTTCAGCGGCAAGCTGTCCCAGTTGAGGCCGCCTGCCCCGATCGAGTCGCTCCGTGTCCGCGTCATGCGATCAGCCCCCTTGGGAAATGGGCATAGTTCAATCTGTCCTTAGATAGGACTGCTCGATGGTAGGCGCGGTGACAGCTCGCGCGAGGTGGTTTCGGCCGCGGGCCGAGCCTTACAAGTCCGGGTGGCGGTCGGCCCACGGCCGAGCTTGCTCGAGCTGCGAGGCCAGGCGGATCAGCTGTCCTTCCGCCCCGAGCCGGCCGACGAACTGGACACCGATCGGCAGGCCGTCCGCGGTCCAGTGCAGTGGAACGGTCATGGCGGGACGGCCGGTGAGGTTCGCCAACTGCGTGTACGGCACCCATCCGAGGTAGTCGCCGATCATCTGGTCGAGAACCGGCGTCAAGCGCCGCAACTGCCCGGCGACGCGGGCGGCGAGCAGCCCCCGTGCGGCGATTCCCAGTGCGGGCGAGACTGCGAACGCCCCGACGAGGGGCGGCGGGGTCGCGGTGGTCGGGGTGAGCAGCAGGTCGTACTGCTGATGGAAGTCCGCGAGCCGCCGCACGTGTTCGTGGCGCCGCTCGAGTGCGCGGGTGAGATCGACGGGATTGGTCGAACGCCCCATGGCCGCCATGAGCCGGGTGTTCAGTTCGAATGCCGAGTCGACGGCACCGCTGGCAGCCTTGGCCTCGTCGACGGTGTAGGCGGCATAGGCGAAGTAGGTGGTGAGGAACTCCCTTGCGACGACCCCGTCGTCGTACGGAGCCCGTGCGATCTGCACGACGTCGTGTCCAAGGTCGGTGAGCAGATCGGCCGCCTCGGCGACCGCAGCGACGGCCTCCTGGTGGGGTTTCGGGTTGATCGAACTGGTGGTGCAGGCGCCGATGCGCAGGCGATCTGGGGCACGCCCGACCTCGTCGAGGTAAGCGGTGGGGGATTGGGCGGCCAGGTAGGGCGAGTTCGGCGTCGGGCCAACCATCGCGTCGAGCATCGCGGCGCTGTCTCGGACCGAACGCGAGATGACCCCGTCGGTCGCCGAGCCGCCGAGGTACTCACCGTGCGCAGGCCCAGCGGGAACCAGGCCGCGGGAAGCCTTGAGGCCGAACAGCCCGCACGCCGATGCCGGGATCCGAATCGAGCCGCCGCCGTCGCTGGCGCCCGCGCAGGGCACGATGCCCGCGGCCACCGCGGCGGCCGAGCCTCCGGATGAGCCACCGGGGGTGTGGTCGGTGTTCCACGGGTTGCGCGCCGGGCCGAAGAGTTCGGGCTCGGTGACGGCGTTTGCGCCGAACTCGGGTGTGTTGGTCTTGCCGAAGATGACCAGCCCCGCGTCGAGCCAACGCTGCACGACGGTGGCGGTTTCGGTCGCCGGGACCGCCGAAAGCGATCGGGAGCCACCGCTGGTGGGATAGCCCGCGAGGTGTTGAAGGAGATCCTTGATCAGGAACGGCACGCCGGAGAACGGCGCACCCTCGACCGCTGCCGTGGGTTCGACGTCCACCACGATCGCGTTGATCCGCGGATTGACCTCGTCGGCCCGCGTATGCGCCGCCTCGAGCAGTTCCGCCGGTTTGGCCTCGCCGGACCGGACCAGCTCGGCCAGTCCGATGGCGTCGTAGGTCCGGTATCCGTCCACGTCAGAACCCTATTCCACGGACAGTCCCTCATGGCCGTGGCGCGCGAACGAGGTGACGCCGATCGGTGAAGGCGCTAGCCTTGCCTCCGAGGTCGGGTCCGGCGCTCTTGCGCGCCTCTTGCAAAGGAGTGTGTGTTGAGCGCCACCAGAGAGGACAACCAGGATTCATGACCGAACGACAGCAGACCAAGGCCGTCAGGTTCGCGATCGCGGGCGCGATGGTCGCCGGCGGTGCACTGGCCATGGCAGCACAAGCCGCAGCGGATCCGGTGCCCTACCCGACGCCGGTACCTGCGGCTCCTGGCGCGACGCCCCCGGCGCCCGGCCAGCCCGTGGTGGAACCTGCTGGGGTTGGCCCGGAAGCACCCCCCGCGCCGCCACCCGCGGGGGCGCCCATGGTGCCGGAGATCGCCAACCCCGTGTACGGCGGGGGTAATGCAGGGAACGGCCCGCTCGCGAACCTCAGGGATCTTTGGCATCAGGCTCAGGACCCGTACTCATTCATCGGCGGAGCGCCCGACGAGCCGCTCGAAGGGGCACCACCGCCGCCAGGAGCCGGCCCTGCGCCCCAGCTGCCTGCCGGATTCGTGTCACTGACCGACCCGGCGTCCAACGGGCCTCCGGTAACCAAGAACTACGCGGGCGGGCCAGCTCTGCCGCCCGGGTACTACCCGTTGAACGGCCCGCCCCCGCCTGGCTCCGAGGCGCCCCCACCGGCCGACCCGGCCGCGACTGTTCCTCCTGGCGCACCGCTTCCTCCGACGCCGTAGCCGCTTGGGCTGCGTGGTAGATCGCTGCGTGGTAGATCGGCGCCTTCCGCGCTAGGGGCGGATGTTCGTCACCGTCTGGCGCTCGTGGTTGTGATGGCGTTTGCGCCGATGGTGATCAGGTGAAGCTGAGGCGATCGCACTTAAGATACATGCATCTGTGCATGAAACTGTAGAGTGGGCGTATACCTCCGGCCAGCTGCACACCCGAACGACGGGATTTCGATCATGACGACGACGAGCACCGCCAAGAAAGTCAGGCGCACGCAGGAACAGCGGAGCACCGAGATGCGCGTGCGGTTGCTCGACGCCACGATCGAGTGCCTCGTCGAGTACGGCTACGCCGGAACCACCACCCCGCGCGTTGCGGAGAAGGCCGGCGTCACCAGGGGAGCGCAGGTCCATCACTTCCCGTCGAAGACAGACCTGGTGATCGCCGCCATTCGCCACCTGGCCGCGAAGCGAGCCGAGGCGGCGATCCGGGAGATGGGCACCGTCACGACGAGCGACAACCCAATAGCGGCAGCTCTCAACCTGATATGGGACATACACCAGGGTCCGATATTCGTTGCGACCGTCGAGCTTTGGGTGGCAGGGCGCACGGATCCCACCCTCGCGCGCGAAATGGCGAAATTCGAGCCGGTCGCTACGGCCAACCTCGTGGCCGGTATGGCTCAGATTTTTCCCGGCGCCGAAGCAGGTGGAGAGCTGCGGTCCTTCTTCTTCACCGCGATGGACGTGATCCGCGGGATCCTGATCTCGAATTTCGTGGAGCCGGACGCGACCCGCGCCAAGCGTCAATGGGATCGCGCCTCAGCGAGCCTCCTCGCCGTCGGCGCGCAAGCGCTGCAGACTTCCTGACTCCACCTCGATCCGCCATCACCTCTTGGGTGTGACAGGCGGCACAATTGTAAAGATACATTCAGGCGCGTATCTTTATGGCAGACATCAACGCAGTCACCCAGGGAGAGTTCAATGGCGAACAAGGTCTATGTCATCGGCGTCGGAATGACGAAGTTCGAGAAGCCCGGTTCGAAGGACTGGGACTACCCGGACATGGCCCGCGAATCCGGCACGAAGGCGCTCGCGGATGCCGGTATCGACTATCGCGAAGTCCAGGAAGCCTACGTCGGGTATGTCTACGGCGAGTCGACCTCGGGCCAGCGTGCCGTCTACGAACTGGGCATGACCGGCATTCCGGTGGTCAACGTCAACAACAACTGTTCGACCGGATCGACGGCGTTGTATCTCGCGGCCCGAGCCATCAAGGGCGGTCTGGTCGACTGCGCGTTGGCGCTCGGCTTCGAAAAGATGAACCCCGGCTCGCTCGGCTCGATGTACGACGACCGCGAGCAGCCGATGGCGGTTCACTTCGACAAGATGGCCGAGATCTCCGAGGTCGTGTTCCCGCCCGCGTCGTGGCTGTTCGGCGCAGCCGGCAAGGAACACATGGACACCTACGGCACCACCGCCGAGCACTTTGCCAAGATCGGCTTCAAGAACCACAAGCACTCGGTCAACAACCCCTACGCGCAGTTCCAAACCGAGTACACGCTCGACCAGATCAAAGACGCCAAGATGATCTACCCGCCGTCGAGCCTCACCCGGTTGCAGTGCTCGCCGACCTCGGATGGTTCCGGCGCGGCGATCCTGGCCTCGGAAGCATTCGTCGAGAAGCATGGACTTGCCGGCCAGGCGGTCGAGATCGTCGGCCAAGCGCTGACCACCGACTTCGAGTCCAGCTTCAACGGCACCGCGAAGAACCTCGTCGGCTACGACATGAACGTGCAGGCGGCCCGCTCGGTCTACGAGCAGTCCGGCCTCGGACCGGAGGACTTCCAGGTCATCGAACTGCACGACTGCTTCTCGGCCAACGAACTGTTGACCTACGAAGCGCTCGGTCTCTGCCCAGAAGGTGACGCAGGAAAGTTGATCGATGCCGGCGACACCACCTACGGCGGCCGTTGGGTCGTCAACCCGTCCGGCGGCTTGATCTCCAAGGGACACCCTTTGGGCGCAACGGGTTTGGCGCAGTGCGCCGAGCTCACCTGGCAGCTGCGCGGCACCGCCGACAAGCGTCAGGTGGACAACGTCACCGCTGCCCTGCAGCACAACATCGGGCTCGGCGGCGCTGCCGTCGTCACGGCCTACCAGCGCGCAGAGCGCTAATCCGTAACACACACCACCACAACAACACTCAACGAGGAGATCATCATGGGACACATCGAAGCCAGCAAAGAACTGACCGCTGCCCCCGACGCTGTCTGGTCCGTCATCGCGGACCCACAGACCTGGGACAAGTGGTTCACCGTCCACGAGCGCTGGATCGAAGAGCCGCCTGCCGTGGTCTCCGAGGGTGCGCATCTCACCGCCAAGATCATGATGCTCGGAATGGCGAACAAGATCGAGTGGACCGTCGAAACGGTCGAGGCGCCGACCAAGCTCGTCCTCGCGGGCGCCGGCATGGCCGGTGTGAAGACGACCTTCGCGTTCACCATCGAGCCCGAGGGTACGGGTTCGAAATTCTCCGTCGAAGGTGATTTCGAAGGCGCACTGATCAAGGGCGCACTCGGCAAGGCTGTCGAGAAGGACGGCGTCAAGCAGCTCGCCAAGACGATCGAGCAGCTCGAAATCCTCGCTGCAGCAGCATCATGACCGAGGTGCTCGAGTTCGACGACGCCGGCCTGGACGTCTGGTCGGACGAGGACTCATTCGAGGTGACCCGGGAACGGCTCGTCGAGTATGCCAAGGCCACCAACGATCCGATCGCGGCGCATCTGAACGGCGATGTCGCGTCACCGGTGTTCAACATCGTTCCGGTCTTCGAGTCGCTGCTCATGCCCGCCGTCGACGTAATGCCGGTGGAACTGATCCCGCGAGTTGTTCATGGGGAGCAGGATTTCCACTTCCATCGCGCAACCAAGCCGGGCGACAAGCTGGTCTCCCGCGGCAAGATGACTGGCTACGAAGGCCTCGAGAACGGCACCCGGGCAACCATCCTGCTCGAATGCCGCACCGAGGACGGCGAGCTCGTCAATGAGCAGTACGTGACCACGTTCGTGCGAGGCTTCAATGCGGGCAAGAAGATCGGTGTGCTGAGCCCGAGCCACAAGGTCGATCCCGCCGTGCGGGACAACGCTCCGGTCGCCAAAGTCGTGCAGCACTTCGACGAGGATCAGACGTTCCGGTACGCACCGGCGGCGGGCGATCCGATGCCGATCCACCTGGACGAGGAAGTCGCCAAGGACGCTGGCCTGCCCGGCATCATCGGGCATGGACTATGCACTATGGCCTTCACGTCATGGGCGGTGCTCACCGAGGTGGGTGACTCGGATGTGAACCGGCTCAAGCGATTCGCGGTCCGGTTCTCGAAGATGGTGATTCCTGGCGACGACCTCGAGACGCGCATCTGGAAGGCCGGTTCCGAAAACGGCATCACTACCTACGCATTCGAGACCGCACGCGGCGATGACTTCGTCATCACCGACGGTCTTGCCGAGATAGCAGACTAGGAGTAGTTCGATGGGTGTATTGGATGGGCGGGTTGCCGTCATTACCGGTGCCGGTCGTGGCATCGGCCGCGAGCACGCGCTGTTGTTCGCAAGCGAAGGTGCCTCGGTCGTGGTCAACGACCTCGGCGGCAGCAACTCGGGCGAAGGAACCGACGTCGGGCCCGCTCAGCAAGTAGCGGACGAGATCGTCGGCGCGGGCGGCAAGGCCGTCGCCAACACCGACAACGTCGCCACCTGGGCGGGTGCGAAGGCACTCGTCGACCAGGCGATCAGTGAATTCGGTCAGCTGGACGTCGTCGTGAACAACGCCGGCATCCTGCGCGACAACTTCATCGCCTCGATGGACGAGTCGCAGTGGGATTCGGTACTCGCGGTGCATCTCAAGGGACACGCCGCAGTGCTGCATCACGCCGCCGTGTACTGGAAGGCGCAGTCCAAAGCGGGGAATCAGCCGAATGCGGCGGTCATCAACACCGCGTCGGCGTCGGGTGTCACCGTGCCGCAGGCAGGTCAGACCAACTACGGTGCGGCCAAGGCCGGTATCGCAGCGCTGACCTTGGTTGCCGCGGACGAACTCGAGCGTTACGGGGTCCGGGTCAACGCGATCGCCCCGATCGCACGCACCCGCCTCACGCTCGCGACTCCCGGGATGGGCGCGATCATCGGTGCCGAAGTCGAGGAGGGCGAGTTCGACTACTTCAACCCCGCCAACATTTCACCGGTAGTCGCGTACTTGGCCACCGAGAAGTGTCCGCTGACCGGTCAGGTGTTCGCCGTGCAGGGCGGTGCCATCTCGACGCTCGCCGGCTGGCACGACGTGAAGACCATCGAAACAGAAGGCCCGTGGTTGATCGACGACATCGCCGACCG
>Ga0137412_10000387_pt1 | contig 30373 bp, 24 predicted proteins | sample CZODoug2_1_16fun_FD_122160 | JGI IMG/M metagenome (GOLD analysis project Ga0137412, IMG submission 122160) | Vadose zone soil fungal communities from Angelo Coast Range Reserve, California, USA - CZODoug2_1_16fungal (Hybrid Assembly) | ecosystem: Environmental > Terrestrial > Soil > Vadose zone...
TACGACTTCATGATCACCACAGATTCCGACCCGTCCTGGATGCGGCGATTCGTCGGCCACCTCGAGACCGGCCAACCCAGCATCACCGGATGACATCCGGCTGCAGCCGTGGTCCGAAGCGGTCGCGATAGGCCGACGGGCTCAGGCCGGCGTGGCGGTGTAGCTGCGCGCGCAGGTTCGCCGCGGTGCCGAGGCCGCTGGCCCGGGCGACGGCATCGAGGCGCCGTTCGCCGTGTTCGATGAGCCGGCACGCCAACGAGACCCGTTCTGCGGTCAGCCAGGACAGCGGCGTGGTCCCGAGCTCGGCGCGAAACCGGCGATGCAACGTCGCCGGACTGACCGCCCCGCGCGCCGCCAGGTCGGCCACGGTGAGCGGCTCGGTCAGCCGATCGCGGGCCCAATCGAGCAACGGCGCGAGCGAAGCGTCGGGTACGGACGGGACGGGGCGCTCGACGAACTGGCGCTGGCCGCCGTCGCGGTGGGCGGCGAAGACGAGCCGTCGACTGACCGCGTTCGCGATCTCGGCGCCGTGGTCGCGGCGGATGAGGTAGAGGCCGAGGTCCAGGGCGGCGGCACTGCCGGCGGCGCTGAGCACATCGCCGTCGTCGACGAACAACACGTCGGGCTGCAGATCGACGGCCGGGTAGCGGGCGGCGAACAGCTCCGCCCAGCGCCAGTGCGTTGTTGCCCGGCGACCGTCCAGGACTCCGGCGGCGGCCAGGGTGAATGTGCCCGTGCAGAAGCTCACCAACCGAGCCCCGCGATCCGCCGCCCGACGGATCGCCGCCACGATCGCCGGTGCTGGCGCCGCCGCGATGTCGGGATCCGGACGGTTTGGCACGATGACCGTGTCTGCGGCGTCGACCGCGTCCAGCCCGGCGACCTCCGACAACGTGAACAACCCGCCGTGCATCCGCACCACCGGCTCGGCCGTGCACAGCGTGAAGTCGTACCAAGGTCGCTGCAGCTCGGGCCGGCGCAGGCCGAACAGCTCGGTCGCGACGCCCAGCTCGAACGGATTCGAGCCCTCGTCGACGATCACCACGACCCGGTGCGAGGATCCTTGCGACATGTGCGATTCCTAGCACTTACCCGGTGCGGCCGCCAGCGGCACGATTGTCACCGTGAGCCAACCCATCGATCTGACCTCCGCGCTGGCGACGTTCGACGAGCTGTGGAGCCCGCGAATCGCCGCCCGCGTGAACGACTACGACGTGCGCATCACCAAGGTCGCCGGCGAGTACATCTGGCATGTCCATACCGATACGGACGAGTTCTTCATGGTGCTCGACGGCGAATTGACGATCGAGTTGCGCGAGAACGGCGCCGAGCGGTCGGTCGTCCTACCGAAGAACTCCGTCTACGTCGTCCCGCGCGGCATCGAGCACAAGCCGGTGTCACCAACCGGCGCCTCGATCATGGTGATCGAACCGGCCGGCCAGTCCACCGTCGGCGACCGGCACGACGACATCCCCGACCACATCGACGTCACCACCGGCCACCACCTGACCTGATGCGACAGCCGTGGAGGGTGACCGCGCGGCGGCCCACATAGGTTCCGGTGCGCATGATCGTCTCTGGTGAAGGGACCAAGGGTGGTCCGTTCAGCCGTCGGTTCGTCGGCAACGCGACCGCCGCCGCGAAGTCCCTCGAGGCCCGCAGTTCGTACGCGGTCGAGCCCGGCACCGGCCAGCTCGCGGTGTACTTCGCCCTGTCCAACACGGGCGCGTCGGCCGCGACGTTCACGATCACGTCCAACCAGTACCGCGGCGACGGTCCGTGGACCTACAGCGTGCCGGCCGGCGGAACGGTGAGCGACTTCTTCAACGTCGCCGCGTACACCCATGGCTGGTACGACTTCATGATCACCACAGATTCCGACCCGTCCTGGATGCGGCGATTCGTCGGCCACCTCGAGACCGGCCAACCGAGCATCACGGGGTGACTCGCGAGTCGCCCGCGGCGATCGCGACGAAGTCGGCGATGAGCGGGCTGCGCCGGGTCGACAGCCAGGCGACGCACACCTCGGTCGGCGCGATGTCGGTGACGCGGGCATAGACGACGTCCGGGCGGCGGTACGCCTCGGCGCTCGGCTCGGGCATGATCGCGATGTGGTCGCCGCCGGCGACATGTTCGAGCTTCTCCTCGACCGAGCCGATCGCCGGCGGCCGGCGCCGACGCGTCCCGCGGGCAACGGTGCGCCACTCCGGCACCAGCTCCGGATGGATGAGGTGCTCGTCGGCGAGATCAGCGAGCTGCACATCGTCCTTGCCGGCCAGGCGGTGCGTGGCGGGCAGCAGGACGACGCGTGGCTCGGTGTAGAGCCGGCACAGTTGCAAGCCGCGCTCGTCGACGGGCAGCCGGAGATACGCGACGTCGGCTCGCCCGTCGTGCAGGACGCTGATCTGGTCGTCCCATCCGGTCCGGACGATCTCCACGTCGAGGTCGGGGTGCGTGGCCCGCATCAGGCGCACCTGCTCGGTCACCGCAATGCCGAGCGTGAACGCGACCGTGAACGTTCTCCGACCGCGGGCCGCTCGGGCAACCCGGCGGCGCAGCGCGGCCGCGTCGTCCAGGATCGTCTTCGCGTCGACCCGCAGTTGCTCGCCGGCCGACGTCAACGCCGTGCCCCGACTGTTGCGGACGAAGAGCTGGGCCTTCAGGTCTGATTCGAGGGCCCGGATCTGGCGGGAGAGCACCGGCTGCGCGATGTGCAGCCGCTCGGCCGCCCGGACGAAGTTCAGCTCCTCGGCGACAGCCAGGAAGTACCGCAGCTTCCGGAGATCCACATCGGCCATACCGTCAGGGTATCGCTGACGACCGAATAGGTCTTGGACGCCGCCGGTGCATCGGACCGACCATGAAGCCACAACCGAAGGAGTGGACAGTGCAGGTCTTCATCACCGGCGGCTCGGGCTATCTAGGTCAGGCCACCATCCGGGCGCTCACCGCCGAGGGTCACGATGTCGTGGCCCTGGCCCGCAGCGAGTCAGCGGCTCGGGTCGTCGCCGACGCCGGAGCAAGCGCCGTACAGGGCGAGCTGCGCGACCTCGACGTCCTGCGCGAGGCGGCCGAGCGGGCCGACGCGACGATCCAGCTCGCCCAGGAGTGGAGCGAGGCGGGCGCGGAGCTGGATCGTGCCGCGTCGCACGCGATGCTGGACGGCGCCGGCGAGCGGCCGTACGTCCACACCGGCGGCACCTGGATCTGGGGCAGCACCGACGGAGTCGTCACTGAGGACGCACCCTTCGCGCCGCCGCCGCTGATGGTGTGGCAACGGGACAGCTATCGACGGGTACTCGAACACGCCGAGCAGGGCCGCCACCCCGTTCTGGTGCTGCCCGGCGTCGTCTGGGGACACCGCCAAGGCCTACTGCAGAGCCTGTTCGTGAACCCGGCTCGCGAGCGCGGCGCCGTCCACTACATCGGCAACGGCGCCGGCCACTGCGCGCTCGTCCACGTCGACGACATCGCGCGCCTGTACGTCGCGGCGCTCAAGGCGCCGGCGGGCGGCGTCTATGCCGGCGTCGGCGAGGAACGACCGACCTACCGCGAGCTCGCCGAAGCCCTCAGCCAGGCTGCGGGGTGCCCCGGTCGGATCGCGTCGATCACGCTGACGCAGGCCCACGCCGAGCTGGGCCCCGTCGCCGACGCGTTCGTCCTGGATCAGCAGTTGACCTCGGCGCGGGCCCGGGCCGAACTCGGCTGGTCGCCGACCGCGCGCGACGTCCTGGCCGAGATCGCTGCCGAATAGAACCACAAACCGCGCGACGGCGGACGGCTGCATCAGTAAGAATCAACGATCGTGCTGATCACCGTCACGACGACCCGGGCTCCGGCGACCGATCTCGGCTTCCTGCTGCACAAGCATCCGGATCGGGTGCAGTCCTTCGACGTGTCGGTGGGCCAGACCCACGTGTTCTACCCCGAGGCGACGGATGCGCGCTGCACGGCGGCCCTGCTGCTCGAGGTGGACCCGATCGCCCTCGTCCGCGGTCGCAAGGGTCCGTCCGGCGAGGGGTTCGCGCTCGGACAGTACGTGAACGATCGACCCTATGCGGCGTCGAGCATGCTGGCGATGGCGCTCAAGGACGTCTACCGCACCGCCCTCGCCGGACGGTGCAATGCGCGGCCCGAGCTGGCCGAATCACCGCTGCCACTGCAGCTCCACGTGCCGGCGCTGCCCTGCGCGGGCGGCGCCGACCTGGTGCGCCGCGTGTTCGAGCCCCTCGGTTGGACGGTGGACGCGACGGTCGAACCGCTCGACCCGACGGTGCCGCGGTGGGGCGACTCGCGCTACCTCGACGTGCACCTGACCGGCGACCTGCGCCTCGTCGACGCCCTCAACCACCTCTACGTGCTGCTGCCGGTGCTTGACGACGCCAAGCACTACTGGGTGAGCAACGACGAGATCGACAAGCTGATCCGGGCTGGCGGCGAGTGGCTCACGAAGCACCCGGAGAAGGCTCTCATCACGCGGCGCTACCTGGCCCATCGGCGCGAGCTCACCCAGTCGGCGCTGGCCCGGCTGGCCGAGGTCGACGACACCGAGCCCGAGGATCTGGACAACGCGACCGAGGGCGCGGCCGACCTGGACGCACCCGATCGCCCGGTGCCGCTGGCCGAGCAGCGGCGCGGCGCCGTACTCGCCGCCGTCCGGGCATCAGGGGCTCGCCGGGTCGGCGACCTGGGCTGCGGCGAGGGAACGCTCGTGCGCGACCTGCTCGCCGACCGCGAGATCGACCACGTCCTGGCGGTGGACGTCTCGGCCCGGGCGCTGCAGATCGCCGCCCGCAAGCTGCGCGTCGATCGGACGGCCGACCCGCGGCTGGAGCTGTTCCAGTCGTCGCTCACCTACCGTGACTCGCGCCTGGAAGGGCTCGACGCCGCCGTACTGATGGAAGTGATCGAGCACGTCGACCCGCCGCGCTTGGGCGCGCTCGAACGCGCGGTGTTCGGGCACGCGGCGCCGACCACGGTCATCGTCACGACCCCGAACGTCGAGCACAACGTGCGATTCGAGACGCTACCGGCCGGGGCGATGCGTCATCGCGATCACCGCTTCGAGTGGACGCGCGCCGAGTTCCGAGCCTGGGCCGGGCGGGTCTCCGACGAGCACGGCTACAGCGTCCGATACCTGCCCGTGGGCACCGATGACCCCGAGGTCGGCCCGCCGACGCAGCTGGCGGTGTTCAGCAAGTGAACATCGAGATCCCAGAACTCAGCCTGGTTGTACTTGTCGGTGTCACCGGATCCGGCAAGTCGACGTTCGGACGCGCGCACTTCAAGCCCACCGAGGTCATCTCGTCCGACTTCTGCCGGGGGCTGATCGCCGACGACGAGAACGACCAGTCGGCGACACCCGAGGCGTTCGAGCTGTTGCACTACATCGTCGGTAAACGGCTGGCCGGCGGGCGGCTGACGGTCGTGGACGCGACCAACGTCCAGCCCGATGCGCGCCGCTCGCTGGTGGAACTCGCTCGCGAGCACGACGTGCTGCCGGTCGCGATCGTGCTCGACGTCCCCGAACGCGTCTGCATCGAACGCAATGCCGCCCGGCCCGACCGTAACTTCGGCTCGCACGTGATCCACCGCCAGCAGGGTCAGTTGCGCCGGAGCCTGAGGGGGCTTCAGCGTGAGGGATTTCGCGGCGTGCACGTGCTCCGCGACGGTGACATCGCCAACGTGGCAATCACGCGCACCAGGCTGTACAACGACTTGCGCGACGAGACCGGACCGTTCGACGTGATCGGTGATATCCACGGTTGCCGGGCCGAGTTGGAGGCATTGCTCGTCGAGCTCGGCTACACGATCGAGCGCGATGACTACAGCCGTGCTGTCGGTGCACACCACCGCGAGCGGAGGGCGATCCTGCTCGGCGATCTGGTCGACCGCGGCCCGGACACGCCCGGCGTGCTGCGCCTGGTCATGGGTATGGTCGCCGCCGGTGATGCGTTCTGCGTGCCGGGCAACCACGAGAACAAGCTGCTGCGGGCGATGCGCGGCCGCAACGTCCTGGTGTCGCACGGTTTGGCCGAGTCGCTTGCGCAGCTCGAGGCCGAGCCGGCCCAGTTCCGCGCGCAGGTCGAGACGTTCATCGACGCGCTGATCAGTCACTTCGTGCTCGACGGCGGGCAGCTGGTCGTGTCGCACGCCGGGCTGATCGAGCGCTACCAGGGCCGCGCGTCCGGCCGGGTGCGCGAGTTCTGCCTCTACGGTCAGACCACGGGCGAGACCGACGAGTACGGGCTGCCGGTCCGCTACCCATGGGCGAACGAGTACCGCGGTCGGGCGATGGTGCTGTACGGGCACACTCCCGTGCCGGCGCCCGAGTGGGTGAACAACACGATGTGCCTCGACACGGGGTGCGTCTTCGGCGGACGCCTCACCGCGTTGCGCTATCCCGAGCGCGAGATCGTCTCCGTCCCGGCGGCGAAGGTGTACTACGAGCCGGCCCGACCGTTCCCGGCCAACCCCGAGGCGGCGCCGGCCGTCAGCCACCGCGAGCCGGACGTCCTCGACATCGGCGACGTCGCCGGCAGCCGGGTGCTCGAGACCGCGTACCAGAAGCGGATCGGTGTACGGGCCGAGAACGCCGCGGCCGCGCTCGAGGTGATGAGCCGGTTCGCGATCGATCCGCGGTGGCTGCTCTACCTGCCACCGACGATGAGCCCGGTGGCGACATCGACGCGTCCGGATCTGCTCGAGCATCCCGAGCAGGCGTTCGACGCGTATCGCACCGACGGCGTCGACGCGGTGGTGTGCGAGGAGAAGCACATGGGTTCGCGAGCGGTGCTGCTCGTAACCCGCTCGCTGTCCGAATCGACGGCGCGGTTCGGGGCGCCGGGTGACGCGCTCGGGGCGTTGTGGACCCGCACCGGCCGACCGTTCTTCGAACCGGTGCTGACCGCCCAGCTCGTCGACCGGGTTCGAGCCGCGGCTGAGCAGGCCGGCCTGTTCGACGAGCTCGGCACGTCGTGGTTGCTGCTCGACGCCGAGTTGCTGCCGTGGAGCGTCAAGGCCGAACAGTTGCTCCGCGACCAGTACGCCGCCGTGGGCGCGGCCGCTCGGTCGTCGCTGCCGGCCGCGGTGGCGGTTCTGGAGCAGGCGGTCGGCGCCGGGCGCGACGTCGGCGAGCTATTGGCGCGCACCTCGGCCCGGCGAGCCGACGCCGAGGCGTTCACCGCGGCGTACCGCCGATACTGCTGGGAGACGGACGGCCTGTCCGGTGTCAAGGTCGCGCCGTTCCAGCTGCTGGCGTCGGACGGGTCCGCGCACCACGATCGTCCACACAGCTGGCATCTCGACATCGCCGATCGCCTCGTGGCGCAGGACGCCGAGCTGGTCGCACCGACCCGGCGCCAGTTCGTCGACACGACCGATCCGTCGTCGGTAGCCGCGGCCACCGCGTGGTGGGAGGAGCTGACCGCGGCCGGCGGCGAAGGGATGGTGGTCAAGCCGGCCGCGAACCTGGTGCGCGGCGCGAAGGGCGTGGTGCAGCCGGGGCTCAAGGTCCGCGGACGCGAGTACCTGCGCATCATCTACGGCCCCGACTACACCGAGGCGGCCAACCTCGACCGGCTGCGGCAGCGCAACCTGGCCCACAAGCGGTCACTGGCGCTGCGCGAGTACGCGCTCGGGCTCGAGGCACTCGACCGGGTCGCTCGCGGCGAACCGCTGTGGCGGGTGCACGAGTGCGTGTTCGCCGTGCTCGCGCTGGAGTCCGAGCCGGTCGACCCGCGGCTGTGAGCGTCTTCGAACGTCTACAGTAGGGCTGTAAGATCGGCGATCACGTCGCCGGCTGGGCCGGTGCGGGCGTGTCGGTGCCCGGCGCCGGCCCAGAGGCTCACCCGCTCGGCGTCGCCGGCCTGGGTCGCCGCCGCCCGCAGGGGCCGGGTCAGATGGTGGATCGCCGGGTAGCCCACCGGCGCGAATGCCTCGTTGCGCTCGATGAATCCGTTGAGCAAGCCGCGGGCCGGACGTCCGGTGAAGGCCCGCGTGATCACCGTACGGGTGCGTACGGGATCGACCAGCGCGTCCTTGTGCAGCTGGCTGGCGCCACTCTCGTCGGTGCGCAGCAAGGCAGTGCCCACCATGACGGCATCCGCACCGAGCGGCACGATGTCACGGAGCTGCGAGGCCGTCGCCAGTCCGCCGGCGGCGATCAGCGGTTGGTCGGTCGCAGCTCGCAGCTGCGGGATCAGGTCGGTCAGTCGCGTCTCGGGCAATACCCGCGCCGGGTCGTGGGTGCCACTGTGCGCGCCGGCCGCACTGCTCTGCACGATCAGCCCGTCGGCGTCGGCCGCCGCCCGGGCCTCGTCGACAGACGTGACCGTGACGAGCACCCGGCTGCCGGCCCGGCGCAGGGCGGCAACGACGTCCGGTGACGGCCCCCCGAACGTGAAGCTGACCACCGGTACCGGATCCGCGAGGAGCAGGTCGATCTTGGCCGCCCAGTGGTCGTCGTCCGACACGAGCGGCGCACCGGCCAGGTCGAGCCCGTACGGCGCGCCCTCGCCCACGATCGTCCGCGCGTACCGACGGAATTCCGCTTCCGCGAGTGGCGAACCGCTCGGCACGAACACGTTCACGCCGAACGGGATGCCTGCGGTACGCAGGTCGACCATCTCGGCCGCGACGGCGGCCGGCTGCTTGTACCCGGCGGCCAGGAAGCCGAACCCACCCGCGCTGGTAACCGCGGCAACGAGCCCGGGCCCGGACGGCCCGCCCGCCATCGGCGCGGCCACGATCGGCAGGTCCACGCCGAACAGGTCAGTCATGGTCATCCCCCAGAAGCTCCTCGTGGTGACGTTCCCGGGCCAGCGCGACCGCGCCGAGCAGCTGCGCGTTGTCGCCCAGCGTGCCGGGCCGCACGACCAGCGCCTCACTGATCATCGGCGGCGCGTGCCGGTCGACGGCCTCGCGCACTCCGTCGACGACGTACCGAGCGGCCGGGCCGAGCGCGCCGTCGATGACGATCGCGTCGGGGTTCAGCAGTACGGCCAGGTCGGCGAGCGGGCGACCGATCGTGCGGCCGAGATCGGTAAGGATGCGCCGTACGCCGGTGTCGCCGTGGGCCGCGAGCGACTGCATGTCCTCGAACGTGATCGGCAAGCCGTACGCCGTTTGGATCTCGTCGATCAGCTGCGGACCGTTGCGGTAGACGGTCGCCAGGCAACCCCGGTTGCCGCACAGGCACAGCGGTCCGTCGTCTCGGACGCTGACGTGCGCGATTTCGCCGGCCAGCCCGGTAGTGCCGCGGTGCAGCCGTCCGTCGAGGACGAGGCCCGCGCCGATGCCGTCCTTCACGGTCACGCACACCACCCCGCGGTGGCCGCGTCCAGCGCCGGAGATCGTTTCGCCGAGCGCGGCCAGGTTGGCGTCGTTCTCGGCGATGACCGGGATGCCGAGCGCCTCGGCGAACGCGCGTGACGGATCGGTCAGCAACCACTCGGGCAGCGGCTGCAGATTCGGGAACGTCGCCAGCATGCTCGGCGTGAGGCGACGCAAGGCCAGCGCACCGCGCCCTCGTTGGAACGGCAGAGGTATTCCGACCACGCCGATCGAGGGCCGGACTCCGGCGAGACCCCCGATCGTCGCCTTCGCCGCGGCCAGCACCGCCCCCAGATCGTCCGTGCGCGCACCCTCGATCGGATGCCGGGCGAGCACGGTGCCGGTGTAGTCACATACCCCGATACTGGCCGCTGAGTGGCCGAACACGATCACGGCGACCGGCCCGGCCGGATCAGCCAGGCGAACCACGCTCGCCGGACGCCCGACCGGTCGGGGACCGCCACCCGGGTCCTCGTGCTCCACCAGCACTCCGCGGCGCACCAGACTGGCCACGGCGGCGATCACCGTCGTCCGCGGCAGCCCGGTCAGCCGGGCCAGCTCGATGCGGCTGGCCCGGTCGCGTCCACCCAGCGCCGCGATCACGCGCCGCTCGGTGAGTCGCAGCTGCGCGCTCATCCGGTCTGACACCACCCAAGGCAGGGTACGGGGCGGATTACCTCGCGATCGTGACCGTACGTTGCAGTACGTCAGCCCGTTCGGACGCGCTGACGTAGAGCGTCCGACTGCCGATTGCCGTCGTCCAGTCCGCCGTGGTCGACCAGTACTGCAACTGCCGCTTCGGCACGTGCACCGAGACGGTCTTGGCCTGTCCGGCGCCGAGGTGTACCCGGGTGTACCCGGCGAGCGCCTTGGCCGCGAACTGCACGCCGGCCGGTTTGCTCGCCGGCGCGCCGAGGTAGACCTGTGGCACCGCGTCGCCGGCAACGGGCCCGGTGTTGCGGGCCTGGAAGCTGACGGTCAGCCCGCCGTCGGGCGCCGGCGCGGTCCGCAGACCGGAGTAGCTGAACGAGGTGTAGGACAGCCCGTATCCGAACGGGAACAGCGGCGTCACGTTCGTCGCGTCGTAGAACCGGTAGCCGACATTGATGCCTTCGGAATACGTGGTGACGCAGGAGGGATCCGTGAACGGGCCGCCGGCGCTGGCCGGGCAAGGCTTGCCGGTGCTGTCGACGCCGTTGGACGAGCGCTCCGGATGCGCCGCCTGGTGCGCCACTTCCTGATCGATGGACGCCGGCCAGGTGAACGGCAGCTTGCCGCCCGGATTCACCTTGCCGGTCAGGACATTCGCGGTCGCGTAGCCACCACGGTCGCCGGGGTACCACATCTGCAGCACGGCCTTGACCTTGGACAGCCACGGCATCGCGATCGGCTGGCTGGTGTTGAGCACGACCACCGTGTTGGGGTTGACCGCCGTGATGTCGTCGATCAGGGCGTCCTGCCCCTCCGGCAGCGGTTGGGAGAGGTCGTTTCCACCATCCGCCCAGGCGAACACCACGGCCGTCTTCGCCGACTTCGCCGCCGCGACCGCGGCGTCGTGGGTGGCCTGCTGCTGGGCCGGCGTCACCCAGGCGAGGCGGACCTCGACCGGCGACCCGGAGATGTCAGCGGTCTCGGCCACCGACAGCGTGTGGGCACCGGCGGACAGGCTGATCAGCGTGCGGCCGTTGGCCAAACCATCGGTCGTGGGCAGGGGGCCGTTGCCGTCAGCGGCGTGCACCCGCCCGTAACGCGGGGCCGGGGTCAGGAAGCCGCCGAGGTTGATCAACGACTTGCCGTCGACGGTCAGGTTGGCCGATCCACCGAGTGCCTGGATGTTGAGCCAGTAGTGGCCCGACGCCGGCACGGTCAGCGTGCCCGTCCAGGTGTCGTTCGTCCCGACGGGCAGGGCGGCGCGGTTCGAGTGGGTGAAGTCGAGCTGCGCGTCGGTTGTCGTGGCGCCGGTGCCGCGGTTGGTACGCAGCAGCCCGGGCTGCCCGTCGTGCGAGAGAGCGGACGCCGGGACGGCCGTTCCCGTCATGTCGTCGCCGACGGCATAACTCACCCGCGTGCCGGGTTCCTGCCGCAGCACCTGGTAGGCCCCCACCTGCTCGGAGAGGATGCCGCCGGACTTCTCGCCGCCACCGTCCGTGGCGATCGTCTGCCCGGCGCCGGGGCCGATCAGCGCTGTCGACGAGTGCCCGTCCAACGGAAGCGCGTTGCCGTCGTTCTTCAGCAAGGTCGCGGCGTCCTCGCCCGTCTGCTGCACGACCCGGCTGTCGGTCGCGCGGTTCTGCGCCGTAGCCGGGTGCTTCGATTTCCCGTCGAGCAGGCCGAACTTGTCGTATTCGTAGAGGATTCGGCCGGCCGCCTCGGTCACCCTCGACGCCTGGATCGACCCGTTGGCCATCGCGGTCTTCAATGCTGTCTTGGTGAAGTACTGCGGCAGGAGGCCGCCAAAGGCGCCGCCGGGCATCTCCATGTCCAGGCCGGCGTTGAGGTAGGACGTCGAGTGGTTGCCACCCCAGTCGGAGGTGACGAACCCCTTGAAGCCCAACTCATTACGCAGGATGGCTGTAAGTATCTGCGCACTGCCACACGCCTGGTAGCTGTTGATCACGTTGTACGAGCACATCACCGACGAGACGCCGGCGTCGATCGCGTCGGCGAACGGGGCCAGATAGATCTCGTGCAGCGTCTGCTCGTCGACGTTCACGTTGTTGGCGCCGTCGTAGGCGATGTAGTGCTTGACCTGGGCCATCGTGCCCTGGCTCTGGATGCCGGTGATCTCAGCGGCGCCGACCTGGCCGGTCAGCAGCGGGTCCTCGCCGAACGTGTTGAAACCCCGACTCCAGCTCGTGTCACGGTCGATGTTGACGAACGGCTCGAGCACGACGTCCTGACCGAGCGCCTTGGCGTCGCGACCGATCACCTCGCCGTTGCGGCGCGCGTCGTCGCGGCTGAACGTCGCGGCGACGCCCATGGTCGCGGTCATGCCGGTGGAATCCTGCTTGGTCACCACTCCGGGCGGCCCGTCGGTCAGGGTCAGCGGTGGGATGCCCAGCCGCGGGATGCCCGGCACGTAGCCGGCCTGGTACTGCGGATCGGCCGAAGCATCCGCCGTACCCTCCAGCATGGTCAGCTTCTCGTCGAGGGTCATCCGGGCGAGCAGGCGATCGACCCGGGCATCGCCGGTCACAGTCGGCGCCGGTGTGGTGTTCGCGGTCGCGGACAGCGTCGAGACGATCAACCCGGTCGCGACCGCACCGGCGGCGACGAGCAGTCTTACGTGGGGCATGCGCCCTCCTAGAGCTGGTTCCAGCGGCGACGTGGGCAGCACGCAAATTAGAGCCGATCGTGATCGAACCCTCGGTGCAATGACCCTCTCTGCACGCTAGGTTCACGGATTCGATGCCGTCAAGACCTTCTTTTAGGCTAGCTGCTGGTCTAATTCAGCGACGAGGGCTACGCCTACGACCGCCCTCGCCGCCGCGCGGGCTACAGATACTGACCGCTCCGCCCCTTTGCCCGCCACCGTCCGGAGGCGGCCACGTCGAACAGATCCTCGGACGTGAGCGCCGCCCCCCGCTCGAGCACCGCGCGACGGACGATCTCGCGCAGGTCCGCGCCGGTGGCGCCGTCGGTGGCGGCCGCGACCCTCGTCAGCTCGAAGTCGCCGAGCGCGCGCAGGTAGCGCCGCAGGATCTGCTCTCGAGCCGCATACCCGGGCGCGCCGATCTCGATCACCGAGTCGAAACGTCCGGGCCGCAGGAGCGCCGGATCGATCGTCTCGGTCACGTTCGTGGTCGCAACGGTCACCACCGCCGCCGCCGGCGTGAAGCCGTCGAGGTGAGTAAGGAACTCGCGCAGCGTCGGTCCGCCCGTGCCGTTACGCCGATCGCCGGCCAACAGGTCGATGTCGTCGAGGAACACCGCCGCCGGGGCGAGGCTGGCCAGCGACTCGTAGATTCGCCCGAGACCGCGCGCCGACGTGGTGGCGTCGACGAGCAGGACGGTGGTCTCGGCCGGAAGCTCGGCGGCGATCACGCGGCACAACGCCGTCTTACCGACGCCGGGCGGACCGGCCACGAGAATCCCTCGCGCCGCGCCCAACCCGGCCGCCGCCAACAGCTGACCGTTGCGGGCCAGTCCGCCGATCGTGGCGTCGATCTCGTTCCAGACCTGCGGACTGTGGACGACGTCGGCCCGCGTCGTCGCGCTCGCGCCGACCGGAACCAGCTCGAGGCTGTGATCGTCGGCCGTCACCTGCAGCGTCTTGCCGCGGTAGAAGTTGTCGGACGTGCGGGCTCGCTCGACCAGAGCGCCGAGCGCCGCCCGAGCGCGTTCGGCATCGTCGCGCCGCACGTGCAGGGCGATCTGCTCCCGCTGATGTTCCCAGGTGAGCACGAGCACCGTGTCGAACTCGAACGCCGGGCCGGCCGGGATGAACGCCGCGAGATCGTCCGGGGCGGCCACCTGGGTGTCGACGTCAACCGTCACCAGTTCATAGCCGGGTGAGCCGTTGCCGAGGTCGTCGGTCAGGACGGCATCGGGGGCCGATTCGAGCAGCCGGGCGACGGCAACGTGCACCAGCGCCGCGTCGATCCCCCGCAGGACGGAGGTCACCACAGAGACTCCGGCACTCGACGTGTCGAGATGCTCGGCGACGAATGACGCCAGATTCCGCGGCGGGTCGATCAGCGCCGCGCCGAGCAACCGCCCCAAGGCGGACAGCGCCTCTCGGACCTGGCGCGATTCGTTGCGCAGGTCGACCAGTGCACCGCCCAGGGCAGCGTCGTCATGAACAGTCGTCATCGTTTCGTCAGCTCGGAGTAGGGAAGGCGAACAACCCAGGATGCGGTATGCCGGCTCACGAGGCAAGCAGCTTTCGGTCGGCGCAGCGCAGCACAATGTATACATTATGATACGGTCTCGCGAAGGGGCGCCCGGCTGAGGCGCCGCCGATCACACCGGGGGTTGCGCGATGACGCCGAACGGGCCGATCAAGGTGATCCAGTGGGGCACCGGCAACGCCGGCCGGCACGCCCTGCGCGCCATCATCGAGCGGCCCGACCTCGAGCTGGTGGGCGTTCACGCCTGGTCCCGCGACAAGGTCGGACGCGACGCCGCCGACCTGTGCGGCCTCACGACCCCGACCGGAGTCATCGCGACGGACGACATCGACGCGCTCCTCGCCTCGGAGGCCGACTGCGTCTCCTACATGGGCCAAGGCGAGTCGCAGCCCACCCAGACGCTCGATGACCTCGCCCGGTGTCTGGCGGCGGGCAAGAACGTCGTCAACACCGCGCTGGTGTTCCTCGTCGATCCGCCGTCCATTCCGGCATCGATCCGCGACGCACTGGAAAGGGCGTGCCACGACGGCGGTTCCACGCTGTTCACGTCCGGCATCGACCCGGGCTGGTCGGGCGACGTGCTGCCGATCGCTCTCGCCGGGGCATCCGAGTGGGTCGACTCGATCCACGTCACCGAGATCATGGACTACTCGACCTACCCCGACCCCGACCTCACCGGCGCGGTTTTCGGCTTCGGCCGCCCGCTCGACGTCGAGGCCCGGCTCTTCACCTCCGGGGCGATCGAGGGCGGTTGGGGCGGCATGTGCCACCTGCTCGGACGGGCCATCGGCGCATCCATCGACGAGCTGCAGGTCGACCACGAGCGCTGGCCGGCTCCCGATACCTTCGATACCGCGATGGGCCTGATCGAAAAAGGAACATGCGCCGGCGTATGGTTCGAGGTGCGCGCCCTTGAGCGGGGCGTCGTACGGGTCGTCGCCGCGCACGTCAATCGCTTGCGGGGCGACATCGGCCCGCATTGGCCGGCGCTGTCGGAAGACCGCTCCGGATATCGCATCGACGTGCGCGGCACCCCGGCCTATACCTGCGAGATCGAGCTCCATGGGCCCAGCGGCGACCACACCGAAGGCGGGATCATCGCCACGGCGATGCGTCTCGTCAACGCCATCCCCGCCGTGTGCGCGGCCGCACCCGGGCTCGTGTCGCCGCTCGACCTGCCACTGTTCGCCGGGCCGGCCCGACCGCTGACCGACGCTTGAGGGCACCGGTCAGCGGTCGTGCGCACCCATCGAGAATCCAGCTCCGGCCGGAATTGCGTCACCGTAGAAGTCACGCGTACCGGGGCTGATGCCGACCGACGACAGGGTCACGCCGGTATCGGGCACCGGCGATGACGCCGCCAACCGGTAGCCGGTGAGCGTCGTGAGCGTCGTCGGGGTCAGCGTCGGCATTGCGCCTGGCGTCGTGAGCAACGGGTTGGCGAACAACCCGTGCGCCTCCTGCCCGGTTCCCGCCTGGAACGCGGCGAAGGACGTGTATGTCGTCGCGCCGCCCTCCGTGTACTGGGGGACGCCGCCGTTCCAGACGAACAGCGTCGTCGCGTTGCCATTGGCCCAGTAGTCGTTGTAGTCGAGGACGAGGCCGGGGTTGTCGCGCTCCTGGCTGATGAGTCGGACGGCTCCGCCGGTCGTGTAGACGATGTTGTTGTAGACCTTGATCGCGCTGCCGCCGTTCCAGAACCGAAGACCGGACTGCACCGCGTTCGAGTCGACCGTCGTTGCGTTCATATAGATCGTGTTGCCGTAGATCTTCACGTTCGAGGCCGGGTGACCCGGCCAGTTCGATCCGGTCGAGATCGCTCCGTAATTGCCCTTGCGCGCGTCGTTGACGCTGACGTTGTAGCGCACGGTGTTGTTCTGCAGCTCGCGTCCGCCCGCGTACTGGAAGACGAGCACGCCCGCGCCGTCGTTGTTGTGGCTGTAGTTGTACTGGACGGTGCTGTTGCTCACCCCGCCGTCCAGGTCGAAGCCGCCGCCGTCCGAGTCGCCCGAGCCCCGACTGTTGTTGTAGGACTCGTTGAACTGGATGAGCGCGTTGGTGGTCTGGTACACCCAGATGCCGACCGGCCCGCCGCCGATGTGGTCGTTGCTGGTTCCGTTGTCGTGCGCCGAGCAGTACTCGATCGTCACGTTCGAGGCCTCACCGAACGAGATGCCGTTACCGGAGTTGTTGCCCTTGCCGGGGATCCCGGCGTTGGCGTACGCGGAGGACGAGCCGACGTAGATCGAGTCGAAGTTGTACGACGTCGGCCCGGTCGTCACGTCACGGTTGCTCCAGGACTCGATGCCGGCGTCGCGGTTCCCGTGCGCGGCCACGTTGGTGATCCGGACGTCGCTGAATCCGGTCGCGGGGTTCTTGTCCGACGGCTCGGCGTGCAGGGCGATGCCGGCGACGGAGAAGCCCGAGATATCGAGGCTGTCGAAGCGGAAGTAGGGCTTCTTCACCCCGCCGGCCAGGTCGTTGGCCATCTCGATGCCGTAGTAGCCGCCTTTCGTGCCACGGGTGTTCACCAGGTTGAGGTTGCTGATCGAGAAGCCGCCGGTGTTGTGGATCCAGACGGCCGACGCCCCGGCCGTGTTGCACGTGATCGTCGCGCGGCCGGTCCCGTAGCTGTTGATCACGATGGGACTACTCGACGTTCCGCCCTCGCCGGCGTCGAACACGAGGCAACCACTGAAGTTCTGGCCGCCGTTGAAACTGATCGTGGCTCCGCCCGTACCGAGCGCGGCCGCGTTGACCTTGGTGATCGTCTTCCACGGTGTCGACGTGGACGTTCCGTTGTTGCTGTCACTACCGGACGTGCTGACGTAGTACGTAGGTCCCGCCGCCGCGGCCGGCCCCGCGAAGGCGACCGCAGCGCCGAGAACCACAGCCAGGCTGACGATCAGGGCAGCACATTTCCGCATGGTGCCTCCTCTAGGTCGTGACTAGGGCGTGACTAGGTCTTGACGGACCCGGCGGACAGCCCGCTCTGCCAATACCGCTGCAGAAGCAGGAACGCCACCGCCAAGGGAAGGACGGAGATCAACGAACCCGTGATGACGAGCGAGAACACCGCCTCGGCGCCCCCGCCGCCGGACGCCTGGGCGTTCCACTGAGCGAGCCCCACGGTGACCGGGAACAGGCTCGGATCGTTCAGCATGATGAACGGGAGGAAGTAGTTGTTCCAGGTAGCGACGAGGGTGAACAGGACGACCGTCACGACGCCGGGGGCCAGCAGGCGTAAGGCGATCTGGAAGAAGATGCGCACCTCCCCCGCGCCGTCGATGCGCGCCGCCTCCAGCAGCGAATCGTCGATCGCGTCCGCCGCGTATACGCGCATGAGGTAGATGCCGAACGGGCTGACGAGGGACGGCAAGATGATCGACAGCGGCGTGTTGACGATGCCCAGCTTGGCGAACAGCAGGTAGCTCGGGATCGTCAAGGCGATGCCGGGGACCATGATCGAGACCACGACCACCGCGAACGCGGCCCGCTTACCCACGAAGTCGAACTTGGCGAAGCCGTAACCGCCGGCGGTCGCGAGCACGGCCGCGCCGCCCGCGCTCGCGACGGCGTAGAAGACCGTGTTCACCAACCAGCGCACGAATTGGCCGTCGCCGTAGCTGAAGACCTGCCGGACGTTGTGCCAGAGCTGGAAGTCACGAGTCTGCACCGAGTAGCCGAACGTGTTGAACAGCCCGCTGTCGCTCTTGGTCGAAGCGATGACCAGCCACAGAAGGGGCAGCAGGAAGTAGGCAACGCACACGAACATGGCGATGGTGAGCGGCACGCTGCGTCGACGCAGCACAGCCAGGAGGTTGATCCGCACTGTAGGTGCGGCGCGCTGGGCGGACATCGTGGCGGCCGGCCTCATGAGCGCGCTCGCCTTCTGCTGAAGACCAGCACGAACGCGGCCGTGACGATGACGATGACCGCGCCCATGGCGAAGGAGAGAGCTGCCGCGTAGTTCAGCCGCTGATCGGTGAACGCCAGGTTGTAGGCGTACAGGCTGGGCGTGTACGAGCGGTTGATGACGTTGGGGGCGACGGTGTGCATGATCGACGGCTCGGTGAAGAGCTGGAACGTCCCGATGATGGAGAAGATCGCCGTCAACCCCAGGGCCGGCCGCAACGCGGGGAGCTTGATGTGGACGGCGACGCGCACCGGGCCGGCACCGTCCACTGCCGCGGCTTCGTACAGCTCGGCTGGAATGGCACGCAGCACCGCGTAGAAGATGATCATGTTGTAGCCGACGAACTCCCACGTCACGATGTTGGCGATGGACGGCAGCATCCATCCCCCGCTCAGCAGGTTGGGCGCGGTTACCCCGAGGTTGTCGGCCAACTGCGTGATCGGACCGAAGCTCGGGCCGTACAGGTACCCCCACATCAGTGCCGCGACGGCGCTGGGTACGGCGTACGGCAGAAAGATCGACAGCCGTACGAAGCGAGGCCCCCAGAGCCGGCCGCTGTCGATGGCCAAGGCGAACGCGACGGCGAGCACCAACATGATGGGCACCTGCGTGACCAGGAATCGGGCCATGCGCAGCACGCCGTCCCGAAATGCCTGGTCGTGCAGGACCTCGCGATAGTTCTGCAGCCCGGCGAACACCGTGCCTCCCACCAGCCTGGTTCGGAACAGGCTGGTGTAGGCCGCGTAGGCGAGAGGGGCGATGAACGCCGCCGCGAAGAACAAGAGGAACGGGGCGACGAACAGGTAGCCCGCGCGTCCGCGGCGGGCCTTCCGCCTGGGTCCCTTCCGGCGACGCGGTAGGGCAGCGGGCGGCGCCGTCACCAGCGTGTCCGCCGAACTCGCCATCGGTACCTCCAGCCTCGGACCGGGTGGTGCAGTCGTCTTGGTAGTCCGCGTCTACGGGACGGTGAAGCCCTGTTCCTTCGCGTACTTCACGACGGCGCCCTGCCAGGAATCCAGGGCCGCATCAAGGTCGCCCTTCTTGGTGAACGCCGCGCCGACCGTGTCGTTGAACTCGCTGAACACATAGTCCTGGAAGGGGCTCCATTGGAAGGACGTCACCACGGTCGATGAAACGTCGGCGAAGGTCTGGTTGACCGTCTGGCCGCCGTAGAAGTCGAGCTTCTGTCCGAGGAACGTGGGGTCGTTCAGTAGTGCCTTGGTCGCCGGGAACAAGGACTGGTCAGTGTTCAGCAAGGCTGCGGACTGCGGATCACTGTTCAGGAACATCGCGAACGCGGCGGCGGCCGCGGGCTGCTTGGTCTGCTTGGTGACCGCAGTCGTCGAACCGCCCCAGTTGCCGGCCGCCTGCTCGCCCGCGGACCACTGCGGCAGCGGCGCGACCCGCCACTTCCCCGCCGTCGCCTTCGCGGTGCCCTGCAGGAAGAGCGGACCCCAGGCGGCGGTCAGCCAGGTCGCATACTTGCCCGACGCGAGCCCCTGGTACCAGGCATCGGTGAAGTCGGGATCGGTGGCCACCGTGCCATCCTTGACCAAGCCGCTCCAGTAGGCCGAGACCTTTTTGGCGGCGGTGTCGTTCAACGAGACGCCGACGGTGTCGGTCTTCTGCACGTCGAACGGACGCGCGCCCGCCTGCCATTCCAGGCCGACGTAGGCGCCGGGCTCGTTCGGCGGCAGGTCGGTGAGGTAGACCTTCGGATCCTTGTCGTGCAGCGTCTTCGCCGCCGCCGCGAACTCGTCCCACGTCTTGGGCACCGCGATCCCGTACTTGTCGAACAGGTCCTGGCGGTACAGCATGCCCATCGGTCCGGTGTCCTGCGGTATCGCGAATACCTTGCCGTCCTTGGCCACCTGACCCCACGCCCAGTCGACGAACTTGGCTTGGAGTGCGCTCGCTCCGTAGGGGGCGAGGTCGAGCAGGCTGTTGGTGATGGTGAACGTCGGGACGTACTGGTACTCGATCTGGGCGACGTCCGGCGCGCCCTTGCCGGCCTTGAGCGCGGTTTGCAGCTTTTTGTACTCATCGCTGCCCTGTCCCGCGTTGACGACGTTCACCTTGATGTTCGGGTACTTCTTGTTGAACAGCGCGACTTCCTTGTCCATGTCCTTGACCCACGTCCAGAACGTGATCGAGCCCTTGGTGGACGTGCTAATGGTCGCCGTACTGGCCGTCGACTTGGGCGTCGTGCTCGAGCACGCGGCGGCGACGAGACCGATTGCGGCGATCAACGCCAGCATCAGCATCGGCAGTCGACGATGGCCGTTCCCCTCACGCAGCTTCATTGGCCCTTCTCCTTGACTGGACGTACATCGGGCGTCGGGATGTGCTCGACGAGCACCCGGGTGCCCCAGGCCCCCAACACCAGTGGACTTCCGGCGGCGAGAGCGTCACCGGAGAGGAGATCGATCGACGTGAACGGGACGGTCACTCGCACCTCGTGCCAGTCCCAGTTGTTGCAGAACCACACGCGTCCCTGCGGCGTGCGAGCGCTGCTGACCGTGACCGACGCCGGCAGCCAGCCCCACACGTCGGACACGAGCCGGTCGCCCGCCAGCCACCGAGCCAGTGCCGCGCCGACACCCTGGTCGGGCATGGTGCCGACACAGGTGACGCGGCCGGAGCCGTGGCCGTGGGTGGTGATCGCCGGCCAGCGGCCCAGGTGCGGATGGTCGTACCACGCGAGCGCGTCCGCGCCTTCCAGATCGAACGCGTCGGCCCAGCCGAGCGCCGCCGCCAACTCGGGCGTCGGCAAGGCGTCCGAACGGATCGGCACCGTCCCGGCGATCGTCGAGAACTCGGCGAAGGACACCCCCGCCGCGGCGCGCAACGGTCCTGGACCGAGCTCGGTGCGGGCGCGAGCCTCCCGGTCCAGGTACCCGGGATGGAACCCGAGCACGAGGTGACCGCCGGCGGCGGCGTACTCGGCGTACCAGGACAGCTGGGCGTCATCCGCCACGTAGACGGCGGGAAGAACCAGCACCGGCCAGCGGAGGACAGCCGCCGGCACGTCAGGCAGATCCTCGTCGAAGACCACGTCGATCTGCCACCGGTCGTCGAACAGCGCTCGGTAGTAGGCGTCGAAGATCCGGTCGTACGACGACGGATCGCCTTCCCCGCTCCCATCGGAGAGCGGCAGCGGAGGCGCGAATTCCAGTGCCCACTTGCTGTCCAACGAATGCACCAGCGCGACGTCGGCGTCGGGCCGCAACCCGCCGAGCTCGGGAGCGGCCTGCGCCAACTCTCGGCCGATGGCGGCGACTTCGGCGTAGACACGACCCGGCGTGCGGCTGTGTCCGAGAATGCCGCCCCAGTAGGTTTCGTGTCCTGAGTCGAGGGTGTGCCATTGCCAGTATTCGATCATGCGCGCACCGCGGCCGATCATCGTCCAGGCCACCTGGCGCAACTGGCCGGCGAACGGCGGGTAGTTCACGTGCGACTCGCCGATGCTCGTGGCGTGTGTCTCGGTCACGAGGAACGGTTCCGGTCGGATCGCGCGGGACACGTCCAGCTGCCGGAAGACCGACCAGACGCCGTGCGCAGCGGCCCAGAACGGCTTGCCCCACTGCGACGCCTCGGCCGACTGCGGCCGACGCAGGGCGTCCTGCATGGGGAAGTAGATGTTCACGCCGACCACGTCGAGCGGGCGTGCGACCAGCGCCGGATGCACACCGGCGCGACCGACCGCCAGGCAGGACGTCACGAACTGCCGGGGCGACGCATACTCGCGCACGATTCGCGTCTGCCAGCCGATGAAGTCGGTTGTCAGCCCGGCTTGGAAGCGTCGCCAGGCGAGATCGTAGGCCGGGGTGGTGTTGCCGTCGGGGCGCCATAGGTCGCCCCAGTCCGAGAGGCGATGCGACCAGTACGTTAGGCCCCACGCCTCGTTGAGGCGCTCGACCGATCCGTACGTCGCACGCAGACCGGCGACGAATGCCTCGAACGCCCCATCGTTGTGAATCAACCGATATCCCGGCTCGTTGTCGACCTGGAAACCGACCACGGCCGAGTGCTGGGCGTGCTCGGTGAGGATGGCCCGCACGAGGCGCTCGGCGTAGCTCCGAAATACAGGGTGGCTGTAGTCCACGTCCTGGCGGCCACCGTAGGGCACCGGTTGCCCCGTCGCCGTCTCCACCGCGAGCTCGGGATGGCTACGCCGCAACCAGGGCGGGATCGCGTAGGTCGGCGTCCCGAGTACGACGTCGATGCCGCGGGTGGCGGCGCCGTCCAGCACCGGGCTCAGCCACTTGAGGTCGAACTCACCGTCGCGGGGCTCCCACGTCGACCACACCGACTCACCGACCCGAATGACGGAGAACCCGGCCTCGGCCATCAGATCCAGATCGAGATCGATGGAACGGTCCGGCGCGTACTCGGGGTAGTAGGCGGCGCCGAACAGCAAGCGGTCGGTCGGGCGCGTCACGCGCGGCCCGCGGCGTTCAGCGCGTGAGCGCTAACCACGCCGGATCCGTCGATACCAAGCAGGACAGTCACTGCAGCTTAGTCCTTTCACGGGCCACTCTCAGGCGCGAGACGCGCGGCGACCTGCGTAAGTGTTAGCGCTAACTCGAAGCGCCGTCAAGACATTGCCGAAACTCCCGCGTAACCCAACTACCCGGGTGGGCGGGCCGTCGATCGGCGCACGACGAGCTCGGGTTCCACCGGAGAGGGCCCGTCCGCGATCGACTCCCGGGTGATCTGCGCCAGCAATTCTCGAAGGGCGGCCTGGCCGAGCGCCCCGAAGTCCTGTCGGATGGTCGTCAGCGGCGGGGTGAAGAACTCGGCCTCGGGAATGTCGTCGAAGCCGACAAGACTGATCTCGTCGGGCACCGTGCGCCCACGCTCGCGGAACGCGTAGGACAGGCCCAGCGCCATATGGTCATTGGCGACGAAGACCGCCGACAGCTCCGGTACCCGCGCCAGCAGCCGACCGGCCTCGTATCCCGATCGGGTGCTCCAGTCGCCGGCGACCGGGGGTGGCGCCTCGATGCCTGCGCCCTGCAGCGTCGCCCGCCACCCTTCCTGGCGCGAGACCGCCTCGTGCCACTCCATCGGCCCGGACACGTGCCAGACCGTCGAGTGTCCGAGGTCGAGAAGGTGCTGGGTAGCAAGCCGCGCACCGGCGACCTGGTCGACTTCGACGCGCCGGATGCCGGTACCGACCGCGCCGTCGACCACGACCATGGGCAGCTCTCCGGCCCGCTCGTGCAGCGCATCGACGGCGTCGGCCTGGGGGGCGATGAGGATGATGCCGTCGATCGCCTGCGTCTCGAGTCGGTCGACCGCGTCGTTGACCGATCCGCGGTCCAAGCGCGGCACATTCGCGATGCTGACGACGTATCCGGCGACCCGGGCCGCTTGTTCGATCCCGGCGAGCACCGAGGCGGGTCCGAACAACGTGGTGTCGAATGCGACGACACCGAGCGTCTGCGTCTGGCCGGTCACCAGCGCCCGCGCTACGACATTGCGCCGGTAGCCGAGTTGTCCTATCGCGGCGAGCACTCGCGCCCGCGTCGTCGGATCCACCCGGGAACTTCCGTTGAGTACGCGAGACACCGTCTGGTGCGAGACGCCGGCCACCCGCGCCACGTCGGTCATGGCCGGCGGGCGGCGCCGCGCAGTCTCGTCACTGGTGACGGTGAGTCTCCTGTCCTCCGCCGATGTGAGCGATAAAACGTCAGGTCACAGACCCTGGGCCAGCCGATAGTAGGCCATGTTCCAGCGCAGCTCGTGGCTGACGCGAGCCACCGTGCTCTCGCGGTCGACTTGCACCAGCTCGACTCCCGCCATGAGCGCGAAATCCTGGAGCGTCTCCTTGTCGACGCCCGTCGTCAGGACGGTGTGGTGCGGCCCGCCGGCGAGCAACCACGCCTCCGCCGACGTCGCCAGGTCGGGCGCCGGCTGCCAGACCGCGCAGGCAACCGGCAGCCTCGGCAGGGGCTCGTCCGGCGTGACGATCGTGACATCGTTGGCCACCATCCGGAACCGGTCCCCCAGGTCGATCAGCCCGACGACGTAACCGCTCGCCGGCGTCGCCCGGAAGACGAGGCGCACCGGATCCTCGCGGCCGCCGATGCCGAGCGGGTGGATCTCGAGCGTGGGCCGGTCGGTGGTGATCGACGGACAAACCTCGAGCATGTGTGCGCCGAGCACCTTCGGCTCACCGGGCCCGAAGTGGTAGGTGTAGTCCTCCATGAACGACGTGCCGCCCGCGCCGTTCTCCATCGACTTCATAATCGCCAGCAGCGCCGCGGTCTTCCAATCGCCCTCACCGCCGAACCCGTAGCCGTCGGCCATCAGGCGTTGGACGGCGAGTCCCGGCAACTGCCGCAACCCTCCGAGATCCTCGAAGTTCGTGGTGAACGCCGAAAATCCGCCGGCCACGAGAAAGCGGCGCAGGGCGATCTCGATCCGGGCGCCGTAACGCAGCGAGTCGTGGCGCGGCGCACCCTCCCGCAACGGCGAGGCGATGTCGTAGGCCGCGTCGTACGTCTCGACGAGCTCGTCGATCTCAGTCTCGCCGACCGCGTCCACGGCGGCCACGAGATCGTTCACCCCCCAGGTATTGACCGAGAATCCGAACGTGATCTGGGCGGCGGTCTTGTCGCCCTCAGTCACGGCGACGTCGCGCATGTTGTCGCCGAAGCGCGCGATACGCAGGTGGCGCGCCGCGCTCCAGCCGACGGCCGCGCGAGCCCAGCTGCCGATCCGCCGGCGGCAGTGCTCGTCGGTGTGGTGACCGACCACGGTCTTGCGCCGGATGCGCATCCGGGTCTGCAGGTAGCCGAATTCACGATCGCCGTGTGCCGCCTGGTTCAGGTTCATGAAGTCCATGTCGATCTCGCTCCACGGCAGGGAACGGTTCGCCTGGGTGTGGAAATGGAGCAGCGGCTTGTCCAGAGCATCGAGACCGGCGATCCACATCTTGGCCGGCGAGAAGGTGTGCATCCAGGCGATGACGCCGATGCAGTCGGCCGAGACGGAGGCGTCCAGGCAGGCTCGGCGAATCGAGTCGGCGCTGGTCAGCACCGGCTTCCAGACGATCACCGGCCCGATCTCGCGGGCCGCGTCCAGCGCCGCGACGATCTGTTGCGACTGCTCGGCGACCTGGCGCAGCGTCGCCTCGCCGTACAGCTCCTGGCTGCCGGTGAAGAACCAGATCTCGGACGGTCGGCTCATGACGGCTCCCCAATCGGCGTACGCCCTTGACGGGACACGCGGTTCGCAGCGACACTCAAGCCTGCTATGTGAACGCTAACATTCGACTGAGCGAAGAGGACCGTTGCCAACCACGAGCCCCCGCGATCGGTACACGGTCGGCGTCGACTTCGGGACGCTGTCCGGCCGGGCGGTCGTGGTGCGCGTCCGGGACGGCGCCGAACTGGGAACCGCGGTCCACCCGTACCGCCACGGGGTGATGGACCGAACCCTGGCCGCGACGGGGAAGCCGCTGCCTCCGGACTGGGCGCTGCAACATCCGTCGGACTACGTCGAGGTCCTCGGCCGGGCGGTGCCCGACGCGATCGCCGCGAGCGGCGTCGATCCGCAGGACGTGATCGGCATCGCCACCGATTTCACCGCCTGCACCGTCCTCCCGGTTCTGGCCGACGGCACGCCGCTGTGCCTGCTCGCCGAGTACGCGGCCGATCCGCACGCCTACGTCAAGCTGTGGAAGCACCATGCCGCGCAACCGCACGCCGACCGCATCACCGCCGCGGCACATGCCCGCCACGAGAAGTGGATCGGTCGGTACGGCGGGCGGATCTCCGCCGAGTGGGAGTTCGCGAAGGCATTGCAGCTGCTCGAGGAAGCGCCCGAGCTGTACGCGCGGATGGACCAGTGGGTGGAGGCAGCCGACTGGATCGTCTGGCAGCTGTGCGGCCGCTACGTGCGCAACGCCTGCACGGCCGGCTACAAGGGCATTTACCAGGACGGGGCGTACCCGTCCGAGAACTTCCTCGGCGTGCTGAATCCCGACTTCGCCGGCTTCGCTCGCGACAAGCTCGCGGACCCGACCGGCAACCTGGGCGAGGTCGCCGGGGGGCTCACGCCGCAGGCGGCCGCCTGGACCGGCCTGCCCGCAGGTATCGCAGTGGCCGTCGGCAACGTCGACGCCCACGTGACCGCGCCGGCCGCGAACGCTGTTCGTCCGGGGCAGCTGGTCGCGATCATGGGGACGTCCACCTGCCACGTCATGAACGGCGACGTGCTGGCCGAGGTGCCGGGCATGTGCGGCGTGGTCGACGGCGGCATCGTGCCGGGACTGTGGGGCTACGAGGCCGGCCAGTCCGGGGTCGGCGACATCTTCGGCTGGTACGTCGACAACTGCGTGCCGCCGTCCTACGTGGACGCGGCGACAGCGGCTGGGGCCGATGTCCACGAGCACCTCAGCACGCTCGCGGCCCGCCAGTCGGTGGGCCAGCACGGACTGGTCGCGCTGGATTGGCACAACGGCAACCGATCCGTGCTCGTCGATCACGAGCTGTCCGGCGTGGTCGTCGGACTCACTCTCGGCACCCGGCCCGAGGACGTCTACCGCGCGCTCGTCGAGGCAACGGCGTTCGGCACCCGCACGATCGTCGAGGCATTCGAGGCGGCGGGTGTCCCGGTGCACGAGTTCATCGTCGCCGGCGGATTGGTGAGGAATCGGTTCGTGATGCAGGTCTACGCCGACGTGTTGCAGCGGCCCCTCAGCGCCATCGCCTCCGATCAGGGGCCGGCACTCGGGTCCGCGATCTTCGCCGCGGTCGCTGCCGGGGCGTATCCCGACGTCACGGCGGCCGCGACCGCGATGGGCCAGAAGGAAGTAGCGGCGTTCGTCCCGAACGCTGCGCACGCCTCGGCGTACGACGCCCTCTACGCCGAATACGTGCTGCTGCACGACTACTTCGGTCGCGGCGGCAACGACGTCCTGCACCGATTGCGCGACATCCGCCGACGCGCGGTCGCACGGCAATGAACGCGGACCTGGTCTCGGTGCAGGCCGAGGTCGCCCGGCTGCATGCCCAGCTCGTGCGCTACAACCTGGTCGCCTGGACGGCCGGAAACGTGTCGGCGCGAGTGCCCGGGCACGACCTGATGGTGATCAAGCCGAGCGGCGTCGACTACGACGAGATCACCGCCGATCACATGATCGTCTGCGACCTGGACGGCACCGTCGTGCAGGGCGACCTGTCCCCGTCCAGCGACACTGCCGCGCACGCCTACGTCTACCGGCACCTGCCCACCGTCGGCGGCATCGCCCACACGCATTCGCCATACGCGTGCGCATGGGCGGCAAGGGGTGAGCCGATACCGTGCGTCCTCACCGCGATGGCCGACGAGTTCGGGGGTCCGATTCCAGTCGGCCCGTTCGCCCTCATCGGCAGCGACGACATCGGCGCCGGCATCGTCGCAACCCTGGAAGGCCATCGCTCCCCGGCAGTGCTCATGCGCAACCACGGTGTCTTCACCATCGGCGCATCAGCCCGGGCGGCGGTGAAGGCGGCAGTCATGTGCGAGGACGTCGCTCGATCCGTGCACCTGGCCCGTCAACTAGGCGAACCGATTCCCATCGCCGCGGCCGACATCGATCGGCTCTACGGCCGATACCAGACGGTCTACGGTCAGCGCTGACCCCTCTCGGGCAACGGCGCGAGGTCGGGGCGGGCCCGCATCCCGTCGATAAGTAGGGCTAGGTAGCGGCGCCACAGCTCGGGCTGGCCGAGATGCTCGGTGACGGCGCCGAGCATCAGCTGGAGGGTGGGAAAGTCCGGGGGCACGATGTCGGCGCGCAGTTTTCCCTGTTGCTTGGCCCGGGCGATGAGTTCGTCGAGCAATGGCCCGACCCGCGCGCGCATCTGCTCTCGACGTTGCGATCCCCGACCGGTGCCGAGCATGACCTCGCGCAGCCCACGGTCCATCGCCTGCACCTCGCACACCTGCTCCAGTGCGGTGGTCATCCCGACCCACGCGTCGGGCTCGGCCAACCCCGCGCGCGTGACCCGCTCGGCGGTGTCGACGATGTCGTCGAACAGCGCGTCGACCAGCTCGTCCTTGTCGGCGAACCGCCGATAGACGGTGGCCACCCCGACCCCCGCGTGCCGGGCCACGTCGTTCAGCGTCGCGGCGGTCCCCCCGTCGCGGAACACCTCGCGCGCCGCCGCGATGATGCGAACGCGGTTGAGTTCGGCGTCCTTGCGCAGCCGGCGCGGCTCGGGTCGCTCTGCCGCCATGTACCTGACACCTCCTCGGACGAGTCCGATCATCGCGTGGCGCGGACAACCAATGACTCCGCTGTGAACCGACACTAACTGATAGCAGCATATCCGTTTAGGGGTACGGTGGCGGCGAACCGGATATGAGAAATCCATTTGCCGTTCGTCGAAGGAGTCGATCATGACCACGAGAAAGGTGGGCTCGATGCTCGCCATCACGGCGCTGCTCGGCAGCGCTCTGGCCGCGTTCGCGTCCAGTTCCAGCGCGTCCACTACGTCCAGCGCGACCGCTCTGACGTCCTGCCCCACGTCGTCGTCGACGGGGCCGGGCGGCGGTGGCCCCCCGGGCGGCGGGGCGTCGAGCATCACGATGGCGAAGACCATTGCGCCGAGTGACACCAGGACGAGCACCGTCATCGACGGCGGTGGGCCGCAGATGCAGTGCGGCCAGACCGAGCTGACCAGCCACAACGATGTCGTCTACGACACGCCCACCTCGGGCGGCAAGACAGTCTCGTTGAAGATGGACATCCAGGTGCCGAAGACGTCCGGCGACAAGCCGCTCGTCGTCTACATCACCGGCGGCGGATTCGTCTCGGATGACAAGTCGGGCAACCTGGATCAGCGCACCTACGTCGCCGAGCAGGGCTACGTCGTGGCCAGCATCGAATACCGCACGGTCACCAACGGCGCGACCTACAAGGACTCGGTCGCGGACGTGAAGTCGGCGATCCGCTACCTGCGCGCGCACGCCGCCACCTACGGCATCGACCCGAGCAAGGTCGCGGTGTGGGGACAGTCCGCCGGTGGCTACCTCGCCGCGATGACCGGCGTCACCAACGGCCTCAAACAGTTCGAAGACGGCAGCAATCCTGGCCAGAGCAGCACGGTGCAGGCAGTGGTCGACGAGTTCGGACCGTCTGACATATCGAAGGTCGCGGCCGACTTCGACCCGGCGGCCAAGCAGGCGAACTACGCGGCCGGCAACTCACTCGCCAAGTTCGTCTTCGGGCCGAACACGACGCTGTCGGTCAAGGACGACCCGGCGGCGATGGCCCGGGCGAACCCACTCACCTACGCCCGAAAGTCCAGCCCGCCCTTCGTCCTGCTACACGGCAGCGCGGATCAACTCGTCTCGCCCAGCCAGACGCTGATCCTGCAGAAGGCCTTGCGGGCCAAGGGCGTCGAGAGCACCCGATACGTCGTGCAAGGAGCCAACCACGGCGACGTGACCTTCCTCGGCGGAGCCGCGACGTCCGCGAAGCAATGGTCCTCGAAACAGGTCATGGACGACATCGTCAGCTTCCTGGGCAACAAGCTGTACTGACCACGACCCGTTGTCGGACGATCGAGGTAGAACGGCGTCATGCCAAATCACGTTGACTACTTCGAGATCGGATCGTCGGACCCGGACTCCTCGAGAGCCTTCTACGGAGGACTGCTCGGCTGGGAGATCGGCCCACCCTCAGCACCGGCGCAGTACAGCACGGTCGACGGTGACAAGGGTGGGCTGTGGGGCACGTCCGGCATGGGCGGCGAGAACTGGGCGATCTTCTACGTCCACGTCGACGACGTCCAGGCGACGATCAGCCGGGCCCAAGAACTCGGCGCCACGGTGGCCATCCCGCTCACCGACAACGGCGACATCGAGTTCGCCCACCTCACCGACCCGCTCGGCAACCGGTTCGGCGTCTGGCGGCCCAAGTCCGAGTCATGATCGCCGAAGTCGACCAGCCCGCTCCGGCCGCGGTGACCACACCCTCACGCGGTGGGCTACCGCACAGCGGGGTCGATACCCCGCTGCGCGGTCGACCAACGAACGATCATCCTTTCCACTGCAACCGCGTGGGGCGGTACGTACCGCATGGGGTGGTCACTCGGGCCACCGGTGGCACCGCGGTTGTCAGACGTTCCAGATCTGGAAGCTGGAGATCTGCCCGGCCGGCCAGCCGTTGTTGGCGGTGATGTTCAGCCGGAAGTAGCGCTGGGTGGCGGTGACGGGGATGGTGACGGTGTTGCTGGACGCCGGGTCGAAGGTGTAGCCGGCCGACGCCTTGACG
>Ga0137412_10000388_pt1 | contig 30342 bp, 27 predicted proteins | sample CZODoug2_1_16fun_FD_122160 | JGI IMG/M metagenome (GOLD analysis project Ga0137412, IMG submission 122160) | Vadose zone soil fungal communities from Angelo Coast Range Reserve, California, USA - CZODoug2_1_16fungal (Hybrid Assembly) | ecosystem: Environmental > Terrestrial > Soil > Vadose zone...
GCTGCCCTGAGGATCGCTTTCCCGCGCCGATCTTGAAGATAGGGCCCCGCATTTCGGACATCCATGGGCCATAACTTCAAGATCGACGGAGCCTAATACGTGGTGTGCATGTGGCGGTGTACGCCGGCCAGGGTCGTCGCGGCGATGTCGCGGGCCCGGTCGTTGCCCGCGCGCAGGACCTCGCGCAGCATGCCCGGATCGGCGGCCAGTTCAGCCCGGCGGGCCCGGATCGGCCGGAATCGCTCATTCACCGCCTCGGTCAGCGCCGCCTTCAGCGCCGCCGCGCCGCCGGCCCCGATCTCCGCGGCCACGTCATGCGGTGAGCGGTCCTGGCAGAGCGCGGTGAGCAGCACCAGGTTGGCGACCTCGGGCCGGCGGTCCGGCTCGTAGGTGATCGCTCGCTCGGCGTCGGTTTTGGCGCCCTTGATCAGCCGGGCCGTCTCGTCGGCGGTCGCCCGAATGGGAATTGCGTTTCCCCGGCTCTTGCTCATTTTCTGTCCGTCGATGCCGAGTAATAACGGGGCCGCACTCAGCAGCGCATCCGGTGCGGCAAAGAATTGCCCGTACCGTTCATTGAACCGACGAGCGATCGTTCTGGTCAGCTCCAGATGCGGCAGCTGGTCCTTGCCGACCGGCACCAGATTCGCATGGCAGAAAAGAATATCGGCCGCTTGGTGTACCGGGTACGTGAACATCAGTGCACTCATTGCGGAGCCGCCGGTCGCCGCATATTCCTCTTTTACGGTGGGATTCCGGCTCACCTCCGCGACCGAGACCAGGCTCAGGAATGGCAGCAATAGTTGGTTGAGTGCCGGAATCTGGCTGTGTGCGAATATCGTCGCCTTGGCCGGGTCGATGCCGACCGCGAGATGGTCGGCGATCACACCCTCGACGTCGTTCGGCAGTGATTCGGGCGAATCTCGGTCGGTGATCGTCTGATAATCGGCGATGAGGACGAACAGCTCCACGCCGAGCTGTTGCAATCGGACCCGGTTGTGCAGCGATCCGAAATAGTGCGCGATGTGCAGCGGCCCGGTCGGCCGATCACCAGTCAGGATGCGGAATGCCCCCGGGTTGGCGGCAATCCGTCGCTCCAACTCGGCGGTACGTGCGGCCGCGGTGGTCAGTGAGTGGTCGGTTGCTGTGGTCATGGTGGTGGCTCGCTTTCTAGAAGTTGCGGCCGCCCCGACGCATGGGCACACAAAAAGGCCGCCTCGTCGGAGACGGCCTGGATATCAGGGAATGCGCACAGAGGCCGCCGTCAGGCGACCCGCCAGCTACTCAGATTCATACGCATGGCAGCAGCCTAGCCGATCAGGGTTTGGTGCGCCAGCATGTCGCTGGCACGGGTGGCAGCATCCGGCAGCTCTCGTTGCAGCACCCTGGGTCGGCGGCGTCGGTCGGTGCCTAATTGTGGCGACCGAGTCGGTATTTCGTACGGAGAGGGCGACTATGAGGAAATGGCAGCAGGTAGTTGTCGGTGGCGCAGTTGTAGCGCTGCTGACCGGCGGCGGGGTGGCGTTGGCCGCCGGCGGCGGTGGGGTAGTGCGTACTCAGGCGGTGGACCCGCATGCGAAGGCGGCGCCGGCAGCCGCCGTTGACACGGCGCAGGAGTCGAAATACACACCAATCTCGCCGTGCCGTATTGCCGACACACGTAAGAAAGGCGGTGCGATCGCCGCCGGCACGACTCGGCCGTTCTTCGTCTCCGGCACAACGGGGTTCGCGCCGCAGGGCGGGAAGTCCGGTGGGTGCGGGATTCCGGCCGCGGCCAGTGCGGTGCAGGTCACGATCACGGCCGTCGGAGCGACCGGGAACGGCTTTCTGAAGGCATATCCGTACGGTGCCAGCACACCGAATGCGACGTTCCTCAATTTCACGCGTTCTTTCAACGTCAGTGGCGCCGGCAGCGTCAAGCTGTGCTCGGGCAGCTGCTCCAGGGATATGCGCATCGCGAATTACGGGCGCTCGACGAATGCCGTCATCGATGTGCAGGGTTACTACATCCCGCCGATCTTTGCGTACGTCAGCTATAGCGGAACGCTCGAAGCGCACTCACGAGCGTCCGGTGTCACAAGGACCGACGTTGGCGTCTATCAGGTTTCCTTCGACCGCGATGTCAGTCGTTGCGCGTGGAACGTAACGCCGAGCGGAAGTTTCAGTTCCGCGAACACGGGTCCGGTGAACGGCGCCGGCCACGTTGCCTTTGTGCAGATAATTGATGGCTCCTCCGGTGCCTCGCCGGTATCGCACGATTCCAACTTCTACATCAGCGTGACCTGCTGAGGGCTCATCGTTTCGCGCGAATGTGGCATTGGGGCAATCTAGCTAGTCGCCCCAATGTCACGTTCGCGCGGAACCGGGCGTCGGTAATGTGCGTATTGTCATGATCTTGCGACCTACTGCATAGGGATTTCCCTGCATTATCGGGGAGAAACGGGGCCTATCCTTGAGCCGCCCCCGATCGTCGGGTGTAGGTGAGGAGACCCGATGAAGAGTTGGCGCAAGACAGTGCTGATCGCGGCGGCCGCCGCAGTGCTCGGTGGCGGCGGCGTCGCGTGGGCGGCCGGTGGCACGACCGCTCCGAAACCCCCCGGCCCGGGCGCGGCGACACGGGGCGCCGCGCCGGCGGCCGCGGTGGACACCACCCAAGAGTCGAAATACACACCGATCGCGCCGTGCCGGGTCGTCGATACCCGGCGCAAGGGCGGAGCGCTCGTCACCGGAGCGACCCGGGCGTTCTATGTGGACGGTGCCGGCTCGACGTTTGCCGACCAAGGCGGTCACGCCGACGGTTGCGGAATACCGTCCTCGGCATCGGCGATCCAGGCGACCGTGACCGCCGTTAGCGCGACCGGGAACGGCTCCCTGAAAGCATATCCGGCCGGCGCTACGGCACCGACCGCGACGTTCATGAACTACACGAAGACGTTCAATGTCAGCAACGGCGGCAGCATCACGCTATGTGGCAGCAAATGCGCCGCCGACATCAACATCACCAACTCCGGCTATACGACGCACATCGTGATTGACGTCCAGGGCTATTACGTCAAGCCAATGTGGGTCTCCGTCAAGGACGATGCCGCCGGGACGATCCTAGCGGGATCGCGGGTGGTGAAAGTCGAACCCCTGAATACAGGCATATATGTAGTTCATTTTGATCGCGATGTCAGTAAATGCGGTTATTCACTCAGCCCGAGCTGGCCGGCGAGGTATTCCTACGTCACTGTGCACGGCGGCGACGGCGTTTACGTCGCACTATATTACAACGACCAGTTCATTGCGGCGCCGTTCTTCCTGAGCGTGACCTGCTAGCGATCAGCTGATTGGAGCCAATGTCACATTCGTACGCTCTATGCGCACCAATGTGACATTGGCTCGGCGAAACGTCGGTGAGCAGCGAGAGTTAGCGGTTGGGGGTGTCTCCCGGGCCGGGGTGCTCATAACCCAGTGACTCCGTCGGCAGCGGCAGCGCCTGGTCCTCACCAAACGGGGACAGGGCACCCGGATTCTCCGAGGTGAACTCGGAGACCGCGTGCTGGCCCTCCGCGGCCGGCCAGGTCGGCTCCCGCCGCTCCAGCGCCTGCTGATCGGCAGCGCCCGGCCGGCGCATGATCTTGCTACCCAGCCATACCAGCGGATCGTATTTTCGGTCGACCACGCGCTCCTTCATCGGGATCAGCGCATTGTCGGTGATGTGAATGCCCTCGGGACACACCTCGGTGCAGCATTTCGTGATGTTGCACAACCCGAGCCCGTGCTGCTCCTGCGCCGCCTTCTGCCGGTCGGCGGCATCCAGCGGGTGCATGTCCAGCTCGGCGATCCGCATCAGGAACCGCGGCCCGGCAAACGAGGTCTTGTTTTCCTCGTGGTCGCGAATTACGTGGCAGGTGTCCTGACACAAGAAGCATTCGATGCACTTCCGGAATTCCTGCGACCGCTCGACGTCAATCTGCGCCATCCGGTAGTCGCCGGGCTTCACCCCGGCCGGCGGCGCGAATGCCGGGATCTCCCGCGCCTTCTGGTAGTTGAACGATACGTCGGTGACCAGGTCTTTGATCACCGGGAACGTACGCATCGGCGTCACGGTCACGGTCTCGTTCTCGGCGAAAAGGTTCATCCGGGTCATGCACATCAGCCGCGGCCGGCCATTTACCTCGGCGCTGCACGATCCGCACTTTCCGGCCTTGCAATTCCACCGCACGGCCAGATCCGGCGTCTGCGTGGCCTGCAGGCGATGGATGACATCGAGCACGACCTCGCCCTCATTGACCTCGACGGTGAAATCGTCGAGGCCACCGGAATTGGCGTCACCCCGCCAGATCCGGAACTTCGCTTTGTACGACATCACTTACCTTCCGGCAGCACGGCCAGTTCTTCGTCGGTGAAGTATTTCTCCAGCTCGGATCGCTCGAACAGCGACAGCAGCTCGACCGGCACCGTCGGTATCGGCTGCTCGGCGACGTCGATCTCATCGCCTTTTATCGAGCAGATCAGGTTGATCTTCCGCCATTGCGGGTTCATCGTCGGATAGTCGTCGCGGGTATGCCCACCGCGACTTTCCTGCCGATGCAGCGCGGCCCGCGCGACGCACTCGGCGACCGACAGCATGTTGCGAAGGTCCAGCGCCAGATGCCAACCCGGATTGAACTGCTGGTGTCCTTCGACGGACAGGTACGCGGCCCGTTCCTTGATCTTCGCCAACCGTTCCAGCGCCTCGGCCATCTCGTTCTCGACACGAATCAGGCCGACCAGGTCGTTCATCGACTGCTGGAGTTCCTGATGCAGGCTGTACGGGTTTTCTCCACCGTCGGTCTGGAATGGCGCCAGCGCGGCCTTTCGGGCATCGTCCACATCGGACTCTCGCACTTCCGGCAAGGCGACGCCCAACGAGTCCACATAGGAGGCAGCACCCAACCCGGCGCGCCGGCCGAACACCAGCAGATCGGACAGCGAGTTGCCGCCGAGCCGGTTGGAGCCGTGCATTCCACCGGACACCTCGCCGGCGGCGAAAAGACCGGGCACCCCGGCCGCGGCCGCGGTGTCCGGGTCGACCTCGACGCCACCCATGACGTAGTGGCAGGTCGGCCCGATCTCCATCGGCTCCTTGGTGATGTCCACGTCGGCCAGTTCCTTGAACTGGTGGAACATCGAGGGCAGCCGCTTATGAATGAACTCCGGCGTGCGCCGGGACGCGATATCCAGGTAGACGCCGCCGTGGTCGGTCCCGCGTCCGGCCTTGATCTCGGCGTTGATCGCCCGGGCCACCTCGTCGCGGGGGAGCAACTCCGGTGGGCGGCGGTTGTTGTCGGGGTCGGTGTACCAGCGGTCGGCCTCCTCCTCGGTGTCCGCGTACTGCTTGCGGAAAACGTCGGGGACGTGGTTGAACATGAACCGCTTGCCCTCGGAATTGCGCAGGACACCACCGTCACCACGCACCGACTCGGTGACCAGAATGCCCTTCACCGACGGCGGCCAGATCATGCCGGTCGGGTGGAACTGCACGAACTCCATGTTGACCAGGGTGGAGCCGGCGCGCAGTGCGAGCGCGTGACCGTCCCCTGTGTACTCCCAGGAGTTGCTGGTGACCTTGAACGACTTCCCGATGCCGCCGGTCGCCAGCACGATAGCCGGTGTCTGGAACAGCACGAACCGGCCGGACTCGCGCCAGTAGCCGAATGCGCCGGCGATGCTGCCGTTGTCCTTCAGAATGTCGGTGATCGTGCATTCCTGGAAGACCTTGATCCGCGCCTCGTAATCGCCGGTCGCCGCGAAGTCCTCTTGCTGCAGTGACACGATCTTCTGCTGCAGGGTGCGGATCAGCTCCAGCCCGGTGCGGTCGCCGACATGCGCCAGCCGCGGGTATTCGTGCCCGCCGAAGTTGCGCTGGCTGATCTTGCCGTCCGGCGTGCGGTCGAACAGGGCGCCGTATGTCTCCAGCTCCCAAATGCGGTCCGGGGCCTCCTTGGCATGCAGCTCGGCCATCCGCCAGTGATTCATGAACTTGCCGCCGCGCATGGTGTCGCGGAAGTGCACCTGCCAGTTGTCGTGCGGATTGGCGTTGCCCATCGCCGCGGCGGCGCCGCCCTCGGCCATGACCGTGTGCGCCTTGCCGAACAGCGACTTGCAGATGATCGCGGTCCGTTTGCCCTGCTGCCGGGCCTCGATGGCCGCGCGGAGGCCGGATCCGCCGGCGCCAATGATCACGACGTCGTATGAATGCCGTTCCAGATCCGTCATTTAAGCAATCTCCGTCAACTGATGATGCGGGGGTCGGCAAATGCGCCGGCCGCGACCAGCGCGATATACCCGTCCGTTACGGCGAGCGTCACCAGCGTGCCGAGCGCCAGCTCCATGTGCTTGCCGTTGAGCTTGGTGACCTGTGTCCACAGCCGATACCGGATCGGGTGTTTGGAAAAGTGATTGAGCCGGCCGCCCATCAGACTGCGGCACGAATGACACGACGCCGTGTATGCCCACAGGCCCAACACGTTGACCAGCATGATGATGTTGCCCAGGCCCAGGCCGTACCGATAGGACTCGACCAGGTCGATGGTGTTGATGACCGAGATCAGACCGGCCGCATAAAAGAAATAGCGGTGCGAATTCTGCACCAGGAGCGGGAACCGCGTCTCCCCGGTGTATTTCTTGTGCGGCTCGGCGACCGCGCAGGCCGGCGGCGATCCCCAGAACGACCGGTAGTAGGCCTTCCGGTAGTAGTAGCAGGTCATCCGGAAGCCCAGCAGAAAGATCAGGGTAAGGATCGCGAACGGGATGATGATCGGGAAGTTCGGGAACGGCCGGCCGAAGAGCGCCGAATCCGGGGTGCAGGACTTGGTCAGGCACGGCGAGTAGAACGGCGTCAGATAGTGATCCTTGGCCACCCAGTAGCTGTTGTGTACGCAGACCCGCACTGTCGCGTAGATCACCCACGCCGACAGGAAGGCGAATGTGGCCGCCGGTTGCAGCCACCATCGGTCCGTACGCAGGGTGCGCGCCCCGACCGCCGCCCGGCCGGGTGACTCAACACCGGTAGACAGCGACGACGCGCGACCGCCTTTGGTGGTGGTGGACGAGCTCATGCGTTTCTCCCACGTCAACGGCAACTGCCTTAGCATCCCGCGCCAGCCAAGCGATGGCACAGCGGGGTGGCCTCGAATCACTGTGATCTCGGCGACCCGGCCGCGGTCTTCATGCGAGGCGCGGCGCGCGCACCGGTCACCGTAGGCCGTGAGTGCGCTGTGTCGATCAACGGCCCCTCGAAGATCCCACTGAAGCGCGGTCGTCAGCCGCTCGTGAGTGTGAGTTGCTTGCCGCATGCCTCGGCCCGGTCGGTGATGCGTTGGCCGTAGACGCGGGGAATCTTCGAGGTGAGGTCAGGCAGATCGCGGCGTATCTGGGCGACGGCGTCGGCGGCCGCGTCCGGGAGTCGCAGCGCGAGAAGAACGATGCGGTCGTGCAGATCCTGGGCGTCGACCCTGACTGCGCGCGCGAGCTGTGCCCAGTCGGCATTGCCGATGGCGTAAGGGTTGTAGTGGTGAGTGCCCACGCGCATGGCGAGATCGACATCGGTGCGGTCGCTGTATGGCAGGAATGAGTTCAGGTCGTACAGGGGCGCCAGGCGCACATCCGGGCCGGACAGCAGCAGGGCGTAATTGCGCGGGTGAGCATCGGTGCCGACGACAAGCCAGTTGAACGCCACCGCGTCCAGAAATCGGTCGATGTCCTCGTCACGAGCGCCGGCGGGAATGACCTGTCGCAGGTGTTCGACGATGCGCACGATGCCGGGACCACCTTGGCTCTCGTACTTCAACAGCGGGCTGATGCCCATCGCCTGGCACATGTCTTCCTGGTGGACGCGGATAGTTCCAGCGTCCGTCACGACCCGGTCGTAGCGCTGAATGACGATCGCTCGCTCGTCGCCGAAGGATTCGACCGCGCTCGGTGCCGTCCGAAGTCCCAGCATGCCTGCAGTGCGCATCGTGAGGTGTTCGCCCAGGTCCTGGTCGGGAAGATCGGCCATGGCGGGCTTGAGGATGTGTGTGGTCGGCGTACGCCCGCCGGGCAGCGCCCATCCGTTGTCGTTACGGTGTAGGGCAATCTTGGCTTGGGCGCCGGCGAGGCTGAATTGTCCGGTAGCGGTGGTGGGCTCCCAGGCGGTGCTATCGGTACGCAGTCGTGCCAACCGTTGCGCTACGTCGGACACACTTAGCGGCTCGAGGCTTGCATCAGCCAATGCCGCATCGAATCGGCCCTCGCGCACGAACTGTGCAGCGCCGGCGACGTCCTCGCCGACATGCCACAACACCGAGAAGGAGTCCAGGTCGCGGATACCGAAGTCACGGCGCCACCGGGTCAGTACCTCGGGCCGGTCGGGCAACAGTCCGCTGATCCAGTTGTCCACGAGCGCGCCGCTGTGGCGCCGGCCAGCGAGCGGCATCGAGACGGATAGCGGTGTGGCGGACTCGTCCTCGACAACATCGTCGTCGTACAGCAGGCGCAGGCGTCCTGTACGCGACCGGTAGAGCTCACCAATGCGAACGCCGTGCATGACGACGATCAGCCTTGCCGGATTCATCGCGCCTCGTCAAAGCTGGCCAGATGTCGATCTAGCTCGATTGCCGCACTTGATGCCTTCGCTTGCTTGTGTGCTGGATTGCGGCCGGCCCGCCGTTTGCTGACCGGAGTTCGACTCTCGAGCGCAATGTCCAGTGTGTGCAGCACTCGCAGAATATTCGCCAGTTCCGCTCGTGGATGCCCGTGCTCGACCTGGATCAGCCACCGCCGGCTGACCTCCGCCCGATTGGCGAGGTCGGCAAGCGTCCAGTTGCGATCCTCGCGCGTAGAGCGAATGAGGGCTCCGACGTCGCGCGCCGTTCTGATGCGAGCCACTAGCCGCCTCCGTCTTCGTCACTGATCCTGCACTTTCCTGATTGTTACGGTACCTGCACTGCATCGGAAGGTCACCGCTCATGCACTATATCGATAGGTAACCGTACCTGCACTCGGTTGGCGCGCGCCGGCGGCGGGACCCGTCACCGTAGGCTGTGCGTGTCAGCACCGATCACATCCCCTTTATCAAGAGATGACGGAGTTCCGCCGTGCCCACTCGTGACGATCTGCGCAACGTCGCGATCATCGCCCACGTCGACCACGGCAAGACGACCCTTGTGGACGCCATGCTGTGGCAGTCGGGCGCCTTCACTGAGCACCAGGGCGAGCAGGGGGTTAACGACCGGATCCTCGACTCGATGGACCTGGAGCGGGAGAAGGGGATCACGATTCTCGCCAAGAACACGGCGATCCGCTACGGCAGCACCACCATCAACATCCTCGACACCCCTGGCCACGCGGACTTCGGCGGCGAGGTCGAGCGCGCACTGTCCATGGTGGACGGCGCACTGTTGCTTGTGGACGCCAGCGAGGGTCCGCTGCCGCAGACCCGATTCGTGCTGCGCAAGGCGTTGGCCAGACACATTCCGATCGTGCTGGTCATCAACAAGGTCGACCGGCCCGACGCGCGGATCGCCGAGGTGGTGGACGAGACCTACGAGCTGTTCCTCGACCTGGCCGAGGACGCCGGCGTACAGGACGCGCTGGACTTCCCGATCGTCTACTGCCAGGCCCGGGCCGGGAAGGCCTCCCGCACCCGGCCGACCGACGGCACCGCGCCGGACGCGGAGAACCTGGCCGAGCTGTTCGAGGTGATCCTGGGCACGGTCTCACCGCCGCGCTACACCGAGGGCGCGCCGCTGCAGGCGCAGGTCACCAACCTCGACTCCTCGCCCTACCTCGGCCGGCTGGCCCTGGCCCGGGTACACAACGGCACGATCAGCAAGGGCCAGCAGGTGGCGTGGTGCCGGGCCAACGGCACGGTCGAGCGGGTGAAGATCTCCCAGCTGCTGATGACCAGGGCGCTGGAGCGGGTGCCGGTCGAGCAGGCCGGCCCGGGCGACATCATCGCGCTGGCCGGCATCGAGGAGATCACGATCGGCGAGACGCTCGCCGACCTCGAGGACCCGCATCCGCTGCCGGTCATCACCATCGACGAGCCGTCGATCTCGATGACGATCGGGGTGAACACCAGCCCGCTGGCCGGCAAGTCCGGCAAGAAGCTGACCGCGCGGCTGCTGAAGAGCCGGCTGGACGCCGAGCTGGTGGGCAACGTCTCCATCCGCGTCCGGCCCACTCAACGGCCGGACACGTGGGAGGTGCAGGGCCGCGGCGAGCTGCAGCTGGCGGTACTGGTCGAGATCATGCGCCGGGAGGGCTTCGAGCTGACCGTCGGCAAGCCGCAGGTGGTGACCCGGACGGTCAACGGCGCGGTGCACGAGCCGTTCGAGCGGCTCACCATCGACGCCCCGGATGACTACCTCGGCGTGATCACCCAGCTGCTGGCGCTGCGCAAGGGCCGGATGGAACAGATGGTCAATCACGGCACCGGCTGGGTGCGGATGGAGTATGTCGTCCCGGCCCGCGGCCTGATCGGCTTCCGTACCGAATTCCTGACCGAGACCCGCGGCACCGGCATCCTGAACCACGTCTTCGAGCGGTACGGGCCGTGGGTGGGCGAGCTGCGCACCCGGCCGAGCGGCTCGCTGGTCGCCGATCGGCTCGGTACCGTCCGGTCCTACGCGCTGTTCAACCTGCAGGAGCGCGGCACGCTGTTCGTCGGGCCGGGGGCCGAGGTCTACGAGGGCATGATCATCGGGGAGAACTCCCGCCCGGATGACATGGATGTCAATCCCACCAAGGAAAAGAAGCTCACCTCGATCCGGGTTGCGAACGCCGAGGAGCTGGAGCGGCTGATCCCGGCGCGACAGCTGTCGCTCGAACAGGCGTTGGAGTTTTGCCGGGAAGACGAGTGCGTCGAGGTCGCACCCGCTATCGTGCGGCTGCGCAAGGTTGTGCTGCCGGCGCCGGAGCGAGCCAAGCTTCGAGGTCGTCAGCCCAGATCGTGAGGGAAGGGGCGAGTGAGCATCGTAGCGAGCGGCGGCCCAAAAGCACGAGTGAGATCGTGTGCCGCGAGCGAGGAGCGGAGCGAGTCCCGTACCGAACAGGTGTAATCATGAGGCCCGGTCGTTCTTGGCGTCGTTTTGGGGAGACTACGCCGAGCCTGGCCGGGGCATCGCCCGTCTGCAGCAGCGTTTCGGCGACCGGTTGCAGGGACCTGTCACGTTCGGGTTGATCCGGCGGTTACCGATTGGTCACGATCACGCGTAGCTCACTGATTGCCGCCAGCTGATAGGTACTGTCCCCCGTCAGCTGGCACAACCGGCGAGTCTGCGTTGGTCAAGTGAATTTGTCGCGTTTTGACAGGTCATCTGGTCACGCGGGTACGACACAATGGCTCCACCGGATCTGTCCATCGTGGACAGACCCGGAGGGGGTGGCGCCAACAAAGTGCGCGGCTCGGCAGACCGAGTCGAGCAGCCACACACCGTGGTCCGGTAACCCGGATCCACGGGACGCGACACGGAGACGAGGAGGCCCCCAGTCGTGAGAGTCAAACGCAAGGTAGTGATGGCGATAGCCGTTGCGGCTACCGGCTCGATAGTACTGAGCGCATGTGCCGGAAGCAGCAACGATGGTGGTAGCAAGAGCGGCAGCGGGGGCACCAAGACCGGCGGCGTCGTCACCTATGGCGCCGACCAGTTCCCGGACAACTTCAACCCGAACATCAACGCCGGTAACGGCACGGCGACCGCGAACGCGCTCGTTCGGGTCCTACCAAGCGCGTTCACCACGTTGCCCAACTTCCAGCCGCAGTACGACAACCAGCTGCTCACCGCCGAGCCGACGGTGATCAAGCAGAGCCCGTACACGGTCCAATACAAGATCAACCCGAAGGCGGTCTGGAGCGACGGCAAGCCGATCGACGCCAGCGACTTCATCTTCGCCTGGAAGTCCAACAACCCCAACGACAAGGACTACGGCGGCGCCGGCAGCAAGCTGGGCAAGAATGCCTGCCAGACGCTGGGCGGCAACCCGTACAACTACATCACCTCGGTCACCGGCAGCGACAACAACAAGACCGTCACCGCCGTGTTCACCAAGCCGTACGCGGACTGGAAGCAGTTCTTCGGCGGCCTGCTCCCGGCGCACCTGCTCGTGAAGGCGACCCCGGCGGCCACCTGCAAGGCGTTCAACACCGGCTGGCCGGCGACCAAGCCGCTGGCGTTCTCCGGTGGGCCCTGGATCATCAGCAAGGTCGATCCGAACCAGAAGATCATCACCGAGACGCCGAACCCGAAGTACTGGGGCACCGACAAGCCCAAGCTCTCGAAGCTGATCCTCAAGGTGGTTTCCACCGGTGGCCAGGACCTGGCGCAGGCCCTGCAGAACAACGAGGTCGGCGTTATCTACCCGCAGCCACAGCTCGACCTGGTCAAGCTGGTCAACGGCGTCAGCAACGCCAAGAGCGAGACCAACTTCGGGCTCTCGTTCGAGCACATCGACTTCAACACCGAGAATCCATATCTCGCCGACCCGGTCATGCGTAAGGCGATCTCGATGGCGATCGACCGCGAGGACCTGGTCAGGCGCACGGTGAAGCAGTTCGACAGCCGGGCGCAGGTGCTGGACAACCGCATCCTGATGAGCAACCAGTCGGGCTACGTGGACAACGCGCCGGCCGACTACAAGAAGCTCAACCTCGGCAAGGCCAAGTCGACCCTGCAGGCCGACGGCTACACCTTCTCCGGCGGCAAGCTGATGAAGGGCGGCAAGCAGGTCACGATGACGATCTCCACGACCACCAACAACGCGCTGCGCCAGCAGACGCAGGAGATCGTGCAGACCGACCTGAAGGCACTGGGCATCAACCTGAAGATCAAGCAGGTGGACGCCGCGGTGTACTTCGGCGACTACAAGACGCAGGGCAGCCTGAACGCGGGCGACTGCGACCTGTGCCTGTACGCCTGGGTGGCCACGCCATACCTGTCGTCGAACTTCTCGATCTACAACTGCGTGCCCAACGGCCCGGACGGCAAGCCGGATCGGTCGCGGGAGCTGCAGAACTCGGGTCTGGGCTGCGACAAGAAGGTCGACAGCCTGATGGAGCAGGCGCAGTTCGCGCCGACGAGCGATCAGGCGACCGCGTTATGGAATCAGGCGGATAAGCAGCTCTGGAGTGATGCGTTTACGTTGCCGCTGTACCAGAAGCCGACCTATATCGCCTACAACAAGCAGATCCAGGGCGCGCATGACAACGCCACCTCCGTGGGTCCACTGTGGAACACGGAGACCTGGTCGCTGAAGCAGTAGTCCTCCGTGTCGGGTAACTCGTTGCCCGATACGCCCGGTGCTCCCGGTGACCCGATTCGACGTCACCGGGAGCATCGGGATGGCGATCGTCCACAATGTTCAGTGCGCGGGCAGCCGGCTCGTGCGATGAACCCGTCGGGAGGCTTGCATGCTGCCCTTCATCGTCCGGCGTCTGTTGATTTCTGTCGTGGTGTTGTTCGTGAGCACATACGGGGTGTTCATCCTGGCCTCGTACTCGGGCAACCCGCTGGCAACCCTGTCGACCCGACAACCTCCTCCGCCGCCATCGACGATCAACGCGTTGAAGGATCAGCTGCACCTCAACACCCCGGTGCCGCTGCGCTACTTCTACTGGTTGGGCGGGGTCCTGCACGGCGACCTCGGCAAGAGCATCAACAACATCCCGGTCAAGTCGCAGATCTTCGCCCGGCTGGGGACCACCACCGAGCTGGTGTTCGTGGCCATGATCGTGGCGCTGATCCTGGCCGTCATTGCCGGCGTGGTCTCGGCGGTCAAGCAGTACAGCGTCATCGACTACGGCACCACGTTCATCGGGTTCATCCTGATCTCGATCCCGACGTTCTGGATGGCCGGCCTGCTCAAGGACGTGGCGATCCGGATCAACCAGGACGTGGGCAGCCAGATCTTTTCGTTCTCCGGGCAGAGCACCCCGGACTACAGCGGCGGGTTCTTCGGCAACCTCTCCGACCGGGCCAGCCACCTCATCCTGCCCACGATCACGTTGGCGCTGATCAGCTATGCCTCGTGGAGCCGATATCAGCGGGCCTCGATGCTCGATGTGCTCAACTCCGACTACCTGCGCCTGGCCCGGGCCAAAGGGGTCCGGTGGCGGCGGGTGCTCGTCCGGCATGGCCTGCGCACCGCGCTGATCCCGCTGACCACCGTCGTCGCGATCGGCTTCGGTGCCATCATCGGCGGCGCGGTCGTGACCGAGACCGTGTTCGACTGGCATGGCATGGGTGAATATCTGGTTCAGGCGGTCAACGCCCACGACACCAACCAACTGCTCGCCTGGCTGCTGTTCTCCGCCCTCGCGGTGGTGCTGTTCAACCTGATCGCCGACGTCCTCTACGCGGTCCTCGACCCGAGGATCCGTCTTGGCTAATCGCGTGGGCGCAGTGACGCGTCCACCGGGAGAGGGAGGTGGCAGGTGACCAGCACTCCTACGGCACCGCGCCAGGCCGAGCCGGGCGTCGAGCGCGAGTTCACCGTCGCCGCGCGCACACAGTGGCAGATGGTCACGCGCCGGTTCTTCGCCCACAAGCTGGCGATGATCAGCCTGACCGTGTTCGTAATCGTGGTCGGTGTCGCGTTCATCCTGCCGCTGTTCATGAAGCACGACTTCCACTACTACAAAACGAATCCGCTGTCGGCCTCGCCGTCGGCCAAACACCTTTTCGGCACCGACTCGATCGGGCACGACGTGTTCGCCGAGACGCTGCGTGGCATCCAGGTATCGGTCGAGGTATCGATGCTCGCGATGGTGATCGGCGAGGCGCTGGGCATTGTGATCGGTGCGATCGCCGGCTTCTACCGCGGCTGGGTCGATTCGCTGCTGATGCGGGCGGTGGACGTGATCCTCACCGTGCCGGTCCTCGTGCTCGTGCTGGTGCTGTCGACCGCCGTCGGCGGCAGCTGGTGGATCATCGCGTTGATCATCGGCGGGGTCAGCGCCGCGCCGACCTCCCGGCTGGTGCGCAGCGTGTTCCTGTCGCTGCGCGAACGGGAGTACGTCGAGGCGGCACGTGCCCTCGGCGCCACCGACAAGCGGATCATCTGGCGGCACCTGCTGCCCAACTCACTCGGGCCGATCATCGTCGATGCCACCCTGGCCGTGGCCGGCGCGATTCTCACCGAGTCCGCGCTCTCGTTCATCGGGTTCGGCATCCAGCCGCCCGACGTCTCGCTGGGCAACCTGATCAACCAGGGGGTGAATGCGTCACAGACCCGACCCTGGCTGTTCTATTTCCCGGGTATGGCGATCATCATCGTGGTACTGACCGTTAACTTCATTGGTGACGGTTTGCGCGATGCGCTCGACCCGACCCAACAGCGGGTGCGAGCGTGATGTCCAACACGGTGGAGGTCAGCGACGTGCACGAGCACGACCCGGTCCGGGAGTCCGCGGCAGTGCTGGAGGTCGACAACCTGCAGGTCAGGTTCCCGACCGACGACGGCGTCGTGCACGCGGTGCGCGGCGTGTCGTACTCACTGCGGCCCGGCGAGGTGCTGGGCATCGTCGGTGAGTCCGGCTCCGGCAAGTCGGTGACCTCACTTGCGGTGATGGGTCTGCTGCCGCGTACGGCACGGATCACCGGATCGGTGCGATTCCGCGGTCGCGAGCTGGTCGGGCTGAACGACCGCGAGATGAGCGCGGTGCGCGGGCATGGCATCTCGATGGTCTTCCAGGACCCGATGACCTCGCTCAACCCCGTCTACAAGATCGGCGTCCAGCTCGCGGAGGCGCTGCAGGCGCATCAGAAGGGCCTGTCCGACCGTGACGCCCAGAAGCGCAGTGTCGAGCTGCTCGACATGGTCGGCATTCCGAACGCCGCCGCCCGGGTCGGCCAGTATCCGCACGAGTTCTCCGGCGGCATGCGGCAACGCGTGGTGATCGCGATCGCGATGGCGAACGCGCCGGACGTGATCATCGCCGACGAGCCGACCACCGCCCTGGACGTGACTGTGCAGGCCCAGGTGCTGGAGACGCTGCGCACCGCCCAGGCCGAGACCCACGCCTCGATGGTGCTGATCACCCACGACCTCGGTGTGGTCGCCGGGCTGGCCGACCGGGTGCTGGTGATGTACGCCGGCAAGCCGGTGGAGACCGGCGACGTCGACGACATCTACTACCGACCCCGGATGCCTTACACGGTAGGCCTTCTGGGGTCGTTGCCGCGGGTGGACCGGGGTGAGCGGCAGCGGCTGACCCCGATCCACGGTGCGCCGCCGTCGCTGCTCAACCTGCCGCCCGGCTGCCCATTCACCCCGCGCTGCCCGATGAGCCGGGACAAGTGCGAGACCGAGGAGCCGACGCTGGAGGCGGTCGACGGCGTCAACCACTACTCGGCCTGCCATTTCAGCGCCGAGCTGGTGGCCAAGGACGAGGTGCTGCCGGAGGAGATCTTCGACAGCGGTGCGGTCGATGATGCCGACCTCGAGGCGGAGCAATGAGCGCTACCAGCGTCGGGGCGCATCGGGCCCCGCCCGGCGAGGTCATCCTGTCCGTAACAGACCTCACGAAGTACTTCCCGATCATGAGCAACGGCATCGTCCGCCGGCATGTCGGCGACATCAAGGCCGTGGACGGTGTGAGTTTCGACCTGCGCCGCAACGAGACACTCGGCCTGGTCGGCGAGTCCGGCTGCGGCAAGTCGACGACCGGACGGGCGATCCTGCACCTGCAGCCGGCCTCCACCGGCTCGATCTTCTTCGACGGCCGCGAGCTCACCACGCTCACCCAGCGGCAGATGCGCCCGCTGCGGCGCGACATCCAGATCGTCTTCCAGGACCCGTACGCGTCGCTGAACCCGCGGATCCCGGTGAACTCGACCATCGCCGAGGCGATGCACATACACGGGCTGTGGGACGCCAAGGAGGGCCCGGCCCGGATCCGCGAGCTGCTCCGGCTGGTCGGGCTCAACCCCGAGCACGGCAACCGCTACCCGCACGAGTTCTCCGGCGGGCAGCGGCAGCGCATCGGCATTGCCCGGGCGCTGGCGCTGGAGCCCAAGGTGATGGTGCTGGACGAGCCGGTGTCCGCGCTGGATGTGTCCATCCAGGCCGGTGTGATCAACCTGCTTGAGGACCTCAAAAACCGGCTGGGTCTCTCGTACCTGTTCATCGCCCACGACCTGTCGGTGGTGCGGCACATCTCCGACCGGGTCGCGGTGATGTATCTCGGCAAGATCGTGGAGATCGCCGACACCGACGAGCTGTTCGACCGACCGGCGCACCCGTACACGCAGTCGCTGCTGTCGGCGATCCCGCTGCCCGACCCGGCCCGGGAGCGGGCCCGGGAGCGGATCATCATCACCGGTGACGTTCCGTCGCCGGCGAACCCGCCGTCGGGCTGCCGGTTCCGCACCCGCTGCCCGAAGTTCGCCAACGAGTTGTCCGACGAGCAGCGCGAGCAGTGCATCAACCTCGAGCCGGCGCTGACGCCGCGCGATATCGGCCACCCCACGGCCTGTCATTACGCGGACGTGCTTGAGATCCTTTGATTTATGGTTGAACCTCGGCTGCTGTTGGTGCACGCCCATCCCGACGACGAGACGATCACCTGTGGCGCGACGATGGCGCGCTACGTGGCCGAGGGCGCTTCGGTCACGTTGGTTACGTGCACGCTCGGCGAGGAAGGCGAGATTCTCGTTCCGGCGCTGGCCCAGATCGGGCCCGACGGTGCCGATCAGCTGGGCGGATATCGAATTTCCGAGCTCTCCTCGGCGTGTGCCGCGTTGGGCGTGACCGATCACCGATTCCTCGGTGGGGCCGGGCATTTTCGGGACAGCGGCATGATGGGCCTACCGCAGAATTCGGCGCCCCGGGCATTTTGGGGCGCCCCGCTGGACAGTGCGGCTTCGTTGCTCGCGGCGGTGATCGACGAGGTACGTCCCGCTGTGGTGATCACCTACGACGAACGCGGCGGCTATGGGCATCCCGACCACATCCAGACGCACCGGGTGACGATGCGGGCGGTCGACCTCGCCGGTTGGCGGGCCGCGAAGGTCTACTGGGCCGCCGTGCCGGAGTCGGTGCTGCGGGCCGACATCGCGACGATGCGGGACGCGGACTCGCCGTTCGTACTGCCCGAGGACCCGGAGCTGCTCGGTTTCGCCACCCCGGACGACGCGGTGACCACCCAGATCGATGCGTCCGCGTTTCTGCCGGCGAAGCGGGCCGCGATGCAGGCACACGCGACCCAGATCACCGTGGACGGGCCGTTCTATGCGCTGTCGAACAACCTCGGCCGGCCGCTGTCCGGAGTGGAGCATTTCCGGTTGGTACGGGGGACTCGCGGTCCGGGGGATCCCTGGGAGGACGACCTCTTCGCCGGCATCGACTGAGCGACGCGGAGTCCGCCGACGCGGGAGGTCCGATCAAAGTGCGCTCTACCGTCTGGGAAAGCGCTTTCCACGCGGTAGGGCGCACTTCGATCAGGAAGATCGGCGCGGGAACGTCAAGATCGGGCGCGGGCATGGCCTGCCGCGAGAGGGGCACGGGTGGGCGCCCTAAGCTGCAGGGGTGCCGGATCGCGTGCTGGGCGGAGTCCTTGTCGGGCTGGTTGCCGCGCTGCTGGCCCTGCTCGAATGCTTCTACGTCAACCTGCGGATCGGTGCCACTCCGGTGCCGCTGGCCCAGGTGGTCGCCGCGCTCGCCAACCTGGCCTTGCCGTTCGTGATGTACCGGGTGACCGGGCGGCGCGGGCTCGCGGTCATACCCGGCCTGATCTGGATCGTGATCGCGCTGATTCTGGCCGCCCGCGGCCCCGGTGGCGATGTGGTCGTACCCGGCAACTGGCAGGGGATCCTGCTGTTGCTCGCCGGCGCCGGTGCGGCGGTGATCTCGATCGTGGTGCTCATCCAACCGATGGGGCGGACGTCGACAGCGTCGCCGGCCGTCTCGAGGGCCGGCGCATCGCAGACCGCAACCAGGCCGAGCCCGCGCGGCAAGCCCGCGAAGGGGCAGCCCGGCAAATCGGCCAAGCGCTGAGCCTGGCACTAGCCGAATTCCATGATCGGGATCGGTTTTGTACGCGGAACGTTGACGTAATCCCTCCCGATCATGGAACGGGCGCGGCAGGGGCCGTTCGGTCATGATCATGAGTCCGTCGGCATCGGTTTCGTGGGATCAGGTAGTCATGGAACGGGTGCGGTGAAGTGCGCTCTACCGCATGATCGGCGCTATCGGACCGGTCGTTGTGCGCCCTACCGCGTGATCGGGCGAGCGCACCACGGTAGAGCGCACTTTGATCGGTCGGCACGCGAGCGCAACGGCCAGGCTCAGTTTCCGGTGATCTTGCTCGGGTCGTACCCGAGCGCGGGGGCCTCCTCGCTGGCGTTCACGTCGAATTCTGTGCCGGTCATGCTGCTCTCGTTGTTGTTCCCGGTGATCTCGACCAGCCATTTACCGATGTACGCCGAGTGCGGCACGCCGTCCAGGTGCATGTTCGCCCAGTCCTGGATGGCCGGCACGGACTTGGTGTCGCCGAGTGCGGATAGCTTCGGCAGCATGTGTTTGGCGGCCTTTATGTCGTCGGCGAACTTGCCCGACTTGCCCTGCACCAGGATGTTGTTGATGCCGGCACCGGTGTCGGAGAGTTCCAGGTTGGCCGCGGCCGAGTAGTAGTCGTCGCGGTTGGTCTTGAACGTCTCGTCGGAGCAGTTGAGGTTCTTCTCCGTGCCGCCAACGCTAGCGTCGGTGAACGAGCACTTGAGCGTGGCTCCGGTCAGCTTGGGGAGGGCCTGCTCCTTGGTGATCGGCAGTGCCTCGCCGGACGGCGAGAGTATCGATGGGTCGTCGTATCCGTTGATCTGCAACCAGCCGTCGGAGGTGGAGTGCGACGGGTCCGCGATGTACTTGCCCCAGGTGAGCGTGTCTCCGTCGGCCGTGATCACGGCGGCGTCGTTGGTCGGCAGGATCGCCTTGAGTATCTGGGTCCGCATCGTGTCCCACTCGACCGCGAAATTGTCGCCCTTGGCCATGATCTTGGCGAACAGCACTGTGCCGTCCGGGGCCGAGTAGTAGCGCAGTTCGCCGCCGACCAGGGATGGCCCGCCGAGTTGGTCCTTGTCGGGCTGCTTGAGGCCCTTCGCGCACAGCCGCAGGTCGATCGACGGGTCGCCGTGCCTGGTGCACTCGAAGCCCGCGGCGGTGAGCGTCTGCTGCACCTTTTCGGCCTGGCCGGGAACGTGCGTGAACGTCATCCCCGACGTGACCGACGACGGCTCGCTGCTTGCTGATGACGAGCCGGGCGCGGGCTTGCTCCCGAACGGATTCCCCTTCCCGGCGGTCTTGTCGTCGCCGCCGCAGCCGGCGACCGCCAGCACGAGGACTCCCGACAGGAACGAGCACAACCGAAGCCGACGCATTGGCAAGGTCTCCCATGGTTCGGTCAAGGCTTATTGGGGCGATACGAGACTCTAGTGCATGACCCTCGTACTGCCGACCAAAGCGACAAATTGACCACCAAGGACTCTTCGCGAAGAAGTCTTTGCGAAGAGTCCTTGGTGGTTGTACGCTCCCCGGCATGACCGATGACGAGACCCGCCAGATCGATGCGCGCAGCCTGCGCGGCCTTGCCCATCCGGTTCGGATGCAGGTGCTGCGGCTGCTTCAGGCCGACGGACCGGCTACCGCGACCGGCTTGGCGCAGCGGCTCGGCGAGAGCAGCGGCACGTTGAGCTGGCATCTGCGTCAGCTCGCCGAGCACGGATTCATCGAGGAGGACGCCGAGCGCGGCAACAAGCGGGAGCGCTGGTGGCGGGCCAAGAAGGGCACCACCCGGTTGGAGACCGCGCAGTTCCGCCGCGACCCGGTCACCCGGGGGGCGTTGTCGATCTACCTGAACCAGACGGTCGAGCACTACTTCCAGCGGGTCGCCACGTATCTGAGTGAGGACTGGGGACCGGACTGGGAGGGCGCGGGCACTCTGTCGGACTGGAGCTCGCTGCGGTTGACGCCGAGCCAGCTGCGTGACCTCAACGCCGAGCTCTTGGCCGTGGTTGAGCGGCACACACCGGCTGATCCCGATCCCGACGCCGGGACCGTAGTCGTGCAGCTGCAGTCGTTTCCGCGACATGTCCTCGGAGACGAGGCATGAGGGCCGGGCTCTTTGCCGACCGGGATTTCCGGCTGTTCTGGCTGGGGGAGACGACCAGCAAATTCGGCAGCAGCATCTCCGGGATCGCGTTCTCCCTGGTCGCGATATCGACGCTGCATTCCTCCACTTTCGTAGTCTCGGCGCTGAGTGCCGCGGCGTGGCTGCCCTGGCTGTTGATCGGGCTGCCGGCCGGAGCCTGGGTGGATCGGATGCGTCGCCGGCCGTTGATGATCGGCTGCGATCTCGCCGCGCTGCTGCTGTTCTTGAGCATCCCGATCGCCGCCTGGCTCGGGGTGCTCACGATCGGACAGCTGCTCGTGGTGGAGCTGCTGGTCGGGGTGGCGACGGTGTTCTTCCAGACCGCGTACGGGGTGTTCCTGCCGGCGCTGCTGGCCAAGGACGATCTGCCGGAGGGGAACGCAAAACTGCAGGGCAGCGCGTCGGCCGTGCAGGTGGTCGGTCCGGGCGCCGGCGGGCTGATCGCCCAGCTGTTCGGCGCGGTCAGCGGCCTGCTCGCCGACGCGGCCAGCTTCGGTGTGTCGCTGGTGTGCCTGCTGGCCATCCGCACCGATGAGCCGCCGCGAACCGCCGTACGCCGTGCGCTGCGGCACGAGATCGCGGCCGGGCTGCGGTATGTGACCGCCGATCCGTACCTGCGGGTGTTGATCGTGTTCGGTGCGGTCGCCAACCTGGCGCTGACCGGCTATCAGGCGATCCTGGTGGTCTTTCTGGTACGGGTTGTCGGGGTCGGATCGGGCACGGTGGGTTTGTTGCTGGCGTTGACCAGCCTGGGTGGCGTGCTCGGCGCGCTGGTCGCCGGCCGCATCGCCCGATGGGTCGGCACGGCCCGCGCGGTCATCTTGTGCGAGCTGGTCGGCACCCCGTTCGGATTGCTGATTCCGCTGACCAGCAAGGGTTTCGGCCTGACCTTCATGATCGTCGGCGGGATGCTGGTGGTGGCGGGGGTGGTGGCGTCCAACATTGTCCAGAGCGGCTTCCGGCAGACCTACGTGCCGGCGGCGATGCGCGGGCGGGTCTCCACCAGCAGCGCATTCCTCGCCTACGGGGCGATCCCGATCGGCGCGCTGCTGGGCGGCACATTGGGCACGGCGGTCGGCATCCGGCCGACGCTGTGGATCATGACCGCCCTGCTGGCAGTGTCCGGGCTGATCCTGCTGATCGGACCGGCCCGGCGCCGGCGGGACTATCCGTTGGAGCCGGCCGGCGCCGCTGCCCAGGAGCAGGTGCAGCTGGCCGGCTAGCTGGTGCCGGTCGTGCTCGGGTCGAAGCCGAACGCCGGCGTCTCGAGGCTCGCGGTCAGCTCGACCGCCCAGCCGCCGATCGGCGATCCACCGGCCCCGGCCTGCACCAGCCGGTCGCCGATATAGGCAGAGTGCGGGATGGCGTCGTTGTCGAGATGGCTCTTCGCCCAGTCCAGCAACCCCGGCACGACCGTGGTGTCGCCGAGCGCGGACAGCTTCGGCGCGAGCTTACGTACCGCCGGCAGCTCGGCCTTGACCTCATCGTGCAGGCCGCTCACCTCGATGTCGCTGATGCCGCCACCGTGGTCGGTGAGTTGGATCCGGGAAATTACCCCGTCGGCGGTGCTGCCGTTGAACGAAGGGTCGTTGCAACCCAGCACCGTGTCGGTCTCACCGCCTGTCAGGTCGCCGAACTCGCAGTTGAGCTTGGTTGCGGTCAACTTGGGCAGCGCCTGCTCCTTGGTGATCGGCAGCGGGTCGCCGGACGGAGAGAGTGTCGACGGGTCATATCCGGTGGCCTCAAGCCAGCCGTCGGAGCCGGAGTGCGCCGGATCCTTGAAGTAGGTGCCCCAGGTGAGCTTGTCGCCGTCGGCCGCGATCACGGCGGCGTCCTCGGCCGGGATGACCGACTTCAGCATCTGCAGCCGCATCGTGTCCCATTCATCCGCGTTGTCTACGCCGCTGGTGTTTGTGACCTTGGCGAACAGCACGGTGCCGTCCGGGGCGGAGAAGAATCGCAGCATGCCGCCGACCAGTCCCGGCTCGCCGTACTGCCCTGCGTCGCGCTGCTTGAGGCCCTTGGAGCACAGCCGCAGATCGATCGACGGGTCGGAGTGCCGGCTGCACTCGAAGCCCGCCGCGGTCAGCGTCTGTTGCACCTTCGCTGCCTGGCCGGGCTGGTGCTTCCAAGCCCCGGCGGGCTGGCTCGGACCCGAGGGCGACGGGCTCGCCGACGCCGAGGTCTGCTTTTGGTCCAGCGGGCTCCCCTTGCCCGCGGAGCTGTCCGAACCGCCGCAACCGGCGACGGCAAGGAGCGCGGCACCGCCGACGATCGTCAAGAACGTGCCTGGACGCATACCGAAAGACTCCCCGCTGTAGGACCAACGATTCTTTGCGGGGGACTTTATACATCAAGAGGGGCTAAAGAGACAATCCACTAATCGAGGCCCGTAGCCGGCGCCTCGAGCGCGGTCTGTACGGCGTGCACGGCGGCGTCGGGCAGGTCGGACTCCACGAGCGTCGCACCCGGGAAGCGGGCCAGCTCGCGCTGCAGGTCACCGAGCGACAGGTGGCTGATGAGAAGGGCGAGCGCGGTACTGCCCGGTTTGACGACCTCGCGCAGCTCCTTGATCTTCTCGTCCTTGATGCCGTTGTCGACGAGCTTGGCCATCAGCGCGCCGCCGCCGGCACTGGCCCCGCCGACGATCAGGCCGCCGATCGGCCCGCCCAACAGGGTGCCAAGCAGCAGCCCCCACAGCCCGCCACTGAAGGCGCCGCGGCCGGTCGTGATGTCGGTCGTCTCCTGCACCCGGGCGTGCCCCTCGGCGTCGCGGAAGATGAAGACCGCATCGTGCAGCGTGATCTTGCCGTCCTTCTGCAGCCGGGAGGCGGCCAGCAGAAACTCGTTGGCCTTCAGCGGGTCGTCGAATCCGATGACTATGAGCTTGCGGGGATCGTTATCGGGCATGCGGGGCTCCTCAGAGATTCGTTGAGCTGACGCTACTACGTTGACGGTATGGCCGAAATCAATTGGCTGCCCGCTGGTGAGAACGCTGTGCTGCTGGAAGTGTCCGCGCTGGCCACGGCGCATCAGGTGTGGGCGGCGTTGCGCCAGGCCGACCTGCCCGGAGTGCTTGATGTGGTGATTGGCGCCCGTACCGTTCTGGTGGTCGCCGAGCCGGGCTTTGATGTCGATTCGGTACGGGAGGTGGCCGCGCGGGCTGGCCCCGGGCCCGACATTGCCGCCCGTACGGTCGAGATTCCGGTGACGTACGAGGGCGCCGATCTGGCCGATGTCGCCACGCGTACCGGACTGTCCACTGTGGATATTGTACGAATGCATTCCGCGGTTGAATACGTGGTTGCCTTTCTCGGATTTGCACCCGGCTTCGCCTATCTGACCGGTCTCGACCGGGCGCTGCAGTTGCCGCGCCGGGATATCCCGCGGACCCGGGTGCCGGCCGGATCGGTCGCCGTTGCCGGCGAGTACGCAGCGGTCTATCCGAGCCCGAGTCCCGGTGGGTGGCATCTGCTGGGCCGGACCTCGGTGCGGCTCTTCGATCCGGACGAGGGGGCGCTGCTCGGGCCGGGCGACCGGGTGCGGTTTGTGCCGCAATGATGGAGGTCGTGCGACCGGGCGCGCTGACCACCGTGCAGGATGCCGGCCGGTTTGGCCTGGCGCATCTCGGAGTCGCGAGCGCCGGCCCGGCCGACTGGCTCGGGCACGCACTGGCAAACCGGCTCGCCGGCAACCCGGAAACCACCGCGGCGCTGGAGATCACGCTGCACGGCCCGACGCTGCGCTGCCACGATGCGGCCGCGTTAGCGGTTGTCGGCGCTCCGGCCACAGTGGACGGTGCGCCGGTACGAGATGCCTTTGCGGTACGTCGCGGTCAGACCGTCCAGATAGGACAGTGCGTCGGCGCGCGGGCGTATCTGGCCGTGGCAGGCGGTTTTGCCGCCGAGATGGTGCTGGGCAGCATGTCCACCGACACGATGGGCGGGCTCGGACCGGCGCCGCTCACCGCGGGCCACACGCTGCTGGCCGACCCGTGTCTTGGGGTGCCCCGGCGACTCGATCCCGCCGCGCTGCCCGACCGCGGCGGCGTGGTTCGGGTGGTGCCAGGGCCGCGGGCCGACTGGTTCACGGCGGCATCGCGGCGGGCGTTCTACGCCAAGCCCTACACGGCGCTGCCGGACAGCGACCGAACCGGCGTCCGGCTGACCGGGGCCAAACTGGTGCGGTCGCGCGCCGGTGAGTTGCCGACCGAGGGGATGGTCACCGGTGCGATCCAGGTGCCGCCGTCCGGCGACCCGATCGTGTTGCTGGCCGGACACGGGCCGACCGGCGGATACCCGGTGATCGGGGTGGTGATCCGGGCCGACCTGCCGGTGTTGGGGCAGCTGTTGCCAGGGCAGGGAGTGCGGTTCGTACCGGTCACCGTCGAGGCCGCGAGGGCCGCGTATGTCGACCTGCGCGCCGCCATGGGCCGGGCGATCCTGCGACAAGCACTCCACCCGCGCTTTTCATGATCGACATCGGTTTTTGGTCGCTATGGCAGCCAATAGCCGATGACGATCATGAAGGGGTGGCCGGTCGGTCGATTCGATAGTGGTAGCGGTGATGGGTCGCGAAGCCCAGCTTCTCGTACAGTGCCAGCGCCGCGCTGTTGGACTCGAACACCTCCAGGTGGCTCTGCCGGGCACCCAGGCCGGCACCCCAGGTGACCAGCGCCCGCATCACGTGCACCGCGAGCCCGCGCCGCCGGAATGCCGGCGCCACCTCCAGCGCCGTGACACCCAACCAGCCGGAATCCACTACCGCACGGGCGATCGCGGCTACGTCACCGTCGATGCGCACCGATGCGAATATCGGGCGGCGGGCTCCGGTGAGTATCGACATCGCCACCGCTGGCAGCGAATCCCCGCCCCGGTAGTGATACCCGGATAGCCATTCCGCCGATGGCCGCGGGTCGAGTGCGACCTCGGGCAATCCGTCCAGCGGTGGACCGGACACGGCGGCCAGCGAGGCGGTCTGCACCAGGGTCAGCGAGATTGCGCTGAAGCCGCGTTGCGCAAGCGCCCGGTCCAGCGACTCAGCATCGCGAAGCGACTCGGGAGCGGAGCCATGTGCGCGAAGCGACTCGGGAGCGGAGCCGTACCTGGGCATCGGAACCTGGAAGCGGGCCGGCAAGTCGCGCCGGGCGTACCAATCCCGTACGAAATCCACCGCATCAGCGACCGGCAGGCCGGGATCACCCAACGGCAATGCCGAATTCGCCCGGCCCGTCCAGCCGTCCGCCGCGCGCAGCAGCCAGCGGCCCAACCAGTCGGTGTCCGGCGCCGGCCAGCCGGCGGCGGAGATCTCGGCCAGCTCGAGCGGACTCACCGACCGCGCCGGTCGCGGCGGGATCGCCTTGAGGCGGTGGATCTCGGCTTCGGCAACGGTGATGACGTCGCCGTTCTCCCGGCGGATCCGGACCGGATCACCGGCATCGATCAGCTCGCCGAGAACGTCCGCGTAATGTTGCGATCCGACGCGGCGCCGCAGCACGACCCGCCGCCCGAGTAACGAATCGTCAACCATTGCGGCGCACGTCACCCCTGCCATCTGTCCGCGGAACGCCTCCGGTGATACTAGGTTGAGAGTCATCGCAGTTGTCGGAGAGGACCCAAGCCCGTGACCTACGTCATCGCCGAGCCGTGCGTGGACGTGCTCGACAAGGGATGCATCGAAGAGTGCCCGGTGGACTGCATCTACGAGGGCAAACGGATGCTCTATATCCACCCCGACGAATGCGTCGACTGCGGTGCGTGCGAGCCGGTGTGCCCGGTCGAGGCGATCTTCTACGAAGACGACACGCCGGAGAAGTGGAAGGACTACTACACCGCGAACGTGGACTTCTTCACCGATCTCGGCTCGCCCGGCGGCGCGGCAAAGGTGGGCCCGATCGGTAAGGATCACCCGTTCGTGGCAGGGCTACCACCGCAGGTGAACGAGCACTGAGCTCGCCCGCCCGGCGGCTGCCCGAATTCCCCTGGGATCGGCTGCGCCCCTACGCCGACCGCGCCCGCGCACATCCCGACGGCATCGTCGATCTCTCGATCGGTACGCCGGTCGATTCGACGCCTTTGGTTGTGCAGCGGGCATTGTCGGCCGCGGCCGACGCGCCCGGGTACCCGACCGCGGCCGGCACCCCGCAGCTGCGGCAGGCGATCGTGAACTGGTTGGCCCGCCGGCACGAGGTGCGCGTCCAGGCCGACGCGGTCGTGCCGACGATCGGCTCCAAGGAGCTGGTCGGGCTGCTTCCGACCCTGCTCGGGGTACGGGCCGGCGACACGGTCGTGGTGCCGGAGCTCGCCTATCCCACCTACGACATAGGTGTGTTGCTGGCCGGCGCGCAGGCGGTGCGGGCCGACGCGGTGACCGCGCTCGGCCCGGCCCGGCCGCGGCTGATGTGGATCAACTCACCGGCCAATCCGACCGGCCAGATACTGCCGGCCGAGCACCTGGCGAAGGTGGTCGCCTGGGCCCGCGAGCGCGGCACGATCCTGGTCAGCGACGAGTGCTATCTGGACCTGGGTTGGGACGCGCAGCCGGTCTCGGTGTTGCATCCGTCGGTGTGCGGCGGGTCGCACGACGGGCTGCTGGCCGTGCATTCGCTGTCCAAGCGGTCGAATCTGGCCGGCTACCGGGCCGGCTTCGTCGCCGGCGATCCGCGGCTGACGGCCGATTTGTTGGAGGTACGCAAGCACGCCGGCCTGCTGGTGCCGTGGCCGGTGCAGCAGGCGATGATCGCCGCCTACGGCGATGACGAGCACGTCGAAACGCAGCGTGCCCGGTATTCCGCCCGCCGCGACGACTTGCGGAAAGCTCTACAGGACGCGGGTTTCACCGTCGAGCATTCGGCGGGCGGGCTCTATTTGTGGGTCACCCAGAATGCGGACTGTTGGCAGACTGCCTCGGCCTTGGCCGACCTCGGGATTCTGGTCGCGCCCGGCGCGTTCTACGGCCCGACCGGTGAGCGGCACGTGCGGGTGGCGTTGACTGCCACCGATGAACGGATCGCCGCGGCCTGTCGGCGCCTCACGAGCTGACCACATCCGATCAAAGTGCGCCCTACCGCCGGATGACCTCGGCAGAGAATTGACCGCCGTATGCCCGCCGACTAGAGGCGGCGGATGATCGCTTCGGCCCGCAGCCGGTCCAGCTCGCCGGCCAGCCGCGCCCGGTGCCAGGTCAGCCGCTGCGCCATCGCCGGCGAGGACCCGGCCAGGCTGTGCTGCCAGATCAGCCGGCGCAATCGGTGTATCCAGTAGCTCACTTCTTCGTCGGAGAGTGCCCCGACGTCGAGCACCGGCCGCGCCACACCGATCGCACTATCCACCATGGACAGAGGTTGCCGCGCCGCTGTTTAGTGGCCGTATCGCCGATGTGAATGTCTGGTAACCGCTCCGGCCATGGCGGTCTTTACCGCTGCCAGAGCAGGTTTAACCGACCGCGGCCGCCACGGATTTTGCCAGCATGATGTGTACGCCGCTGCCGCTGGGCACTTTTTCCGGTTGCCAGCTCGAGTCGCCGTGGCGCCATACCTTGCCGGCATAGTGCACCTCGGTGACGCCGTACTGCTGCCCCTTCGCCACCGCCCAGCTGGCCACCCGCCAGCCGCCCCGGCTGGTCGCCACCGGCACGGCGAGCGCGGTGCCCGTGGCGTGCGGACGGACCGCAAGGTCGGCGGTCAGCGCCGCCGCGGCCGTTGCCGGTTGGCCGTGCGCCGGATTTGGGTAGTTGCACGACAGCGCGGCCGGCTGGGTGCCGGTGAGCGCGGCCGACAGGGCCTTGGCGGTGGGCTCCCACTGGGCGTAGGCGTCCGGGTAGCCACTGCGCTGCACCGCCTGGGCGACCACGGTCAGCGGTCGCGTCTGCCAGGCGCGCACCTTGACCAGCACGTCGTAGAACTTGCCGGCGGCATACCGCGGCTGCTGCAGCTTCGCGGCCGGACCCCAGCCCTGTGACGGCCGCTGCTGGAAGAGCCCGACCGAGTCGGCGTCGCCGTAGTCGAGGTTGCGCAGCTTCGACTCCTGCATCGCCGCGGCCAACGCGATCGTGACCGCCCGGGCCGGCAGCCCGCGCTGGATGCCGATCGCGCCGATGGTCGCGGCGTTGCCGGCCTGCTCCGGCGTCAGGTCGTAGGAATCACCGGCCGCATTGCACGCCGGCGCCGCCTGGAACGGGTTGTGGTGCGAGTTCAGCCAGTTGCTGACCACGATGCCCAGCACCACGAGCAGCGTGGCCGCGATGGCCAGCGCTATGCCGGTACGGGCTCGGGTCGTCACGTTAGTCGTTGGCGTGCAGCGCCGCGTTGAGCTCGATGCCGCCGCCGGTACGGGGTCGCGCCTCCAGCGCGCCGGTCACGCTGTTGCGCCAGAACTGCAGGCCGTTCTGCCCGGACAGCTCGCGGGCCTTCACCACGCGGCCATCGGGCAGGCTGAGCTTTGCCCCATACGTGATGTAACAGCCGGCCTCGACCACGCAGTCGTCGCCGAGTGAGATCCCGACGCCGGCGTTGGCACCGATCAGGCAGCGCTGGCCGATCCGGACCCGCTCCTTGCCGCCGCCGGACAGCGTGCCCATGATCGAGGAGCCACCGCCGACATCGGAGCCGTCGCCGACCACCACCCCGGCCGAGATCCGGCCCTCCACCATCGACGAGCCCAGGGTGCCGGCGTTGTAGTTCACGAAGCCCTCGTGCATGACCACGGTGCCCGCGGCCAGGTGCGCGCCGAGCCGGACCCGGTCGGCGTCGGCGATCCGGACGCCCGACGGGAGCACGTAATCGACCATTCGCGGGAACTTGTCCACGCCATACACGGTGACCGGGCGCAACCGGGCTCGTACCGCCTCGAAACCCTCCGGCGCACACGGGCCGTAATTCGTCCAGACCACGTTGGCCAGCAGCCCGAAGATGCCTTCCAACGAGACGCTGTTGGGCGCGACCAGGCAGTGGGAGAGCAGGTGCAGCCGCAGATACGCGTCCGGGGTATTGGCCGGCGCGGCGTCCAAGTCGATCTCGGTCAGCACGGCCTCGAGCACAACCCCCCGCTCGCGCGCACCTTCCTGGGCGCCGGTCAGCGCGGTCAGTTCGTGCGGCCCGGTGGCCGTGGCCGGGCGCGGGCCCAGCATCGGCTCGGGGTACCAGGTGTCGAGGACCCGGCCGTCGCTGGTCGAGGTGGCCAGGCCGAAACCCCACG
>Ga0137412_10000389_pt1 | contig 30323 bp, 21 predicted proteins | sample CZODoug2_1_16fun_FD_122160 | JGI IMG/M metagenome (GOLD analysis project Ga0137412, IMG submission 122160) | Vadose zone soil fungal communities from Angelo Coast Range Reserve, California, USA - CZODoug2_1_16fungal (Hybrid Assembly) | ecosystem: Environmental > Terrestrial > Soil > Vadose zone...
AATTCGAGAAAGTAGGGCATCGGGGTGCCCACAAAGTGCGAATGCGGCGGTCTGCTGTCACGCCTGCTATCGACGTTGGCCTTCACGATCCGGCCCGAGTCATCAACGTAATCACCATAGAGACTGGAGCGATGATCTTCGTCCTTACGAATGACTTGAAAGCGACCGGTCGGTGTGCGGTATCCTTCCCGCCCGCTGGATATGCGGGACGACGCGGTTATATACCCCGCCCGGTAGATATAGGCTTCCTGCTTCCGCAAGCTCACGACGATCGTCGGTCGGCCAGAATGACTCTCCGGTAGCTTCGACGTGACCAGATCGGTCATGGTGCTGCAGCTGTTTAAAGCCATCAGCGTCGCGCCGAGCGCACAAACTTGTGATAGTCGATTCATTATCGGTGACCGTCTCCTCCTCAGCCGCGACTAAGCAACAGAAAACCAATCTCGGCAAACATCTGAACCGAATCGCATAAGGCGACGCAGTCGCGCGCATCGCGAGAAGAACGCGATCCGTTGCACGTGACTTGAAATCACAATGGGCAGAGCAAGTGACTCTCAATCAATTATGTGGCGAGTCAGCGACTGTGAGATCCATTATTGCGTTGTTTGACCATGGTCCCCGAGGAAACGCGCGGCGTCTGTGCTGGCGCCCACGGGTATTTCTGGTCGCCAACGAAATTTTTCCAGAATCGGATTGGATTTTTCTTCGACGGCATCGGCAATAATTTCGCCCAGCACTGGGGCAAATTTAAATCCATGTCCGCAATCACCGGCAGCGATCACGAGTCCTTCCCGTTCCGGATCGGGTGCGATCCAGAAATTTCCATCATGCGTTTCGCAATACATACACACGCGGGTATAGACAATTGGTGCATCGGCGAGCTCGGGGAATGCCCATGACAAAAACCTGCGCAGGTTATCTTCTTCCCCGGAAGTAACGCCGCGGTCGGGAGATTCGGGCGACATCTCACGGCCTGGACCGTGGTTTGCAATCTTCACAATTCCGTGGTGGTTGAGTGGGAATCCGTAATAGCCCGTCGTCGTAATGTCCGCCCCAAAGACGGGGAAACGCTCGGGTGCAAAGAGATCAGGTCGCGAAGGTTTCAAATGGAAAACCGGCTGGCCGCTGGCGCGAAAGAATTTCTTCATGAAAGGCAGCAGATACGGCGTCCAGGCGCCGACGGCCATCACGACACGATCACCCGCGATGCGCTCTCCGTTGTGAAGGACAATTCCTTCAATGCGGTGATCATGTTCATCCAAATGCGCGAAACGGCTGTTGCTGCGTAGTTCGACACCGATGGACTCTGCGCGTTGGACTAACGTCGCGACTGCGCGGCCGCTTTCTGCATAACCTGCTTCGAACTCAAGAACACCATCTCGGAACAATTCTGGATTCCAGGCTGGAAATCGCCTCCACAGTTGCGCTGAATTCATCCGTTCAACCTTGTGTCCGCGCCATTGTAGTAGCTTGAAGCTTTCGTATTCGAAATCGCCCGGCTTCATTTCGCGTTGGCGCACGAACATCACGCCAGTCTCGTGATACAACTCAATTCCGAATTCTTCGTTCCATTTGCGCCAGAGTCTGATCGAACATTCAGCGAGCTCTGTGTAGTCTTCATCCGCTCCATAAGCTGCGCGAACGGCTTTGCTGATGTCGGTGGATGCCGCGAGCGGATGCGGCAACGGTCCCGGATCGACCAGGATCACCCCGTGACCGCGTTTCTTTAATTCAATCGCAGCGGTAACGCCATTAATTCCGGCGCCGACAACAATGACTTTCGACATTCTAGAACACGGCACGTTGTAGCGGCGTTTGTGTCAAGCGCCGATGTTGCTTTGCTTGTAGGGCAACCGCCCCGGTTGCCGACGATGGCAGGCGAAGTGCCTGCCCTGCAAAAAACGTATCTTAGTGTGCTACTTGCAGCGCGTGTTCCCGTTCCAGCAAGGTCGGATGGGAGTAATAAAAGCTGCTATAAAACGGGTGGGGCGTGAGGTTGCTCAGGTTTTTTTCGCTCAGTTTGCGCAGGGCGTGAATGAGTGACTGTTTCTCTCCCATTGCCCCGCGGGCGAATGCGTCCGCCTCATATTCAAAACGGCGCGACCAGATGTGAATGAACGGCGAAACCCAGAAACTTATCGTCTCCGCTAAAAGCGCGAACAGCAGTATCGCAGGAACGACATTTGCCGCGGCGAAGCCGGTCTGATGCTCGAAACCGAACGCGCGATAAAACCACTGCTGCCGCGCGAGCCATGCGATCGCGGCGAAAGCGACAAACACACCTGCAATGGAAACGCTGAGCATTTTAATTATGTGGCGCTTTTTGTAATGGCCAATTTCATGCGCAAGGACGGATTCCACTTCCGGCTCTGTAAGCTGCGCGATCAGCGTGTCGAACAGAACGATTTTTCGAAAACGTCCGAACCCAGTGAAGAAGGCGTTGGAATGACGTGAGCGTTTGCTTCCATCCATCACGTCGATTCTGCGGGTGGGAAAACCTGTGCGTCGCGCCAGCGCAAACAGGCGTTCGCGCAGGGCTCCTTTCGCCAGCGGCGTAAACTTGTTGAAGAGCGGCATGATGATTGCCGGCGCAAAGAGCAGCACAAGCAATTGAAACGCGACAACTACCGCCGCAGCCCAAAGCCACCAGTTGGCGCCGGTCCATTCGATCAGTTTCAACACCAGCACAAGCACTGGATAGCCAAGCAGCACGGCGAGCAGCAATCCTTTGAGACGATCCACGATCCACATCTTCATGCTTGTGGTGTTGAAACCGAATCGCTCTTCGATTTTGAATTGCGCGTACCAGGCGAATGGTAATCCGGGTATGCTCAAGGCAATCCCTGTGACGAAGAGAAAGCCAGCCATCGCCAGGGTCGAAGTAGCGAAATCAAATTCTCCAAACGCCCATGGCAACAGGCCGCTAAAAAGCACTGCGATCAACACCACGGCATCAAATACGTTGACGATGTTTCCAAAGCGATTCTTGAGCAGCGTGTAATCAATCGAACGGCGATACGTCGATTCGTCCATGACTCCTCGAAATGCTGGCGGCACTTCATTCCTGTGTGCGCGTACGTGACATCGATTTAGTCGGCTCAGCCACAGTTCGGTGACCGTGCGCGCGAGAATCAAAACCAGAGTAATGATGGCGAACAGCTGCATGAAAGAATCGAGCTAATGCTCCTTCGGAATCAACTCACGAATAGCTTCCGATAGTACCGGTACCAGTCGCTCTGGAAGCATTCAGCAGGATCGTACTTTCTTTTCAGCTCGAGAAATTCTTTGAACTGCGGATAGCACGCCATGACCTGCTCTGGTTTCGCGAATTTGTGGTAAGTCAGATAATAACTTCCGCCGCGGGGTATCGCCAAATCAATCAATCCGCGAAAAGCGCGCGCGGACGCTTCAATGCCCGCCGGTGTGTGGAGCGAGAGCAAATTAAAGATGATGCACGCGTAAGGTTCCCTGGCCCAAGCCAGGAAACTCTCGTTATCTTTTTCGATTAACCGGACTGTGCCGTAGATGACGATTGTTCGATTCGAGCGCAGGAGTTCCGCTGCTTGCGCTAAAAAGTCGGGAAGGTCCGCTCGCGGAACATAAATTTCCGTGATGATGAGACTCGATTCGTCTCCGCCGATCTGGTTCCGGATCTTCTGCGCATAATCCGGGAGGTACGGGCTAAGTTGATTTGTGTCGGACCAATAAGTCTGTCCGTTTGTCGATAAATAGTAATCGCAGTAACGCTTGAACGCTTTTTCGCGGTCGGTGTAGGCCAATCGCAAGAGCTCCAGCCAGTCTTCGTCGCGTAGCTGCCTTTTGGCGACGACTGGTTCGTGTTCGTCGATACGCTGGTAGCAGGAAAACACGCCGCGTTGGAGAAAGTCCGCCGATTTTTCATCGACTGAAAACTGGAAATCCCCATAAACAAACCTTTCCGCTATTCGCTCTTCAAAGCGTTTGGGCAGATCACTCGCTCGAATTATCTCGACTACACGTCGCAGTTTTTGCCGGGGAACAAGCCGAAGCTTGACGCTGTCGATTGACCCAAACAGCCCGTAACCCCCGACCGCAAGTCGGAACAATTCGTTGTTTTCGTCCCGCGAACAGCGCATCGATTTTCCCTCGGCATTGATCAGGGTGAATGATTCAACATTGGAGATAAGCGGTTTCATCGCCAGCCCGCGTCCGTGCACGTTCGAGGAGAGACTCCCGCCAAGCGTAAATGTGTCCGCGCCGGTTTGCTTTTGCGCGATGCCCCATTGCTTTGCGCTACCCTCTTGGGCGTCCAGATAAGTGCGAATCAATTTTGGCCATTGGATGCCCGCTTCCGCTTCGATCAAACCATGCTCCCGATCGAAGGAAATTACGCGATCGAGCGAACGCGTATCGATGCAAATACTGTCTGTGGCGAATTGTTGGCTCCCCATCGAATGCCGGCAGCCAGAAACGGAGATGGGCAAAGCTTTTTGCGACGCGGAACGCACAATCTGTGCGAGTTCATCTCGGGTACGCGGCGTCAGAAGCTCGCGAACACGGGTGAGATTGAGCTGTGAATGAACGTCATTGACCCAAATCTCTCGTTCGGGTGCTGCTAATATGCGCGGCGCGAGGGCGAACAGCGCCGCGGTACGTATGAATTCGCGGCGCGTCAGCATTGCGGAAGCTTATCCGAGCCAGTCAGATTTCAGCCAGGCAAATTACCTCGCCTTTGGCGATACGTTCGTTGGTCAGTCCAGATCCCAGGTTGCGCAAATCATCGTGATCAAAAAATCGCGTCACGCGCCAGGGACGCACAAGGTGAACAAGTCCGCTTCGCGTTGTCCCCCAGACAAATGGTTCGCCGTGTCGGCGCAACCACCAATCAACCAATTTACTTTGCGAATCGAAACAAATCCGGCCGTCACTTTGTTTCTCCATGAATGTGAATACAAGCCGGCTACCGGGCGCGCTCAGACTTTTCAATGTTCTCATCAATGATGAAACGACATCCAGTGTCAGATACATCAAGAGACCTTCGGCGATCCAGATCGAGCGTTGAGTCGAATCAAAACCAGTCTTGATCAGCGCCTCGCTATCGAAGGTAGTGGCGCTCAAATCCATCGCGACAAAATGCAATCGTCCGGTGTCGACTTTAGACAAGGAGCGCACTTTGTGGCGCTGTGTTGCCGGATGATCTATTTCCCAAAATTCGGCACTTGGGAATTCCTGATGTAATTCGAAACTAAGCGGATCAAAACCTGCACCGATTATGACGACTTGTGTTGCTCCATTGATAAGTGCTGAGCGCACAAGCTCGGCGATACATTTCTTTCGCAAGGCATAATGCAGCAAGATTCCCGGGATCGTGATACGCTCGATCCACTTCGCGATCGGTCGAAACCAATCCTGGCGCACGATCTTTAAGAACAAACGCGACTGCGCCGAATGCGCCTCGAGCACCTGGGCACAGAAGTCTGCTGACGTTCCCGGGACAAGGCCTGTGTATTGTGGGCTGCGATCCAGAAGAACCAGGCTCGCAGCAATCAGAAGCGCCGTTCGGCTAGCTTGATCGTTTTGCACGCAAGACGCGCCGACCGTTTTCTATTCGCGCACGCTGACGTTACTTGGACCCTTTGCTTTAGCTTCGGCGGTAAGGAATTCGCGGGCGTGATTCAATTCATCTCGTGAACCGGCAGCTTTTGCCGATTGCGCGGCCAGCTGCGCGTAATAACGGTGCGCATTTTCCTTGTCCCCGTTTTGCTCGGCAGCTCGCGCCGCTCCATATAGTCCTCTGAATCGTCCCGGGTAAATTTTGAGCGCAGCTTCAAATTCCTGCTGCGCTTCTTTTGGTTGGCCCACTTCAAGGAGGAGATTGCCGAGTTGTTCGCGAACGGGAACAAACGCTCCGGGTGAAACTGGATGCTTGCCCAGAATGTCTTCGGCATCCGCAGCACGCCGCAGCATGTCAATCGCTTCGTTCCTTTTGCCCTCGGCTGCTGCGACCCAGGCCGATGCCGCTTGCATCTGCAGATCGAGATGGTTCTTGAAATAGTCGAACTTGGGATCCTTCGTCGCATCACGTAGTTGCTGCATTCGCGCGATTGCTTTTCGCGCACCATCGAGATCGCCGGTATGCGCTCGTCCGAGCGCGTGACCATATTCGATCAGGGCCTCCATGAATGGGAACGAGGACCAGTGCGGGAGGTTTGGAATAGTCAGTATCGCCGCCGCCGCCCAGTCATTCCGCTCGAACGCGTAACGTGTCGGAATGGCTGCCAGAGCGTAAGCCGCGCTGAATTCCAGTTCAGGATTTGTCTTCCGCACCTTGGCGGCAAGATCGACAATCTTCTTCGCCTCAGTGTCCTGGGCCTCCTGCAAATAGGAATAGGCCAGGTAATCGAGCGCGTGTAATTCTTCGGCTTCGGTGGCGTCGCGATGGCGCATGGCTGCGTAAGCGCGCGAAGCTTCAGCCGAAACTCGATTCGCGGCGATCGATTCATCCCACATACCCAGACGCGTGAAGATGTGCGACGGCATGTGCAGCGCGTGAGGCACCCATGGCGCGATAGAGGCGTAACTTTGGGCCGCGGAGAGTCCGCGTTGAGCGAGCGCAGGATAGTCGTAGCAATGGATCAGGTAGTGAACGACGCCAGGATGGTTTGCATTTTGTTTCCGCAGCTTCTCAAAAATGGCAGCTGCCTCGAGCTGTTTCGACAGGCTCGTGTCATTGGGCGTGGCATAGCCGACACCCAGGACCGCGAAGGCGTGGAAAGCTTGGACCTCGAAATCGTCCGGATACTTGTCGCGCAGCTGATGCATCGCTTTTTCGTAAGCGATCACACGGTCTCGCGGGCCGACTGGTCCGTGACACGACTGCCCGACAGGACCCGCGCTCGAATTGTCCGGCGTATTGTAATAAACATTGAGTGCTGTGATGAACCCTCGCTCTCGGTCCGTTCCGGAGTTCATCGTCATTGCTCTTTCAATGGCCGCTTTGCCGGCGCTCATCTCGCCGGGAGTGGGGGGCGTCCAAATCGGGTGCCACCATGTCATGGCGATTCCCCACTGAGCCATCGCGCATGTCGGGTCGCGCTCGGCTACCGAGGTGAACACCCGCCGCGCCTCTTCGTAAAAAAATGAATGTAGCAACGCCACGCCGCGGGAGAATTCAGATTGGACAGAAGGCGCGCATGATATAGGGAACTCAACTTTCCCAGCGGCGCGCAAATCGCCTGGCTCGGGAACGGCGGCGCATTCGACGTGACCTATGACGAGACTGCCGGCTAGTCCGAGAAGAAAAAATGCGCGAATGGGATAGGAACGCACTATTTTCGAGGCTACACCCCTGTTGCTAGGCCGCAAACTCGAAAATGATTTTGCCACTGCGCTGGCCGCGCGCTGCATGCGCAACGGCTGTCTTCGCTTCGCTCAATGGATAAGCTTTCTCTACTTTCGTTTGTAGCAGACCGCGTTCCGCCATCTCGAATAGATGTCGAAACGCTTCCATTCGTTGAGCCGGCGTCGCATGGTCGTAGCATTTGTTAATCCAAATACCACGGAAGCGGAGGTCTTTGAAAATGAGCAGGCCGTTGGGGATTTTCAGCGGCTGCAAACTCATCGCTCCGTAAGTCACCAGCGTTGATCCCGGGGCGAGACAATTTGCCAGACGCAGTGCGCTTTCGCCGCCGACGGCGTTCAACCCCAGACGAATCGGCGAGCCGCTAATAGCGTCTCCCACCTCGTGACGAAGATTTTCACTATCGACCAGAACGACATCACCGCCCTCCGCTCGCAATTCGCCGATTAGTTCCGAGCGCCGGACGACATTCACAGTCTTGTAACCGAGCTCCCGCGCGATTTGGATCACCGCGCGCCCTGCGGCCGAATTCGCCGCATTCTGAATCAACCAGTCGCCGCGGGCAAGATCGACATAATCGTGCAGCAAACGCCACGCCGTCATCGGATTGATTTTCAACATGGCTGCTTGCACAGGCTTGATTCCCTCGGGAACCACAACCAGCTCGTCGGCTTTCACCGCAACGGCGTCGCGCCATGTTCCGACGTTGTGCGGTAGGATCACCAGGGTGCCACTCGTTAGGCCTTTTACCTCCGCGCCAACATCTGCAACAATTCCTGCGCCTTCAAATCCGGGCGTCGCTGGCAGCTCTGCCCGCACCGGATATTTTCCTTCGATCTGATTTAAGTCGGCCGGGTTGATCGGCGCGGCGCGCATTTTCACGATAACTTCGTCAACGGCTGGCGTCGGCCATGGTCGTGATTCGACGTGCAACACGTCCGCTGGATTTCCGTGCGTTTCGTACACGGCTGCGTCTATAGTTTCCATGATGTCCCTGCCTCAGAATCCTCAAGCCTCCTCGGACAATCTGCAAACTCGTCGACAGCCTGGCGGGATGACTTCGTCTGCTTTACGGACTGCAACGCGCGTTGCGCTCTTCGGTATGATCGTGAACCTGGTGTTCGCGGTGGCAAAGATTCTCGGTGGCGTGTTCGGTCACGCCTATGTCCTCATTGCCGATGGCATCGAATCCGGTCTCGACATTGCGGGCTCGTTTGTCATATGGAGCGGGCTGAAAGTTGCAGCGCGGCCGCCTGACGCTTCCCATCCCTATGGGCACGGGAAAGCGGAGCCGATTGCGGCGGTGATTGTTGCGGCTGGAGTACTGGCTGCCGCGGTGGGTCTCGCCATTCAGAGTGTGCGCGAAATTTTCCTGCCGCATCATGCGCCAGCGCCGTACACGCTGGGGATATTGATCGTGGTAATCGTTGTGAAAGAAACTTTGTTCCGTTACGTCAACCGGATCGGGCGGAGCGTGGAGAGTACGGCTGTGCAGACCGACGCCTGGCACCATCGCAGCGACGCGCTCACTTCTGCCGCTGCGTTCATTGGAATTTCAGTAGCTTTGATTGGTGGCAAGCATTGGCAGAGCGCGGACGATTGGGCTGCCATTTTCGCCTGCGTGGTCATCGCAGCAAATGGCGTCAGGCTTATGCGCCCTGCGTTTTACGAAATCATGGACACCGCGCCGCGAAAAATCGTCAAGTCTGTTTGTTCAGTTGCCAGCACAGTGCCCGGTGTGATCGAAGTTGAAAAATGCCGCGCGCGCAAGATGGGTTTGGAGTTTTATGTCGATCTCCACGTCGGAGTGGATGGCAAAATTTCCGTGCACGAAGGACACGAGATCGCGCATCGAGTAAAAACCGCAATCCAGCAAAACGACTCACGCATTGCCGACGTGCTCGTTCACATCGAGCCGGCGCGATGACGTGGCATCGGCATCCCGCCAATGGGACATGCGCTGGAAGCGCATGCCGCTCCGGTACCGCGCAATCATTCGATGTGGCGCACAACAGCGACCAGCGCACCCGCTAAAATCTTTCGTGCGAGTGCAATTCTCCTAGCGAACCGGATCAGATGCGGAATCCGATTCGGATGCGCAAGGAAATATTTTGCCAGCTTCGGCATGGGAGTTCGCTGTCGTTCGATGTCGAACAACACATCTGCCGAAGCCGGGAAAAGTTCGCGCGGCGTATCGCTAATTACGCGAAGTGAAAGTAGCGGAATCCCCCGAGCAGCACAGGTGCGTGCAATGAATTGGGTCTCCATATCCGCTGCCACGGCTCCCGATGTGAGCGCGAGTTTGTTTCGCTTCTCACGGGAATCGATCAACTCAGCCACGGTCAAAAGATTCGCGATATGAATCGGCAAGCCCAAAAGCGATGCGCGCATCTCACTTAAGTCAACGGTCGAGAAATTCTCTGCCAGCAGAAGGTCGCCGATCTGCAGATCATCGTTGAGTGCTCCTGCAAAGCCGGTACTGATCGAAGAGGTGAATTCCTGATCGTCCAGAAATCTTACCAGTCGCTGCCGGCACACCTTCTCTCCGACACCCGTATGAAGAACTTCAATCGTCCGATGATCGATCTCACCACGAATTACCCCGACGCCATTCCGCTCGATGCGAGTTTTGTTTGTCAGGCGGCGCAAGAACTCCGCGCTTTCGGCTGGTAACGCAAACGTGACTGCGATCATGAAGTGCGTTAGCCCGCAACAACTCGTCGCGATTAATCGGACTTTGCCGCTACCTCGACGATTTGCACAACGAAACTCTTCTTCTCCTCTATAGCCGGGATTGTCGATCCCGGTTGTTGCACTGCTGTGGCCGTGGCCGCCTTGTCCGCCGTAGCTTTGGCGAGGGCGGATGACTCCGGTGCTCCCGCTTCAGTCGGGCTCGTTGTTGTTGTCGCCCCCGTGATCGACAAAATCGCTGCGCGAAATTCTGGTTCGCGATTCGACGCAAGATCGACAAGAACGCTGAGCCGGCCCTGGTCCGCGAGACCTTTTGTAGCAGAACCGCTGAATCGAGTTGCGATGGTGACCACTTCGTCAGCAACTGTCTCCAGTTTCCCAGTTGCTACGGAAACCGTAATTTCGATAACACCCAGCGGCGCAGGCGTGAAGGTCGCCGCTGCTTGCTCCAAAGAATTTGTGATCTGCTCCCGCATTTGCTTTTCAAGCAACGCCCGATTCGGGTTCTTTGTTTCGTGTCTGGCGATTAACCAGAGACCGATGCCGACGTTGACCGCCATGAGGACGATGAATGCCGCGCCTACGCGAAGGGCCATTTTACGGCCTCGCTCCGTCACGTCGGATCGTGGTGGCAACAGAACTTCGCTAGAATCGCCGCGCATTCCCGCGTGAATCTGGCGCGCCACTGCCAGCTCGCGTTGCAGCTGTTTGTCTGAGAGCAATCGCTGTTCCAGCGCGGCGTGCTCTGCCGCAGGTAACCTGCCCTCGAGGTAATCAAAAAGCTTGTCCGGATTCATCGTTGAACGATTGAGAGAGCGTCACGCCAGAGGTCTCTGTACGCAATGATGAAGTCCGAGGTCGGCGCGGAATCTGATATTTGCTCTCTCGGAAGGCGGCAATACAATCGTTGTGGTGGCCGAAAACGATCAGAAAGAGGTGCGGCGCCCCGGTCGGATTTGGCATCGTGTGTTGATCGGCCTCGCTGTGTGCGCGGCGCTCCTGATCATTTTTCATCGTCCAATTTTGCTGGCAATTGGCCGGCAGATCGTACTGCGGTACGCGGAGCGAGAGAATCTAAAGATCGACTTTCGGCTCGAAGGCAATCCTTTTAGTCATCTGACTGTGCGAAACTTTCGTGCCTTACCGACCAGGGCATCAGCGATCGAATCGATCGATATCAATTCCTTGTATGTTGATTACAGCTTGCTCGGGTTAGCGCGACATGGGCCTTCTCACTTTTTGCAGGATGTCGAGCTGCGCTCCGCGCAGGTTGTCTTAAATCCTGCGAAAGCGCCGCCGCGCAAACGACGTCCGAAACAAAAGCTGAAATTGCCTTCGATCTTTCCCGATCGGGTTCGATTAGCGGACGCGACACTCGTTATCAGAGGCGAGCCCAACGACTTCATTATCGAACATGCTGATCTTGATTTGAACCCGCTAAGCCAGGGCGAGGTGCGCGTCGAAGAACTGCAGCTTCCATCCGGTGACAGTTGGTCCAGAGTTTCCGGGCAAGTTTCTTATGCGAACAAGAACCTTGTTCTGCGCGATCTAGTTCTGAGCGACCAGGAGCAAATCCGTCTTTTGAACATTGATGCCTCGCGCATCGACGACAAAACGCTGGGACTCAGGCTCGACTGCGCGATTGGCGGCGGCCAATTATCCACGTCGGCTGCACTAACAGAAACAAGCTCTTCGTTGACCGGAAAAATAAACGTGGCTGCGCAAAACATTGCCGCTGAATCGTTGAACAAATTCTTGTTTTTTCCGGAGGATTCTCTTTCCGGCAAAATCGAGCGACTCACTGTTGATGGAGCGGGGACAATCGATCTTCCCCGCACGTGGAGTGGGGCGATGTCGTTGCAGATCAACAATGTGGATCGGCCTGAAATCCATTTCGACACCGCCGTTATGGAAGTGTCGGCAGGACAAGGCAGAGCAATCTTGCGGTCAAGCGACATCGTCCAAGATAAGAACGAGTTTCATCTTCACGGGACAATGGAAATGCCTTCTACGGTTCAGGATTTCGGTCGGACTCCGACGACTCTGGAAATTGCGGGGACTGCACCTGACCTTCAACGACTAACGACAGGAATACCTGTGCAATTGACCGGCTCGGCTCAGTTTACCGGCAAGATCGACATTGTTAATGCGAAGATCGAGGCAACTCTTGGTGTGACAGGGAACTCAGTCGGGTTTCCGGATGGGACAATTGAGAAACTGAGCTCTACGCTGCGCGCGTCCAAAAGCGTAGCGCGCGTCGATACTAAAAGACCCTGGTTTGCAGATCTTCGCACGGCAATGGAGCTCGATTTAGCCGGCATACATTATCGCGATTACATCATTGATTCGATAGAAGGATCGGTGAACGGAAGCGATGATATTCTTGGGCTCGACCGGTTAAGTCTGCGGCGAAATCAAAACGAACTAAATGTTCGCGGTCGCTACAAGCTTCCGGCGGAAGTTGGCAAAGCCTCTTCGCAGCCCGCAGAGTTGAATGTTGTCCTGAATGCGCCCGAAGCCGGCGACTTCTGGGTTGCGGGTTCCCCGAACAGATTAAGTGGGCCATTGCAAATGACGGCGCAAATCGAATGGAGACAACAGACAGCCAACGGCCAGGTGTCGATTTCTGGATCAAACCTTAAGATGCGGGACTTGATTTTTCACGACCTGAACACGCAATGTTCGATTTCTGATAGCATCGTATCTCTAAACGATTGCCGCGCGAATTTGAACGATTCGGACTTCTTTAACGCGACCGGGACGCTGAATTTGCGGCAGCCTCATCATTACAACGGCAAGGTTTCGGCGAGCATAGCAAACTTATCTACGCTTGAGCCGTTGCTTCGCACTTTTGGGAATCAGAATCAATTGGCGGGCTCAGTCGCACTTGACTGGGAAGGAAACGGAGCTGCCCAAATCCCGAAGAGTTCAGGGAACTTGAAATTCGTGCTCGAAAAAGGACGTTACGGAAATACGCAATCGCTTCGGGCGAACATCAATGCGTCTTATTCGCCTGACGGCCTTGATGTGCCGATCATTTTTTTCGCTAGCGGCAACTCGGACTTTCAGGCAGTCGCTCAGGCAAAGGGCGAGACGCTCGAGATCAACAGGATTCAACTCGACCAGGGGCAGGCGAGGTTCGCGTCGGGATATGTCTCTTTTCCGCTTGTGTGGCGAAATCTTGGAACGAATGCCGCGGCAATTCCATCGTCTGGCAAAGTGTTCGCTACAATTCAGTCGGAGAACCTGGATCTAAAAAAATTGTTCAGCGATCTGGGAATCAAAGCGGGGACATCTGGCGTGCTGAATGCGAGGCTCGACGCGGACGGAACAATCGGAGATTTGAATGCGCGTCTTGATGTGCAGATGCGGGATTTGCGAAATGATCGCTGGCCGAAAATGGAGCCAGCAACATTTGTTCTGAACGCTCAGGCCGGACACGATCGCCTGACAGTTCTAGGCAAACTACAGCAGGCGCGAATTCAGCCTCTCGAGCTAAACGCGGACGTGCCTTTTGATATTCCGAAGATTGCGCGTGCCCGGAAATTGCCAGACGACACACCCATCACTGCAAAAGCGCGTCTTCCACGCAGTTCCGTGAATTTTGTTCGGCAATTTGTTCCGGAACTTGAGCAGCTTGATGGCGATCTCGGCTTGGACGTCGATATAAGTGGGACGATCGGCAAACCGGTCTTTAGCGGGGCAGGGGAGGTGACGGTGAACGCTGCTCGTTTTACGAACGCGACTATTCCAGCGCTAACGAATTTCAGTGCGCGTTTAAGCTTCGCACAGAACGCTCTTAGCCTGGAACGATTCGGAGGCGATCTGGCAGGCGGCCCTTTTACCATGAGTGGCCGGGTCACTTTTCCGAAACTGACTGAACCGACTCTGGAATTACAATTGAAAGCCGACAGCGTGTTGGTCGCGCGAAACGACACCCTTACCGCCCGTGCGGACGCAGCCCTAACGGTGACCGGACCGTTCGCGGCCGCAACAGTCAGCGGCAGTGTTGCAATGACGAATAGTCACATTCTAAAGAATATCGACCTCATTCCTATCGGCCTGCCAGGTAGACCAGCACCCGAGCCGCCATCGGAGCGCCCGCAATTGTCTCTTCCGGACCCGCCACTCCGCGATTGGAAATTCGATGTTGCAATCAAAACAAAAGATCCGGTGTTGATTCGCGGGAACCTGGCGACGGGCGGCGCGATCGCCGACATAAAGCTCAGGGGAACCGGTCTACATCCAGAATTGCAAGGAACGGTGCGTCTGGAAAAGGTAGAAGCGACTCTGCCATTTAGCCGGCTGGAGGTTTCCCAAGGCTTTCTTTATTTTAACCCGAGCGATTCAATGAACCCGCGGATTGAGCTGCATGGCTCGTCGGTGATCCGCGATTACACAGTGCGCGTTTACGTTTACGGAACTGTGCTTGCGCCGGAAGTGATTTTCACGAGCGAGCCGCCGCTGGCCCAGGAAGAAATTATTTCTTTGATCGCCACCGGCGCGACGAGACAGGAACTTTCGACTGGCAACGTTCTGGCCGGGCGAGCGGCGATGTTACTGATTCAGCAGCTTTACCGGAAGATCGTCAAGAAAGGCGAGCCAACCGAAAGCAACACGGTGTTTAATCGGTTGGATCTGGATTTGGGAACGATAGATCCGCGAACGGGTCAACAGCAGGCGACTGTGCGCTTCAAGATCGACGATCATTTTGTGCTCACTGGCGACGTCGGCGTCCACGGCGATTTTCGAGGCAAACTGAAATATCTGATTCGTTTTCGTTAAAATGCGTGAAGGTCGTCGGCGATATCTCAAGGACGGGCGATCTCCCAAACACATTGAGGCGGCGGTTAAGAAGCCAGCCCTATTTGGCGCCAAAGGCGCTGTGTCATGTAAGTCCGCCACAGGACGGATTTGCCGTGGCGAACCTGGGGCATCGCCCCAGGAACTTGAGTGGCCAGGTCAACGAGCGCTGAAGGCGCGTCGTCAGCGAGGAGATGAATTAAATCGCGCTTTCAGCGCTCGCTTCTTGCGGACAATGAATCCGGGGGCTTTGCCCCAGGCTGCCGGTGACGATGCGCCTTTGGCGCTAACCAGATGCAAGAGGACGCCACTCTTCGCGCTCGTTACACTTGTTCTCGCTAACGCGCGCGAGGTTAGAGTCCTTGTCTGTCTGGGGAGCATGGCCCTCGCATTTAGAGTTGCGGCGCAGACTGCAGTCGATGTTGCGCGACCTGAGGAGCGACAGAAAGCGCGGCAAATCGTCGTTAAACAGCAGGAAAGACTCGCGAAGCGGACGAGCAGTATCGAATTTCGCGGTCAGCAGGCTTTCGACGAAAAAGAATTGCGCGTGGCTTTGAAGGAAGAGATCACCACGATTGATCAATTTGGATTAAGCCCTGCACGTGCCGACGATCTCGCTTTTTTTCTGGAAGTTTTCTATCGAAAACATGGCTATGCCAAAGTGAATGTGCACTACGTGATCGAATCAACTGATCGATTGCGTCTCGATATTACGGAAGGTCCGCGATTCATGCTGCGAACTATCTTGTTCGAAGGAAATGCAAAAGAACCAGCGGACAAGCTCTTTGAATATATGGTGGGACCGACGCGGGAGCGATATTCGCGGTTGGAGAAAAGATTGCCATTCGTCGGGGCAGACATGGAGGAGGGGACGCAACTGGTGCACCGCTTTTACGTTGCTGAAGGGTTCCTGGACGCTGTGGTGGATCAGCCGAGCTACAAATTTCAGGAGCAAAGTAGTGAAGTTGACGTCGTCGTTCCGATTCATGAAGGCCGACAATATTTTTTTGGCACCATCGGATTTAACGGTCGCACTGTTTACGGAGCAGAAGCGCTTCGCGGGCAGATGGTCGATTTGGTACAGCGCCCATATACCAATGCGCGCGTAGAAGATATTCCGCGGCGTCTTGAGGCATATTTCAAGGCACGCGGCTATTACGATGTCAAAGTCGTCGCGACTGGCACACCGGATGAAGCAGTGAATGGGCGAGTGCCGGTGCAAATCGTGGTATCCCCGGGACCTGTTTATCACTTCGACGGTGTGACGGTGAACGGGTTGACTCGACTGAATCCCAGTTTTGTGACCAAACGATTCACACGATTAAGTGGCAAAACGTACAGTCCGGATGCTCTTGACGAGCGATTTCGCACTTTGATGAAGACTGGATTGTTCAATGTCCTGCAAATCAAACCAGTGCCAGTAGATGGACATTTGTTGCGACTCGACATTTCGGCCGAGGAAGCCAAGAGCAAGGAGTTTGGTTTCTGGGTCGGATTCGACACTTATGAAGGCGTACTTGCCGGTGCGCAGATTGGCGATCGCGATCTGTTCGGCACCGGTCGAGCGGGGTCGGCAACGATTGAAGTCTCACAGCGCAGTTACAAAGGCGAACTTCTGTACCAGGATCCGTTCTTTCTGGACACCGATTTCCAGTTCACGGCACGAGCGTTCGCCCTGACATTTGACTACGACGGGTACACAAAATTTGAACTGGGTGGACGATTCGAACTCAGCCGTAAAATCACCAAATACGATGAGGCAGCCCTGGTCTTCTCCGTGCGTCATGTGAAGATTACCGACTCTGAGATCAAGCCGGAATTTCTCCTCGGGTCGACGACGAATTATCTCGTGAACACGATCGGCCTCACGAATACACTTGATTTGCGTGAGAGCCCGTACGTAAATCCGCGCGGGTTTCTGATCGCCAACACACTTGATCTGGCTTCGAGCGCGTTAGGAAGCGATATCGAATACATCCGGGGCACGATGCGGGTTGGGTACTATCTTCCATTTGGACCAAAGCCGCTCACCCCGGGCGTGGTGGAAGATCAATCCGCGGGCACTCCATTGCAGCGGTGGTTCAATCAATCCTCCATCGCATTCGGCGGTCGCGCCGGTATTATTCATTCGCTCACGACGAGCGGCGCCGACGAAGCGGCTGCGATTCCCATCGACGAGCGTTTTTTTAATGGCGGAGCCACAACCGTGCGCAGTTTCGGCGAACGCGATCTTGGCCCGCACGACAATCACGGCCATCCCGTCGGTGGAGAATTCTACACGGTGTTTAATGTCGAGTACACCTTCCCAATTTTCGGGGAACTTCAGGGCGCAATCTTCACCGATGCCGGCAATCTTTTGCCGTCATCCGAAGACATTGGTCTAAGTGACATGCGTTACGCCATAGGCGCCGGCTTGCGCTACAAGCTGCCGGTCGGTCCGATTCGTCTCGACTACGGCGTCAATCCCGATCCGCGTCCCGACGAAGATTTCGGCGCATTTCATTTCAGTTTTGGCTTTGCGTTTTAAGCAAGTCCGCCAAATACACCAAATGGCGCCAAAAATTTGTGTTCGATTCGGCGTTTCATTTTTGAAATCTTTGGCGTGATTTGGCGTCTTTGGCAGGTCGCTTTTTCAAACGCATGAAAAATTCGCAACATGAGCTCGGTGACACTCCACCGGAGGAATTCCGAAGAGAGTTGCACGAACTGGCGGATTGGATCGCAGATTTTCGGCAGCGTATGGGATCACTACGGGTCGCGCCTAACGACAAGCCGGGCGCGATTCTGGCCGCGCTTCCGGCTAAGCCGCCCGAAGAGGGCGAGCCGTTCGAGAAAATTCTCAGCGACATCGATAGGGTCATTGTTCCCGGCATGGTGCACTGGAGTCATCCAATGTTTCTTGGTTATTTCGGCTGGACAACTACTGCTCCTGCAATTCTTGGAGAGATCATTACTGCGCCACTCAATGTGAACGCGATGACCTGGCGCACATGTCCCGCCGCGACTGAACTTGAGACGTTGGTAGTCGATTGGATCCGGCAATGGATGGATTTGCCGCGAGAATTTGGAGGCGTCGTGTATGACACTGCATCCGTGGGCGTGATGCACGCGCTGGCCGTCGCACGCGAAGAGGCTGCGCCATCAACGCGCAAGCGCGGGCTGGTCGGTGCAGGCGCGCCGATGTTTCGCATTTACGCTTCTGAGCAAGCGCATAGCTCCGCCGAAAAGGCGGCGATTGCGCTCGGCTTGGGCGAAGAAAACGTGCAGCGTGTTGCCACTGACGCCCGCTTTTGTTTGGATCCGAGCGCGTTGCGCGAAATGATCGCGCGCGACGTTCGTGACAATTTCAAACCATTGGCCGTCATTGCGACAGTCGGCACCACATCAACCGCGAGCGTTGATCCTGTTCCTGAGATCGCGAACATCTGCCGTGAAAACAAGATATGGCTTCACATTGACGGAGCTTATGGCGCGGGCTTCGCCATTCTCCCGGAGAACAAGTCGCTGACTAACGGTTGGAGCGAAGCGGATTCCATCGTCGTGAATCCGCACAAAAGCCTTTTTGTCCCGCTCGATTTCAGCGTGCTTTACGTCCGTGATGTTGAGAGGCTGCGGCGCGTCTTCACGCTTGTGCCCGAATATTTGCGTGGCGACACAGTGGAGGCGCAGAAAAATTACATGGACTACGGCATCCAGCTCGGCCGCCGATTTCGCGCGCTAAAGGCCTGGTTGATTTTCCGCAGCTTTGGGCGCGAAGGAATGGCTGCCCGTCTTCGCGAGCACATTCGGCTCGCGAACTTGTTTGCCGATTGGATCAAGGGTAACGATCGCTTCGAGCTTGCCGCGCCGGTCAGCATGGGCGTGGTTTGTTTTCGTTTGGTGGGCGACGACGAACGCGAAATCGATCAGCTAAACGGCGAAATCGTGGAAAAGATCAACGCAAGCGGACGTGCGTATTTAACGCAGACAAAATTGCGGGGCCGAACGGTGATGAGAATTGGTCTAGGCAATGTGCTTACCACCGAGGATCATCTGCGCAAGGCTTGGGAGATGATCTGCGAAACAGCCGAAGCATGCTGTCGCACGGCCTCTTAGGAAGAGTTCGATAACCAAACCAAGCGGCGCTTGACCACGTCGTCATCCTGAGCGTAGCGAAGCGGAGTCGAAGAATCCCGTGGAGTTAGCACAAATTACCGCAAAGGGATTCCTCGACTTCGCTCGGAATGACGCTGTGGACGCGCTCCATTTGCGGCTGAGGACAGCCGCCTCTACAATTCCTCCCGTTATGATGAAGTTACTGCGCAAGCATCGGGACTGGCTGATGATTGTGATCGCGATTCTGGCGATTCCTTTCATCTTCTATTTCGTAAGGACACCGGATTACGGGCAGATGCACGCGGACAAGTTTGCTCGCATTTATGATCGGGACGTTTCGATGTTGGAGGCGCAGCAGACGGTGCGCCTGCTTACTCTGGCACAAGCCCTGGGCATGTCCGATTTTGTGCAGACACTGACGGCAGGGGCTGGCCAAAACCCGAACCAGACTGCCGTCCAATTCGTCGTTAATCTGGTGGTCCTTCGGCACGAAGCGGCACGGCTCGGTATTCGTCCTGGTTACTCTGAGATTGCTGAAGTCGTGCGCACGTTGCCGGCGTTTCAGGGCGACTCCGGATTCGACATGAAAAAGTTCAGTGATTTTGCGCAGAATGCACTGGCGCCGATGGGCCTTGCTGAAGAACACATCGAGCAACTGGTCCGCGACCAGCTGTCGCTGAATCAAATTAAACAGCTTTTAGCCGCTGGCGTCACAGTTCCCAAAGGCGAGCTCGATGAAAATTTTGAACGCGGTCACGACACTTTATTTGTGACCATTATTCGATTTCAGTCCGCTGATTTGAGTAAGGACGTCAACGTTAGTGATGAGGATGTGCAGAAGCATTATGACGCCCACAAGGCCGAGCTTAAAACTGATGAAAAACGCAAAGTCGAGTTTGTCAGCCTCGCGCTCACCGATGAGGAAAAGAAATTAACCGGTAAAGAGCGTATCGAGGCGTTGCAAAAGCTCTCCGACCGCGCGACTGATTTCACGCAGGCGCTGTTGGAGAAAGGGGCAGATTTCAAGCAAGCCGCTGCAAAGGTTCAGTTACCGGTACATGAGACTGGCGAATTTACGAAAGTAGAGCCTGATCCGCAGTTGAAAATGGACGGGCAACTTGGCCCCGCTGCTTTCAAGCTCTCAATGCAGGAGCCGAACAGCGATCCCATTCAGGTAGCGGATGGATTCCATATCTTACATCTCGCAGGGATTACTGAGGCGCGTCCGCTCACAATCGAAGAGGCGAAACCGAAAATCGTGGACACGCTCAAGAAATCGAAAGCAAAGGAGTTAATGTCGACGAAAGCAGCGGATGTAGTTCAACAATTACGCGAAGCGAGGCAGTCAGGACAACCGCTCGAGGCGGCGATTCAAAAGAGTGGTGGGAAGACTGAGAAGATATCGCCGTTTTCATTGATCGAAGAAGAGAAACCAAAATCGGAAGACAAAGAACCGAAGAAGAACGAACCAGCTGATCTTCCTGCCATCAAACAAGCCGTAGCATTTCTGAACCCAGGCGAGACCAGCGATTTTTTCCCGGCTGGTGAAAATGGATTTGTAGCGATTCTGGAAAAACGGGAGCCATTAGCCGAAGCCAATGCCTCGGTGAAAAAGGCTGCCTACGAGAAAAGGCTTCTCGATAACAAACGGCAAATTGTCTTGATGGAATGGCTGCGTGACCGCGGGCAAGCTGCCGGTCTGCAATTTACTAAGGGATAACCACGAATTGCCGAGGGGGATTTAATAAATCGCGTGCAGGATTATTAGTGTTGATTCGTGTTCATTCGTGGTTGCTTTGATCGCGCGAGATGGAAACCCCTGACGAAATTTTTGACGACGCCAACGGCGATCTGGCCGTCGGCAACCTGGACAGCGCTGTGGAAAAGTACAGGCGCTGTGTGCAGATAGCGCCGGATTTTTTTGACGGCTGGCACGCGTTTGGAATGGCGCTGATGAAACTGGGGCGTTTTACCGAGGCAATCGAAGCGGGAAAGAAAGCAGTGGAGCTTCGGCCGAATGATCAGATCGGCTGGACAAGTCTTTCGCTATTTTACAATCGCGCCGGCGACATCAAGGAAGCCGAAGCTGCAGGGACGAAAGCGAAGATTCTCTCGTGGGGCGGGAAGGTTGTGAAGGAGTGAGAAGTGATTGGTGAGACGTGAGAAGTGGCGTCGACGTCTCACATCTCACGAATCACCAGATATTCACCCTTTTGTCCGCCGGCCGAACCATTGGCGATCCGTTGGGAATATCGAATGCCTGCTGAAATTCCGACATGTTCGAGATCGGGCCGTTGCAGCGGTAATGGGTTGGTGAATGCGGATCGGTGTTCAGACGCAGACGTAAATCGTCTTCACGCTGATTCGCCCGCCAGATCTGGCCCCAGCCGAGAAAGAAGCGCTGTTCCGGCGTGAACCCGTCGATCTTTTGGTCGCGCGCCTGTGGGTTCTTATCGAGCGCTTTTTGCAGCGCAGCATAAGCGAGCTTGATGCCACCGATGTCTGCGATGTTTTCGCCTTGCGTCAGTTCGCCGTTAACATGTTTGCCTGGCAGCGGCTGATACTCCGAATATTGATCGACAACCGCTTTGCGACGCTTGTCGTATTCCTCGGCTGATTGCTTCGACCACCAGTCGCGCAAATTTCCGACTTCATCGAATTGCCGGCCTTGATCGTCAAATCCGTGCGTCATTTCGTGTCCGATTACCGCGCCCATGCCGCCGTAATTGACGGGGTCATCAGCTTTCGGATCGAAGAACGGCGGTTGCAAAATCCCCGCCGGGAAAACGATCTCGTTCATCATGGGGTTGTAATAGGCGTTCACTGTTGGCGGCGTCATTCCCCATTCGCTGCGATCGACCGGTTTGCCGATTTTTTTGAGGTCGCGATTTACCTCGAAATTCGCGGCCCGCATGGCGTTCGAGACATACGAGTCCCTGTCGATCTTGAGCAGCGAGTAATCGCGCCATTTATCCGGATAACCGATCTTGACGTTCATGGCGGCGAGTTTTTTGAGCGCTTGCTGTTTGGTCGGTTCGTCCATCCAGTCGACGGTTTTAATGCGATCAGCCAGCGCAGCCTTCAGGTTGTTAATCATTTCCAAGGCGCGCGCCTTGGCTTCGGGCGGGAAGTAATCCGCAACATAAAGCTTGCCCAGTGCTTCGCCCAGGGCGCCGTTGGTAGAAGCGACCACGCGTTTCCAGCGCGGCTTAATTTCCTTTGTGCCGCGCAGAACGCCCTGACTGAAATTGAAATCTTCGTTTACAAAATCCTTCGATAATTCCGCTGCGGCGTCATCGATCAAATGCCAACGCAGATAGGTTTTCCAATCGTCGATGGATGTTTTAGCAAATATGGCGTTGGCTGCCTTGAAGAACTCGGGTTGGCCCACATTGATGTCACCCGGCTCGGTGAGATTAGTCGCCTTAAAATAATCAGCCCAATTCCAGTCCGGCGTGAGCTTCTGCAGATCGGTCTGTGACATCTTGTTGTAGTTCTTTTGCGGATCGCGCAGCTCTACGCGAGTACGGGATGCCTTGGCGAGAGAAGTCTCCAGAGCCATGATCTTCCTGGCGTCCTCGGCAGCTTTGCCCGGGGCCTCGCCGAGCAGCATTAGCATTTTCGTGACGTGATCGACGTAGGCAGCCCGTTTCTTTTTCGAGTCCTCATCAGTCTTTGCGTAATAGTCGCGGTCGGGAAGACCAAGTCCGCCCTGATGCGCCTGGGCAATTTCGCGCGTGCTATCTTTTGCATCCTGACCGGCGCCAAATTCGAAGAATGCGTCGACACCAATCGTGTGCAATCGCGCGATCGCGTTCAGCAGATCGGCGCGATCTTTAATTGCGTCGATGCGCTTTAGCTCGTCTTCGAGTGGCTTGGTTCGCGACGCTTCAATTGTTTTTTCGTCCATGCCGCTCGCGTAGTAATCGCCTACTTTTTGTACTTCCGGGGCCGCGTTTGCATCGACATGGGCATTTGCAGTTTTCTCGGCGATCTTGTGGAGCGCTTCATTATTTTTCTCCTCCAACTCACTGAAGCTGCCCCAGCGCGCATATTCCGGAGGTACAGGATTGCGCTTTAACCACCCGCCGTTGGCGTAAAGATAAAAATCATCCTGCGGTTTGACGGATGTATCCATGTTCTTCGCATCTAGCGGCGAAGGATTCTGGTTGGCTGGCGAGCTGCTTTGAGCTGGCTGGGCTGGCGATTCTGTTTGAGCCTGCAAACTGAACGCGCTCAAGAGCGCGGCTATAACGAAGGATGATTTCATGATTTATGAAAGAATACGAATAGGACCGGTTATTTTAATGCCAATTAGACGCTCAAAACGCAGTTCCGTTGAACGGGCGCTCGCAGCGAAGGCAAAAAATGGTCGAGAGTTCGTTACATGCATTGCAATTTTCTGCAAACAGGCAGTGTACCCGCGGCTACTTGAGCTTTCGGCTGTCGGGTCATCCTGAACGAAGTGAGGGATCTCACGCTCGGCGTTGGACTATTCAAGCTAAACCGCGTGATCTACGAATCGTGGGCGAGGTCCCTCGCTTCGCTCGGGATGACATAAGTCGGTGCTAATGGCAACTTGAACCCGTCATGTTTGTAGATCGAATCAAAGTTTTTGCCCAGGCTGGGAAGGGTGGGCGTGGGTCCGTGAGTTTTCGGCGAGAAAAATTTGTGCCAAAAGGCGGACCGGACGGTGGCGACGGTGGACGGGGTGGCGATGTGATTCTACGTGCGGACCGGCATGTGGATAATTTAACCAATCTTTTTTATGAGCCGATTATTAAAGCGAAAAACGGCACCCACGGCAAAGGGAAGAAAATGGCTGGTAGAGCCGCTGCGGACAAGATCGTGAAAATTCCGGTGGGCACGATTGTTTGGCAGGCCGAAGAACAGAAACGTCCAACGCCCAACGCCCAACGTCCAACGTCCAACGGAACGCAATTCGCAATTGGCAATCAGCAATCAGCAATTCCACTTGTCGATCTTGTGCGGGGCGGGCAGGAATTCGTGCTTTGCCGCGGCGGAAAAGGAGGGAAAGGCAACGTGCATTTCAAGAGCTCGCGTAATCGCGCGCCACGGCAATACACCGACGGCGAAGAGGGCGAGCAAGGATATTTTCTACTGGAGCTGCGAACGATCGCGGATGCCGGCTTGGTTGGTTACCCGAATGCAGGCAAATCGACATTGTTGCGGAAACTTTCGGCTGCGCGTCCGAAGGTCGCGGCATATCCGTTCACCACGTTGCATCCAGTTGTCGGCGTGATGGAGCTGCCGGGTTATCGCCATGCCACGATCGCAGATATCCCCGGTTTGATCGAAGGGGCGCATCGTGGAATTGGCCTGGGCCACGAGTTTTTGCGCCACATCACACGCTGCCCCCTTTTAATATTCGTGATTGACGTTGCCGGAAGCGAAGGACGCAGTCCGGTGGAAGATTTACAGAATCTTCGGAAGGAAATTGATCTGTACGATTCGATGCTTTCATCGCGGCCTTGGTTAATCGCCGCGAACAAGATGGATTTGCCGGGTGCGAACGAGAATCTCGAGACGCTGCAACAGAAATTCCCCAAGACCAGCATCGTCCCGATCTCGGCCGCGAATGGGGAGGGGATCGATATGTTAAAGAAGGCGTTGGCAGAAAGAATGGCGGGCGCACAGGATTTCTCCGCCCCAATTAACGGTGGACAAGCCGAGAATCTCTAGCGAGACTGGCCGCGGTTTATGGGCAGGCGGGTCGTAGCAAGCTATTGCTCCAGCTTTCTGAAGCCGGAGATGTTGCATATTTACCGGCAGGTGAAAGCGCTGCGCGGCGTTGACACATTCGTTGTTACAAAAGAGGTCCAGAATGCGGAACGATTTCCGTTTGCCGCTGTAGAAGTCATACCAAAGCGGCGCACCAATCTCCTTGTGCATGGCTGGCTGAAATTCGTAGAGCGACGCCCGCCCATTGTCTATCGGGGCGAGTATCAAACGCTTGATTCGTTATTGGAGCGACATGGCGCCGATCTGATGCATATCTATTTTGGACATACCGGCGTGCACTTGCTCCCTTTCATCGAGCAATGGGACAAACCGTGCGTCGTATCTTTTCATGGCGCGGATGTCGCCCACAAAAAAGACATCAAGGATTATCCGGCAAAGCTGCGCCGTCTTTTCAATGCTGTTCCGCTCGTGTTTGCGCGTTCCCAATCGCTGGTCGATCGATTGATTCGCCTGGGCTGCCCGCCTGAAAAACTGCGCATCAATCGCACTGGTATCCCGCTCAATGAATTTCCATTTGTTGATAGACAACCACCGGACGACGGAAAATGGAAAATCGTGCAAGCGTGCAGGTTGATCCCGAAGAAGGGCGTTGCGACGAGCTTGCGCGCTTTTGCAATTTTTAAGAAAGACAATCCCAAAGCGGAATTTGTCATCGCCGGCAAAGGACCTCTCCAACCAGAACTGGAGATGCTTGCCGACGGATTAGGGATCCTTAGAGACGTGCATTTCGTTGGATTTCTCTCGCAACGGAAACTGCTTGAGCTTTATGCGAGTTCGCATCTGTTTTTGCATCCGAGCGAAATATCCGCGAATAAGGACCAGGAAGGTGTGCCGAACTCGGTTCTGGAAGCGATGGCGACCGGGTTGCCGGTAGTTGCGACGCGTCACGGTGGGATACCGGAGGCGGTGGAGCATGGACGCACCGGGTTCCTGGTGGCTGAGGAAGATCACGTTGGATTGGCGAACGCCATGCAGCTAATCACGCGTTCGCCGAGCCTGTTAATGCAAATGGGAATGCGCGCACACGCCATCGTGGTCGAACGATTCGAGCAGGACACTCAAATCGACCAGTTAGAATCGTTCTACGAAGAAGCGATTAGTCTAAATCGTGCCTCTGTGCCGGTGAAATCGAAGCCAGTGGCCCGGCTTGCTCCGCAGTTTGCCGATGGATTGCCGGTAGAATAGAGCTGCGGCTAGGAGCCTGTTGAAATACTCAACCATGCCTCGTTGCTTCCGATTTTTCGTCTCTCCAAGGCGCGAGGAGGAAGCATACCCGTCCCGCAGTGGCGGGATAACTGACGAGCAACGCGGGAGAGGCGAACAAAGCGGCAGCAACCCGGAGGGCGAGAGCGTCTTGGGCCGTCTGGCGGCGTTGCTCACTCTTCATCCCGCCACTGCGGGACGGACATGCTCGTCGCTCGCGCCTTGCCATTCAGCCCAAAACACTCCCGCGCAGCGTGGCTGAGTATTTCAAGAGGCTCCTAAGAATTTTGTTTGTCATTCCGGGCAAAACGCGCTTTGGTATGCGCGTTCGAGTTGTAGCCGGGGCGGCTTTTTCGCCGTAGTCCCGCCAGTGCGGGACGAAGACGGATGACCTCGGCAGGTCGGCATCATCCCGACCGGTCGAGACTACAGCTGTAGCTTACAAAAATGCGCAATCGTTGTTTACTAATGTCGATCCTGGCGTTGGCCTCCAGCGCAATGCTTGCCACGTCGGCCTTTGCAGCTGAAGCGGGCGCGACTGAGCACGAGGGCCTCTCGTTAAAACCGCAGATGCTTGTTCAGGTCGGCGGCTTCGGAATCACAAACTCGATGCTGGTGACCTGGATTGTCGCCGCCAGCATCATCATTTTTTCACAAATCGCGACTCGGCGGGTTGAGGCCATCCCCAGCGGTATTCAAAATTTCTGGGAGTGGTTAGTTGAGGGTTTGCACAATTTTTTGGAAAACATCATCGGCCGAGAGTTAGTGGCCAAAGGGTTTTGGTTTTTTGCGACGATTTTCATTTTTATTCTGTTCGTGAACTGGTTTGGACTGATTCCTGGAATTGGAACCATCGGCTGGGGCCATTACGACCCCTCGGGAAATTTCCATGTGGATCGACCGTTGCTGCGCGGTGGCAACGCGGATTTGAACATGACGACAGCAATGTCGGCCATCTTCTTTGTGATGTGGTTTGTATGGGCGATTCAGGCAAACGGCGTCGGCGGATTCCTGAAACATTTGTTCGGGCCGAAAGGTGAGACTTCCGGAATCGTGAGGATTCTCATGATCGTAATCTTCTTTGCCGTCGGCTGGCTGGAAGTGATCTCGATCCTGTTCAGGCCAATCGCGCTCAGCTTTCGACTGTTTGGAAACATTTACGCGGGCGAAAGCATTTTGGAAGCGATGTCCACTATGGTTCCGTGGCTGTCGCCAGTCCTGCCGATTCCGTTCTATTTCCTCGAAGTGCTCGTGGGATTTGTGCAGGCGCTCGTTTTTATGCTGCTGACTGCGGTTTTCACAATGTTGATTGCAGAACACCAGGAAGGACCGGAGCACGCGCATTGATTTTTCGGCGATCTCATGACGAGACCGCAAAACCAACTAACAAAAATATGATACTACCAATACTAGCAGAACTGGGCGGAAGCATTCACGTCGGGCTTGCCGCGATGGGCGTCGGAATCGGAATCGGTTTGACCGGCCTCGGAATGACCACCGCAGTCGGTCGCAATCCCGGCGCGTTCACGCAGGTGCTCGTGCACGGAATTCTCGCCATCGCATTGACCGAGGCGATCGTTTTCTACGCCCTGTATCTCGTTCATTAATCTTCACCGGGGAAGCAATCGATGTTGCGCCCGAAAACCTAATTTATGAATCTGATAATTGCCGCCAGCAGCGGAGGCATAACCGACATCTTGCGTGAAACAGCTGAAACGTTCGGCTGGAATTGGAAGTTGTTTCTGTCGCAGGTCATTAGCTTCTGCATTGTTGCATTCCTTTTGCAACGATTTGCATACAAGCCGATCCTTGCCGTGCTCGAGGAACGACGCCGCAAGATTGAAGAGGGCCAGCTCAATGCGGAAAAGATCAAGAAGGAACTCGCCGAGGCGGAGAAGCGTTACCAGGAAATTGTGACGAAGGGGAACGCGGACGCTCAGAAAATGATCGATGAAGCGCGCGAAAGCGCTGCGCATCTGTCTGAGCGCAAGCAGCAGGAGGCGATTACTGCTGCGGAACAAATCATTGCCAAGGCGCGCGAGGCCAGCGCGATTGAGCACGAGCGCACAATGGAATCCTTAAAGCGCGAGCTTGGGCGCCTGGTAGTTGATACCACGGCAAAAGTGGCCGGGAAGGTGTTAACGCCCGAAGATCAACGCCGCTTGCAGGAGGAAGCAGCTCGTCAGCTGGCCTGATGAAGATCAACAAGGAAATCCGCCGGCTCTCGCGTGAAATGCTTCGGGCAAGTTTTACGGACGGTCAACTCGACCCTGGACGAATCGCCTCCCTCGTCGATTCGCTTATCGCGAGAAAACCACGTCGCTACATTGACGTCCTGAAGAATTACAGGCGTCTCCTTCGGCTCGAACTGGAAAAGCGCCGGGCCAAAATCGAGACGGCAGGCGAAGTAGATTCGACAATTAAATCGGAACTTATCGCCAATTTGAAAAAGAAATATGGCGGAGACCTGACAACAGAATTCGTAGTTGATCCTGCGCTTCTTGGCGGAATGCGTATTCGCGTGGGGAGCGACGTCTGGGACGGAACCGTGCGTAACCGGCTGGAACGTCTTCAACAAGAACTTTAATCAAGGCAAAATCATGAGCAGCATACTCGAAGAGATTGAAACGAAAATTGAAGGGCTAAAAACATCGACAACCAAGAGCAACGTCGGCGTCGTGCGCGAAACAGGCGATGGAGTGGCGCGCATCGAAGGACTCAGCGACGTGATGCTCAACGAGATGATCGAATTTCCAAACGGAGTATTCGGTCTCGCGTTGAACCTGGAGGAAACTGAAGTCGGCGCGATTCTGATGGGCGACACGACGAAGGTTTCCGAAGGCGACGAAGTCAAGACCACCGGCCGACTTCTTTCCGTTCCCGTCGGCAAGGCGCTTTTGGGCCGTGTGGTAAACACACTCGGCCAGCCGCTCGATGACAAGGGGCCGATCAAAACCGAAACATTTTATCCGCTGGAAAAAATTGCGCCCGGCGTAATCAAGCGCCAAAGCGTCAATCAACCTGTGCAAACTGGTCTCATGGCGATCGATGCCATGATTCCGATCGGGCGCGGCCAGCGCGAGCTGCTCATCGGTGATAGCGCCGCTATGATTGAAGTCGAAGCGCAGTCGCTCCGGAGTAACCAGCGAACCGGCTTGGCGAACATGCTGTCCTAATTCCCGGCGCAACACCGAATGCAGAATATGCGTGGCCGAATGATTGAGCTTGATCTTTTGACGATGCTTGGGATCGACTGCCAATTGAACTTTGTCGCCGACCTGGACACGGCCTTTCTTGACTCGTGACCGATGCGCTGTGAGTTGGGGCGTGGGATGGTGTGTGTCGAAGACTTCGATAATATCGCCGCGCGCGGTAGTGACCGTACCACGATCACCGATCTGGCCGCCCGATTCGCCGTAAAAAGGTGTCTCGGCGGTGAGCAGCTCGATCTCATCTCCCTCTACCGCTTCGTCTAGACCGGCGCCGTTGCCATAAATAGCCAGCACGGAGGATTCTCCTGCGAGCCGATCATAGCCGATGAAACGGACTTGGCGGTCGAGTTGGATCTTGGATTCCATGCTGGTGGATTCGCGCGCTTCACGTCCGCGCGCGCGCTGCTCCTGCATGAGCTTCTCGAAGCCAGGCTGGTCGACGGCTATGGATTCACCGCGCAAAATATCTTCGGTCAAATCAAGCGGAAACCCAAAAGTATCGTAAAGACGGAAAGCGACGTCACCGGACAGCACTTGCCGGTTTTCTCTTTTGAGTTTTGCCGTGGCCTCCTCGAGCAGCGCGAGCCCCTTTTCTAGAGTTTCTCCGAAGCGTTCTTCCTCGGTGCGAATGACTTCGCGAATGCGCTGCTCTTCGGCGCGCAGTTCGGGATAGGCATCACCCATCACCGCCGCAACAGTCTTGGCGACTTCATGCAAGAAGGGTTGTTCAAGGCCGATCAAGCGCCCATGGCGCGCGGCGCGCCGTAGCAGTCGGCGCAAGACATAGCCGCGCCCATCGTTGCTCGGCATGACGCCGTCGGCGATCAAGAAACTAACCGCGCGCGCGTGATCGTCGATGACCCGGAACGAAATATCGGCCGTTGGATCGACACCGTACTTTTTGCCGGTAAGTTGCTCGGTGGTCGCTGTGAGCGCGCGCATATAATCAATGTCATAGTTGGACAAAACGTTTTGCAGTACAGCAGTGATGCGCTCGAGTCCCATGCCGGTATCGACATGTTTCGACGGCAGCTCCTCCAACTCGCGGTTTTCTTTGCGGTTGTACTGAATGAAAACAAGATTCCACAGCTCGATGTAGCGCGCGCAGTCGCCGTTGACCCGGCATTCGTGTCCCGGCACATCTTGCCGGTCGCATGCCTCGGGCCCGCGATCCAGATGAATCTCGCTGCATGGACCGCAGGGACCGGTCTCGCCCA
>Ga0137412_10000390_pt1 | contig 30295 bp, 19 predicted proteins | sample CZODoug2_1_16fun_FD_122160 | JGI IMG/M metagenome (GOLD analysis project Ga0137412, IMG submission 122160) | Vadose zone soil fungal communities from Angelo Coast Range Reserve, California, USA - CZODoug2_1_16fungal (Hybrid Assembly) | ecosystem: Environmental > Terrestrial > Soil > Vadose zone...
TCGGAAACCGCGCATGCAGCGCGCGCATCACCCGCGACAGCACGGTGCCGTCGCCGACGCCGGCATCGAACAACCGCAATGCGGGCGGCGACGGCTGAAGCGTGGACAATTCGAGCGAGACGCGGTTGGCGATTTCGGTCTTCTCGCTGCAGGTCGAGACGAACAGCAGATATTTCTGCCGGTTGTCGAAGAAGCGAAAACCCGGCGGCGCCAAGTCGGTCGCAAGGTCGGTCGCAACCGGCGCTGCGCCGTTGACCGGCTTGACGGTCGGGGCCGGCGCAGCCTGCTGGGTCCCTTGCGCCGGGCGGTGCTCGGAGAGATAGGCGCGGACCTTGTCCAGCGTGCCGGTCGTGATCCTGGCGCCATCGCGCAGCCGCGACACCAGCTTGCCGTCATTGACGACGAGCCGGCCGAAGGTCGATTCCGCGGTCTGCGTCGCGCGGCAAAAATCCCGGATTTCGCCGAGAATCTGGTCGGAGGTCGCCGCGCCAGCCCCGTTCTGGCGTTCTTCGGTCCGCATGGTGTCGTCTCCCGCGGTCTCCATCCCTTTTGGATATCAGGGGGCAACCGCGGAAGAGCGTCAACCACAAACGGAGTGGGCAGGATTTATGGGCATGCGCCCACATCCTCGGACGGCGTCATGATCAGGCCGCTGCCGAAAGCCTGGCTGGCTGCAATCGCTGCTGCATCCACTGGCCGGCCTCCTCGATGGCGGCGACGCCGGCACGAATGAACGCATGAAACAGGGGCCAATCATGCGGCATTTCCGGCCAGACATGCAGCCGCACGTCCACCCCCGCCATCGCGGCGCGACCGGCGAAGCTGAGCGAATCCGACAGCAGCACCTCCTCGCCGCTGACCTGGATCAAGGTCGGCGGCAGGCCGGTCGGATCGGCATGCACGGGCGAGGTGAAGGCGTTGTCGGGCTGGCCGCCGAGATAGGCGGTGGCGAGCCGCCTGATTTCATCGCGCGAGACGATCAGATCGTGCGCGCCAAATTTGTCATAGGACGGCCCAGTGGTCGCCATGTCGAGCCACGGGCTCAAGAGATAAAGCCCAGCCGGCTGCGGCAGCTTGTCGTCCCGCGCCTTCAAGAGCAGCGCGGTCGCAAGCCCGCCACCGGCGGAGTCACCGCTGACCACGATGTCTTCCGGCGCGACCCCGGACTTGAGTAGTTGCTTGTAGACCGCCATCGCGTCGTCGAACGCGGCGGGAAACGGATGTTCCGGCGCCAGCCGGTAATCCAGATGATAGGCCGTGACGCCGGCCGCGACCGCGAAGCGCGAAACCAGATGACGATAGCCCTTGATGCTGCCCATGACATAGCCGCCGCCATGCAGATGGAGCAGCACCTTGCCGGGAATTGCGCCCGAATGGGTGATCTTCTCGGCGGCAACGCCCGCGAGATCGAGGCTTTCGGCGACAGAGCCCGGCGCGAGCGGGATCGGCTCCATCGTGGCGTCGAATGTCGCGCGTCTTTCCGGGATGGTGCTGGCGCGAAGGGCCTCCACCTGCGGCGCGAAAAGGTTGCGAAAGTTTTCGACGTCAGGGTCTTTGTAGGCCATCTCGCTGCTCCGGCTTGGGCGGGGCCTTGCAGGCTACGCGACGTGCCGGTCACGGTCTAATCACGCTCGATGTGAGGAAACGTGATGAGACAGATTCTATTTTCAGCCGCGCGCCGGCCATTCCGGCTTGTGGGTGCCGAGCGGCACGGCGGGCCGCGCCCAGAACGCCGGCGTCTTCGCAAGCTTCGCCGCATGGCTGACGGCGTGGAGCGTTCCGAAGCCGGACGGCATGTCCTCGATGAAGGGACGAATGGCGTCGCCCTTCAGATCCTCGGTCTTCAGTCCATCCGCGAGGCGGCCGAGATTCCACAGCCATCGCCCGCTCTGCGCCAGCGAGACCCGGGCATGCCAACTGCCGCCCTCGCGCGACTGCCGCGCCTTGGCCATCATCGCGCCAAACGCCATCAGATAACCCGTGGCGTGATCGAGCATCTGCGCCGGCAGTTCCTTCGGGCCGTCGATGCCGGCGGCCTCGCCTTCGGCATGGTTGAAACCGGTCGCGGTCTGCACCAGCGAGTCGAAGCCGCGCCGTTCCGCCCACGGGCCGGTGTGGCCATAGGCCGACAACGAGACATAGACGATGCCCGGCGAGATTTTCGCCGCGTCCTCCGGCGCGAAGCCGAGCGAGGCGATCGCACTCGGCCGATAGCCTTGCGAGAAGATATCCGCCTCGGCCAACAGCGCACGTAGCGTGGCCCGCCCCGGCTCGCTCTTCAGTTCGATCGAGGTCGAGAGCTTGCCGCGGCCGGTATCAATGGTGAGCCAGGGGATCGCCGGCAGATCGGGACCTGAAACCAGCATCACGTCGGCGCCGTGCACGGCGAGCGTGCGGCCCGCGACGGGGCCCGCGATCACCCGCGACAAATCGAGCACGCGGACGCCGGCCAGCGGACGATCGCCGTTGGGCCATGGCCGTGGCGGCGCCTCGCCGATCTTCTCGATGGTGAGAACAGGCAATTCGGCCAGCGCCCGCGCCTGCGGCAGCGCCGACCATTCCTCGTGCGAGCGCATCAGCGACACCACGCCGCCCGCCGCATAGGCCGCGGTCTCGAACGCCTCGCCATTCCATTGCATCAGCGCGGCCTGCACCGCCTCGCGCTGGCCCTCGCAGCTCAGCACCTGGCAGACAGCGGCGCGGTGATGCGGGAAATTGGTGTGCAGGCGCACGAAGCGCTGGTCGCCGGTCTTGTAGACGCCGGCAATGGCGTCCCAGGCCGGCGGCGGCGGCTTGCCGTCGGCGCGCAGATAACGCTCGCTGCGGCACTCGGCGATGGCGTGCACCATGTCGACCGCAACGCCTTGCGTCTCACCGCTGCGCAATCTCCAGATCTCGGCCGCGGCCAGCGCGCTCGCCGCGATCGAGGCCTGGGCGGCGGCCCCCATGCGAAACGACGACGGCAGTTGCGGCTCTTGGCCGGTGAGCGTGACGGTGTCCAGCGCCGAAGGCGCGCCGCCGGCAAGGTTCCAGAGATCGGCGAGGATGTCTCGGGGTGTTTGCATGGGGGGATTTTCCGCCTTCGTCATGCCCGCGCTTGTCGCGGGCATCCACGTCGTTGTCCTATATAGAACAGGACGTGGATGGCCGGGACAAGCCCGGCCATGACGGATGTTTGAGGGAACACGAGACCCTTCCCCGTCATTGCGACCCTTCCCCGTCATTGCGAGCGAAGCGAAGCAATCCAGGACCCAACGGGCAGTCTTTCCTTGGCCCTGGATTGCTTCGCGGAGCCTGTCATCCGGCGGCGCTACGCGCCGACCGGGTGGCTCGCAATGACGAACCCGCTCAATGAAAATCCCGCGAGGGTGGCAGGATGCGGACGTTGCGGGGGTGGCGGATTTTCTGGGCGGGGCTATCGGGATGCTCGCGCCGGTCGTCGTTGAGCGGCTCGATCGGCGCAACTCCTGCCGGCACGGCCATCTTGCGGCGCAGCGCGTCGTCGGCCAGCCCCATCAGATCATGCGAGCGGTCGAACATGCGTTGCGCGACCAGATGGGTCACCTCCTCCGGGCTGCTCTGGATATAGCCCTCGACCAGAATGAGGCGCGCACCCATCACCTCTTTGCGGAATTTTTCCATCACTTTCGGCCACACCACGATGTTGGCGATGCCGGTTTCGTCCTCCAGGGTCATGAACACGACGCCCTTGGCGCTGCCCGGCCGCTGCCGCACCAGCACCACGCCCGCGCAGCGCACCGAGCGCCGATCATTGCGGTGACAGACATCCCGGCAGGCCACCACGCGTTCCCGCGTGAACATCTCGCGCAGAAATTCCATCGGATGACCCTTCAGCGACAGCCGGATGGTCTGATAGTCCGCGACCACCTGCTCCGGCAGCGGCATCAGCGGCAGCGGACGAGCGTTCTCGTCCGGCTGTTCGCGCGCGGCGGCGGTCTCGAACAGCGGCAGCGGCACGTCGTCCGGCAATCGCCGCACCGCCCATAATGCGGCGCGGCGATCGAGCCCGATGGAACGGAACGCATCGGCATCGGCCAGCAGGATCAGCGCGCGCTTGGGCAGGCCGGTGTCGCGGGCGAAATCCTCCAGCGAGGTGAAGGGGCCACGCGCGCGGGCAGCGACGATGCGGTCGGCCCAGTCGTCCACTTTCTCACCATTGTCATTCCGGGGCGCGCCTCTTGGCGCGAACCTGGAATCCATACTCCCGATGGTGGTTATGGATTCCGGGCTCGTCGCTGCCGCGACGCCCCGGAATGACGGTGTGGGGGTTGCGTCCCGGAACAACGCCTGCACCCGCTTCAGCCGCTCCTCATCCGCATCAGCCCACGCAAACCCGTCGATCTGGCGGAAGCCGAGCCGCACCGCGCAATATTTTCCGTCACTCTCCTCCAGCGTGTTCTGCGCGAAACTATGAGACACATCGATCTCGCGTACCTTGACGCCGTTGGCACGGGCGTCGCCGACGATCTGGGCCGGCGCATAAAAGCCCATCGGCTGCGAATTGAGCAGGCCGCAGCAGAACGCGTCCGGGTGATAATGCTTCAGCCATGACGAGACATAGACGAGCTGCGCGAAGCTCGCGGCATGGCTTTCCGGGAAACCGTAGGAGCCGAACCCTTTGATCTGGTCGAAGCAATTCCCAGCGAATTCCGGATCGTAGCCGCGCGCGATCATGTTGCCGATCATCTTGTCTTCGAACTTGCCGATGGTGCCGAGATTGCGGAAGGTCGCCATCGAACGACGCAGGCCGTTGGCTTCTTCAGAGGTGAATTTCGCGGCCTCGATGGCGATGCGCATCGCCTGTTCCTGGAACAGCGGCACGCCAAGCGTCTTGTGCAGCACCTTGCGTAGTTCATCCTTGTCGCCGTGTTCAGGCGATGGCGACGGATAATTGACTTTTTCCTGATTATTCCGTCGCCTGAGATAGGGATGCACCATGTCGCCCTGGATCGGCCCGGGCCGCACGATCGCGACCTCGATGACGAGATCGTAGAAGGTGCGCGGCTTCAGGCGCGGCAGCATGTTCATCTGGGCGCGGCTTTCGACCTGGAACACGCCGAGCGATTCACCCCGGCACAGCATGTCATAGACCGGCGCGTCGTCCTGCGGGACCGTCTCCAGACGGTAACGCTCGCCCTTATGGTTTGCGATCAGGTCGAAACATTTTCGGATGCAGGTCAGCATGCCCAGCGCCAGCACGTCGACCTTCATCATGTGGAGCGCATCGACATCGTCCTTGTCCCATTCGATGAAGGTGCGGTCGTCCATCGCGGCGTTGCCGATCGGCACATAGCTGTCGAGCCGATCCTGGGTGAGCACATAGCCGCCGACATGCTGCGACAGATGGCGGGGAAACTCGATCAGCTCGGTGGCAAGCTCCACCGCGAGCTCGATCATCGAATTCTGCGGGTCCAATCCCGCCTGGCGGACCTGCATTTCGCTGAGGCCCTTGCCCCAGCTTCCCCACACCGTATCGGCGAGCGCGGCGGTGACGTCCTCGGTCAGCCCCAGCGCCTTGCCGACATCGCGGATCGCGCTGCGCGGCCGGTAATGGATGACGGTCGCGATGATCGCGGCGCGATGGCGGCCATAGCGGCGATAGACATATTGCATCACCTCCTCGCGGCGCGAATGCTCGAAATCGACGTCGATATCGGGCGGCTCCAGCCGCTCCTTGGAAATGAAGCGCTCGAACAACAGGTCGACCTTGGTCGGATCGACCGAGGTGACGCCGAGCACATAGCAGACGGCGGAGTTCGCCGCCGATCCCCTGCCCTGGCAGAGGATATTCTCCCCGCGGGCGTAGTGAACGATGTCGTGCACGGTCAAGAAATAATGCGCGTAGTTGAGCTTCCTGATCAGGCGCAATTCCTTGTGCAGGACCTTCTTGGTTTTGGGTGCAATCCGGATCGGAAACTTTGTGTGTGCGCCCGCCCAGGTCAAATCTTCCAGGTGTCGCTGCGCGGTCTTGCCCGGCGGCACCGGCTCGTCCGGATATTGGTATTTTAGCTGGTCGAGCGAGAACGTAATGCGATCGGCGAAGCGCATGGTCTCCGCGATCGCGTCGGGATGATCGCGGAACAGCCGCGCCATTTCCTGCGCGGGCTTGAGGTAACGTTCCGCGTTGGCCTGAAGCCGCCGGCCGACCGCATCGATCGTGGTCTTCTCGCGAATACACGTCAGCACGTCCTGCAGCGGACGCCGCGCGCGATGGTGGTACAGCACCTCGTTGGTAGCAAGCAGCGGCACCTTGGCCACTGCTGCCACGCGATCGAGCCGCGCCAGGCGACGGCGGTCGTCGCCGCGATAGATCAGGCTGGCGGCGAGCCACACGCCATCGGCGCGGCTTTGCTTCAATCGCTGCAGAAGCCTCTCGGCGTCCGCCTCCTCGAAGCGATGCGGTAGCGTCAGCGCCAGGAGCTGGCCTTCGGAAAATTTAAGGAGGTCGTCGAGCACAAGATGACATTCGCCCTTCTCGACCTTCGCGGCATCGTCGCCGCGCTTGCCGTGGGTCAGCAACTGGCAGAGCCGGCCATAGGCCGCGCGGTCGCGCGGATAAACCAAAATGTCCGGCGTGCCGCAGGTGAAGACGATGCGCGCGCCGATCAGAAGTTTTGGTTTATGTTCGACCTCGGGATTGTCGAGTTCGCTATAGGCCCGCACGATGCCGGCCAGCGTGTTGTGATCGGCGACGCCGATGACAGGCAGGCGCAGCCGGCTCGCCTGGTGCACATAATCCTGCGGATGCGAGCCGCCGCGCAGGAACGAGAAATTGGTGGTGATGCCGATCTCGGCATAAGCGGGGGCAGTGTCGCGGCTGGAAGTCTTCATGCGAACAGCCCGTGCACGAACCAGTTGGCGGGGATCGGCTTGCCCTCCGCGTCGATCAGTTCTCTGTCGTAAAGGCCGTCGCGGAAGATCCAGAAGCGCAGGCCGGCATCGTCCTCGACCCGGAAATAATCCCGCGTCAGTGCCGCGCCGTCCTGCTTCCACCATTCCATCGCGATGCGCTCGGGTCCTTCCGCCCGCACCACTGTGTGTGCGGCGCGGCGCCAGGTGAAGTGATGCGGCGGCCCGTCCGGCACGGTCGCGAACGGCACCTTGATCGGCTCCGGCCTGTCGAACAGCCGCAACGGCCGTAGCGGCGGCTCGCCAAGGCTGCGCACAGGCCAAGCCGCCTGCGTCGCCGCGGCGAGATGATACTGCGCGGGCGCAGGTAATGCCGCGCGCTCGGGGATGTGGGTGTCCTGCGGCAGGTACACGACGACGCGCTTGCCGCCGATGCGCGCGGCGATGCGGTCGATCAGCGCCGACACCTCGTCATTGTCATGGACATGGGCGTCGAGATCGCGCTGCTGCTGCACGACGATTTCGGTGCGGCTCGCGGACAGCCGAATGAGGTCGAAACCGAAGCCGGGATCGAGGGGATCGCTGAGCGCATCCAGCCGCTCGCGAAACAGCCGATCGACCATCGCCCCCTTGGTCACGGGCTGCCCGGTCTCGACCGACAGCACGCGCACCGCGCCGTCGGTGCGGAAGAAGATCGCCTCCAGCCGCCGCGCGCCCTTGCCTTGCTTCCCCATCGCGGCGACCAGGGTCACGGCCAGTCGCGACAAGGTCGCGGAGATCACGGCTTCGGTCGAGACCGGCTCGGCGAAGCGCTGCTCGACGATGTAATCCGGCAATGGCTTGCGCGGGCTGATCGGCGCGTCGCCCTGCCCCAGCGCGTGTTCGAGCAGGGTCGTGAAGCGCGCGCCGAACCTGGCCGTGATTTCATGGCGGGCACGGGAGGCAACATCGCCGATGGTTTTCAACCCGGCGCGGCGCAGGCCATTGGCGATGGTGCTGTCGGCGCCGAGGCTAGCTACCGGCAGCGGATCGACCGCGTCGGCCTCTTCGCCGTCGGCGACGATGCGGCCATGGACATGGCGGGTCATGGTCCGCGCGCAGACCGAGGTCGAGGCGATCGCCGCACTGACCGCGAACCCCTGCGCGGTCAGGACGTCGCATAGCAGCCGCAGCAGCGTGGCCTCGCCGCCGAACAGATGGGCGCAGCCGGTGATATCGAGAAACAGGCCGTGCGGCGGATCGAGCGCCACCAAGGGCGTGAAGCGGTCGCACCAGTCGGCGATATCGCTCAGTGTCTTGTCGTCCGCGGCCTCATCGGCGTCGAACACTTTCAGATGCGGACAGATCGCGCGGGCATTGGCGAGCGGCAGGCCGATCGCAAGCCCGAAATGCGCCGCCGCATCGTCGAGCGAATGGATCTGCAGCGCGTTGTTCTCCTTGGCGACGACGACGCTCGGCGTGTCATCCAGCGCGGCTTCGCGTGAAAACGTTATGGACTGCCGCTTGATGCGATCGATGGGCAGGCGCGGCAGCCACAGGCTGAGAATCCGCCGGTTGTCTGAAAAGGCACTCATCGCAATTCCATTCCATGATCCATCGCCCGACCGGGCCATGACGGTTGCGGACCAGCTCGGCGTCGAACACCGGCGCACCCCACGCGCTCCAGGGTGAGGCGTTCGCGGCCGGCGTCGAATGCGCCGCGCGTACGATCCACCGGGTCTCCGCGGTCGAAGGCGCAGGCGTCGCTGCGATCCGCAGCAGCAAGCCGGTGACGCCGGAGGCTTGCGCTGCCAACGTCAATTTGCGGCTTGCGACGAGATCGAGCTGCCGCGGCTCGCCCCAGACCTCCAGCACCACGGCGCCGAGCGCATCGCAGGCGAGCGCGTCGGCCGCGGTCCGCAACGCGCTCTCGCCATCGGCCGCGCGCACCGTCACCACGCAGCGCGGATCGAGGCCGAGTTCGGCAAGACCGCTCATCGATAGCGCGCCGGATTCCGTTTCGGAAAAATCCTGCCGCACCCAGACCAGCGGCCGTCGCGGCGCGACCCGCCCGGCCAGCCCCGCAATGAACCCGGTCGCCACCGCGCCTTGATGCCCTTCGGCGAATACCTCATGCAGCGCGGCCAACGCGAGCCCGCCGCGCAGCATCGCGTCCGCCTCGGCATGGCCGAGCGCCACGCGCCTTTGGGCATGCAGATCGCCATGCGTCTCGATGCGTTCGATGTCGCCGCGCAAAGCTGTGAGCGTGTTCATGCGTGCGCCGGTCATGCGCCGCTTCCCTTGCTGATGGTGGCTGCCGTTTAGTTCGACAAGAGAACCAATGGCTGGCTCAATTGTTCATGATATGTTCTAATATAAAACTAACAGCGCCAGAAGAGTCAATTCGAATTGGCGCTCCAGGCGATTCATGAATGGAATCAAAAGGATTCAAGCCGATGGAGCTGCAGCGCAAACTGGAAATCCTGGCGGACGCCGCCAAGTATGATGCCTCCTGCGCCTCCAGCGGTACGGAGCTACGGGATTCCAGCGACGGCAAGGGTCTGGGCTCGACCGCGCCCGGCATGGGTATCTGCCATTCCTATGCGCCAGATGGCCGCTGCATCTCGCTGTTGAAAGTGCTGCTCACCAACGCCTGCCATTACGACTGTCTCTACTGCGTCAACCGCGCCTCCTCGAACGTCGCCCGCGCGCGCTTCACCATCGATGAAGTGGTGAAGCTCACGATCGATTTCTATCGCCGCAACTATATCGAAGGGCTGTTTCTCTCCTCCGGCATCATCCGCAGCGCCGATTACACGATGGAGCAGGTGGTGGGCGTCGCGCGCAAGCTGCGCGAGGAGCATCACTTCCGCGGCTACATCCATCTCAAAACGATTCCGGAAGCCGACGACGCCCTGATCGCGGAGGCCGGCCAATATGCCGATCGCCTCAGCATCAATATCGAGATGCCGCTGGAGACGAGCCTTGCGAAATTCGCGCCGGAGAAAGATGTGCGCGCGATCCGCCGCACCATGGGCCGGCTGCGGCTCAGGCTCGATGAAACCAAGGAAGCGAACAAGGAAGCGGGCAAGACGGCGACGAAGGCAAAGCCGCCGCGCTTCGCACCGGCCGGCCAGAGCACGCAGATGATCGTCGGCGCGGATGCCGCCAACGACCAGACCATCCTTTCCACCAGCGCCAATCTCTATGGCGCCTACAAGCTCAAGCGGGTGTATTATTCGGCGTTCAGCCCGATCCCCGATGCCAGCCGCGCGCTGCCGCTGCGCGCCCCGCCGCTGGTGCGCGAGCATCGGCTTTATCAGGCCGACTGGCTGATGCGGTTCTACGGGTTCGACGTGGGCGAGATCGTCGACGACGCCGAAGGCATGCTGCCGCTCGACATCGATCCCAAGCTCGCCTGGGCCTTGCGCCACCGCGACCGCTTTCCGCTCGACGTCAACCGCGCCAGCCGCGAGGACCTCTTGCGCGTGCCGGGCTTCGGCACCAAGGCGGTCGACCGCATCATCGCCACCCGCCGCACCACCTCCATCCGCGCAGCCGACCTGGCGCGGCTGCATATTCCGAGGAATAAGGCGCTGCCGTTCATCGTTCTCAGTGATCACCGCCCCGCGCCGCATCTGCTGGACGGCGCGCGGCTGCGGGAGCGGTTCAAGCCGAAAGCCGAGCAATTGGGATTTGGGTTTTAGCCGTCATTGCGAGCGAAGCGAAGCAATCCAGACTTTCTTTGCGACCCTGGATTGCTTCGTCGCTTCGCTCCTCGCAATGACGGAAGAAAGGAGAAACATGCACATCATCACGCTCGATAGCGAAACCGATTTCGAAGGCTGGCGTCGGGCCGCGCGGGCTCTGGTGCGCAATGATGTGCGTCCCGCCGACGTGACCTGGAAGGTCGCGGACGATGAGCCCGAGCTGTTTGCGCCTGAAACATCGCCGCTGCCGGACGCTCCGGAAGGCGCGTTCAGCGTGCCGGCCAAATTCGTCGAGCTGGCGCAATCGGCCATCCTGCACCGCGATGGCGAACGCTTCGCGATCCTCTATCGGCTGCTGTGGCGATTGCGCGGCAATCACGATCTGCTCTCGGTGGCCACCGATCCGGATGTTGCACTTGTCAGCACCATGGCGCGCGCGGTGCGCCGCGACGAGCACAAGATGCATGCCTTCGTGCGGTTCCGCGAGGTCGGCCGCGAGCCGAAATCACATTACGTCGCCTGGTTCGAGCCGGAGCATCACATTGTCGAACTCGCCGCGCCATTTTTCGCGCGCCGCTTTGCCGACATGCCCTGGTCGATCCTCACCCCCGAACTGTCAGCGCATTGGGACGGCCATGCGCTCGCTTTCACGGAAGGCGTCTCGAAATCCGAGGCGCCGACCGAAGACCGGCTGGAGGAAACCTGGCGGCGCTATTACGCCAGTATTTTCAATCCGGCGCGGCTGAAAGTGAAAGCGATGGAAAAGGAGATGCCAAAGAAATATTGGCGGAACCTGCCGGAGGCCTCGCTGATTAAGCCTCTGATCGAAGGCGCCGGACGCGCGACAGGCGCCATGATCGAGAAGGACGCCAGCGACCCGCACAAACCGCAGAGACGGCAGGAACCCTCAATGACACGTAAAAGCGCAGCCGCAACCGACAGTCTGGATACGCTGCGCGAGGAAGCCGCCAACTGCCGCGCCTGTCCGCTCTGGAAGGACGCGACCCAGACCGTGTTCGGCGAAGGGCCAAAGCACGCGCAGGTCATGCTGGTCGGCGAGCAGCCCGGCGACAAGGAAGACCTCGCCGGCAAGCCGTTCGTTGGACCCGCCGGCCAGATGCTCGACCGCGCACTGGAGGAAGCCGGCATCGATCGCACGAAGGTCTATGTCACCAACGCGGTGAAACATTTCAAATTCTTAGCCCGTGGAAAATTCCGCCTGCACCAGAAGCCGAGCACGCCGGAGATCAGGGCATGCCGGCCCTGGTATGAACGCGAACTCGCCGCGATCAAGCCTGCCCTCGTGGTGGCGATGGGCGCGACCGCCGCCCAAAGCGTGTTCGGCAAGATCACGCCGATCAACAAGTGCCGCGGCCGGCTGATCGAGCTTGACAAAGGTATCAAGGCGCTGGTGACGGTGCATCCGTCCTACCTGTTACGGCTGCCGGATCAGGACGCCAAGGCACGCGAATACGAACGCTTTGTCGATGATCTCAGGATGGCCGCGGATTTCCTGAAAAAAGCGGCCCACGCCGCCTGATTTCTCTCTTCGTTGCGCCGCACATCGCGATGCCCGGGATAGCGTGGTTCCCGCTCCCTCCGTTTCACCGCCGTGTCACATGCATCGCGCAAAATCCTGTCCATTGGGGATAGGAGTAAATTCACATGAGCGACCTCGCGTTACCTGGTTCGATCGAACCCGCCCTGAAAAAGGGTCCCGAACTCGATCGCGGCTTTCATCCGCTCACTGGCGTGATTTACTTGGGCGTGGTAGCCGCCGCGCTGCTGTTCGTCGCCTACAGCATTTATGTCGACATCGACGCGACCGGCACGCGGGTAACAAGTTACTTGCCCTACATTCTGCTGTTTGTCGCGCTGTTGATCGCGCTCGGCTTCGAATTCGTCAACGGCTTCCACGACACCGCCAACGCGGTCGCCACCGTGATCTATACCCGCTCGCTGCCGGCCCACATCGCCGTGGTGTGGTCGGGCATGTTCAACCTGATCGGCGTGCTGTTGTCGTCGGGCGCGGTCGCCTTCGGCATCGTGTCGCTGCTGCCGGTAGAGTTGATCCTGCAGGTCGGCTCCGGCGCGGGCTTCGCCATGGTGTTCGCGCTGTTGATCGCGGCCATCATCTGGAATCTCGGCACCTGGTATCTCGGCCTGCCGGCGTCCTCCTCGCACACTTTGATCGGATCGATCATCGGCGTCGGTATCACCAACGCGCTGCTGCGCGGCCGTGACGGCACCTCGGGCGTGGACTGGTCGCAGGCGGCCAATATCGGCAAGGCGCTGCTGATGTCGCCGCTGTTCGGCTTCGCACTCGCCGCGATCCTGCTCTACGTGCTGCGCTCGGTGCTGGTGCGCGCGACGCCGGCGCTGTTCGCCGAGCCCGTCGGCAACCAGCCACCGCCGTGGTGGATCCGGGGCATCCTGATCCTGACCTGCACCCTGGTCAGCTTCTTCCATGGCTCCAATGACGGCCAGAAGGGCATGGGGCTGATCATGCTGATCCTGATCGGCACGGTGCCGACCGCCTACGCGCTGAACCGCACGATGCCCGAAAGCGCGATCCGACTGTTCGTCACCAACTCCGACGCCGCAAGCAAGGTGGTCGAGAGCAAGGCCGCCGGCTACAACGTGCTCGGCAATCCGCGGCCGGCCGTGACCAACTATGTCGCGGAGCATCAGATCAACGAGGGCACCTTCCCCTCGCTGGCCGTGCTGGTGCGCGATATCTCCAACCAGGTCACGCAATATGGCTCGCTGGCGAAGGTCCCGGCAGAGAAGGTCGGCAATACCCGCAACGACATGTATCTGGCCTCCGAGGCGCTTCGCTTCCTGATGAAGGACAAGGAGTCCGATCTCTCCGCAGGCGATGTCGCGACCTTGAACGCCTATAAGGGCTCGCTCGACAACGCGACCAAGTTCATCCCGACCTGGGTGAAGATCGCGGTCGCCATCGCGCTCGGGCTCGGCACCATGGTCGGCTGGAAGCGCATCGTCGTCACCGTCGGCGAAAAGATCGGCAAGACCCATTTGACCTACGCGCAAGGCGCCTGCGCCGAAATCACCGCGGCAGCGACCATCGCCGCGGCCGACGGCTACGGCCTGCCGGTCTCGACCACCCACGTGCTCTCCTCCGGCATCGCCGGCACGATGGCGGCGAACGGATCAGGCCTGCAATGGTCAACCATCCGCAACATCGCGATGGCCTGGGTGCTGACCCTGCCGATCGCGATGGTGATCTCGGGCTCGCTGTATTTCGTGTTCGTCCATCTGTTCTAGATCGCCCCTTCGGGGGCCTCATGGTTCGAGACGCGCGGCGGTGCCGCGCTCCTCACCATGAGGAGCCAGCCCCTCATCCTGAGGAGCATCGCAGCAGCGATGCGTCTCGAAGGATGAGGCCCCCGTCTCGCCTTCTCCGATCGCGCAAAACAAAGGCCCGCGCTCACCACGCGGGCCTTTCCATCGTTTGAATCTGAATGCGAAACCGCTTCACGCCGCCAGCGTGGTCTCCACCAGCTTGATCCAGTAGGACGTGCCGTAGACGATCGCCTCGTCGTTGAAATTGTAGGCGGGATGATGCAGGCCGGCGCTGTCGCCGTTGCCGCAGAAGATGAAGGCGCCGGGGCGCGCTTCCAGCATGTAGGAGAAATCCTCGGCACCCATCATCGGCTGTGTGTCGTAGACATTGGCGTCGCCCGCGACTTCCTTGGCCACTTGCGTCGCAAACGCGGTCTGCGAAGCATGATTGACGGTCACGGGATAGCCGCGCTGGTAAACCAGGTCGATCTTGGTGCCGGTGATCTGCGCCACGCCGGCGACGATCTCACGCACGCGCTTCTCGACCAGCGCCCGCACCTCCGGCGTCAGGGTCCGCACCGTGCCGCGCAGTTCGGCGGTCTGCGGAATCACGTTGCGGGCATTGCCGGCGTGGAATTCGCAGATCGAGATCACGGCCGATTCCAGGGGATCGACATTGCGCGACACGATCTGCTGCAGCGCCGCGATGAGCTGCACCCCGGCCATGACGGAATCGATGCATTTGTGCGGCCGCGCGGCGTGCCCGCCATGGCCTTCGATCCTGATGTCGATGGAGTCAGTCGCCGCCATGATCGGACCCGGGCGGATCGCAAACGCGCCGATCGGAATGCCCGGGCCGTTATGCATGCCATAGACCTGCTCGATGCCGAAGCGGTCCATCAGCCCGTCCTTGATCATCGCGGCCGCGCCCGCCCCGCCCTCTTCCGCGGGCTGAAAGATCACGACCGCGTCGCCGGCGAAATTTCGCGTTTCCGCAAGATAGCGGGCCGCGCCGAGCAGCATCGCAGTATGGCCGTCATGGCCGCAGGCGTGCATCAGGCCCTTGGTCTTGGAGGCGTAGGGAAGATCGGTCGCCTCCTCGATCGGCAGCGCATCCATGTCGGCGCGCAGGCCGATCACCTTGACGTCGCCATTGCCGGCCGGCTTCTTGCCCTTGATGACGCCGACCACGCCGGTCTTGCCGAGCCCGGTCGCGACTTCGTCGCAGCCGAACTCCCTCAGGCGATCGGCCACGAAGGCCGCGGTGCGATGCACGTCATAAAGCAACTCTGGATATTCATGGATGTCGCGGCGCCAGGCCTGGATGTCGGGTTGCAGATCGGCGACGCGGTTGACGATGGGCATGAGAAATCTCGGTTATCCGGTTTTGAGGAGTTTGTGCCTCTTTAGCATGCAAATAGCAGTCCGCCCAACAGTCGCCTGAGCTTCCCTGGACAGTCGAAAACGCTGCCCGGAGATGCGAAAAAGCCGTGCCGGCGCTCCCCTTGTGCCGGCCGCCGCGCTCTGGCTAGTAAAATCGGGACGAAACGCCGAAATAGAAACAACGAGACAGAAGATGCCGAGACGGCTCGAGGGAGAGTTCGACTACATCGTCGTCGGAGCGGGTACCGCCGGTTGCATCCTTGCCAACCGGCTCTCGGCCGACCCGAAAAACCGCGTGCTGCTGCTCGAGGCCGGCGGCAACGACAACTGGATCTGGTTCCACATCCCGGTTGGCTATCTCTTCGCGATCGGCAATCCGCGCTCGGACTGGATGTTCAAGACCGAGGCCGAACCGGGCCTCAATGGCCGCTCGCTGGCCTATCCCCGCGGCAAGGTGATCGGCGGCTCGTCGGCGATCAACGCCATGATCTCGATGCGCGGCCAGGCCGCCGATTACGACCATTGGCGGCAGCTCGGACTGGCCGGCTGGGGCTACAACGATGTGCTGCCGGTGTTTCGGCGACTGGAAGATCACTTCCTCGGCGAAAGCGAACATCACGGCACGGGCGGCGGCTGGCGCATCGAAGCGCCACGGCTGTCCTGGGACGTTCTGGACGCGGTCGGCGAGGCCGCGCAGGAGATGGGAATCCGGAAGACCTCCGACTTCAACACCGGCGACAATGAAGGCGTCGGCTATTTCCACGTCAACCAGAAGCGCGGGCGGCGCTGGTCATCGGCGCGCGGGTTCTTGAAGCCGGTCCTGACGCGGCCCAATCTGCGGCTGGAAACGCGCGTGCTGGTCGACCGCCTGATCATCGAGAACGGCCGCGCCACGGGCGTGCGCTTCACAGAGGGCGGCGAACAGGGCAGTGAGATCATCGAGGCGCGCGCCAAGGGCGAAGTGATCCTGAGCGCCGGCGCGATCGGATCGATCCAGGTGCTGCATCGCTCGGGCATCGGCCCCGCGGACTGGCTCGCGCCGCTCGGGATCGACGTCGTGCTCGATCGGCAGGGCGTCGGGCGAAACCTGCAGGACCACCTGCAACAGCGCGCGATTTATAAAGTCTCCGGCGTCCGCACCTTGAACGAGACCTATTACTCGCTGCTGCGGCGCAGCCTGATGGGGCTCGACTATGCGTTCCGGCGCCGCGGCCCGCTCACCATGGCGCCGTCGCAGCTTGGCATCTTCACCCGCTCCGATCCGCATCGCGAGCGCGCCAATATCCAGTTTCATGTGCAGCCGCTGTCGCTCGACAAGTTCGGCGATCCGCTGCATCGCTTCCCGGCGATCACCGTCAGCGCCTGCAATCTGCAGCCGACTTCGCGCGGCACCGTGCGCATCCGCTCGGCGGAGCCATCGCAGGCGCCGTCGATCGCGCCGAATTATCTCGCGACCGGAGAGGATTGCCAGGTCGCGGCCGATGCGATCCGCACCACGCGGCTGCTGATGCGGCAGAAGGCGCTCGCGCCCTATCACCCGGTCGAATTTCTCCCCGGCCCTTCGGTCGGCGATGACGACGCCTCGCTTGCGAAGGCCGCCGGCGATATCGGCACCACGATCTTCCATCCCGTCGGCACCGCGAAAATGGGCGCAGGCACCGACGCGATGGCCGTCGTCGACGAACGGCTGCGCTTCCACGGCATCGGCGGCTTGCGCGTCGCCGACGCGTCCGTGATGCCGACCATCACGTCCGGCAATACCAACACGCCGACCGCGATGATCGCGGAGAAAGCGGCCGGCATGATTTTGGAAGACGCGCGTTAGGGACCTGCGGCGCGCCTTCGGCAGGCAGCACAAGGCAACATGCCGTCCCTGTTTCCAGGGACGGCAAGACACGCAACACAACGCTTACAGGTACGCAACGCAACGCTTACAACGCCGCACTCAATAGACGAATCACCTGACGTAGCGTCGACGATGGGGCAACAGAATTGTTGCAACAAAGTGGCGTAAGTTGATTAGCGGGCAGAACCGTCCGCGGCACTCCCGCGCGCCTCACGGATTCGTCATCGGCCGCCCGGCTGGATTGATCCGCATCGGCTTTCGATCCCGGGAATAAAGCTCCGCCCCACACGATCAAGCCCCCGGTAACCCAATGATGGGTCCGAGGAGAGAGCAATGAGCCATCACGATCATAGTGACGACAACAACGGCGTCAGCCGCCGCAAAGTGCTGGAATGCATGACCTGGGCCGGGACCGGCGTCCTCTGGACGATTTCGGGCGGCGTGCCGCGGTCGCTCGGGCTGGTCGACGCCGCCAACGCCGCCGAGACCGCGGGCATGAGCTTCCTGCAGATCAGCGACAGCCATGTCGGCTTCGACAAGCCGGCCAATCCGAACGCGCTGGGCACGCTGGAGGAAGCCATCGGCAAGGTTAACGCGATGCCGAAAAAGCCCTCGTTCATGATCCACACCGGCGACATCTCGCATCTGTCGAAGGCGTCCGAATTCGACGATGCCGACCGCATCATCTCGCAGGCCAAGCTCGACGTGCATTATGTCCCGGGCGAGCACGACTTCCTCGACGAGGGCGTCAAGTTCTACAAGGAGCGCTACGGCAAGGGCGCCAAGGGCGCCGGCTGGTATTCGTTCGACGCCGGCGGCGTGCATTTCATCGGGCTCGTCAACGTGGTCGATCTCAAGGCCGGCGGCCTCGGCAATCTCGGCGCCGAGCAGCTCGAATGGCTTGAGAGCGACCTGAAGGGCCGCTCGAAATCCACCCCCGTCGTGGTGTTCGCCCATATCCCGCTCTGGACGGTGTATCCGCAATGGGGCTGGGGCACCGAGGACGGCGGGCGCGCGCTGGAATATCTCAAGGGCTACGGCTCGGTGACGGTGCTGAACGGCCACATCCATCAGGTGATGCAGAAGATCGAGGGCAACGTCACTTTCCACACCGCGCGCTCGACCGCCTTCCCGCAGCCGGCGCCGGGCACCGCCCCCTCGCCCGGACCGATGAAGGTCGCCGACGACAAGCTACGCGGCATGCTCGGCGTCGCCAGCATCAACTTCAAGATGGGCGACCAGCCGCTGGCGATCATCGACACGCCGCTACAGGGTTAAGCGCTACAGGGTTAAAGGGAATACCGGAAATGACGCTCACTGCCTTCCGCAGCTTCGGCGCAAGCCTCGCCGTCGCCGCGGCTCTTATGCTCGGCGGCGCGCCAGCGCATGCCGAGACCATCGCCGTGTCGATCGACAATTTTACCTTCGCGCCAAACGAACTCAAGGTGAAGGTCGGCGACACCATTACCTGGACCAATCACGATGACATTCCCCACACGGTGGTGGCCGCGGGTAAGTTCAGGTCGAAGACGTTGGATACCGATGACAGCTTCTCGTTCACCTTCGCGGCCACAGGCGACTACAAGTATTTTTGTTCGCTGCATCCGCACATGACCGGAATGATCAAGGTTGAGTAGCGGCCCAATCCAAGGCATCACGACAATGCCCGGCCGGTGGCGACCGGCCGGCCGGGCAAACGCGTTTTCCGCAAGGGCGGGGCAGGAAGCGATGCCGGTGACGAGTTTCAATGACGACCCGGACAAGGCGCGGCGTTTCCGCGACGCGGCGCTGCCTTATCTGGACGATGTCTATACGCTGGCGCGCTACCTCCTGCGCGATCCGGCCGACGCCGAGGACGCGGTGCAGGAATGTTTCCTGCGCGCGTTGAAGCATTTCGATACCTATCGTGGTCCGGCGATGAAGCCATGGCTGTTCGCGATCCTGCGCAATGTCTGCCGCGCCGAATTCGCCAGGCGCGCGTCGGCGCCGACCGGCATCGACGAAGACGCGCCCGAGACCGCCGAGCAGGCGCCGCTCTGGCACGAGATGCCGGAGACGCCCGAAGCGCAGATCCTGCGGGAGCGCGACGCCAGCGCGATCCGGCGGATGGTCGAAGCGCTCGCCGAACCTTTCAAGGAGACCTTTGTCCTGCGTGAAATCAACCATCTGTCGTATCGCGAGATCGCCGACGCGGTGGGAGCCCCCGTCGGCACGGTAATGTCCCGTCTCGCGCGCGCCCGCGCCATGCTTCGTTCGGCCTGGCTCGCGGAAGAGGAGCAACCGGAATGACCTGCGACGAGGCTGAAATCCTTCTGAGCGCGCTGATCGACGGCGAGCTCGACGCCGGGCATGTGCGCGAGGTCGAGGCGCATGTCGCCGAATGCCCGCGCTGCGCCGCGGCGCTCGCCGCCTATCGCCAGATGAACCAGGCCATCGCTGCCGCCGATCTCAGCTATACCGCGCCGCCCGCGCTGCGCCGGCGCATCGAAGCCTCGCTGCCGCAAGTGCGCGTCGCGCCGAGCCGGCGCTCGGTGCTCAAGGGCTTTGCGATGGGATCCGCAGTGTCGGCATTGGCTGCGACCGGGCTTGTCGCCATCGTGCTGCGCAATGACGATGAGCAGCGCATCATGTCGGAAGTGGTCTCCGCGCATCTGCGCTCGTTGCAGGCCGGCCATCTCACCGACGTGATTTCCACCGACCAGCACACGGTGAAGCCGTGGTTCAACGGCAAGCTCGACGTCTCGCCGCCGGTGATCGACCTCACCACGCAGGGCTTCACGCTGATCGGCGGCAGGCTCGATTATGTCGATGCACGCGCCATCGGCGCCGTGGTCTATCGCCGCCGGCAGCACATCATCAATCTGTTCATCGCGCAGACGCCGAACATCGAGCGGCGCGCGGCCAAGACCGAGATCATCCAGGGCTTCAACATCCGCCGCTGGAGCGAACGCGGATTGAACTACTGGGCGATCAGCGATATCGGCGCCGACGAACTCACCGAATTCGGCGAGAAGTTCGAGACGGCGATGCAGGCCAACAAGGAAGGATAGCGGAGGCGGCGCGCGATGTACCGACACGTCTTGGTAATGCGTCCAGACGCCCTGTTGTAGCGCGCCTGCTCTGGCGCCCTTGTTCTGCCGATCAGGGGCAGGCCCGCCGCTCCGCATCGCATCTGTCGGGCGCGACGCCGTCCGTTTGCGGTGGCTGATCGGCTGGCTCGGGATAATTCCGGCCGCAGAATTCGTGGCAGCGCCGGTGGTTCATCTCGACCGCGGTGGCGCAGGATGCATTGGCCGGCAAGTCCGAGCAAACGCGGTGATCCGCCTCCGCCAGATGATCGCATCCCAGCCTGCACTCGCCGGCAGTCTCCGCCGCACGCAATTGCATCGGAGCGAGCACGAGAAGCGCGAGGGCGAGCCGGGAGACGGAATGGATCATTGAGGGAGACCGGATCAAGCCTCGGACCGAGGCTTGGGACGAGACTTGGAGTGCGACTTGGAGTGCGACTTGGATCAGGCCGACTTCCGAACGGCGTTGTCGACCAGCGTCTTGCCGAGCGACCAGATCGCGCCGGGCACCTTGTGGCTCGCGGCGATGACGGAATCGAACGATGTAGCGATCCAGTTGCAATCTTCCTCGGTGATGGTCAGCGATGGCAGCAGCTTGACGGTGTGACTGCCATGACCGGCGACCTGGGTCAGGATCTTGTGGTCCTTGAACAGCGGCACCGTGATGAGCTGGCAGAACAGGCCCTTGTTGGCGGTTTCCAGCACGTTCCATGATGCCTTCAGCCGCAACGATTTCGGCGGACCGAACTCGATGCCGATCATCAGCCCCTTGCCGCGAACCTCTTTCAGAAGCTCGTAGCCCGGAACCATCCGGGTCAAGGCCAGGCGCAGTTCCGCGCCGCGCTTGGCGGCCGCCTCGACCAGCTTCTCGGACTTCATCACCTCGAGCGTGGCGATGCCGGCCGCCATCGCGAGGTCGTTCTTCGCAAAGGTCGAGCCGTGCACCACCGCACGGTCCATCTGGTTGAAGATCTTGTCGAAGATGCTCTTGCGCGTCAGCAGCGCGCCGACCGGAACGTGGCCGCCGGACAGGGCCTTCGACAGCAGCACCATGTCGGGTTCGACATTCCAGTGCTCGATCGCGAGAAACCGCCCGGTGCGGCCGAGGCCGGTCTGGATTTCATCGGCGATGAACAGCGTGCCGTATTTTTTGCAGAGTGCCGCCGCCCCCGGCAGGAACTCGTCGGTCGGCATATTGACGCCCTTGCCCTGGATCGGCTCGACGATGAAGGCGGCAACCTCGCGCGATGACAGCGCGTGTTCGAGCGCGGCCAGATCGTTGAACGGTATCGCGGTGCATCCCGGCAGCAGCGGCTCGAAGCCGCTGCGGAAATTGGAATCGTCGGTGAGCGAAAGGGCGCCGTAGGACAATCCATGGAAGGCATGCGCGCAATAGACGATACCGGGCCGTCCAGTCGCGCCTCGCGCGAACTTGATCGCCGCTTCTACCGTTTCCGCGCCCGAATTGGCGAAAAACACCTTGTCCAGATACGGAACATATTCCAAAAGGCGTTCGGCGAGCACGCCCGCCAGCGTCGATACGTCGAGTTGCACCAGATTGGGCAGGTCGCTGTCGAGCACACTTTTCAAGGCAGAGCGGAGCGCCGGATGGTTGCGTCCGATCGCGAAAACGCCAAAACCGCTCAACAGGTCGAGATAACGCACTCCATCGCGATCAAAAAGGTACTGGCCTTGCCCCTTTTGGAACCCGACGTCGTAGCCGATTGTTTTCAGGACGCGTACCAATTGTTCGTTCAGGTGGCGCGAATGCATGGAACTGCGCTGCGACTGCCGCTCCACAAACATCTCGGAAACGTCTAGATTCGAATTTAGCATCAGCTACATACTTCGGTTGATGGCCATTTCGTCAACTGAAAACGCTCAATGCGGCGTTTTGCCCTCAACCGTACCATCAACGCAAGCTCAGGTTTACGCCATGTTGCACTGCCCACGAAAATTCATTCAAACAATCCTGATCACTTCGGGAATGTTACTGGCGACCGGTCTTGCACCGGCGTTGGCGGCAGACCCGACGGGGGACTGGCGGGTGGCTGACGGCGTCGCCAACATCCGGGTCGCGCAATGCAATGGCAGCATGTGGGGCGCGGTCGCCTGGGAGAAGGAAGCCGGCGGGCGCGATACCAGCAACCCCGATCCCGCCAAAAAGACCAGACCCACGCTCGGCATGCCGATCCTGATCGACATGAAGAAGAAGGCCGGCGCCGACCAGTGGGAAGGCCAAGTCTACAACGCCAAGGACGGCCAGCTCTATAGCTCCACCATCTCGCCGGTCGGCGTCGACCAGCTGGAAATCAAGGGCTGCGTGCTCGGCTTCCTCTGCGGCGGCGAGACCTGGACGCGCGTGGGCCCGCCGATCCCGTCAAGCCCGAGCAACAGCATGGCCAAGGGTACGCCGAAGGCGCCGGGCGTTGCCGCAGCGCCCAAGACAACCGGGACAGCTCCCGGGACCGCCAGCGTTGCGCCCGCGCCCAAAGCGACGGGCACAGCAGCCGGCGCGAATCAAAAAATGGCAGCCCAAGCCTCTGCAGCCCAAGCCTCTGCCGACCCGGTCGGCGATATCTGCCTACTCCCCGATATCGCGCGGTTTGCCCATTAGCGCGGGCTGGAACAGCAGCACGGCGGCCAGCGTCGTCACCAGCGAGAGCGCGAGCAATTTGCCCATGCTCGACGTTCCCGGGTGACTGGACAGCCACAGGCTGCCGAACGCGGTGGCTGTCGTCAGCGCGCTGAAGAAAATCGCGCGGGTCAGGCTGGTCTGCAGCAGATTAGTCCTGCCTGACCGCCATGCAGTAACATAGTAGATCTTGAATGCGACGCCGACGCCGAGCAACAGCGGCATCGCGACGATGTTGGCGAAGTTGAGCGGCAGCTTGATCAGCACGCAGATCTCCAGCGTCACTGCGCCCGCCACCAGCAGCGGAACCAATGTCAGCAGCACGTCGGTGATCCGGCGCAAGGTGATCCATAACAGCACGCTGATCACGAGCAACGCGTAGATGCCGGCGTGGACGAACGCCTTCACCACGGTATCGCCGGACTTCAGGATCGAGACCGGCCCGCCGATCGCGGTGGGCTCGGCAGCCAGCACGGCGGCGGCGAAGTTGCGCAGATTGTCATTGTCGTTGGGGTCGCCGCGCGGCAACGCCTCGACCCGCATCAAGCCGTCCTTGGCCTTCCAGCCGCTTACCAGATCAGGCGGCAGCGTCTGCAGGCTGACCGGCTGTGCCTGCAGCGAAGTCTTCAGTTGTTCCAACACCACCTTCAGCGGCGTGATGAAGACCGCCTGCGCCTTGTTGCGCGTCGCTTCATCGGAGGCGGCAAGCTTCGCCAGCGCGTCGGCGAGCCGGCGCGAGGCGGTGGCGCCAGGGCCTTTGCCATCGCCCGCGGTCTTGCGCAGGTTCTCCACCGTGCTCTTCAGGGAATCGACGTTCTCCTGATCCGACGGCGGAGCGTCGATCGAGTCCGGGTTGAGCGCAGGCCCCAGAACCTTGGCGGCCTGCGCGATCAGTTTCAGCTTCGGCGCCTGATCCTGCGGAACGAAACTGTCGAGCGACATCACGCGCAGCACTTCAGGCAATTTCTCGAGCTTCGCCTCGATCGCCTTGGCGTCGGTTTCCGAGTTCGTCATCACGTCGATCGCGTTGGCCCCGGTGTTGGGGTCCTTGCGCAGATCGAGGAAGGTCGCGATCGACTCCGCCTTCGGGTTGCGCAGGTTCATCGGGTTGAAGTCGAACTTCATGAAATAGAGCAGCGGCATCCCGGCAACCGCCACCAAGAGCGTGCCGACGATGATGGGAATGCGGTGCTTTTCCAGGAAGTGATCGAGCGGGGCGAGAAACGCGTAGCCGACCGGCTCCTTTTCGCCGGGCGGATTGAGCAGCTTCAGCATCGCCGGCAGCACCGTGATGCTGGAGGTGAATGCGATCAGCATGCCGGCGCCGGCGATCTCGCCGAGTTCGGAGATGCCCTTGTAGTCGGTCGGCATGAAGCAGAGGAATCCGGCCGCGGTGGCCATCGCGGCCAGCGACAGCGGCACCGCGGAGCGGCGGGCCGCCTCCTCCAGTGCCAGGATCAGGTTGTCGTTCTTGAAGCGCTCCGAACGATAGCGGACGCTGAACTGGATGCCGAAATCGACGCCGAGCCCCACGAACAGAACCGCGAACGCAACCGAGAGCAGGTTGAACGAACCCACCATCAGCAGCCCGGCCGCGGTGGTCAGCGACAGGCCGATGAAGAGGTTGACGAAGACGGCGAAGATGATCTTGGTCGAATGCAACGCCATCCAGAGGATCAGCAGCACCACCAGCACCGTGCCGATGCCGTTGACGATCGCGCCGTCCTGAACGGTGGCGTATTCCTCATTGGCGATCGGGACCGGCCCGGTCAACCGGACCCGCGCCTGATACTTGCCCGGAAAATCCAGCTCGGTCGCCGCGCTGCGGATCGCATCGGTCGCCTCCTTGCCGGGCTCCAGCGAGTTATAATCGAGCACCGGCTTGAACTCGATGAAGGCACGCCGGTCGGCGTCGGTCAGCGGGGTATCGCTGGTCAGCTCGCGCCAGGAGAAACTGGGATTGCCCTTGTTGAGAACGTCCTCGACCGTCTGCGAAATCATGTTGAACGGCCGCGCGGTATTGTCGAGCTTGACCTCCCCGCGCTTGACGCCGGCAAGCCCCGTCTCCAGCGCCCCGGTGAGCCCGCGAATGGAGGGATCGCCCGCCATGATTTCGATCAGCGGGGCTGCGGCACCGAACTGGCCGGTGACCTTGCCGACCTCCTCGGTCGGCAGAAACAGCAGGCCGTTCTTGTCGAAAAATTCGCCCGAGCCGAGCGGCTGCAGGGACTGGAAGTTGGTCTTGTCGCCCTTGAGCTTCTGCTCGAGCGCGGCAGCCGCCGCACTGGTCTGCTCCGGCGTCGGCGCATCCACCACCGCCAGGATGGTGCGGTCGCGGTCGAACGCCTTGTCGAACTGCTGATCGCGCTGGCGCCAGTCCAGGTTCGCCGAAATCAACGTGTTGATGTCGGTATTGATCACGAAATGCCGGGTTGTGTAATAGCCCGCGGCGATCGCGAGAACGAGCCCCAAAAACACCGTCAGAGTGGCAAAACGGGTACAGGCTCTGACGATCTGAACGACTATGCTTGTCAGCACACTATTTCTTTCTAATTTCAACTAGCTTGCCGGAAACGCCCGCTGTCTAGCGGAGTTCCATGAGCCGGGCTAACCCTGTTTTTGAAGGTTTTTCCTCAAAGGCACGGAAAGCGGCGAACAGGAGCCGGACCTCTGGTGCGGGCTGATATGCCGGGATTGTCCGGCGGTAAAGTGACGAACGAGTGAGGGTTTAAAGGCTTCATCTTGCTAGGTTTATTGGATAGTATGGTCATACCATCCCCAAGCCCCGCCCCCGGCGGATGATGCCATCCACCCTTACTAGACGTTGAATGTGACACAAAGCCCTGTGCTTCCATGCGCTTAAATGCAGGCATTGGAACAAGGGTATGATGGTGGTGCGGATATGCAGATATCCGACGCACGGAGGTAGTGAAATGCATGGTAGCATGGGTAGTCATCGTCCCATGGACGTTTTCCTGGCACAGCCGCGCGGGTTCTGCGCGGGCGTCGTGCGTGCGATCCAGATCGTCGAGCGGGCGCTCGAGAAATACGGCCCGCCGGTCTATGTGCGCCACGAGATCGTTCACAACAAATACGTCGTCGAAAGCCTGAAAAACAAGGGTGCGATCTTCGTCGAGGATCTCTCCGAAGTTCCCCCTTTGTCCGTGACCGTGTTCAGTGCCCATGGCGTAGCACGTACGGTGGAGGAAGAGGCCGCCTCGCGCAATCTGCCGGTGATCAACGCCACCTGCCCGCTGGTGACGAAGGTCCATAATCAAGGCAAGCGCTACATGTCCAAAGGCCGGGTCCTGATCCTGATCGGGCATGCCGGGCACCCCGAGGTCGAGGGCACCATGGGCCAGGTCCCCGGCCCTGTATTGCTCGTACAAAGCGTGGCCGATGTGGCCGCCCTGACACTACCCCTGGACGCGCCGGTGGCGTATATCACCCAGACCACGCTGAGCGTGGACGACACCAAAGACATCATCGCGGCCCTTCAACAAAGGTTTACAGACATTCAAGGCCCGGATATCCGGGATATCTGCTATGCGACACAAAACCGGCAATCTGCGGTAAGGGACCTAAGTAAACTCGTGGACGTGATTTTGGTGGTGGGCGCCACCAATAGTTCCAACTCCAACCGACTGCGCGAAATCGGCACCGAGGCCGGGGTCGCGAGTTATCTCATCGCTGACGGCAGCGAACTGAACCCGGACTGGCTGAAGGAAGCCAAGGCCGTCGGTATCACGGCTGGCGCATCGGCGCCGGAGGTTCTGGTCGACGACGTCATCGAAGCGCTACGGCGGATCGGACCGGTTGCGGTCTCGGTGCTTCCCGGGCGCGAAGAAAACATCGAATTCCGGCTGCCAGCAGAACTGGCCGCAGGCTGATCAACACTAGTATACGCCCAGAAAGAAAGAGTTCGATGGCAATACCGTTCTTCAAGGAAATGCGTATCGGCGGCTATCTCCTCAAGCAGAAGATGCTCGGCCGAAAACGCTATCCCCTGGTGCTGATGCTGGAGCCGTTGTTCCGCTGCAACCTTGCGTGCGTCGGTTGCGGCAAGATCGACTATCCCGACGCGATCCTCAATCGCCGCATGACGGCGCAGGAATGCTGGGACGCGGCCGACGAATGCGGCGCGCCGATGGTGGCCATCCCCGGCGGCGAGCCGCTGATCCACAAGGATATCGGCGAGATCGTGCGCGGCCTGGTGGCGCGCAAGAAATTCGTGTCGTTGTGCACCAACGCGCTGCTTTTGGAAAAGAAGCTCGATCTGTTCGAGCCCTCGCCCTATCTGTTCTTCTCGATCCATCTCGACGGTTTGAAGGATCACCACGACAAGGCGGTGTCGCAGAAGGGCGTGTTCGATCGCGCGGTCTCGGCGATCAAGGCCGCCAAGGCGCGTGGCTTCACCGTCAACGTCAACGCAACCATCTTCGACGGCCATCCCGCCGAAGAGATCGCGAAATTCCTCGACTTCACGACCGAACTCGACGTCGGCGTTTCGATGTCGCCGGGCTATGCCTATGAGCGCGCGCCCGATCAGGAGCACTTCCTCAACCGCAACAAGACCAAGCGGCTATTCCGCGACGTGTTCGCGCTCGGCAAGGGCAAGAGCTGGAATTTCATGCATTCCGGCCTGTTCCTGGACTTCCTGGCCGGCAATCAGAGCTATGAATGCACGCCGTGGGGCATGCCCGCCCGCAACATCTTCGGTTGGCAGAAGCCCTGCTATCTGCTCGGCGAAGGCTATACCAAGACCTTCAAGGAATTGATGGACACCACGGACTGGGAAACCTACGGCACCGGCAAGTACGAGAAGTGTGCCAACTGCATGGCGCATTGCGGCTACGAGCCGACCGCGGCGATCGCAGCGATGAGCAATCCGCTGAAGGCGATGTGGGTGGCGCTGCGCGGGGTCAGGACCTCGGGCCCGATGGCGCCCGAGATCGATCTTAGCAAGCAGCGACCGGCGCAGTTCGTGTTCTCAGCCGAAGTGCAGAAGCGCCTGTCAGAGATCCGCCGGGACGAGGCCCTGGCCGCCCAGCAGAAAACCTCGACAGCCGCGTAGGCTACGCAGCGCGCGATTGAAATCGATTCCGGTCGAGACCAACGCGCGCAGCGTCCGCGGATTGCGGACCACGCCACGCAGGATCTTCCTCAGATCGATATCGCCATTTGGCTTGATCGCACTTCTCGCGAGCGCCGGCAGAGCGCGGCTCGCGGGATCGCTGATGACACGCAGCGCGGCGAAAGGGAGCCCCGCTTCCGCGGCATAGGCCGCCGCGATATGGCTTTCCATATCGACGGCCGCAGCGCCCGTCTCCAGCCGCAGCGCGGCTTTGCCCGATTGGGCCACCACGACGTCCTCGACGCCCGCAAGGCCGCCCCTGATGACGCGACGGCGCCCCACCAGCGCCACGTTCGCAATGAGCTCTTCGTTCAGCGCGAAACCAGCCAGCCAGCGATCATCGCCCGCCGTGACTTCGGTCGCCACCACGACATCGCCCGATTTCAAGCTAGGATCGAGACCTCCGGCGACGCCGAAGCTGATCACGCCGCGAATGGTGGCGGGATCGAGTACGGTCAGCAACGCTCGCAATTGCTGCGGATCGCTACTGCTACAGATGACCGCCATACCAGGACCCGCAGCGATGCGGGCCTCTTGTACTAATCCGGTCACTATCAAGATCGGCCGCGGATCAATCAAGACCGTCCGCGGACGCTTCGTCCCCCGCCCCCAAATTCACATTCCAACCCCTACCGCTCTACTGTTGGTCCCCCGAAGATTCCGATAACGCGCGAGTGCCCAGAGCGGAAAAAACCTCGGATATCCATGATAGCGCAGATAAAATACCCTAGGAAAGCCTGTTGCCGTGTAGCGCTGCTCATCCCATGTCCCTTTTTCGCTCTGTGTTGCCATTAGGCACTCAACACCACGGGCGACCACGGGATTTGCGATTTCGCCAGCCGCCATTAGACCAAGCAAAGCCCATGCCGTTTGCGAGGCTGTGGTGGGTGCGCGCTCGAGCCCCCCGTAGTCCAACCGGTAGCTGACGGCGTCCTCGCCCCAGCCGCCGTCGTCGTTCTGCACCGACAACAGCCAATCGGCCGCCTTGCGAATCATCGGGTCCTGGTGGCTGACGCCGACCGCATTGAGCGCGCACAACACCGACCAGGTGCCGTAGATGAAGTTCATGCCCCAGCGGCCATACCAGGAGCCGTCCGGGAGCTGCGTCCTTCGCAGGTACTCGACCCCGGCGGCGACCATCCTGCTGTTCTCGACGGTCTCGCCAAGCTGCGCCAGCATCGAGATACAGCGGCCGGTGACGTCCTCGGTCGGCGGATCGAGCAGCGCGCCATGATCCGAGAACGGGATGTTGTTGAGGTAATATTCGAGGTTGTTGACGTCGAAGGCGGCCCAACCGCCGTCGCGGCTCTGCATGCCCTCGATCCATTCGCGGCCACGCGCGATCGCGGCATCGTATTCGTTGCCGCCGGTCTCGCGCCGGATCCGGTCCATCGACATCACGACGACCGCGGTGTCGTCGAGATCGGGATAGTAGGCATTGTTGTACTGGAACGCCCAGCCGCCGGGCCGGACGTCCGGCCGCTTCACCGCCCAGTCGCCCTTGAGATCGAGCACCTGCTTGGGCAACAGCCAGTCCAGTCCCTTCTTGACCGAGGAGATCGCCGCATCGCTGCCCGCTTCGGTCATGGCGTGGCAGGTCAGCGCCGTGTCCCACACCGGCGAAACGCAGGGCTGGCAATAGGCCTCCTCCTCGCCGATCACCAGCAGCCTGTCGATGGCCTTTCGGGTGACCGCGCGCGGCGGATAATTCTCGTCCTTGCCCAGCGCATCGTACATCATCACGAGGTTGGCCATCGGCGGATAGATCGCGCCCATGCCGTCTTCGCCATTGAGCCGTTCCTCGATAAAGGACAGCGCAGCGTCGATCGCGCGCTGGCGCAGCTTCCTGGGAAACATCGGCTCGACGACGCGCAACACCGCGTCGAGCGCGCGGAACAGCACGAACCAGGCCCGGCTTTGATGCGGCGCCTTCGCGGTCATTCCGATCGAACGCGGGTCTTCGGGAAATAGTTCGTCGATGCCGACGCCCAGCGGATTTCGCGCCCGCGGCTTCACGGCGGCCAGCACCATCAACGGCACCATCGTCGTCCGCGCCCAGTAGGAGATCTTGTTGATGTGAAACGGCGACCACATCGGAAGCAGCATGATCTCGACCGGCAGGACCGGCACGCTCTTCCAGGTCATCACGCCGAACATCGCCAGCATGAAACGGGTGAAGACGTTGCTGTGGATGCCGCCGCCACGGGACAGGATCGCCTCGCGGGCCCGCGCCATGTGCGGCGCGTCGACGGATTCGCCGATCATCTTCAGCGCGAAATAGGCTTTGACGCTGGCGCTCATGTCGAAAGCGCCGTCATGCACCAGTGCCCAGCCGCCATGCGCGCCTTGCGTCCGGCGCAGATA
>Ga0137412_10000391_pt1 | contig 30277 bp, 26 predicted proteins | sample CZODoug2_1_16fun_FD_122160 | JGI IMG/M metagenome (GOLD analysis project Ga0137412, IMG submission 122160) | Vadose zone soil fungal communities from Angelo Coast Range Reserve, California, USA - CZODoug2_1_16fungal (Hybrid Assembly) | ecosystem: Environmental > Terrestrial > Soil > Vadose zone...
CGGTGGCGGCCGACACACTCTACTTCACCGTGCCCTCCGGCGTGGTCACCGGCTTCCTGGGCCCCAACGGCGCCGGCAAGTCCACCACGATGCGCATGATCGCCGGGCTGGACGCGCCAACCGCCGGATCGGTGCGGGTCAACGGGCAGCGCTACCGCCGCACGCTCGCGCCGATGGCCGAGTTGGGCATCCTGCTCGAGGCGCGCGCGGTGCATACCTCCCGCTCCGCGTTCCACCACCTGCTGGCCCTCGCGCACACCAACGGCATCCCGCGTCACCGGGTCGAGGAGGTCATCGACCTGGTCGGTCTGCGGTCGGTGGCCAAGCAACGGGCCGGGGCCTTCTCCCTCGGCATGGGTCAGCGCCTCGGCATCGCCGCCGCCCTGCTCGGTGATCCGCAGACCGTGGTGCTCGACGAACCGGTCAACGGCCTGGACCCCGAGGGCATCCGCTGGGTCCGCGAACTGCTGCAGAACCTGGCCGCGGCCGGGCGCACCGTGTTCATCTCATCCCACCTGATGAGCGAGATGGCGCTGACCGCGACCCGACTGATCGTGATCGGCCGCGGCCGGCTGATCGCGGACACCACGGTGAACGACTTCGTCGCACGCGCCTCCGGACGCACCGTGCTGGTGCGCACCCCGGACGAGGCGCTGCTCACCGAACTGCTCACCGGGCCCGCGGTGCGCGTGCACACCGTGGAACCCGGCCGGCTGCGGATCGAAGGGCTCTCCACCGAGGAGATCGGCGACCTGGCGTGGCGCAATAACATCCGGGTGCACGAACTCACGGTGCAACAGGCCTCGCTGGAAGAGGCCTTCATGGAGTTGACCGCGGGGGCGGTGCAGTACCACGCCGGTGCCACCGCCCTGCCGAATGGATCAGTCAGCCCAACGGGCTGAGCACCGCGTAGGCCCCGGCCGAAACCAGCCCCGCCGCCGGGATGGTCAGGACCCACGCGGCGAGGATGTTGCCGGCCACCCCCCAGCGCACCGCGTTGAACCGCTTGGTGGCCCCCGCGCCCATCACCGCCGAGGTAATGGTGTGGGTGGTGGAGATGGGAGCGGCGTACACATAGGCCGTGGTGTAGAGCACGGCGGCGGCGACGGTCTCCGAGGCGAACCCGCGGGGCGGGTCCAGGTCGATGATCCGCCGCCCCAGGGTGCGCATCACCCGCCATCCGCCGGAGTACGTCCCCAACGAGATCGCCGTGGCCGAGGCGACCACCACCCAAATGGGCATGGAGTCGTTCTTGTCGGCCCAGTGCACGGTCAGCAGGGTCAGGAAGATCACGCCCATCGTCTTCTGGACGTCCTGAATCCCGTGGCCGATCGCCATCGCGGTCGCGGACAAGGTCTGCGCCAGCCGAAACCCGCGGTTGAGCGGCCCGGGCGAACTGTTCCGGAACACCCAGAGGATCGCCACCATCAACAGGAACGCGCCGAGGAAGCCGACCACCGGGGAGATCACCATCGGTTTGAGGATTTTCTCCTTGATGCCGTGCCACTGGACACCCGAGCCCGCGGCCACCGCCGAGCCGATCAGCCCCCCGAACAGTGCGTGCGAGGAGGAGCTGGGCAACCCGAAGTACCAGGTGATGACGTTCCAACCGGTGGCACCGACCAACGCGCCGAGCAAGATGATCAGACCGTGTCGACCACTCGGGGTATCGATGATCCCCTTGCCGACGGTGCTGGCCACCTTGGTGCCCAGGAAGGCACCGACGAAATTCATGGTCGCCGCGAGGGCCAGGGCGATCCGGGGAGTCAGCGCGCGGGTGGAGATCGAGGTGGCGATCGCGTTGGCCGAGTCGTGGAAGCCGTTGGTGTAACCGAAACCCAGCGCGGCGGCCAGCACCACGACCGCGATCGCGTTCTCCACGCTCAGGATTCCTTGACGGCAATGCTCTCGACAGTGTTGGCGACGTTCTCGAACGCGTCCGCAGCCATCTCCAGCTGGTCGATGACCTCCTTGTGCTTGAGCACGGTCAGCGCGTCGAACTCACCGCTGTAGAGCCGGGCCAGCAGCCGGCGGTAGATCTGATCCCCCGCGTTCTCCAGGCGGTTGATCTCGATCCAGTACTCCCGCAGGTTCTTCATCACCCGCAGGCGCGGCATGGCGGCCGCGGTGATCTCCGCGGCCCGCTCCAGCACCTCGACCTGATCGGCCAGACCCAGGGGCAGTTCATCGATCTGGTAGAGCACCACCAGGTCCACCGCCGCGTCGATGGCATCCATGACGTCGTCCAGGCTGGAGGCCAGCCGGTAGATGTCCTCGCGGTCGAACGGCGTCACGAACGAGGAGTTGACCTCGCGCATGATGCCGTGGGTGATTTCGTCGCTGGCGTGCTCGGCGGCCTTCATCCGCTCGTTGATCGCCGGGCGTTCCGTCGGTGTGGACCCGAGCAGTTCGGTGAGCAGACTCACGCCGACCACCAGGTTGGCGGCGGACGCGGCGAACATGTCGTAGAACGAGTTCTTCCGCGGGGTGAAGCGCAGGGCCACGAGGGAGCTCCGGTCCGGAGAGGACGGGCGGCGGACGCCCAGATGCTACGGGCGGGCCACAGCGCCCCGCACACCGACTGTCCAACAGGTGACCGCGACCTGAACGCGTGACCAACACCACATTATCGGAATTAAACACACAATACAGGCTCTATTCAGACATTTCCCATTATTCCGTGCAGGGTTCTCCCGGGGAATTTTCATTCCAATTTCATCGGACAATCTCGAAACGGTTTGGCATTGCGCCCCGATGGAAGTACCAACAGGGCATTCCGTATGAAATCGCGCAAACGCCCCTCGCCCGAATTAACCTGACTGAATCAGGAGTAGACCCGTGTCCATCCGCATGCACCGCAGCACCGCACGCGCGGCTGCCATCGCCGGTTCGCTGGTGTTGGTCGGCGCCATGGCCGCGCCCGCCCACGCCGCCGATGCAGGCAGCGGCAATAAGGCCGCCTTCGACTGGAGCCAGTCCAGTTACATCCTCACCGTCCGCTCCGGCGGCCTCGAGACCTTCGCCCACATCCCACGCGACCTGCCGCAGGACGCCGGTTACTCCTTCGTCGAACTGGTCCACGACACCGGCCAGAGCCAGGGCCAGTGCGAGTCCTGGGGCGCGGGCTACTGGCTGGGCCAGGAGGTCGAGGAGGGTGTGCTCGGGGCCGGTGCCGCCCCGCCGGACGCCGGTGACGTCTCCGGTGGGTACCGCAACCCGACCACCTCGCGTCAGGTTCGCCCGAACCTCTCGGCCGGGGACAGCCAGTCCGACCGGCACCCGGCGCTGCACAACTACTTCCCGCCGGGTAACGACGTGTACGCGTTCCCGCCCGAAGGTCCGGGCTACAAGTGGACCGCCAAGTGCGACAACGACCTGAAGGGCCAGGGCCAGGGCGACGTGCTGAACGTCGGCGGCATACAGGCGGTCGGCAGCACCGCCCAGGCCGCCGTGGACAAGGCCACTGGCGTGTACACCGCCACCAGTCGCTCCTATGTCCTCGGCATCGAGGGCGCCGCCGGCTTCGACAGCGCCTCGTCGTTCATGCAGATCACCAACCGTCCGGACAAGGACGCGACGGTCACCTACCGGATGAGCTACTTCAATTCCGGTGACCTGAACAAGCCCGGCAAGAACGGCATCACCTTCGGCGGCACCGACATCCCGGTGGAACAGTTCGCCGACCAGTTCAACTCCAACGCGAAAACCTTCGGCTCGGCGATCGCCGCCGTGGGCCCCGCGGGCGCCGCGACGCTGCAGCCCGAGGTCGGCGTTTCGACCGACGGTAACCGCTACTCGATCACCATCTCCGCAGGTCACGGCAACCTCGGCCTGGCCGCCCGCGCGGGCGGTCTGGGCGAGAACCAGGGCATGCGCCTGGGCGCGATCACCTTCCAAGGGGTCTACGGCCAGAACAGCTAGGACCGACGGCCCGTCCTCGGGCCGAGGCAGCGCAGCGGTGGGCACCCTTGACGGCGGTGCCCACCGTTACTGCGTTTCCGAATCGTGACCGTGACCTGAGGCCGAATTATCCGTTGTGCAAGGCAGACCGGCCGAAACGTCCCGATTCGGCCGGTCCGCAACCGAGAGTGACGATCCACCGCCAGCCCGATCACGCTCCGAAGTGTTACCTGAGTCACGTGGACTCAGATGACACAACGATGAAACGTTCGGACGGATCGGACCGATAGGGCGAACAGGTCCACATCGCGACATACCCCACATACGGATTACTCACGCAGGAGCCGTCAGTGCCGAACAGCATCCAGACCAGAGTCCTTCCCTGGGCCAGCGCCGCCGGAGCCTTGGTGCTCGTTGCCGGCACCATCGCCGGCCAGGCAGGTGCAGGTGCCGCCGCCGTTCCGGCCGCCGCCGCCTCGACCACCCCTGCGGTCAACTCGCACGGTGTGCCGCTGTCCGTCGCCAAGGCGATGAACGAGCAGGTCGCGAAGATGGTCAAGGAGCAAAAGAGCGCTCCCGCCACGGCCACCAAGGCCGCTCCGGCCGCCCCGGTTGCCAAGACCGCGGCCACGAAGTCGGGCAAGTACAACTGGGTGGACTCCTCCTACATCCTGACCATCCGCTCCGCGGGCATCGAGTACTACGACAAGATCCCGCGCGACCTGCAGCAGGACCAGGGCTTCAGCTACGTCGAGCTGGTCCACGACATCGGCCAGGACGCCGGCCGTTGCGAGACCTGGGGCGCGGCGTACTGGCTGGGCCAGGAGGTCGAGGAGGGCGTGCTCGGTGCGGGCGCCGCCCCGCCGGACGCCGGTGACGTCTCCGGTGGGTACAAGAACCCGTTCGCCTCGCGTCAGGTGCGCCCCGAGCTGGGCGCCGGCGCAAGCCAGTCGGACCGTCACCCGGCCATCCACAACTACTTCCCGCCGGGCAATGACGTCTACGCCTTCAACCCCGCGGGCCCGGGCTACCACTGGAGCGCGAACTGCGCTAGCGACACCAAGGGCGAAGGCCAGGGCGACGACCTCAACATCGGCGGCTTCCAGGTGATCGGCAGCACCTCCGAGGCCTCGCTGGACAAGGCCACCGGCAACTACGTCGGCACCAGCCGTGCGTACTTCCTGGGGATGGAGGGCGCGACCGGCTTCGACAGCGGCTCGTCCTTCATGCAGATCACGAACGCCCCGGACAAGGACGCCACCATCACCTACCGGATGAGCTACTTCAACTCCGGTGACAACAACAGCAAGAACGGCATCACCTTCGGCGGGACCGACATCCCGGTGCAGCAGTTCGCGGACCAGTTCAACGACCAGGCCAAGAGCGGCTCCGCCGCCATGTCCGCGGTCGGCCCGGCGGGCATCGCGACCCTGCAGCCCGAGGTCGGCGTCTCCACCGATGGTGACCGCTACTCGATCACCATCTCCGCCGGTCACGGTCACCTCGGCTTCGCCGTCCGCGACGGTGGCCTGGGCCAGGACCAGGGCATGCGGGTCGGTTCGATCACCTTCCAGGGTGTCTACGGCAACTCCAGCTGACCCTCACCAGCACCGCACGGAGCCGGTCCCCTTCGGGGGGCCGGCTTCGTCGTTGTGCGGGCAGGTACTCCCCCGGGGAACCACTTGTCGCTTTTTGACGACCTATGGGCAAGCGGCCGATCCGGCCGACTGACGGCATTAGATACCACCAGGGGGTATCATGGACTCCATGATGTCGACGGTTGAGTCGGACGACGTCCTGCCGCAGGCGCCGGTGCGGCCGAGCGACCTGCTGCCGGAGCCCGGCGACCACAGCCGCGGCTACACCGCGGACAAGGAGATCTACCTCAAGCGACTGCGTCGCATCGAGGGTCAGATCCGCGGCCTGCAACGGATGGTCACCGAGGACGCCTACTGCATCGACGTGTTGACCCAGGTGTCCGCGGCCACCAAGGCGCTGCAGTCGGTGGCGCTCGGCCTGCTGGAGGAGCACCTCGGGCACTGCGTCGGGCACGCCGCGGACCACGGCGAGGCCGCCATGGAGGCCAAGGTCAAGGAAGCATCCGACGCCATCGCCCGTTTGGTTCGGTCGTAGGACCCCACGTTCGCAAGGAGAGACGAACCAGTGAGCACCGTGTACTCGGTCCCCGGCATGAGCTGCCAGCACTGCGTCAACGCGATCACCACCGAGGTCGGGCAGGTCCCGGGGGTGCACGCGGTCGTGGTGGACCTGGAGGCCAAGACCGTCACGGTGGACGCGCCCTCGGTGGACGACGCCGCACTGCGCGCCGCGATCGACGAAGCCGGCTACGCGGTGGCCTGAGCCATGTTGCAGCGAGCGAGCGCTCCCCCGGAGTCCGGCGGCCGAACCGCGCCGGGCTCGGGAGGAACACGCGTCGATCTTGCTGTCGGCGGGATGACCTGCGCGGCCTGCGCCGCCCGCATCGAGAAGAAGCTCAATGCCCTGGACGGCGTCACGGCCACGGTCAATTACGCCAACCGGACCGCGGCGGTGGACTACAACCCGGAACTGATCGGCCCGGACCGGCTGATCTCCACCGTGGCGGGCATCGGCTACTCCGCCGCGCTGCCCGCCGAGAACACCGCCGAGCTGATGGACGCCGAGGAGCGGCGCGCTCAGCGCGACCTGTTCGCCCGGCTCATGCTGGCCCTGCCGCTGACCGTCGCGGTGGTGCTGATCGGCATGCGCAGCGGGTTCTCCGTGCAGCACCTGAGCCACGGCATGCACGGCACCCGCGGGCACGCGGAGACCCTGCGCTGGATCTCCCTGGAGCTGACCACCCCGGTCGTCCTCATCTGCGGGTTCCCGTTCCACCGCGCCGCGCTGATGAACCTGCGCCACCGGGCGACGACCATGGACACCCTGGTCTCGATGGGCACGCTGGCCGCTTTCATCTGGTCGGTCTGGGCGGTGATCACCGGTCGGCGCGAGGTGTACTTCGAGGTCTCCGCCGCGGTCACCACGTTCCTCTTGTTCGGCCGCTGGGCCGAGGCCCGGTCGAAGCGTCGCGCCGGCGCCGCCATTCGCGAGCTGTTCGCCCTCGGCGCGAAAGAAGTCACCCTGCTCGATCCGGACGGCATCGAACGCCTGGTGGACGCCGCCCAGTTGCGGGTGGGCGATCTGTTCGTGGTGCGACCCGGCGAGAAGGTGGCCACCGACGGGGTCATCGAACGCGGCGCCTCTGCGTTGGACCTGTCGATGATCACCGGCGAAAGCGTGCCGGTGGAGCGCGGCCCGGGCGACGAGGTGATCGGTGCCTCGGTCAACGCCAACGGTCGGCTGGTGGTGCGGGCCACCAAGATCGGGTCAGAAACCGCGTTGGCCCAGATCGCTCGGCTGGTCGCCGAGGCGCAGTCCGGCAAGGCCAACGTGCAACGGCTGGCCGACCGGGTGGCGGGCATCTTCGTCCCGGTCGTGCTCGGCCTGGCGCTGATCACGCTGACCGCGTGGCTGGCCATCACCGGCAATGTGGACGGCGCCTTCACCGCCACCGTCGCGGTGCTGATCATCGCCTGCCCGTGCGCCCTGGGGCTGGCCACACCGACCGCATTGATGGTCGGCACCGGCCGGGGCGCGCAGCTGGGCCTGCTGATCCGCGGCCCGGAGGTACTCGAGCGCACCCAGCGGCTGGACGTCATCGTGCTGGACAAGACCGGCACGGTGACCACCGGCAAGATGAGCGTGCACACGGTGACTGTGCCCACGGGCGCCGACCCCGCCGCGGCACTGCGCCTGGTGGGAGCCGCCGAGCACCCCTCCGAGCACCCGATCGCCCGGGCGATCGCGAGCTACGCGGCCGGGCGCGGCCCACTGCCGGAGGCTGCGGCCTTCCGCGCGGTCTCCGGGTTGGGAGTGATCGCCGAGGTCGAGGGGCGCACCGTGGTGGTGGGCCGACCGAGCCTGCTGAGCGAGCACGGCTTACGCATCGACGAGGACTTGCAGCGGGCGCTGACCGAAGCCGCAGCGGCCGGGCGCACCGCGGTGCTGGGTGGCTGGGACGGCGCGGCCCGGATCGTGGTGGCGGTCGGCGACACGGTCAAGGAGAACGCCGCGGCGGCCATCGCGAGCTTGCGGTCGCTCGGGCTGACCCCGTGGTTGGTCACCGGCGACAGCCGCGCCGCGGCGCTGGCCACCGCGCGCATCGTCGGTATCGACTCCGAACACGTGGTGGCGGAGGTGCTGCCGGCGGACAAGGTCGACGTGGTGCGACGGCTGCGCGAGCAGGGCCGCGCGGCCCGGCTGCGCGGGCACCGGCACACGGTGGCCATGGTCGGCGACGGGGTGAACGACGCGGCCGCGCTGGCCGAGGCGGACCTGGGGTTGGCCATGGGCACCGGGACCGACGTGGCCATCCAGGCCGGCGACCTGACCCTGGTGCGCGGCGATCTGAGCGCGGCCCCGGATGCAATCCGACTGGCCCGGCGCACGCTGGGCACGATCAAGATGAACCTGTTCTGGGCTTTCGCCTACAACACCGCGGCGATCCCGTTGGCCGCCAGCGGCCGCCTGGACCCAATGGTCGCCGGTGCCGCGATGGCCATGTCCAGCTTCTTCGTGGTGACCAACAGCCTGCGGCTGCGCCGGTTCACGCCCTCATGAATCAGTCGAGATCGTTCGGCGCGGCCGCTGGGACCGCGTAGACCACCAGGTTGTCCCGGTAGCTGTGCGCCGCCCTGTCGAACGGACCGCCGCAGGTGATCAGCACCAGTCGGGGCGCCGCCGGCTGCTCGAAGACCCCGGCGTCAGCCAGGTTGGCCGCCGGATACTCGCCGACCTCGACCACCGTCCAGCCGCTGCGCGTGCCGTCCGCGTCGGTCAGGGCCACCGGGTCACCGGGTACCAACCGACGCAGGTTCGCGAAGAAGCCCAGACCGTACCGGTCACTGTCCAGATGCCCGTCGATCACCACGGCCCCGGTCCCGGCCGCCGGAGCGGCGCTGCCGTCCCACCAGCCCAGCGTGTTGGGGTCCTCCGGGATGCCCAGATCGCCCTGCGGGGAGACCCCGACCGGGCTCACCGGGGCGCTGATGCCCCCACCGATACCCGGCAGCTCCAGGGTGGCCGGTGCCGGGCCGCCGTGCGCCACCGGATCCGGCCGCGGGGCACCGGTGGACCCGGTCAGCACCGAGTCCGAGGCCGCACGCATGGCGACCGTGGGCGGTTGCGGGATGGACAACGGCAGCGACAACACGCCCGCGGTACCGACGGTGACCAATCCGGCCACCGCCAGTCCGTGGATCCATCTGCTCACCCGCGGAGCAACCGGCGCGCGCCCACGGCGGCGATGGCCAGACCGGCGAGCACGAACGGCAGCGGCGCCACGGGCACCCCGTGGCCACCCGCGGCCTGGCCGCCGGTACCCGCGTGCACACTCATCGGCGTCGCACTGCTGGTGGACGAGGAACTGCTGCTCGGCGACGGACTACTGGTCGGCGCGGCGGTCGCCGAATCACCGGTGCTGGCCATGGACATCGTGCCCATGTCCATGCCGCTCGTGCCCATGCCACTCGTGCTCCCGCCGGAGGAACCGGAGGCCGCATGGTCGTCGCCATTGTCCTTGTCGACCGCGTTCGGGTTGTGCAGGTCAAGGGTGGGCGCCGGGTGCGCGGGCTCCGGGGCCCCATCCGCGGACTGCTCGATCCAGCGGACCACGTCGCCGTTGCTATAGGTCTGCAACGCCTTGAACACGATCTTGTCCGCGGTCGGCAGTGTGCCGACCGTGATCGGGAACTCCTGGTCGTTGTCCCCGGTGATCGAACCGCCGGAGAACACGATCTGGGTGCTGCTGACGTCGGCCTTCCAGCCGGACGGAGCCGTCGCGGTGACCCCGGTCAGTGGGGTGTCGGCGGGCAGATCGATCTCCACCTTGGTGGTGGACGCGTTGGACTCCTCGTTGGGCACCTTGAACACCACAGTGGCGTCGCTGCCACCGGGCTTGGCATCCGCACTGTGCACGGTGACGTGCGCCAAGGCACCGCCGGCCGCGGTCAGCACGAGCGCCGCAGCACCCGACGCCGCCACCGCGGCACGGGCCGACCAACGACCGCGGGAGTGAATGGGACGGACAGGAGTGACACGGGGGATAGTTCGCATAGGACTCTTCCTCGCCTCCGACCAGGTACAACCTGTTTCTGGCGGTACCCCCCGACCGGTTTCCAAACCCAGAAGTCGTCCGATTTGGCCCGTTGGTTCCTCTTCCGTCGGGCCAATTTTCGCCTCTTCACCTGCCCAAATGCATCTGACGTTACGTCAGTTCCCATACCCGTACGAGGTATGGGTTAGTCGATCAAATTGACTGACTGTCAGATCTGAATGGAACCACGGCGGTCCGGCCGGCGACCCATGCATCGTGGGCAAGCAAGTGGCACGACGGGGTTGGGTGCTGTGGCTGCGCCGGCTGTTGGTCGTATTGGGTGCGGTACAGACCGGCATCGGGTTCAGCGATCTGCAGCGCCCAACCCACGCCCTCGGAGAACTCGCCACCTGGCAGGTGGCCTCCGCGGTAGCGCTGCTGAGCATGGCCCGGCGGCCGGCCACCGCCGAGGCGCTGCTGCCGACCATGGCCTGCGTGACCGTGCTGACCGTGTTCGTCAGCCTGCGCGACATCGCGGACGGGCGGACCTCTGCTGCAGGGGAACTCCCGCATGTGTGGCTGGTCGCCGGGTTCGCTGCCGCCGTGGCCCTGTGGTTGGCCAATGGCTGTGGCGACTCACATGTACAGGTGGTCGCCGAACGTGTCGAACTTGATCCGGGACAACGAGATGTCGCGGTTCAACGCCCGGTCGATCGTGCCGCGCACCATTTCCGGTGACCCGGCGATGTAGATGTCATGGTCGACCCAGTCGCCGTGACGGAAGGCCACATCGGCGATCAGGCCCTTCTCGCCGGAGTACCGGTCATCCTCGGAGACCGCGGCGACCACGCTCAGCCAGGTGTGCTGGCGAGCGAGCGCTTCCATCGCGGGCAGGTCGTAGAGGTCCTCGGGCCGACGACCACCGATGAACAGGTGCACTCGGCGGTACCAATTCCACCGGGCCATGTCCTCGACGATCGACTTCATCGGCGCCAACCCGGTGCCACCGGCGATCAGCACCAGGTCCCGGGTCGAGGTGCGGTCGGCGACCATCGTGCCGGTGGCGTGCCCCAACCGGATCACGTCGGCCGGGCGGGCGTGGTTCACCAGCGCGTAGCTGACCCAGCCGGCCGGGATGGCCCGCACGTGGAGCTCGAACAGGTTGTCCTCGCGCGGCGCGTTGGCCATCGAGAACCAGCGCCACACCCGCGGCCACCACGGCGTCTCCACCGAGACGTACTGGCCGGCCTCGAACGGGAACGGCTGGTCGGGACGGATGGTCAGCACGGCGAGGTCGCGGGCGCGCAGCTCGTGGGAAACGATCTCGGCCAGCCACCAGTCCGGGGTGTCCAGCGCGGCCCGACGCGCGGCCTCGATCATCGCCTGGGCGGCCAGGCTGTACGCGCCCACCCACGCCGCTTCGATCTCCTCGGTCCAGGCTTCCCCGGAGTACCGCTTGAGCGCGGCGATCAGCGCGCGCCCGACGGCCTCGTAGTGCGCGGGCTTGGCGCCGAACTTGCGGTGGTCACGACCGAGCTGCTCGAGGAAGTTCAGCAGGAACTCCGGGCGGTCCGCGCTCTGCACGATGCGCACCAGGGCGTAGAAGAAGCGTTCGCGCTGTTGGTCCATGGCGGGCGGGAACATCTCGCGGGTGCCCGGGTTCTCGATGAACAGGCGCGAGTAGAAATAGTTCGCCATCTTGTCGGCGACCGGCTCGACAAGGTCGAAGCTTTCCTTGATCAGGCGCGATTCCAACACGGCCATTCCGGCTCGAACCTCTCCTCAGACGGCGGACAGAATCCTGCCGCAGCGTCTCCGACGATACCCCGATGATCGCGACGAGCTGCGGGTTTGCGCCGTTCGGGCGGCCGTCCCACCTGCACCAACGCCACGCGATGCGGACGAATCGGGCATGCTGGTGTCCCGCGGCGAGCACGGAGCGGAATGGACCAACTCAACGCCCTCGACCAGCAGTTCCTGGCCGTGGAGAACGCCACCCACACCGGCCACGTGGCCGGGGTGTACCTGCTCGATCCCAGCGCGCTGCCCGCCGGGCGAGTCGAGCCGGCCGCCCTGCGGGCGCTGATCGCCGAGCGGCTGCCCCTGATGCCGCCGATGTGTCGGCGTCTGATCGAGGTGCCCTGGGGACTGGATCGGCCCTATTGGATCCGGGCGGAACCCGACCTCACCCAGCACGTCCGCGAGCACACCGTCGACCCACCCGGTGACGAGCGGGCGCTGACCGGGCTGATCGCCGCGCTGCACTCCCGGGCCCTGAGCCGGGAGCGTCCGCTGTGGGAGCTGCACCTGATCCACGGGCTGGCCGAGGGCCGCCAGGCGGTCTACGGGAAGGTGCACCACGCCACCGTCGACGGCATTTCCGCCGGGGCGATGCTGGCCACCCTGCTGGACCGCACGCCGGCCGGCCCGGGCGCGCCCGCGCCGGCCCCCGGCCCCGCCGGGTCCAGCGAGGCCGCCCCGCACCGCCGCGACCTGGTGCGTCGCGGCCTGAAGAACCTTGCCGGATACCCCGGCCGCTCGGTGCGCTCCGGGGCGCGCCTGCTGCCCCATTTCGATGATTTACCCGGCGCGAACCGGATCGCCGGCTCCGCCGGAATCGCGGCGATGGCCGACCGCGCCGCACGCCTGGTGAAGCTGCCCGGCCGGCCGGCGGACGTGCCTGCGCGGCGCCGGTTGCGGGTGCCGCCCACCCCATTCAACGCCCCGATCAGCGCCCGCCGGGTGGTGGCCTTTTCCTCCATCCCGATCCGCGAGGTCCGCGCCGTGCGTACCGCCCACGGGTGCAGCGAGAACGACGTGGTGCTCGCGATCTGCGCCGACGTGCTACGCCATTGGCTGGTCACCCACCATGCGCTGCCGGACCGCCCGTTGGTGGTCGGCGTCCCGGTCTCGTTGCGCGGCCGGGCGGCGGATGCCTCCGCGGGTGGCAACCAGATCTCGCTGATGATCGCCCCGTTACCGACCGACCGACTGGATCCGGCGGCGCGGTTGCGCGCCGTGGCCGAGGCGATGCTGGTGGCCAAGCGCCGGCAGACCGCGATGCCCGAGGACTGGCTGTCCGACGTCACCGATCTGGTGCCCGCCATGTTCGCCGGCGTGGCCGCACGCAGGGTGGGCCGGGTCCTGCACGGCGCGGGCCGCCACCCGGTGAACCTGCTGATCTCGTATGTGCCCGGCCCGCACATCCCGCTGTACCTGGCCGGCGCCCGGATGGTGGCCCACTATCCGGTCTCCGCGATCTCCGATGCCTTCGGCGCACTGAACATCACCGTGGTCGGCCACGACGGGGACCTGGACTTCGGCTTCGTGGCCTGCCCACGACTGGTGCCCGACCTGGCGGAGCTGGCCGCGCGGGTGCCGGGCGCGCTGGCCGACCTACGGGCGGCGGCTCTCGGCTGAGCGCGCGGTGCGGGTGATCGCATCCCACAGCACCGGCCACAGCTCCATCGGCATGTCGTGCCCCATGCCGGGCACCAGCACCAACTCCGCCCCCGGGATTGCCCGCGCCGTCGCCTTGCCACCACTGACGTGGATCAACGGGTCGGCGGTGCCATGGATCACCACGGTGGGCACCCGGATGTTCCCCAGCGCCGCAGTGCGGTCCGGGGAGGCCACGATCGCCGAGATCTGCCGCATGGTGCCCGCCGGGTTCAGCCCGCGCCGGTAGGTGCGCCGCGCCCGGTCTGCCTGGCGTGGGACGGCCGTCGGCATGAACCGCCGCGTGCCGATGCGTCGATAGCCGGCCACACTGCGCTCGACGTAGGCCTCCTCGCCGGGCGGCCAAGCGGCGAACATCCGGGCCAGGATCCGCGGCGCCACCCAGCCCACCTTGCGGGAACCGGTGGTGGACATCATCGAGGTCAGCGACAACACCCGGTCCGGGTGATGGATGGCGACCTCCTGGGCGATCATCCCGCCCATGGACACCCCGACCACGTGCGCGCGGGCCACCCCGAGGTGATCCAACAGGCCCACCGTGTCATCGGCCATGTCCGCCAACAGGTACGGCTGCGCGGTGTCGCGGCGCAGCCACGACTTGATCAGTCGCCCGGTCCCGGACATCGCCTGGGACAGCCCGGCATCGCGATTGTCGAACCGGATCACCCGGAACCCGCGCCCCACCAAGCCCTGACAGAACTCGTCGTCCCACCAGATCAACGGCCCACCCAGGCCCATGATCAGCGCCACCACCGGCCGATCGGGCTCGCCGAGTACCTCGTAGCACAGCCGGACGCCGTTCACCTCGGCGAAGGATTCCCCCACGACTCCACAGGGTAGCTCCGGAGTGGCGCCGAAACGATCACTGTCTGTCCTGAGACGATCACGTATCGCACACGAATGACGGCTGCCATTCGGGATATGTGTGACTTACTCTCGAACGAGCACCGCCGTGGGCGCCCGCCCCACGGCCGGGGCACAGGAGCCCGCCGCGATGAAGATCGGCCATTTGCCACTGCCGCACTTCGCGTTGCCCTGGCCGAACACCGAGACCCACCCGGCCCTGTGCGCCGACGGGTTCACCCGGCCCAGCAGCGCCCGCGCCCTGCTCGACGAGCGGCGCGCGGTGCGAGAGATGGCCGCGCTGATGCGCGACCCGGTGTTCCGCGGTACCGGCGCGCCCGCGGGCGACGGCCGGCCGGTGATGCTCATCCCCGGCTTCGGCACCGGTGACATCTCGATGACCCTGCTGTCCCGCTGGCTGGCCCGCAACGGCTGGGCCACGGTGCCCTCCCGGGTGCACCTGAACATCGGCTGCGCCCGCCAAACCATGGACCATTTGGTACGCCGCGCCGAGCTGGTCGCGCTGAGCCACGGCGCCCCGGTGACGCTGATCGGTCACAGCCTCGGTGGGGTATTTGCCAAGGCCGTCGCGGTGCGCCGGCCGGAGGTCGTGTCCGCGGTGGTCACCTTGGGCAGCCCGCTGTTGGCGCCCACCGCGGCGCACCGCATCCTCCTCGCCGACGTGGCCATGCTGACCGCACTGAGCCGGTTCGGCGTCGGTCGGCTGGGTGCGCGACGCATCGGCACCGGTCGACCGGGCAGCAACTCTCTGATGGCCTCGGACTGCGTACGCGGTGAGTGCGCCCACGCCGCCTGGCAGGAACTGCACGCCCCGTTCCCCGCCCGCGTCGCGTTCACCTCGGTGTACTCCCGCAGCGATGGGCTGATCGATTGGCACGCCTGTTTGGACCCGGCTGCCGAGGCGGTCGAGGTGGAGTCCAGCCACTGCGGCATGGCGGTGAATGCGGCGGTCTATCGGGCGCTCGCCGTGCGCCTCGGGGCCGCCGCATGAAGCCGCGTGCGCTACCCGCTGCCGGCATTTTGTCCGGTTTGCAGGAAATGTCCCCGCGAAAGTCGCATAACGCGCAGGTCGGACGGGGAGTTTTACACAGATGCGACGTGGCCGACATCACGAATGCGATAGGCAAGACCCCTGCACAAATCGCAGCATCAGGCAGCAGTCGCCCGGGGGGCCGTATGAGAACTCCGCTTAAGCTCCTCATCGGCGGGACCGCGGTGCTCAGCCTGGTCGCCGGGGTCACGGCGACCGTGCCCGGTAGGGCGGCGGCTGCGGCCGGCGCGGCCGGTGCTGATCAGGGCATCGTGCGCGACGCCCTGGCTGCGCTGCGGGACAACGCCGCACGGTTGGGCTTCGACACCGACCAACGCGGCGCGCAGGGCCTGGGAAAGCAGTACCGGGTCACGGTTACCGACGTCATGCATGACGCCAACGGCGCCCAGCACGTGCGCATGGACCGGACCTTCGCCGGCCTGCCGGTGCTGGGCGGCGACTTCGTGGTGCATCGCGCACCGGACGGCCGATGGATCGGGGCCAGCGCCACCCTGCACCGCTCGTTGGACACCCTGGCCCTGTCCCCGGTCCTCGATCGGGCGACGGCAGTGCTGGACGCCGCAGTCGGTACCGTCACCACCCTGGCCGCCACCGCGGGCGCCCCGGAACTGGTGATCGATGCCCGACACGGCGCGCCCGCGCTGGCCTGGGACGTGGCGACCATCGGCACCCAGCCCGACGGCACCCCCAGCCGTCTGCACAGCTACGTGGACGCGATAACCGGCGCGGTGCGCTTCCGGAACGAGACAGTGCAGACCCTGCGGGAGACAAGCGCACCGACCATCCTCACCCCGCCGCCGAGCAGTACCCGGGACCGTTCCCCGAGCGATTTCGTGCGATCCATGGGCGCCACCAACGCGAACGGCAAGGGTCGGTCGCTTTACGACGGCGAGGTCCCGCTGCACACCTCGTTCCTGGACAACGTGTTCGCGCTGAAGGACCTCACCCGCGGCGGCGCTTACACCGCGGACGCCGAAGACGCCGCGGACAACTGCCTGTCCTTGGCCATCCCGATCTGCACCTCCAACGCGCCCACCAAATTGTTCACCGACGAGGACAACTCCTGGGGCGACGGCACCCAGAGCAGCCGGCAGACGGTTGCCGTGGACGCGCAGTACGGCAGCAACATGACGTGGGATTTCTACAAGAACTTCTTCAAGCGCTCGGGCGTGGCCAACGACAACGTGGGCGTGTACAGCCGCGTGCACTACGGCCACCACTACGCCAATGCGTTCTGGAGCGACGACTGCCAGTGCATGACCTACGGCGACGGTGACGGCAAACTGCTCGGCCCGCTGGTGTCGTTGGACATCACCGGGCACGAGATCACCCACGGCGTCACCTCGCGCACCGCCAAGCTCAGTAATGACGGGGAGTCAGGTGGCCTGAACGAGGCCAACAGCGACATCTTCGGCACCATGATCGAGTTCTACGCGCACAACGCCAAGGACGTGGGTGACTACCTGATCGGCGAGACCTCCTTCGTCCACGCCAAGGACAGCCACGGCAAGTACAACGCGATCCGTTTCATGGACGAGCCGAGCCGGGACAAGTCCTCTCCGGACTGTTGGAACAACGCGCTGGGCCAGTTGGACGTGCACCTGTCGGCCGGCGTCGGCGACCACTTCTTCTACCTGCTCTCCGAAGGGAGTGGGAAGAAGACGATCAACGGCGTTCCGTACGACAGCTCGACCTGCGACGGCAAGGTCGTCAAGGGCATCGGCCGCGATGCGGCCGCCAGGATCTGGTACCAGGCACTGACCCGCTACTTCACCTCCGGCACCGATTACGCCGCGGCACGCGGCGCGGTAGCCACCGCCGCGACCGACCTGTTCGGCCCGACCTCCAAGGAATTGTCCGCGGTCAACGCCACCTGGGACGCGGTGAACGTCCACGTGGACGACGAGCCGTCCGCGTTGTTCGGACCCACCCCTTAGCTACCTGATACACCGTCAACTACAGCGAACGGGGCCGCTCCCGAAGGAGCGGCCCCGTTCGCGTGTGCAGTGTCCTCAGCGGCGACGGGCCCTGCGTACCCCGAGCACCAGGATCAGCAGCGCGACCACCGCGGCCACCGGAGCCAACCGCTTGAGCACCGGAGCCCCGGACACACCGAGCAGGTCGATGGCTTCGGGCTCGGCCCGGGTCACCGCCGGCTTGCTTTGCGGCGTCGTCGCGGCGGCCGAGCCGGCAGTGTCCGCCCCGACCGGTTCAGCTTTTGGGGAGATCTGCTCCGACAGGCAGTCGGTGAACATCCCCAGCAGCTTGTTGCTGACGTCGATCATGACTCCGCGGCCGAACTGCGCCGGACGCCCGGTGATCGCGAGGTCGGTGGACACGTTGACCTTCGTCTCGTCCCCGGAACCCTTGAGCACCGCGGTGATCGTGGCCGCCGCGGTGCCCGCGCCCTTGGCCTCCTTGCCGGAGGCCTTGATCACCAGCCGACGGTTCTCCTCGTCCTTCTCGATGAAGGACGCGGTGCCGCCGTAGGTGACCGTGATCGGGCCGACCTTGACCTTCACCCGACCGTCGAACTCATCCCCGCGTACCTCGTCGAGCACCGCGCCGGGCATGCACGGCGCGAGACGTTCGACATCGAGCAGCACATCCCAGGCCTGCTCAACGGGGACTGGAACAGTGAATTCGTGTTCGAGTTGCATGCCGATATTCCCTTCCTAAGCTGATGCCAGAAAGCCTAGGACAGCCCGGCGGCTGCTTTGACCGCACGGTGAGTAAGCACACGCGCCAATTCCTCGCGGTAATCGGCTTGTGCATTCTGATCCGAGGCCGGGCGGGTGCCCTCCGCGGCGAGTTGCGCCGCGCCGTGCACGGCCCGATCGGTTGCCTCCGCGCCGGACAGAGCCTGCTCGGTGGCCGCGGCCCGCAGGTGAGTACTGCCCATGTTGGTCAGCGCTACCCGGGCCTCGGCGATGTGGCCGTTATCCCGGCGCACCGCCGCCGCCACCCCCACGATCGACCAGGCCTGCGCGACCCGGTTGAACTTCTCGTAGTGGGTGCCCCAGCCGGCGCCGAGCTTCGGCACCCGGATCGAGGTGAGCAGCTCGTCCTCGGCCAGCGCGGTCTCCAGGTAGTCCAGGAAGAAGTCCGCGGCGTCCACGGTGCGGCTGCCGTTGGGCCCGACCAGCGTCATCTGTGCCCCGTACACCAGGGCCACGCCGGGCAGGTCACTGGCCGGGTCGGCGTGCGCCAGGGCGCCGCCGAGGGTGCCGCGGTGGCGGACCTGCGGGTCCGCCACGGTGCCGGTGGCCTGCGCCAACAGCGGGGCGTGCTGGAGCACCAACGGGTCATGCAGAACCTCGTGGTGGGTGGTCATCGACCCGATCACCAGCGCGTCGCCGTCATCGCGCACGCCGCGCATCTCGGCGACCTTGCTGACGTCCACCACCAGTTCCGGGTTGGACAGGCGCAGCCGCAGGATCGGGATGAAGCTCTGGCCACCGCCGAGCACCTTGGCGTCGTCGGAGCCCGCCAACGCGGACACCGCCTCGGCGACCGAGGTCGCCCTGACGTAGTCGAACAGGGACGGGATCATGATGCGGCACCTCCGTGCGGGTGGGCCTGCTTGGCCTCGTGGACGGCGCGCCACACGCGCTCGGGGGAACACGGCATCGCAATGTCGTTGATGCCGAAGTGACGCACCGCGTCCACGATCGCGTTGACCACGGCCGGAGTGGAGGCGATACAGCCCGCCTCGCCGACGCCCTTGGCCCCGATCGGATTGTCCGTGGACGGGGTCTCGGTGCGGTCGGTGGTGTAGCTGGGCAGGTCCGCCGCGGACGGGACCAGATAGTCCACGAAGGAGCCGGTGGTCAGGTTGCCGTCGGAGTCGTAGATCCCCTCCTCGAACATGGCCTGGGCGATGCCCTGGGCGATGCCGCCGTGCACCTGACCCTCGACGATCATCGGGTTGACCACGGTGCCGACGTCGTCCACCGCGACGTACTTGCGGATCTTGGAGAACCCGGTCTCGGTGTCCACCTCGATCGCGCACAGGTGCGTGCCGTGCGGGTAGGACAGGTTGATCGGGTCGAAGGTGTAGGCGCTGTTCAGGCTGGGCTCCATCCCGTCCGGGATGTTGTGCGCCAGGTGCGTGGCGAACGCGCACTCCTGAATCAGCATCTTCGAGCCCGGCGAGCCCTTCACGCTGAACACGCCGGCGTTGAACTCGAGGTCGTCCGGGTCGCACTCCAGGGTGTGCGCGGCGACCCGACGGGCCTTGGCGATCACCTTGTCGCAGGCCTTGACGATCGCCGAACCGCCGACCACCAACGACCGGGAGCCGTAGGTGTCCAGGCCCTGCGGAGAGCTCGCGGTGTCCCCGGCGAGCACATCGATGTCCTCGAACGGAATGCCGAGCTTGTCCGAGACCAGTTGCGACCACGAGGTCAAGTGGCCCTGCCCATGCGGGGTGGAGCCGGAGATCACCTGGATCTTGCCGGTGATGGTCACCCGGATCTCCGCACGCTCCCAGCCACCCGCGCTCACGTTGAGCTGACCCAGCGCGCGGCTGGGCGCCAGCCCGCAGGCCTCGGTGAACGTCGAGACGCCGATGCCCAACTGCACCGGGTCCTTGCTCTCCCGGCGCTGCTTCTGCTCGGCGCGCAGTTCGTCGTAGCCGAACAGCTCGACGGCCCGCGCGGTGGCGGCCTCGTAGTTACCGGTGTCGTACACCGATCCGGAGATCGTCGTGTACGGGAACTCCTCGTGCTTGATCCAGTTCTTCTCCCGCAGCTTGAGCGGGTCCATGCCGAGGTGGGCGGCCAACTCGTCCATGATCCGCTCGGCACCGAAGGTGGCCTCTGGGCGCCCCGCACCGCGGTAGGCGTCGGTCGGGCACTTGTTGGTGAAGACGGTCTGGCAGTTGAACTGGTAGCCCTCCATCTTGTAGATGGCGTTGAACATCGCCGCGCCGAACAGCGGGACGCCCGCGGTGAACAGCCGCAGGTAGGCACCCAGGTCGGCGATCAGGTCGACCTTCATGCCCAGCAAGGTGCCGTCGGACTTCGCGGCCACCTCGATGTCCTGGATCTGGTCCCGGCCGTGGTGCACGGTCTGCATGGACTCGGAGCGGGACTCGTTCCACTTCACCGGCAACTGCAGCCGCTTGGCGATCAGCAGGGAGATGATCTCCTCCGCCGAGCAGGCGACCTTGGAGCCGAAACCGCCACCGACGTCGGGGGCGATCACCCGCAACTTGCTCTCCGAGACCCCGGTGATCAGCGCCAGCAGCACGCGCAGCACGTGCGGGATCTGGGTGGAGGAGTACATGGTGAAGTCGTCCACCGTGGGGACGACGACGACGGCGCGCGGTTCCATCGCCGAGGGGATCAACCGCTGCTGGCGGAAGCGCCGCTTGATCACCACGTCGGCCTTGGCCTTGGCCGCCTCGTAGGAGTCGCCCGGCGTCTGCAGGTGGTAGCACTGGTTGGTGCCCAGCGCCTCGTGCACCAGCGCCGAGCCATCCGCCGTGGCGGCCTCGAGGTCGGTGATCGCGGGCAACGCGTCGTAGTCCACCGAGATGGCCTCGAGCGCGTCATTGGCCTGGTAGCGGGTCTCCGCGACCACCACCGCGACCGGCTCGCCGACGTAGCGCACCTCGTCGGTGGCCAGCGGCGGGTTGAGCGGCTTCTTCATGTCCGGGTGGCAGGTCCACGCGTCGGCCATGAAGCCCATCTCGGCGCCGAAGTCAGCGGCGCTGTAGACCGCGATCACGCCCGGGTAGGACTTCGCCGGGCCGGTGTCCACGGAGATCTTCGCGTGCGCGATCGGGCTGCGCAGGTACGCCAGGTGCACCATGCCGGGCATCTGGATGTTGTCCACCCACTTGGTCCGCCCGGTGATGAGGTGAGCGTCCTCCTTGCGGCGCAGTGGCTGCCCGAAGACGGTGTCCGTCTTCGCCTCGGTGGTCGTCATACCGTCACCCCCGCGCTGCCGTTGGCCATGGTCGCGGCGCAGGTCTGCACCGCGCGCACGATGTTGTGGTAGCCGGTGCAACGGCAGAGGTTGCCCTCGATGCCCTCGCGGATCTCGTGCTCGCTGGGGTTCGGGTTGTTGTTGAGCAGATCGACGCAGGCCATGATCATGCCCGGCGTGCAGTAGCCGCACTGCAGGCCGTGGCACTCCCGGAAGGCCTCCTGCATCGGGTGCAGCTCGGTGTCCACCGTGCCGGCCAGGCCCTCGATGGTGAGCACATCCGACCCATCGGCCTGCACAGCGAGCACCGAGCAGCTCTTCACTGACTGCCCATCGAGGTGCACGGTGCAGGCGCCGCAGTTCGAGGTATCGCAGCCGACGACGGTGCCGACCTTGCCCCGCACATCGCGCAGATAGTGGACGAGCAGCAGACGGGGCTCCACCTCATCGCTGCGTGATACTCCGTCGACTTTGACGGTGATCTGGGCCATTTTTAAGCTCTTTCTCTGGACGGAATTCACCGCGGAACCGTGTGAGAACTCAACACTAGGCACCGGCAAGAATGCTGCACCAGAGGGCCTTCGCCACACTCCCCGTACCCTCGCAATTGCTAGCACACTCACATCAAATAACTGGTGATTGCCGGCACTCTGGCCACAGTCCTCCCCAACCGTCGGCGGCGAACTCGATTGCCCCCGGGCGCACCCACCGGGCAGGGTGGTCCGATGCGGTCGGCGACGCGCCCGGAACAGCCCGCCCGGTTCCTCACCGCCGGGTTGGTGGCCGCTTGCCTGGGCTACTTCATGGTCATCCTGGACACCACGATCGTGAACGTGGCGTTGCCCGCGGTGCAGGCGGATCTGCACACCGATCTGGCCGGACTGCAGTGGGTGGTGGACGCCTATCTGGTGGTCCTGGCCGCGGGCATCCTCACCGGCGGCGCGCTGTCCGACCGATGTTCCGCGCGGACCGTGTTCTGCTGGGGCGTCAGCTTGTTCACCGCGGCCTCGGTGGCCTGCGGGATGGCCCCGACCAGCGCATGGCTGATCGCCTCGCGCGCCGCACAGGGCGCCGCCTCGGCAATGCTGGTGCCGTCCTCGTTGGCGCTGGTCCGCGCCGAGTACAGCGACATCGGCCTGCGTCGCCGGGCTATCGGGATGTGGGCGACGATCGCCGGCATCGCCGCGGCGGGTGGTCCGGTGGTCGGCGGGCTGGGCGTGGACCTGTGGTCCTGGCGCTGGGTGTTCTTCGTCAACGTGCCCTTCGGGTTGCTGTGCCTGGCGCTGACCTCCCGCCATGTGCCGCGCAGCAACGGCATCCCGCGGGCGTTGGACCTGCGCGGCCAGGTGCTCGCGGTGTTGGCGCTGGGCGCGTTGGCGGTGACCCTGATCGAGGGCGCACACACCGGGGCCACCCCATTCGTGGGTGCCGCAGGGTGCGTATGCCTGGCCGCGGGGGCGGCATTCGTGTTCACCGAACGACGCGTGCCGGAACCCATGCTGCCCTTGGGCCTGTTCCGCGATTCGACGTTCGCCGGTGGGGCGGCGATCGGGCTATTGATCAACTTCGGCTTCTACGGCGGGCTGTTCGTCATCAATCTGTACTTCCAGCAATTGCGCGGCGCCTCACCGCTGCAGGCGGGGCTCGCGGTGCTCCCGCAACTCGGCTCGATCATGGCCGGTTCCAGTGTTTCCGCGCGGATCAGTGCGCGCGCCGGTGGGCCCCGCTTCAGCATTCTGCTCAGCCTGAGCTGTCTGGGTATCGGGTTCTCCGGGGTGCTGCTCGCCGGGGCCCACACGCCTTACGTCGCGCTGATCGTGCCGTTGGCGTTGACCGGGTTCGGCATGGGCGTGGTGATGCCGGCGGTCACCGCGGCGTTGACCGACGCGGCCCCCCTACATCACGCCGGACTGGCCTCCGGGGTGATCAATTCCGCGCGACAAAGTGGCAGCGTGATCGGCATCGCGCTGCTCGGCGGTCTGGTGGCGCGGCTGGACAACTTCGTGCTCGCGGTGCGCCTGGCCATCGGGGTGGCCGCGATGGGCTTCTTCCTCGGGGTGCTGATCGCCGCACTCACCGTGCGCCAGGTCCGCACCGCGAGAACGACGACGGTGTTGAGCCGGCCGCCGGTGACGGCCGGCTCAACCGGCGGCCGGCTCCCGGTGGATCGCGCCCTGCGTGGTGCGCAACTTGGCACCACTACCGCCCCAGCGTTGGCCGATGATCTCCGCGGCGATTGATATCGCGGTCTCCTCGGGGGTGCGCGCGCCCAGGTCCAACCCGATCGGCGAGAAGAGCCGGGCGAGCTGTTCCTCCGACACACCTTCCTCGCGGAGGCGGGCCAGCCGGTCGTCATGGGTGCGCCGGGAACCCATCGCACCGATGTAGCCGGCCTCGGTACCCAGCGCCAGCTTGAGCACCGGCACGTCGAATTTGGGGTCGTGGGTGAGCACGCAGATCACCGTGCGCCCGTCGATGGCGTGCTCGACCTCCAGTTGCTTCTCCAGGTACCGGTGCGGCCACTCCACGATGACCTCGTCGGCCTGCGGGAAGCGCTTGGCGGTGGCGAACACCGGACGGGCGTCGCACACGGTCACCCGGTAACCGAGGAACTTGCCCGCCGCAGCCACCGCGGTGGCGAAGTCGATCGCCCCGAACACCAGCATCCGCGGCGGCGGGGCGTAGGACTGGATGAACACCGCGAGCTCGTCGCCGCGCCGTTCCCCCTCCGGCCCGAAGTGCAGGATGCCGGTGTGGCCCTGGGAGAGCTGACCCCGGCCGTCGTCGGTCACCGCGTCGTCCAATCGCGCGCTGCCCAGCGTGCCGGAGCGCCGGTCCGGCCAGATCACCAACCGAGCGCCGACGTAACCCAGCCCGGAGACCACCGTGGCCACCGCGACCGGCTCGCCGGCCTCGATGGACGCGGCCACCTCTTCGAATTCCGGGAACGTCTCCGGGCCGATCAGCTCGACGAACATGTCGATGATGCCGCCACAGGTCAGCCCGACGGTGAACGCGTCGTCGTCGGAGACGCCATAGGTCTGGAACACCGGGGTGCCGGACTCCATGACCTCCTGGGCGAGCTCGTAGACCGCACCCTCCACGCACCCGCCGGACACGCTGCCGACCGCCTCGCCCGCCGCGGACACCGCCATCGCCGCGCCGGGTTGGCGCGGCGCGGAGCGGTAGGTGCCGACCACCGTGGCGAGGCCGAAGGTCTCCCCGGCGGCGTACCAGGGCCGAATATGTTCCAGGACGTCACGCACCGGCATTGCCTTCCTGCGATAGACGCTGCGTCAGGGCCTCGAACGCAGCCAAGTTATGTCCGGCCACCAACGCGTCGACGTAGGGCAGCGCCGCCGTCATCCCTGCGGTGGCCGGGATGTAGCCCTCCTTGCCGGCGTGCGGGTTCACCCAGATCACGGTGTACGCCAGCCGGTGCAGTCGGGCCATCTGCTCCCCCAACAACGTCGAGTCGCCGCGTTCCCATCCATCGCTGGCGATGACCACTACCGCCCCGCGGGCGGTACCGCGCTGGCCCCAGCGGTCCAGGAACGCCTTGAGCAACTCGCCGAGCCGGGTGCCCCCGGACCAGTCCGGTACCGCGGAGCCCACCGCGCGCAGTGCGGCGTCCGGATCGCGTACCTGCAATTGCCGGGTCACCCGGGTCAGCCGGGTGCCGATGGTGAAGACCTCGACGCTCGGCCGGCGGCGGGTCAGCACGTGGGCGAAGCGCAGATGCGCGTCGGCGTACATCTCCATGGACCCGGACACGTCGATCAGCTCCACGATGCGCCGTGGGCGCGGGCGGTGCCGGCGGGCATAGATCTCCTCGACCTCCCCGCCCCGGCGCAGCATCGCGCGCACCGTGCGGCGGGCATCCACGGACCCCCGCTGGGCGGGTGTCCAGCGCAGCGAGCGACGGCTGAGGCCGCGTGGGTCCAGCCGGGCCAACAGTCGGCGCACCTCGTCCCGCTCGGCCTCGGACAAGGTGGCGAAGTCCTTGCCGCGCAACATCTCGATGTCGCTGGCCCGGCTGAGCATGGGGTTGGACGCCAGGTCCTCGTCCTCGCCGCGCTGCTGGTCGGCGGCGGTCTGCACCGAGATCAGCTTCGGGTGCTGGGGTATCAGGCCGATCTGGGCCACCCGCGGCAGTTCATTGCCGAAGTACGCGGCAAACGCCACGTCATATCGTTCGACGTCCAGCGGACTGGCGCACATGGTGAGTCGCCCCGCCCAATAGGCGTCCCGGCCGTAGGTGACGTCCAGTTCGCTCAGCGCGCTGAGCAGTGCCTGCACCCGGTCGGAGCTCGCCTCCACGCCGGCGGCACGCAGCGTGCGGGCGAACCCGACCATCGTCTGCGTGGTGTCGTGGACCAGGACAAGTTCCTTGGGCATCTGCTCAGCCGCGCCCGACGGAGCCGATCAGCGACTCCAGCCCCTCGGCGGTGATCCGATCGGTGTCCTCGCGGTACTTCAACACCGCACCGAGCGTGCGCGCGGCCGCGTCCACGTCCAAGGTGCGCGCGCCGAGCATGAGCAGCGCCCGGGTCCAGTCGATGCTCTCCGCCACCCCCGGCGGCTTGAGCAGATCGCGCAGGCGCAGCAACTGAGCCGCGGCGGCCACCTCGGTGGCCAGTCGCTCGGTGACCTCCGGCAGCCGGCGGCGGATGATCGCCACCTCGCGCTCGTAGGCCGGGTGCTCCAACCAGTGGTAGAGACAGCGGCGCTTGAGCGCGTCGTGCACCTCCCGGGTGCGGTTGGAGGTGACCACCACGATCGGTGGCTCGACGGCCTTGATCGTGCCGAGTTCCGGGATCGAGATGGTGAAGTCAGAGAGCACCTCGAGCAGGAAGGCCTCGAATTCGTCGTCGGCCCGGTCCACCTCGTCGATCAGCAGCACCGACGGGCTGGTCTCGATGGCCTGCAGCAGCGGACGGGCCAGCAGGAACCGCCGGTCGTAGAGCTCGCCCTCCAGCTGTTTGACGTCGGAGACACCGGCCGCCTCCGAGGCCCGCAGGTGCAGCAATTGGCGCGGAAAATCCCAGTCGTACAGAGCCTGCGCGGCGTCAATGCCCTCATAACACTGCAACCGGATGAGCGGCGCGTCATACAACTCGGACAGCGCGTGGGCCAGCGCGGTCTTGCCGACACCCGCTTCGCCCTCAAGGAAAAGCGGGCGACCCATCCGAATTGCAAGGTAAGCTGCGGTCGCCAGGCCGGTATCTGCGAGATAGCCGACGGACTCCAGCCGGGTTTGCAGGATATCCGGCGAGTCGGGCTCGGCACCGTTCGAAACCGCGTTGAGCGACATACCGATTGAGATTACCCGCGCCTCACGTACCTACCAGGGGCCGCGGGGCCGTTGCGCTGGGCACTCGGGGTCCGTGCGGCCGCCGTCCGGCGTCTCCCGGCAGACTTCTCAGCGAACTCCCAGTTATTTCACCGATTGAACACTGCATTTGCTGGGCATGCTCAAGGTGGACCCACGGGGGGCGAGGTTGGCGCCGCCCGGCAATGAACGAGCGGAGCGACGCATCATGACCCCCAGGACCGAGTCAGGCTCGGGCGCGGACATTCACGCCGACGGTTCAGGCGGCCACCGCCTGCTCGTCGTTGACGACGAGGACAACATCGTCGAACTGCTCAGCACCTCGCTGCGCTACGCAGGGTTCGAGGTGGCCACCGCCAGCAACGGCGAGGAGGCGTTGAAGGTCGCCGAGTCCTTCGACCCCGACCTGCTGGTGCTCGACGTGATGATGCCGGACATCTCCGGGTTCGGCGTGGTCAAGCAGCTGCGCGCCGGCGGATCCACCGTGCCGGTGCTGTTCCTCACCGCCCGCGACGCCACCGAGGACCGGATCTCCGGGCTCACCCTGGGCGGCGACGACTACGTGACCAAGCCGTTCAGCCTGGACGAGGTCATCGCGCGCATTCACGCCGTGCTGCGCCGCACCACGCGGCCCGAGCCGGCGGTGTCCCCGCGCCTGGTCTTCGCCGACCTCGAACTGGACACCGAGACCCACGAGGTCTGGCGGGCGGGCACCGCGGTGTCACTGTCCCCCACCGAGTTCAAGCTGCTGCGCTACTTCATGAACAACCCGCGTCGGGTGTTGTCGAAGGCTCAGATCCTGGACCATGTCTGGAACTACGACTTCAACGGCGAGATGAACATTGTCGAGTCCTACGTTTCCTACCTGCGCCGCAAGATCGACACGGTGGAGCCCCGGCTGCTGCACACGCTGCGCGGTGTGGGGTACGTGTTGCGCCTGCCGCCGGGCTGAGTCCCGACCCGTCGGACTTCGATGACAAAGCTGCGCCGCTTCATCGGCGCGTTCGGCGGGCTCCGGCGGCTATCGGCACACACCCCACTGCGGGTGAAGCTGATGGCCGCGCTGTTGGTGTTGAGCACGGTGGCGGTGGTGGCCACGTCCGCCGCCGCCACGGCCGTGCTGCGCTCCTACCTGTTCAACCGGGTGGACAACCAATTGCACCGGTACACCAATAACTCCATGCCGTACCTGGCCGGCACGAGTTCCACCGGTTCGATTTTCGCCCCCAGGACCGGCACTGGTGCGGCCGCCGGCACGGCTCCGGGCACCTCCACCGAGCCCACCGGCCGGCCGTTCAACCGCAGCCGGTTCCCCACGGCTTATTTCGCGGTGACCCGCGACGTCAACGGGGTGGAGATCCGCCGGGAGAGTTCACAGTTGGAAGTCCCGACCGCGGCACCCCGGTTGCCGGCCATGACCGTCGAGCAGGCCAAGGATCGGTCCGGTGAACCGTTCAACGTCCTGGCCCAGAACAGCAATCAGCCGCGCTGGCGGGTGATGGTCACCCCGCTGTCGGACGGCTCCGGCAGCCTCACGCTGGCGTTGAGCCTGGACGAGGTGGACGGCACGCTCAGCCACCTGGAACGCATTCTGTGGGGCGTTGGGCTGGCCGTGCTGGCGTTGACCGGCCTGGCCGCGTACCTCATCGTGCGCACCAGCCTGCGGCCACTGCGCGAGGTGGAGGTAACCGCGGAGGCCATCGCGGGCGGTGACATGTCCCGGCGGGTGCCGGCCAACCCGGTGCGCACCGAGGTCGGTCGGCTCTCCCATGCGGTCAACGTGATGCTCGGTCAGATCGAGACCGCCCTGAAGGAACGCGAGGAGTCCGCAGCCGCCGCGCAGGCCTCCGAGGAACGCATGCGTCGGTTCATCACCGACGCCAGCCACGAGCTGCGCACCCCGCTGACCAGCATCCGCGGATTCGCCGAGCTCTACCGGCAGGGTGCGATGTCCGCGCCGGAGCAGATCCCCGGCCTGATGTCCCGCATCGAGGGCGAGGCGGTGCGGATGGGGCTGCTGGTCGAGGACCTGCTGTTGCTGGCCCGGCTGGACCAGCAACGGCCGCTGGAGCGCGAGGCGGTGGACCTGGTGGCCATCGCCGGCGACACGGTGATGGCCGCCCGGGCAGCGCACCCGGACCGCACCGTGGAGGTGCGGATGATCTGCCCGGACGAGGACCCGCCCGGCGTAATGGGCGACGACGCCCGACTGCGCCAGATCGCCGGGAACCTGGTCACCAACGCCTGCACGCACACCCCGGCGGGCACCGGCGTGCGGGTCGGGGTGGGCTCGGTGGTCGACCCGGGCGGGCAACAGTGGGCGCTGCTGGAGGTGGCCGACGACGGGCCGGGCCTGTCCGCACAGGAGTGCGAGCGCGTCTTCGAGCGCTTCTACCGCACCGACTCCTCACGTAACCGCAGCACCGGCGGGTCCGGGCTGGGGCTGTCCATCGTGGCCGCGCTGGTGGCCGCGCACGGCGGCAGCGTGACCGTGCAGTCCGCGCCGGGCACGGGGGCGGTCTTCCGAGTGCACCTGCCGGTGGCCTAGAACGCGGGCGGCGGGGGCGGCGGCACCGATCCGGTGGACCGCTTGGCCAGGGCCGCGCCGGCCAGGCCGGCCGCGATCAGTGCCAGGGCGATGCCGCCGATGGCCAGGCCCACCGCGGTGTTCACCTGGTTGGTGGTCGGCACCTTCTCGGCGGCGGTCATCGCCACGCCACCGGTGGTGTCGGTGCCGGTGGTCAGGCTCGGCAGCGCCGGGGCCACCGGGGCGGTCGTCGGGGTGGCCGACGCGACCGGGGCGATCGCCTCGCCGGCCTTGTCCACCAGCGTGATCGAGGGCGCGGGGTGCTCCGGCTCGGGCCCACCCGGCGCGGACTCCTCGATCCAGCGGACCACGTCGCCGTTGCTGTAGGTCTGCAGGGCCTTGAAGGTGAGGGTGTCGGTGTCGCTGGGCAGCGGGCCCACGCTGATCGGGAACGTGTCGAACTGGTCGGGCTTGATGGCCGCGTCTGAGGTCTTCGCCGTCCAGGTGATCTTGGCGACCCGCTCGGTCACCGCAGCGCCGTCGTCGTTGGTCAACGGCGTGGACAGCGTGGCCTTCTCCACCGCGATGTCCCACCCGGACTTCTGCTGCGTGGACACCTCGGCGAACGGGTGCTCGGCGGGCAGATCCACCTCGATCTTGGTGGTGTTCGCGTTCTCCTCCTCGGTGGGCACCTTGAAGGTCAATGTCGCGTAGCCGCCTTTGACGGCCGAGTCCGAACCCACCGTCACATGGGCCTGCGCGGGCAGGGCGAGCGTGCCGAAACCCACGGCCAGCGCCGAGATCAGCACGCTGCGTGCGATGTGACGGTTCATCCTTGTCCCTGCCCCAGCGGGATGGAGATCGCGCCCACCCGGCGTCGATGTCGCGTAGTGCCCCGAGTCGATCTTGGTCAGGTTCAGTGTGATCGGTTGAACGCCGGCGTCGGGTAGCGCGGCGGTCAAATCAATCTCCGCGCAATGCTCATGCGGCGCGACGGAACCGCCCGCGCCCGCCGGTGCGGACCGCCCCCGTAGCGTCCAGCTCGGCCGCGCGACGCGGACCGGGTTCGGCCGTCTC
>Ga0137412_10000393_pt1 | contig 30262 bp, 21 predicted proteins | sample CZODoug2_1_16fun_FD_122160 | JGI IMG/M metagenome (GOLD analysis project Ga0137412, IMG submission 122160) | Vadose zone soil fungal communities from Angelo Coast Range Reserve, California, USA - CZODoug2_1_16fungal (Hybrid Assembly) | ecosystem: Environmental > Terrestrial > Soil > Vadose zone...
TCTCAGACTATCCGGCGTGAAAGTGATCCATTCGGGCACGGCTCCCAGGGCCGCCCGATTCGGGGGTTGCTGGACCGAGAGAACACAGACCCACCTCCACGTTGGGCGGAGCCTAGTGTATGGCGGCCGCGGATGCCTTAACCCATGATTAATTTCTGTTTAGATGGCTCAGTAGCGTAAATTTCACCCCTCGGAGGCAAGGGGAGGATCACAGTAAAAATTGAACCAACTCCCACCCTGCTGGTGCATTCAATAGCCCCGTCGTGGGCGCGTGCGATCGCCTGAGCGATGGCCAATCCCAGCCCGCCACTCTGGGAATCGCCGGCTGCGGAGGGGGCTGCCCGATAAAAACGCTCGAAAATGAACGGCAAATGTTCGGCGGAGATGCCGATGCCATGGTCTTGGAAGCAGACCCGGACGGCCCCATCAAACTGCTCAAGTGTCACGTGAATCGCGCTTCTGTCGGGGGAGTATTTGATCGCATTGTCCAGAAAGATTAGAAACAGCTGATGTAGAAACGCCTCGTCGCCGGTGTAAGGAAGCTCTTGGTCCAATTGGCGCAGGATGGCAATTCCCTTTCTTTTCGCCCGTGAAGAGACCAGCGCGCAGGCCTCTTCCAAAACTTCGTTGATGTAAAGCGGCTCAGACTCCACATGCAATTGCCCGGCATCGGCGATGGAAAGCGTAAAAAGTCCCTCGACCATTCGCGTGAGCTTTTTCAGTTCATCATCAAAAACGGCGAGTGTTTTTTGGTATTCCTCCGCCGTGCGCGGCTTGGAAAGCAGGAGCTCCGTTTCTCCATGTAGAACCGCGATGGGGGTGCGCAACTCGTGGGAAGCGTCGGTGACGAACTGCCGCAACTGGCGCACGGCAGAGTCCACGCCGCGGAACAGATCATTGAAAGTTTCCGCCAGTTGGCCCAATTCATCATGCGGCGTGGTAACCGGCAGCGGCTCCCAGAATCCCTGGCTTTGGGTGACCCGCTTGGCCATGGAAGCGGCGTGCCGAGTCAGGTCCGTGATTGGAGCGAGGCTTCGGCCCACATAAATCATGGAGATCCCGGCGGTGAGCAACAGGCTGATGGGAAACAAAATCAGAACGATCCGCCCAAAGGTGTCCAGCACCCGGTTGGTGCCAAACGTGGGGATAGCGACCGCAAGAAAACGCTTCTGGTTGGCTTGCTCAAAGGGAATAACCGCCACGCGAACAGACTGTTCTCCACCGATATCGGCCACCTGAAACGTGGGATGCATGGCCGAGGGATCAATGCTTTTCAAGTTGATGGGAGCGGGCAGATTGCGCGATTGCTGAAGTACATGCCCGTTCGCATCCAGCAGTTCGAAAAATTCTCCAGGGATATCGAGACGTTCAATATCTCGAGCCTCGGGCTCTGCGGCCACATCAGCAATCAGCAGGCGACCGGTTTCCTGCAACTGGTGATTCAGCTGCGTAGGAATTGCGTGAGCCAGCAATCCCCAGAAGGCCAGATATGACGCGACCAGCAAAACGCTGACGACCGTACAGAACAAAACCATCATCCGGAAGCGAAGCGTTTTGGTTTTCACGGCTCCACGGCCCCGAGGCGGTACCCGATGCCTCGCACCGTGTGGATCAGTTTGATCGTGCGGTTCTGGTCAATCTTCTGGCGGAGGCGATTCACGTAGACTTCAACCAGGTTGGTTTCGCTGTCAAAATGGCGATCCCAGACATGCTCGACGATTTCACTGCGGGTCACCAGGTCCGGAGCATGGAGCAGAAAAAGTTCCAACAAGGCGAATTCCTTGGAGGTAAGTGGAACGGCCATCTTCCCGCGGGTAGCCCTGCGGCGATGGCGGTCAAGCTCCAGGTCGGCATAGTGGAGCTTGGCATTGCCGCTGTGCAGGCCCCGCCGGACGAGAGCACGCACGCGCGCAAGGAGTTCCGCGAGGACAAACGGCTTCGTCAGGTAGTCGTCCGCTCCGGCGTCGAGCCCCTCGACACGCTGCTCCACCAGGCCGCGGGCCGTCAACATAAGAACGGGAGCTTCCATTCCCTGCTGGCGCAATTCCCGGCAGACTTGAATGCCGCTGAGTCCCGGCAAGCGCACATCCAGGAGAATGGCGTCGTAAGTTACGTCGGTGGTAAGCTCCAGCGCTTTCTCGCCGCTCTCGGCAATATCAACCGCATAGGAGTTTTCACGCAGCGCTCGTGCGATGAAACTGGCCACTTTTCGTTCGTCTTCGACCAGCAGGATACGCATAGGCTGACGTTCCTAATATAACTCGCAGGCGGAAATCATAGCACTACTCAATGCGAAAACACCTGTCAGGGCGGCCCGGCTTATTTCGTATCGTCGCGGACTACCTGCCCGCCCTTCATCACGAATTTTACTCGCTCGAGCTCGGTAATGTCTTTCAAGGGATCGCCGGAAACGGCGATGATGTCCGCAAACTTCCCTTTTTCGATTGAGCCGATACGATCCTGCCATCCCATCATTTCCGCCGCTACGGTCGTCGCTGCCTGGATGGCCTGGCTCGGAGACATTCCATATTTGACCAGGTAGGCAAATTCAGCGGCTTGCATGCCATGGGGAAACGGGCCGACACCGGTGCCGAAGGAAATCTTCACGCCACGAGAAATTGCCATTCGTCCGCTCTTTTCACGCAACGCCTGCAGGCTGTATTTTCCGCCCGTGGACTTGGCATCGCGCGCGGTGTAGTCGCTGAGCGAATAGTGGTAAGCAGTAAGCTCCAGATAGATTCCTTTCTTTTTCATCAGGTCCGCAGTGGCTTCGTCGAGTTCGATCGCATGCTCGATCGTGTCAGCGCCGGCTTCAACGCAGTTCCGCAGCCCCTCGCCACCGAATGCATGGCAAGCAGCTTTCTTACCGTGTCGATGTGCTTCGTCCACGATAGCCAGCACTTCCTCCTTCGTGAAAGTCGGATCGCTGTTCAGGGCGCCATCAGGTTCGAATTCATAGTCTGCGGTCGCATGAAACTTGATCCAGTCTGCGCCGTAGTGGATTTGCTCGCGCACCGCTTGTCGCGCGGCCCAGGGCCCATCTACCGTCTGATAATTCCTCGGCAAATTTACCTCCGGGGAACCGAGGATGCCTTCGCCGGTTGCCACAAGCCCCATGGTGGACACCTGCATGCGCGGCCCCTGAAAGTACCCACGGTTGATCGCCTTCTTGATGTCGACATCCGCGTAGCCGCCGCCGTGGCTCATCAGATCGCGCACTGTCGTAAAGCCCGCTCGAAGGTCTTTCTGCGCGTTGGCGAGAGCAAGGAGGGTTCGATATTCGCGCGTGTCGTTAATCGGACTGGCGAAAGGAGGCCCGCCGGACTTAATGCCATCGAGTCCGAATCCAAACACGTGGGTGTGCCCGTCAATCAGTCCTGGAAGTACGGTGGATTTGCTGAGGTCAATCACTTGCGCATCGGAAGGGATCGGCACTGATTCGGCGGGACCGGCTGCGGCAATCTTGTCGTCTTTGACAAGAACAATTTGATTGTCCAGCAATTTGCCGGACTTGCTGTCGAAGAGATGTCCCGCGCGTATAGCGATGACGCTGCCGGCCTGCCCTTGCGCTGAGCTGGCTGTTGCGACGAGGGCCAACAGACCCGCCGCAAGGCGCTTTAAACTTTTCATTCACTCCTCCAGGGTTCACCGCTAACAATTCTTGGGAGTTTCACAAGTTCGGATTTGAACGCTCTGCATAAACGAATTTTGCGAAGAGGGTGGGCGCGGGCGGACCGCCCACCCTTCCTCGGCTTGTTCGAGGCTGTCAGTGCACCTCGAAGACCATAATTTCAGCGCTTGTGGTTCCGTGTTGTGGCACGGCAACGAAATAACGGTTCATTTGAGGCACCAGAAGCGCCGTCCTCGCGAGCGGACCGGTCGGAACTTTTCCAAGTAGTTTGTAGCTGTCAGGGGTGTTCTGCTCGTAAACCGATACGTCCCCATCACACGATGCATACAGGCGCTTGCTTGTAGCGTCAAAAACGAGATCGTCCACTCCTTTGGTGATCGGCAGAACGGAGAGCTCTTTGCCGGACTGGGTGTCGATCACGACGATGCCTCCGCTCCGGCATGCGATGAAGAGCCGGTGATTGGCTTCGTCATACGCCATAGCCACATTGGTTTTCGCTAGGGTTATCGGCCAGCTTGCGATGAGCGTACGCTTCTCGCGATCGATTACGTCCACCTGGCTCTTGGCTTTGTTGTTCAAATAAAGCCGCGAGCTCGACTTATCCAACGCCATCGCCTCGAGCGTATCCCCGTCGACTTTTATGTCCACGACCTTCTTGCCCGCGGTGGTGTCCACGACGCTCAACATGGAATAGGTTTGGTGAACGTCGCCTCCACCATTGTCAATGTAAAGAAGCTTGGTGGCGGGATCGTAGCCAATCGAGTCTGCGTCCTCGAGCAGCTTTACGCTGGAAACGATCTTGTAGCTTTCACTGTCCGCGATTTTCAAATCGCCTGCTTCGCCATCGGTGACATAGAGGCGCTTCAGATCGTCCCGATAAAGAATCGCGTGCGGCTTCTCGATTCCAGAAATCTTGTGAATGATATTTCCCGTGTTGAGATCGAACACCAGGACGGCCTTATATGCCTCCGGCGTGGCGAACAACCGGTTGCCGGCCAGATCGATTGCGAAGTGATCGAAATTCCCCTTCACATCCGCAGGAAGCTTGTAAGTCTGCGCCAGTTTCAGCGGAGCGGCTTCCTGGCTTTGCATCTTCGCTGCAAAAAAGCCGCACATCAGCAGCAGAATCGCAATCGTTCTCTTCATCTTTTCCCCCGAAGGCTGAGTCAATCGTAATTTGCAAACGGCTGATTACCGGGCTCGCGATAAAGCCCGCATCCGGCACGTCAAAGCATAATATCTATCCACACCCAATCGAACTTAAGGCAACATTAATTTCTGTTTAGCCGTCTGCCTGCGCGAGAAGAGAAATCCCTTTCAAATACTGACTATTCCCGGCTCCCTCCATGCATCTGCCTCGTAACGATTGCGCTGTGGCGTTGACGCAAATGCCGGTGTGGCATAGCATCCGCGTGGTTTTGACGGCCTCTGTATTGTTTTGGAAACAGTTCACATCCTTCCTTTCGGAGCGGAACATATGAAACGCACTGTCTCGATCCTGTTCACCCTGTTGTTGTCCCTGCCTTTCTTCGCGGCGGCGCAGGACAAAGACCCCCTAAAGCTTGCCGCGACCATTCCTTTGCCGGGGCTCAAAGATGGAGACTTCGACCATTTTGCCGCAGACATTGACGGCCACCGCTTATTTCTGACCGCGGAAGAGAACGACAAGCTCGAGATCCTGGACACAAAAACCAATCAACTTCTCCACACAATGCAAGAGATAAAAGCCCCGCACGCGATTCTCTTCCGCAAAGATTTGAAGAAGCTGTTTGTAGTTGAAGGTGACGCCTCGGCTGTGAAAATCTATGACAGCGAGACTTACAAGCCGCTTGGCGAAGCGAAAGTTTCCATCGACGCCGACTCGATCGCCTACGATGCCGCAACATCAAACTTGTATGTCGTGAATGGCGGGCGAGAAGCGCATACGCCTTATTCGCTGATCAGTGTGATTGACACCAACAATGCGAAGAAATTGCGCGACATCAAGATTCCTTCGGATCACGTGGAAGCGATCACGCTCGAGAAATCCGGCCCGCGCATGTTTATCAACATCACCGGCCAGAACGCCGTAGGGGTCATGGACCGCAATAAATCCGAGCTCAGCGCGAAGTGGCCTTTGCCCGCCGGTGATAAACTCAACGTCGCAATGGCCTTCGATGAGGCGAATCACAGGCTGTTCGTTGTCACTCGAAATCCGGGGAAATTGATTGTCATGAATTCGGACGACGGAAAAGTTATCGCTGACCTTCCTGCCGTGGGCATGGTAGACGATGCAGCTTATGACGCGCAGCATAAACGCATCTATCTTGCCGGCGACCAGTTCCTTGATGTTTTTGAACAGAAGGATGCGGATCACTACGCTCTCCTCGCCAGGATTCCTGGTGCGTTTCGGGCCAAGACCGGGATTCTGGTGCCCGAACTCAATCGCTACTATCTGGCTGTCCCGCATCATGCGGGTAAGGAAGCCGAAGTTCGCGTGTATGACATTCAACCATAAATCGTCCGAGCTCCCGGTGAACCATGCGACGGCGTGATTTCGGCAAGACCTCTCTCGCAGCAATTGGCGCCTCGGTATTCGCGAGCTCGGCGAACGCTGGGAAAAGGCCAGAGAGTGGCGATTTCCCAAAAACTCCGGGCCTCACAAATTATGTCGGCAATTTTGTCATTCGGACGAAGTACGAAGACATTCCGTCAAACGTAATTGAACTTGGCAAGAAGTCCATTTTGGACGGACTGGGATTGGCGCTGGCAGGTTCGCGGGCGGAGAGCGGCCCGATTTCCCGCAAGTTCGTTGAGCAATCCGGGGCATGCATTGGGAAGTCAACGATTATTGGCACCCCGCAAAAAACTTCCGTCCGATTTGCCGCGCTTGTAAACGGGATTTCGATTCACGCCGACGACTTCGACGATACGCAACTCGCTGCCGCGAAGGACCGCGTGTATGGATTGCTGATGCATCCAACTGTTCCCGTGCTGCCAGCCATTTTTGCGCTTGCGGAACAACGTGCGATCAACGGAAAAGAGTGGATGCTGGCGTATCACCTGGGTGTTGAAGTGGAATGCAAAATCGCGGAAGCGATTGCGCCGCGACACTACGAGGATGGCTTTCACACTACGGGAACATGCGGGCCATTTGGCTCCGCGGCGGCTTGCGCCAAGCTTCTTAATTTCGATCTTTCGAAAACTTTAAAGACTTTCGGCCTGGCGGCCAGCAATTCGGGAGGTCTGCGCGAAAACTTCGGCACCATGACCAAGCCCTATCAAGCCGGGCATGCTGCAGAGAGCGGAATCGTTTCCACGGAACTTGTGGGCCTGGGTTGGACCGCAGCGGAGCAAATCCTGGAAGCGGATCGAGGATTCTTCCACGCGGCGGGCGGATCCTACGATGCCACCGCGATCATGGATCGACTCGGCAATCCATGGACTTTTGCCTCGCCCGGAGTTTCCTTGAAGCCATATCCCTCAGGCTCCCTCACCCATCCGGCCATGACGGAACTGGCGCGGCTGATTCAGGTCGGCAATATCGAAGCGTCCCAAGTGGAAAAAGTGGACGTGGGCGCCAATCACAACATGACCACGACGCTTCTCCATCACGATCCCAAGACCGGGCTTCAAGCCAAATTCAGCATGGAATTCTGCATGGCGATTTTACTGCTCGAGCGCAAGGCCGGGCTCGGCCAGTTTTCCGATAAGGTTGTGCGGCGCGCCGATGTTCAGGCGATGATGCGGAAGATTAATTTCTATGTCGACCCCGAAGCGGAAAGGGCAGGCTTCGACAAAATGACTTCCCTTCTGAAACTCACGCTGAAAGACGGCAGAGTGATCACCGGGCAGGCCGCCTTCGGCAAGGGAAGCCCGGCTAACCCGATGACTTTTGACGAAGCAGCAACAAAATTCCGTGGCTGCGCGGAGTATGTTGATTGGCCGCAAGACAAAACTGAAAGAATAGTTGCGCTCGTCCGGACTCTGGAAACGGCTGCCGATATCTCCGTGCTGTCGCCGCTCCTCTCCGCGAATGCAGGGTGAAAAACGACCAATGAAAATGTTCAACATTGCGGTGATCGCGGGCGACGGAATCGGGAAAGAGGTGGTTCCCGAGGGCATCCGCGTGCTGGAAGCCGCGGGAAAGCGCTTCGGTTTTGGATTGAACTGGCGGTCATTCGACTGGAGCTGCGAAACCTACGCGCGAACCGGAAAAATGATGCCCGACGACGGTTTGGAACAACTGCGGCCATTCGACGCGATCTTTCTGGGCGCAGTCGGCTACCCCGGCGTACCGGATCACGTTTCTCTTTGGGGATTGCTGATTCCGATCCGCAGAACTTTTCGGCAGTACGCCAATCTGCGTCCCGTGCGTCTGTTCGAGGGCATCGATTCCCCCCTGAAGAACTGGAAGCCCGGCGAAATTGATTTCACGATCGTTCGCGAGAACAACGAAGGCGAATATTCGAATATCGGCGGAAGGATTTATCAAGGCACTGAAGACGAGATGGCCGTGCAGCAGGCGGTGTTCACGCGTCGAGGCGTGAACCGTGTGCTGCGTTTCGCGTTTGAACTCGCGCGCGGACGAAACAAGCACGTGACGTCGGCCACGAAATCAAACGGCATTATTCACACCATGCCCTTTTGGGATGAGTGTTTCCGCGAAATGGGCGCGAAATTCCCGGACATTCGAACGGACCAATACCATATCGACATTCTTTCGGCGCACTTCGTTCGTCATCCGGATTGGTTCGATGTGGTGGTGGGCTCCAACCTTTTTGGCGACATTTTGTCGGACCTGGGCCCCGCGGTCGTGGGTTCCATCGGAATTGCTCCTTCGGCGAATCTCAATCCGGAGAAAGAGTTTCCCTCGATGTTCGAGCCCGTTCACGGCTCGGCGCCTGATATTGCGGGCAAAGGAATCGCCAATCCCATCGGCCAGATCTGGTCCGGCGCGATGATGCTGCGTCATTTCGGGGCCGCCGAAGCTGCGGACGCTGTTGAACACGCGATCGCCGCGATTCTGGCCAACGCGAAGGTTCGCACGCCCGATATCGGAGGGAGTTCATCAACGCAAGAACTTGGCGAAGCGATCGCAAAGCAGGTCAGCGTAACTTAACCGGGTTTTCGTGAAAGGCAGCGGGAGCGTCTACGAATCCTGAATCGAGATCGCCGGCTCACATGAAATCAGACCGCAAAGAAAATATCGGCCGCAAACCGCGGGCGCTCTCCCGCCGCAATGTCCTGGAATTGGCGGGATTGACTATCGGCGCAGCGGTGTTTCCTTCCTCATCTACCCTTGGACTGCATTCCGTGGGACAGGACAAATCAGCAAAATCCCCTGGTCCAGTGATGGGTCCGCTAAGCATCTATATGAGCGACGCGGCAAATCGTCCTCTGCCCGAGGAAATCACCGAAAAGGCAAAACACCACATTCTGGACACTCTGGCAGCGATGATTTCCGGCTCGACTTTGCTTCCCGGGAAACGCGCGCTGGAATTTGCGCGGAATTACAGCGGCGACGAAACCTGCACGGTGGTCGCCTCCAAGCTGTCGCGCGGAGCGATCGAAGCCGCGATGACCAACGGCATGCTTGCTCATTCCGACGAAACTGACGATTCGCACTCGCCGTCTCAGTCGCACCCAGGTTGTGCAGTGATTCCGGCAGCCCTTGCCGCCGGCGAACAATTTCACATCAATGGCACCCGCTTCATTCGCGCGGTCACACTTGGCTACGACATTGGCACCCGTGTGACGATGACGCTCGGCAGCCAGCAATTCGAAGCCGAGAGCCACTGGAGCACGCACAGCATCGCGCCTCTCTTCGGAGCGGCGGCGGCCGCGAGTTGCGCCGCGGGGCTGAACGCGCAACAGATGCGGTGGATGCTGGGTTATACCGGGCACCAATCGTCCGGTCTGGGTTCCTGGAATCGCGATACCGAACATATCCAAAAAGCATTTCACTTTGGCGGGATGACGGCTCGGAACGGAGTCACGTCTGCGTTGTTGGTCAAATCCGGATGGACCGGTGTTGACGATATATTTTCGGGCAAGGATAGCTTTTTCCTGGCCTACAACCCGAAGGCAGATCCTTCCGGATTGCTCGATAAACTTGGCTCGCGTTACGAAGTTGCGCGCACAAACATCAAGAAATGGCCGGTCGGCTCGCCAATCCAGGCGGCACTCGATGCCCTCGAGCTTTTGCGCAAACAGCGGCCTTTTGAAGCCGGTGAAGTGAAACAAGTGGACGTCCGCCTTGCAACCGATGAAGCCGCCATCGTCAACAATCGAGAGATTCCAGACATCTGCGTTCAGCACATGATGGCGGTTGCACTGCTGGATAAGACAGTCAGCTTCGCCTCAGCGCATGACCCGTCCAAAATGAAAGATCCTGCCGTGCTGCGGGAACGCGCCAAAATTAATCTGATACCCGACGCCGACCTTGAGCGCCTGATGCCGTTGCGTGTCGCCATCGTGGAGATAGCGCTGGCGGACGGCACTCACCTTCGCCAGCGCGTGGACAACGTGCGCGGCACCCCCGAAAATCCCATGACCCGCGACGAAATCCTTGCCAAGGCCCGCGACCTGGTCACTCCCGTCCTCGGCGCGGAGAAATGCTCAGCCCTGCTTCTCAAGATATTCGATCTCGAAAGCGTTGCAGACATTCGCGAGCTGCGGCCTCTGCTGCAACTCTCATGACCCGCTACCGCCACATACGACAGGTGAACTCGTGAAGATTGTTGACATCCGCGAAACGGTCGTGCCGATCAAATCGCCGATCCGCAACGCTTTCATTGATTTCAGCCAGATGACGGTCAGTGTCCTTGCTCTCATCACCGACGTGATTCGCGACGGCAAGCCTGTGGTCGGATTCGGCTTTAATTCCAACGGGCGTTACGCGCCGAGCGGCCTTTTGCGTGACCGCTTCATTCCGCGCCTTCGTGCCGCGGACTGCAAAACGCTTCTGGATGACACTGGCAACAACTTTGATCCAGCCCGCATCTGGGACGTTCTCATGCGCAATGAGAAGCCCGGCGGTCACGGCGAACGGTCGGTAGCCGTTGGAGTGTTGGACATGGCCGTCTGGGATGCAACAGCGAAAGTTGCGGGTGTCCCGTTGTTCCGGCTTCTCGCAGACCGGTATCGCGGTGGAATCACGGAAAGCAAGGTTTTTGTTTATGCGGCTGGTGGCTATTACTATCCGGGCAAAGATTTGAACGGGCTTCGCGATGAAATGGCCAGTTATCTTGATCTCGGCTATTCCGTCGTGAAAATAAAAATTGGCGGGGCTTCGCTCGCCGAGGACATCGAGCGTATCGAAGCCGTCCTCAAAATTCTGAAGACCCCCGATCAACTGGCTGTGGATGCTAACGGCCGGTTCGACGTGCAGACGGCGATTTCCTACGCACACGCGCTTGCCCCGCTTGGGCTGCGCTGGTACGAGGAGCCGGGCGATCCGCTTGATTACGAGCTTCTGGCAAGACTTGCGCCGTTTTATGCTCCGCCCTTGGCAACGGGCGAGAACCTGTTTTCAGTGCAAGACGCGCGCAATCTGATCCGCTACGGCGGACTCCGGCCGGATCGAGACGTTTTGCAGTTCGACTGCGCGCTCAGCTACGGACTGGTGGAATACCTTCGCATTTTGGAGATGCTGCGCGAACACGGATGGTCAGCTAAACGCTGCATTCCGCATGGTGGCCACCAGATGTCTCTGAACATCGCCGCAGGATTGGGGCTGGGCGGAAATGAATCCTATCCGGGAATCTTCCAGCCTTTTGGGGGATTCGCGGACGGCATTCCCGTGGAAGACAGTTATGTGCGTCTTCCGGAAATTCCTGGTATCGGGTTCGAAGCAAAAAACGAATTGTTTCGAGTCATGAAGGCAATGGTCGAGTAGCAAGCGCAAGATTTCGATGAGAGGGGACAGGAATGACCTATTCGCCCGAAAATGAGAAATTCAAGAACCGGCCGGCACAATTTTCCCGCCGCCGCTTAATCAAGTTGGCTGGCTTGTCCGGCGCCGGTGTGGCGATCTCTCCAGATTTCTTAAAAGCCACCGCCTTTCTGGGTTCAGATCAGTCATCGAACGCCGTAAGCCCCATCATGCAGCAACTTAGCGCGTACATGAGCGCAGCGGGCACGCGCGCACTGCCTGAAGAAGTGGTGGAGAAGGCTAAGCAGCATATTTTGGATACGTTTGCCGCAATGATTTCCGGCTCTGGGCTGCCACCGGGTCGCGCCGCATTGGAATTTGCGCGCGCTTACGGTGGAAAGGAAATTGCTACCGTTGTGGCGTCCAAGATTGTTTGCGGCCCGATTGAGGCTGCCTTTGCGAACGGCGTGCTTGCGCACTCCGACGAAACCGACGACTCGCATGGCCCTTCGCGCTCACATCCCGGGGTGTCCACGGTTCCTGCGGGTTTTGCGTCCGGTGAACAGTACGAAATCAGCGGCGCGCATTTTATCCGGGCGGTCACTCTCGGCTACGACATTGGCACGCGCGTGTCCATGAGTCTCGGTGGCCCTGGCTACCAGGCGGCGACTCACCGCAGCACGCACGGCACCGCGGCGTGTTTTTGCGCGGGAGCCGCGGCGGGATGCGCGGCAGGCTTGAGTGCGGAACAGATGCGCTTGCTGCTGGACTATACAACGCAACAAACCTCTGGAATCGGTGCCTGGTCGCGCGACGCGGAACACATGGAGAAGGCATTTCTCTTCGCGGGAAAACCGGCGGGCGTCGCGGTTCTGACCGCTTCAATAATCCGCTCTGGTTGGAGCGGCGTGGAAGATATCTTTTCCGGCTCGGACAATTTTTACGAAGCTCTGGCCCCGCGGGAAAACGGAGCGATCAAAGCCGATCCGTCGCTCCTCGTGGATAAGTTGGGAGAGCGATACGAAATCGCCCGCACCAACATCAAGAAATGGACCGTGGGCTCTCCGATCCAGGCGCCGCTGGACGCTATGGTCATTTTCTTCAAGCAGCGATCGTTTACGGCCGATGACGTTCAGAAAGTGGTCGTCCGCATCGCCACCGATGAAGCAAACACTGTCAGCAATCGCGACATTCCCGACATTTGCTTGGAACATATGCTCGCGGTCATGCTCCTCGACAAAACAGTCACTTTTCAATCGGTCCACGACAAGGCGCGTATGAAGGACCCCGCTGTTCTCCGAGTTCGCGCCAAAATAGAAGTGGTCGCCGACCCGCGCATCGACGCTCGCCGCCCCAGGCGCGAGGCCATTGTCGAACTAACCTTGAAAGACGGAACGCAACTCTCCGAATGGGTTCGCGATGTTCGCGGCACTGCGGATAATCCCATGACCCGCCAGGAAGTCATGGATAAAGCCCGTGACCTCATCGCCCCGGTCCTTGGCTCCGCCACATCCGCGGCTCTCATCAACAAATTACTCGCGCTCGAGACGTTGAAGGATGTCCGCGAATTGAGACCCGACCTTCAAAGGAGCTAGTCCAACCAATGCTCTCCGACACCACCCTCCCGATTGAAGATTCTCCGTTGCCGCGCAAGAAGGCCTTCTATACCGGCCTTTCGTTTCAAGTGCTGGCCGGCGTCGCCATTGCGGTTATTCTCGGTTACGTAAATCCGGCCATGGCCGTTTCCATGAAGCCCCTGGGCGACGTGTTTATCCGCATGATCACCATGATCATCACCTTGGTCATCTTCTGCACCCTGGTGACCGGCATTGCGGGCATGGAGGATATGAAGAAGGTCGGCCGCGTCGGCGGCAAGGCGCTGCTTTATTTCGAACTCGTCTCCACCATGGCCTTGCTGATTGGCCTGCTCGTTGGCAACCTCGCCCATCCTGGCAGCGGATTCAATATCGATCCCAAAACACTCGATGCCCGGGCAGTTGCCGAATACGCGGGGCAAGCAAAAGCGCAGAACATCACCGACTTTCTGGTCCACATTATTCCCAACACCGTCGTTGATGCGTTCAGCAAAGGAGATATTCTGCAGGTCCTGCTCGTGTCGGTACTCTTCGGTTTCGCGCTGTCAATTGCCGGTCCACGCTGCAAACCTCTCCTGGATGTGATGGACAGCCTCACACGCGCCGTCTTTGGCGTGGTAGCGATCCTCATGCGCTTCGCCCCGATTGGCGCTTTTGGCGCGATGGCTTTCACCATTGGAAAGTACGGGCTGGCTTCGTTGGGCCCGCTGGTAAAATTAATCGCCACGCTCTACATCACGTCCATCTTTTTCGTGGTGGTGGTGCTGGGACTCATCGCGCGCTTTGCAGGCTTCGGAATTCTGAAGTTTCTATGGTTCATCCGGGAAGAAATTCTGCTCGTTCTGGCCACCAGTTCTTCCGAGCCCGCCCTGCCGAATCTTATGGCCAAGCTCCAGAGGTTGGGCTGCTCGAAGGCCCTCGTCGGCCTGGTGGTCCCAACCGGCTACACATTCAACGCGGACGGCACAAGCCTGTACATGACGCTCGCCGCCCTGTTCGTTGCTCAAGCGACCGGCACGCATTTGACGCTGATTCAGCAATTCACAATTCTCGGAGTCGCTCTGCTCACTTCGAAGGGCGCCAGCGGCGTACAGGGAGCCGCCTTCATCGCTCTAGTCGCCACGATGATGGTGATTCCAACCATCCCCGTCGCCGGAATGGCCCTGATCCTCGGAATCGATCGTTTCCTCAGCATGTGCCGTGCAGTTGTGAACATGATTGGAAACGCGGTCGCCACGGTTGTCGTGGCTCGTTGGGAAAACGAACTCGATCGCGGCGCACTCGAAGAACAATTAACGGGGCTTAAAGCCACGCCGCAAGCCACTCAAACAGTCTGAAATCCGTCCAGGAAGTTCGCGGGCTGCGAGCCACAAATTTAATTCGCGATCTTGCCGCATTCGAAGTGGTCAGTCGTGAACGAATGATTCTCCTCAATCAATTGATATTGTCCGGATTCGATTAAGGTGGCTGGGAGCTTCGTTGCGGGGTTTATAGGTTCGACCAGAAGAGTTACCCACTCCCATCTTCCGCGCAGTTGATAAAGATTAGGCGGCCCTTCTGGTCGAGAACAAACTCTACCTCGAAGCTAGTTTCAAATTGTCACGGTCGTGTCACTCGACTGTCATTTCTTATCCCGCGGTAAACTGAACGCTTGATTTCGCGGTACAGTGGGCAGTGATCCAACGCGAATAGCCCAGTTCATGTGCCAACGGATTCGGAAATAATTGCGATTCACCATTGAACCTTGGACGAGCGATCAATCGAAACGGCCCATCGCGCCGGGGTCCATCTTAGGGACTTGGTCCGGTTGCCCTGGAACAATTGCGTTGGCAACGGCACTGGACTCCACCAGGGCTGGACTGGGCCAAGCGCATTCATGAGTGGTCAGACGACCGGAGAGGGTTATCATTATGAGAACGATCAACGCATCTACTTGGGGGACGCCTAGGGCGGACGAAAGGGACGTTTTGCCAGGAGGCTCGATTTCGATGTCCGTGGATACCGTTCTGGTTGTGGAAGACAGCCGCGCCATGCAGCGTACGCTCCAGCGGCTCTTCGAATCCGACTCACTCCAGGTGCAAATCGCTTCCGATGGCCCCGCCGGCTTGGAACTTTTCCGCAAACAACTTCCCTGCGCGGTGGTTCTTGATCTGAAGCTTCCGGGAATGTCCGGCAAAGATCTCTGCCGGGAATTCAAGGCGCTGGCCGCCTCCGTACCGATCGTAGTCCTCAGCGCTAATTCCGAGGTGGAAGATAAAGTTCTGTTGCTGGAACTCGGCGCGGATGACTATGTAACCAAGCCTTTCAGCCCAAAGGAGCTTCTCGCCCGGGTTCGCCGCGCAATGCGCCGCGCGGGCGCAGGAGCACCCACTGTCACTCAAATTGCCGCAAAATCCGTCCAGCACGAAGTCCTCACCTTCGGTGACGCGCGCATTGATTTCACCAGCATGGAAGCCACGCGTGCGGGCAAAGCCATCACCCTGACCTCTCAGGAATTTAAGCTGCTGAAATATCTGGCGGCTTCCGCCGGCCGGGTCGTCTCCCGCGAGGAGTTGCTCAACGAGGTGTGGGGCTATCAGAATTATCCTTCCACGCGAACCGTCGACAACCACGTGCTTCGTCTTCGCCAGAAGCTTGAGCCCGATCCCGCCACTCCCCGTTTTCTGATGACCATGCACGGCGCCGGATACAAATTTTCTCCTGGAGGTTCAGCCGCCGGAACTGTTGTATGAATTCGTTCGCTGACGCTTCATGACTACGTTTCGACTACGATCCCAGCTCTTTGTAGCTGCCCTGTTGATCATTCTTGGTCTCACGGGTTCTCTTCTCTATTTCATTCGCCACACCGTTGATTCTGAGATTCAAAAGCAGGTGAAAGACGGAACCGACGAGTCCGTCCGTGCGTTCGAAAGTTTCCAGCGGCAGAGGGAACTGCAATTGTCGCGCATGGGAGCAATGCTCGCGGATCTCCCCACAATGAAAGCCTTGATGTCGACGCAACATGCCCCAACCATTCAGGACGGCTCCGAATCCTTCTGGAAGCTCGCGGAGAGTGATCTATTGGTTTTGGCAAAACCAAACGGAAATATCGTCGCCCTCCACATGACCAAACCGGGTTGGTCGATCCAGACCGTCGAAGGTGACCTGAAACGCTCCACGGATGCGGGCGAAGATGCATCTTGGTGGTACGACGATGGGCGGCTCTATTGGATTTTCCTTCACCCTATAACTTCCGGTGCAGGCCCAACCATGCAACCTCTGGGATTTCTCGCAGTCGGCTACCAGGTGGATTCCGCCGTCGCCCAGCAACTTTCTGTTGCTGCCCAGAATCAGATTGCTTTGGCAACCAACAACACGGTCATCGCCTCTACTCTTCCCGGGCGCGATACGGCTGAACTTCAGCGTCGCATGCGCTCCGGTGCGTTTTCTTCCACCAGCACCTCAGGCGACATCGCGCTGGATACGGATCAATACGCTTATTCTTCCGTGCTGCTCCACGGATCGTCGCCTGTACCCGTCCGCTGTTACGTGATGATGCCGCTTGTGCCGGTAAACTCTTTTATCAAGCGCTTGAATTACTCGATCTACGTGGCCGGCGGCCTCGCGGTTCTTTTCGGAATGATCCTGTTTGGTTTCGTGGCGCGCACCATCACCCACCCGTTGGACAATCTCGTGGCCGGCGTCAAAGCCCTTGCGGCGGGTGATTTCACGTATTCGATTACTCCCCGGGGGAGTACAGAACTCGTGGAGCTCAGCACCTCGTTTGCCCAGATGCGCAGCCAACTGCTCGCCCTGCAGCAGGATCGCATTGAGCACGAGCGCATCGCCGCCCTGGCCCGGGCCGCCGGCTCGATCTCCCATGATTTGCGTCACTATCTTGCTGCGGTTGTGGCGAACGCCGAATTCCTCTACGAGGCCGACCAACTCAAACTCAAGAAAGACGAAATCTATGAGGAGATCAAGACCGCGGCTAACCAGATGACCGATTTGATCGATTCTCTGCGCGAACTCTCTTATCAGCGCAGCGCGATTACCCCCACGCGCACTCGGATCGATCAGGTGATCCGCCGCGCCATCGAAGCCATCCACTCTAAACCCGAATTCCGCGAGACGCGGATTGTGCTGTCGTCTTCGGGGGACCTGGAGGGTATGTTCGATGCACGGAAGCTGGAGCGGGTCTTCTTTAATCTGATCCTGAATGCCTGCGAGGCGATGGGGGAGACGGAAGGTTCAATCGTCGTTGATGCGAAGAACACCTCTAAGGGATTTGAGGTCCGGGTCCACGATTCGGGGCAAGGCATCCCCAATGGCATCCGCGACTCCCTGTTTGACCCCTTTGTAAGTTCCGGCAAACCAAACGGAACTGGACTGGGCCTGGCCATCGTCAGCAAGATTGTCCAGGATCATTCGGGCAGCGTCTCCATCGAGCAGACTTCCGAGTCGGGAACCACGGTCCTCGTTCGCCTCCCCGCCGCAGAGCAGGGCGTGACCGACCGCGCCATATCGCCAATCCGCTAGTCTCCACGGATCGCAGTCGCTGCGTTTCCTCAACACGCAATCAGGGATGCGAGTAACTTGGAACGGAAGGCGGTGTGTAGTCCTGCCCGTACTTGTTCTTGTGCGCGGACGTGAAGCTGGGATTTTCCGGAACTTGAATAGTCCCTAGCTCTCTTGAAGAGGAGGAAATGGTTACGGCGTGCGTCAGGTTCTTCAGATCCTCAGGAAGGCTTCGTTCGTACCAGACGTGAAGTTCATATCTTCCGTCAGGTACATTTTGGATGGCGACACTTCCCTTTCTGTCAGATAGCCCGTAATAAGGAGTATCCACGGCCACCACCACCGCGCTCATCTCCGGATGAATGTTGCAAAAAAGAAAGCTCACACCGAGCCGGTCAAACCGCACAGAGTTGGTCGCTCCAGCTTCATAAAGGCCAAGGTCAAACCGCTTCCCGTCGAACAGCGAAAACACATTGTGAAAAAATGGGTCGTGATTCGGGAAATCCACCACCGAACCCACCGGAACCACCAGCACATGCGGTTGGAAACTCTTATTGTGTTGAACCAGTCGAAATTTCTTTGGATTAGCTGTGCCCTCCGGTTCGCTCCTGGTCACCGGATCCAAAGGCTTCAGCCAGACCACAATGTCCGAGGCATCCACCGCTGCCCTGGCCGATTTCTCCTGCTTCGCCACAGCCGGGCTCCGGACTGCCATCCGCATTGTCACAGCGGCGTCTTGCCCGCGCGCGGGGATCACGGTGCAACCGCAAACAATGCAGGCAGCAATCACTAACCCGGGCTTTCGAGCCGTGTCAAACATTCCCACTAGAATATGTATCCCACACTGAAGCTGGTTACGTTAGCTACATTTGCGTTGCTATCCAGTGTAAACGTTTTGATCCGCCGGTATTCCATGGAGAACACAATATCGGATCGCGGTTGATAAATGAAGTTCACAAACCCGCTTTCATTTTTCGACAAAGGCACCGGATAGTAATTCGTATTCCCTCCGTGCAAACGCAGTTCGCGAGCGTACGGATTGTCCAGGCCGTACGCTCCATTGAACTGCAACTTGGAGGTCGCTTTGAATTTCAACTGTGACCAACCGCCTATGGAATCTAATCCGTAAACATCCGTTGCAGGATCCGCAAGGGAGCCCTGCCATAGCACGCTTTGCCCGATGCCGCCGCCGAGGCCGCCAATCGCGCGCCCGCGAAAGAACTCAGTCGTCAGTTCAAATTTTCTGCCCAGTGGCAAGCTGGCATCCACCGTACCAGCCCATCCATCCACATGCCGCCCGAAACCCCACGCCTGCCGGCCGTAGTAGCCGCCCGCCCCCAGCGTAAGATTCTGCCCGTGAATGTCTTGCGTCCAGGAAACTCGCGCCGCGTACGCCGGTTGGGCGGATTTCTCGCCCCACGTCGGCACTCGATAATAGGTGGATGGCGGTGTGTCACCGCTGAGCGAATCAAGTATTCCGCCCTGCATCAGCAACGAACCAGACTCGGACACTGCAACCTTGTGCTCGATGCGAACCTGCGGCGCCCAATTCCAAAGGGTTCCCGAGTAAGCCAGCGCCGGAACCGCCAGCGTCGCGAGCGAAGTCGGGTTATTCGGCACAAAAAACAAGGTGTCCTGCCCCGCCACGAACGACGTTTTCGGCCAGTCAAGCCGCACCGTGCCCGTTCGCAGCCGCATGATTCCGAAACTTGTCCCGTTTGGAACCTCGGGGAATCCGCCGGCAAAATCAAACTGGATATTGGCGCTGGTCTGCGCCCCGGCAACGATAGGGCCGAACGCTTCAATTCCGATCTGCGATTGTCGAATCGAACCTCCGAAGGAACCTCCCGAAGGCAGAAACTGGAATTGTGGATTCTCAGCCAACAAAGGAAAGTCCAAGTTTTCGACGGGGCCACGATTTTCAAACATGTTAAGCAGAACGATGCCAGTGAGGCGCAACCGGTATTTTGACCCGCTTTCCACCTTCGTCTGGCTCTGCTCTGCTATTTTGGAATCGGCGAGTTGCTGGCTTTCCTCAAGTCTACTGATGCGTTCTTCCGTCGTAGCGATGCTTGCGGGCGCCGCGGCAACCGCCTGAGCTGCTGAGCTGCCGCTTGCCGGAGCCGCCATTGCTCCCAGTTGCGATTTCGCGATCTCCAGCTCTTTCTTCAATACCGCGGACTCCGCCTTCGCCGATTGCTGCTCCGCCTTCAGGTCGTTTACCTGTGCGTGCAAGTCCTGAACCTGCGCCTGCAGCTTTTGCAACAGCGCGCCAACAGTTGCCAGGTCCATTTGCTGGCCGGCAGGTTGCTCCGGGCCCTGTCCCCAGGATGGGGTCGCTTGGGTCAGCAACGCAGCAACAACCGCTCCCGCCCCTATCATGCGCTTCGCCCACACTTTGCCTCGCATAACTGCCTCCTGTTCAAGCAGCAGTTCGCCCCATGGCGATGGAAAAATAATCAATCTAAGAAGCTTCAGGTCCCGGTGTTCGGCAAGGGCCGCCCACCTATGTGCGATCGGGGGCATTTCAGGGAGTTAGATGCATGGCCTCCTGCACAATCCAAGCAAGGTAATCCGAGAGAACATATTTTGTAAAACCGGGGTCTTTTCTACACCAGGGCAGAATCGTCTCATGTCCCTGGGAACTGAGATGCCATTCCTCGGCCTCAGTTTCTAACTGGCAATCAATTATTGCCCTGATTCGCCCAGCGCCAAGCTTTAATTTGCGAATTCACACCAGCACCCTGGAAACCGGACCGCCCTAAGCGCAGGTCCAGAATTGCGCGCGCATCCCTAAATTGGGCACACCGCTCTTCGCCCCTCAGCGCACCCGCACTAAGAAGTCCCCAAAGCCGGCCGCCAACTCCGAACGCCCTGTGAGGTCTAGAAAACTTGGAATTCGACACCAGTACAACCGTCGAATTCTCCTCTTCCGTATCGCTAGTGAAGCAGATTCAGCGTATTCGTGGCATCGTCCACGAAAACAACGCCATTTTCCGGATCGAATATCACGCCAAACAAAGCGCCGGCTCCCGGCGGATTACCATTATTGTCGATCAGTTTGCTGGCTATCTGTGCGCCCCGCGCCGTAATCTCGGTAATGAAACCATCGTTCCCATTCACCACAAGAATGTGGCCGTTCGGCGCAACGGTCAGTCCCAAAGGATCATTCAGGCTCCCACCGCTGCTGAGCACCATTCCCGCTGCGGAAGGTCTTGTACGCGTCAGCGGATTGGTAATCACCACCACCCGATTATTCAGACTGTCTGCGACATAGAGAACTGGCTCATTTCCAGGTGAACGAGACTCGCACTCGTTCTCCTCGCCCTGACAAAATGGGGATAGCCCCAGTCCCGTCGGTCCTATCACCAGTGCAGCAGGATCTGTGCGTTCAGGGAAACCCGCACCCACCACGGTAAGGGACTCGACAACCGGCATCTTGGTTTCTGAAACCCGGAGATTGACTCGAACGACAGTCCCCTGATTCACCACGCTGCCATTCGCCGCCACCGTTCCATTCAGCACGTTGGTGACAAGGAGTGCCGCTTGCTGCTCATTATCGAGCCATGTCATATCCCAGGGTCCGTTAATCAAAGACCCCTGAATGGTCTCCACTGGGTTGCCCAGATTGTCCAGCACAATCAGACACCCAGCCTGCGCAGTCGCAGACGTCCCATCCGCCGTCGGGAGACTCCCGACGATCACCCACCCCGTCTGCAATACTGCCAGCGCCGTCGTCAGTCCAACTCCGCCGGGACAAGACCCAGGTAACGAGTTCGAACTCAGTTGAGCAAATACGGAGAGCGACCCGCTGGGCGACACATCCACGATCGTTGTGCCCGTGCCTTGCAGATTCGAACTCGCATTGAAATTGCTCACCAGATAGTGCCCTTCACGCAGATTCCCGATACTCCTGGAAACGCGGACCAGTCCGTATGGATTGACATCCCCGTTTGCCGGCACCGTGGAGGAAATTGTGTCTATGGTGTTGCGGTTCTTCAGAATCGAATTGCTGTCATTTGCTTGCAGCGGAACAGAAAGAAGCGCCAGTGCTAACAAGAGCCCAATCAATATGTACAGCGGATTCATCAAACGAGCCTTCATCTTACCCTCCTTCAAAGCGAATTGAGTACCCGACTGGGCAAGACGGGTGAAGCACGCCCACCACAGGTTGTGAGGCGGGCGCGAAGACTTTTACGCCTGAATGCTAACTTTCCTAGAGTGGTAACGCACCAGCAGCGCTCTGATTTTGCAATCTTTTGACAAATTCCAGACGGATTTTAGACACTCGCGCTCGCCGCCCCCTTTGGCATTAGCTGGCGCAAACCGATTTTCATCCCCCGTCACTGGTAGAGTCAGTTTCAGGATAGTGCTATTCTCGCCATTAAATTGGGCGGTGGACGAACTTGAGAAAAGCAAGCTGGCATGCCTTTGCGATTCGAATTCTCCTGCTGGCGAGCTTGTTTTTCTTCATCTATCTGGCCGCGAGAAGATCGGTGGGTTCCGCGTATTTTCGAACCGGGACACCGAATGCAGTTCAAACGGCGATAAGGTGGGATCCTGCTAACCCGGAATATTACGACGCCTTGGGAACCCTCATTCACTTGTACGCCGATCGCGGGAATTCCAACGAAATTGTCCAGCTCTATCAGAATGCCACCCGCTTGAGCCCGCACGATGCGCAATTCTGGGCTGACCTTGGCGCGGCCTACGATTGGGCAGGACGCTCCAATGATGCTCTTGATGCTTTCCTGCACGCCCAACGCCTCTTTCCAAATTCACCGGAGATCAACTGGAGACTGGCCAATTTTTATGTTCGAGCCGGTAAGGCTCCCGATGCGCTCCGCACCTTGGAACTAGTTCTTCAGGAAGATGGCACAGCCGGCAGGAGAGTTTTCACGCTCGCAACGAACGCGACGCGCGACAAAAATGCACTTCTGAAAATGCTTCCGGCTCAGTCACCCGTTTTTTTTGACTACCTTGATTTTCTGATCGAAAGGGGCGACATCGCCGGCGCCGAACTGGTTTGGGACCGCATTCTTCAACTCGGCTTGCCCTTCGACTTGCGCCAGGCCTTCCCCTATGTCGATGCGCTTATTCAACACGCGGAGCTCGGACAGATGTCAAAAGTCTGGTCCGCATTAGCGCAGCGATTTCCGGCGCAAGTACAACTCCCGGTGCACAGTTCGAATCTGGTTACAAACGGCGGCTTCGAGTCCGAAATTCTCAATGGAGGATTGGACTGGCGTGTTTTCCCCATCGAAGGGGCCGTTGTCAGTCTCGACTCCGTCGGTGTGCTTGAGGGTGCGCATGCACTTCGAATCACCTTCGACGGGTCCCGCAACCTCGATTATGGTCACGTGTTCCAATACGTCCCGGTTCAACCGAAAACGCGATACCTATTTTCGAGCCACATGCGCGTGCATGGGATCACCACCGACAGCGGGCTGGGGCTTCAGGTGTGTGATGCTTACAATCTGGGCAATATCTTCGTATCTTCGGAAAACCTCGTTGGCACCTCTGGTTGGTCGGAACAGCACGGTGAATTTACGACCTTCGCCGATACTCGCCTTCTGCTCGTAAGGGTGATCCGGCCTGCTAGCGGCAAGTTGGACAACCAAATTGCGGGCACCGTCTGGATCGATGATATCCGCCTTACCTCAGGGTCCCAGTAAACCCGGGATCGATAAATTTGCGCCAAAATACCCCCCGAAATCGTGTGTTCCCCGCACTTTGTGGCCTTGGACCTATATTTATTTACGCGGGTCTTTGCCTTATTGAAAGAGGGGCAGAGCAGGCCTATAATTCTGCTTTGAAGTGATCTTGTAGTTGGCCAGAGCAGTTCAACAGCATGCCGGACGCACTTCGAGGCGCCACGCCCCAGCCGTTAGGAACTAATGGTTTGAGAGAAACCTCCTGATGAGCAAATACCGCCGCAAAAAGGTCTTGTTCATTTGTATCGGGAATGCCTGCCGCAGTCCGATGGCAGAGGCAATCGCGCGCGTTGATGCATACGATGCCATCGACGCGTTTAGCGCGGGCTTGGCGCCCATTGGCTTTGTCACCGAGTTGACCAAGCAAACCCTCATAAGAAACGGATGCTGGGTGGAAGACCTGGAGTCCACGAGCATCTCGCCCAAAGTTTGGGAGCAGGTAGACATCGTCATCAACATGAGTGGCCACTCCCGGGAAATGGCATTTGATGATTATTCCAGGGTCGAGGATTGGAATATCGAGGATCCCTATGGTAAGGATCCCGGCACTCATCAGCGGGTCTTCGAGGAAATTCGACTGCGAATTGCAAAATTGGCTCAGGAATGCAGGGAACAATTGGCACGGGAACCCGGGCAAGAGGACACTCCGGTTCGATTTACAGAACGCCGTGCCCGCGGACGAAAGTGCCCATCTTCACCCATCTTAATAAGCCTGGACGGGGGAAATAATGCCAGCGTCTTAAACATTAGCGAAGATGGATTGGCCCTGTCGGCAGCCACAATTTTGTCCATCCTTCCTCTTCAGAATATGCAGGTCGAGTTCCTGGGATCTTCTCATCCCTTGGACGTCTGCTGCCAGATCGCTTGGAAAAGCAATTCCGAGAAAGAAGTAGGGATACAATTTGTCGGCTTGACGGAAGAGGCGCGTCAGAATATCAGAAATTGGATTTCAGTACACGCCACTCCGAATAATCTTTCGGGACAATCAGGCGGGGTATTGGAGAAGCAGAACCCGCGCATGGAAGCTCCAAACACTTCCCGTTCAGAGAACGCAATCCCTGAAACTTCAGGTTCCCCTGCGGTTCTTGATAACCATGAAAAGGCGCCGATTTTCTCTCCTGCTGCTGTCCCCGCCTCAAGCAGCGCCAACCCAACGCTCAAAGCACCACGAACTTACCCGCGAACCGGAATACGGCCAAACAAAAACGCCCTCCGGCCCAGATGGAGATTGGCGGTTGATCGCGGGATTCCTGCAGTGTTGCGTCGAAGGTGGGGAACGCTTCTTTTTCTATGTTCTCTGGTCGGGCTGATCTCATGGACCGTGCAGTCGGTGACGCTCCAACGCAATGATCGAAGTGAAATTGCCACCGCCGTCGCGCAGAAGCCCGCAGTATTGAGCCAAGCGGTGAAATCGATAGCGCCTTCCCCGGCGGCCACAACTCCGGGCGTTTCTAATCCGGAGGCCAACAAGACGCCGGCACAAACTTCCACTGTCAAACCCATGCCTTTTGAAGAAGTCGACAACATTGTCAACAGCTACCAAAATATCCCGCCGAAACGCTCTCTCAAACCGACAAATGCTGCGAAAAACCCTCCACCGCGAACCACGGCCAAAACTCCAAGCCCTCGCGTGGAAAAAATACTCACTAGCGGCCGCACGACGAACACGTCACCGCGCGTCCCAGCCACCGCGATTATCTCCCCAGTCGGGAAAACACAGCCGCAAACTGCTTCCGGCCCGGCCCCAACATCTCCGCAGCTAGCGGCGAATATCGTGCAGCCGGCGATTCCGGCTCCGATTCCTTCGAATGATGTTCGGCCTCCCGAAGCCGAGAGTAAAGCAAGTTCGCTGCCGGCGGCAAAGCAACCAGTGACTCCGGCGAACATCACGGGGGCGGTTGCAATCGTTGCCGATCCCTATCCTTCCCTTCGCATACCTAGTGGTAATTCGAAAAAGCAACACCAGGGAACGAGCCTCCAGCTCGGCCACCTGCTCTCCCGCGTCGAGCCCGTTTATCCCGAAGATGCAAAACAGCAAGGCATCCAAGGCACTGTCAAGCTGCACGCTGTTATTGACCGTCATGGGTCGGTGCAGAGCTTGCAGTCCGTCAATGGCCACCCAGTTCTCGTTGCAGCGGCCATCAATGCCGTTCGGCAGTGGCGTTTTTCGGAAACGTTGCTGGCTGGCCAATCGGTGGAAACCGAAGAAGACATTAATATCGTCTTCCGAATTTCCAATCCGGGGGCACCCAGAAATTAGCTTGATCTGTTCTTGGATTTGCCGCGATTCATCTGGCGAGCTTATAAATAGAGGGTCAGTAGGATACTGTTCTCTGCCCAACAACTGCCAAGAGCAATGCCAACGGACACTGCGAGTCCTTTTTTCCTCCGGGTCGAACCGCCAGCAGTTTCCCCTCAAGGCCCTGACGGACTGATCGATTGCTTTCCCCCGCCGCGACCCAATCCGGCCGCTAGTGCGGCGGCGGCCGCTCCACCTAAACCGAGATAGAGCCAGTTTGAATGGAAACTGTGTGCGGCGGTCGCATTTGTAGCGCCGGATACCGACGATAATGTTTGTCCGCCGGAAATATTTAGAGACTGACCTGCCTGGAGAAATTGTCCGGACTTCGCATCTACGGTAAGCACCCCCACGCTGCCATCCAGGCACGAAACCAGGAAAGAGCCGTTTCCCGCCCCCTCAATTTTTGTCGTCGCCGATTGTTGCCGAAACGACGACACCAGGACATAGTTACCGGCGCGTAAGGTGATTCCCCCCGGTCCGCTGATGGCGCTTAACACCACCGTCCCGCTCTTCAATTCCGTCGTGAACTGGTAGTTGCCGGGGAACGCGACTTCGCTGCGCGGAGAGATTTTCAGCGTACCTTTGCCGCTTACGGTAAAAGTGGCAGTGCCGTTTTCTCCCGTCCGAAGTCTATCCCCAGAGAAAATCGTGGATTCACCCGGTGCCGCGGAATCGTTTACATACACTTCCCCAACACTGCTCAACGATCCCAGGGGTTCCCTCTGTTGATCTTGCCGCGGAGCGTGCGCATAACACGATGTTGAAAGCATCAGTAAAGCAAAGAGATTGAGGAAGCACAGGGGAACTATCAAACTTCCACTTCGCCTTTTCCCCTTCTCCCGCCGCGTGCTTGAGCTAAGAACCATCGTCTCTCCGCTCAGGGATCTCACGAAGGCTGGCACGGATAATTTATCAAAGGCACTATCGCTGGCCTATAAGGTTTTCACCCGTATTTCAAATACAGAGTTTGCCCCATCGACGATTTCCTTCGTTGCCTCTACGCTTCAATTCTCGGCCCCGGATCCCACTCTCTCAGAGTGCAATGGGTATTGGTGGCTTCTCATGTCCGTCAAGCGGCGAACCTTCGATCCACGCGCAGAAGGGGCGCCGCTTTGGCCGCGTCCCAAACCGACCCGTAACAAATCCCCGATTGTCGGCCACCGCTCTTCTCAACCAAGAGCAAGGGCACTTAGCCCTTATTTCCCTGCGACTGACCGGCGACCACTCGCCCAATTTGTCTTGGATCGCGATGGCACTGGACGGCTCGCGGAACCTGTCACGGGGATGGGGAGGTCCCTGAAGCGGATCGTGGACATATTCGTGTCCTCCCTTGCTTTACTTTTCCTCTGGCCGCTGATGCTGGTGATCGGCATTGTCATCAAGCTGGAGTCGCATGGTCCTGCCATCTATCGCTCGCTGCGTTTGGGCAAGTTTGGTCGTGAATTTGATTGCTTCAAGTTTCGGACAATGATTGCAGGCTCGGACGGGCTGAAAGAAAACTTGCGTCGGCTCAACCAGCGCCGCGGCCCATTCTTTAAGATCGCCGATGATCCGCGTGTCACTCGCCTTGGCCGGTTTCTTCGCAAATACAGTCTCGACGAACTGCCACAACTGTGGAACGTCCTGAAAGGCGACATGTCCTTGGTTGGCCCGCGCCCGCACCCGGTAGAGGACTGTGCTCGCTACAGTTCCGAAGATTGCCGGCGCCTCAACGTGAAACCCGGTATCACCGGGCTTTGGCAGGTCATGGCCCGTTCAAATCCTTCCTTTGAAATTTGCATGATGCTGGATCTCGCCTACATCGAAAAATGGAGCTTTTTTCTCGATTGCAGGATTTTGTTGAAGACCATCCCTGCGGTCTTGGTGGGAGAAGGACAGTAGTGCTGGTTCACGAGGTGTGCTTTGGCATTTTGGCCCGGACTGCGGAAACGGAAGACTCTTGCGCTTCGTATTGCGCCGAATCTGTTGAGCGGAAACGAAGCGCTCGCTTTAGAAGCTGGCTCTACTGATCATAATTATGCTCACGCCTGGGGCGGCCCAGTTGTCTTGATTCGCGACGAGCGAGTTCAGGGACAAATCGTCAATGGCTGGCTGGTTCTCATTGTGGTCCTGGGAGCCGTAATTGCCGTCGCGGACGGTCTAACACGCGCTCCCAATCCAGAGTTGGAACTATCTCCCCCTCAACCCTTGGCATACGAACCATACCGTGCGGCTTTTCTGCTTGCGGGCCTGACCCTCCCACTTATGTTTGCCTACGCCAAAAGGGCATGCGCTTCGCTGACCGAGGGGTTATTCCTTTGGTTTGTATTTTGCACCACTGCATACATGAAGGATTTTTCCTACCTTCGCTGGCCTGGCGTTCCCTTCTTTGTCACCGATATTGTCCTGACAGTTTTGCTCGTTTCGATCTATATTGTGCCGCGCCGGCGCGCCACTCCCTACCCCCCCTTGTTGAATATCTTCCTTGCTCTTTTCATTGCGGCTGGCGCGCTGGCAGCTGCACGGGGTTTCTTGGGACATCGCGACACTATCTTGGTGCTACGTGATTCCGCGTTGGTCGGTTACTCGCTTTTTTTGCTGGTTGGGTATCATCTCCTCAGGAGTTGGCTTGCGGTTCGGAGGGTAGCAGTGTGGTTCCTGTTGGGCGCGGTGCTCAGCGTTCTGAATGGATTGGGTTGGTTGGTTGTCGCTCCCGAACAAAGACGCTTCGTCGCTCCTGGAATTTATGTTTTGGTCTCGCTCGTTGCCGTCCTTGTAATGATGGCGAACCGCTTCATCAAGCCCCGCGTCGGTTGGATTTTCGCCGGGATCTTCTCTCTTGGCTTTTTGCTCGCTAATGCGCGAAGCCTTTTCATAGCTCTTGCCGTCGTGTTTCTGGTAGTGCTGTTTGTTCCAGGGATGCAACCGAAGAAGCTCCGTTCCACGCGCCTGGTCACAGCGCTTGTTGCTGCCGCCGTTCTGGTGTGCACCTTTGCGTTTCTATTCCTTCATCTGCAGATCGGCCGAGACTTTACGACGCGGGTCGCTGACAATTTTGCTTCGGGGATTCTCCACACGAGTGACGACCCCTTCTGGAAATTCCGGGTCATGGCCTGGAAAGAGGCCCAGAGGCGCTTTGAGCAGTACCCTCCAGCTGGGGAAGGGTTTGGAATTCCTTTTAACTTTGACATCTGGGACAACGATCCCCGCCCCCACAATACATTCCTGACCGTACTCTACAAGATGGGCCTGCTGGGTTTTCTTCCTTTGTTGGCTCTTCTTGTTTATTTCTTCTGGCTTTGTGTACGAGCGGTTCATTGCAATTCGGAGAACCGTCGTGTTTCCTTCCTGCAAACACTGATCTTGGCGCAAGTCTCTTTCTGCGTCTGGGGCGGGGCTGATTCCGTGCTTGAGAGTCCTTTCTTGGCCTCACTCTTTTGGGTGGGGATGGGTCTCGGCTTGGGCATGATTCAGAAACTCAATTTTGAACGGTCGTTGCTGGATCTTTCATATTTTCCTCGTGCAAACGATGAAATATTTAAAAGCGATCAGCCCGTGGGAATAGGCAGTGACGCGGTGCTTCCGCTGTAATTTCGCGAACCACCATTGTTTATATGTGCGCTCGAGCGCACCGGAGGACATCTAGTGAAGCACAGCTTAAGGCCAGCTGAAGAGAAGCGGAGCCTAAAGTCCACGTCAGCATGGCGGGATGTTCGCGGCACAAACCGCACGAGCTTGAGGGATCCTTCGGCGCGGGCGAGATTATTACCCATGACGCCAGGTAAATGGCGGCTCGTCCGTATCTTCGAATCCGTAGCGCGATTCCTAAAGCTCCTGATGCCCCCTCTACCGCCTCTAAAAAATCCTGCCGAACCTCCTTCGAGCATCCTCGTTGTCGAGTACTGGAATTTGGGCGATCTCGCGATCCTTGTCCCCTTTCTCAGGAATCTCCGACGAAGCTTCCCTTCGGCGCGAATTTCCCTCCTCGTCAACTCAGACCTCGCTTCCTTCCTAGGGGGGCAGGGACTTGTGGATGAATTTATTCCCGTGCGCGTGCCTTGGGCGAGGCATTTCAATCGCTTGAAGAAATACAACCCCTTCTCCCTTGACTGGATTTCACTGGCACGCACGTTGCTCGCGCTACGCAACCGCCGATTCGACTGGGCTTTTTCCGGCCGGATGGATGTGCGCGACAACCTTATGCTCTGGCTGAGTGGCGCGCATCGGCGCATCGGGTATGGAATCGGCGGTGGCGGTTCCTTTTTGACCGACGAGATTACGCCAGACCTGTCCCGTCCGCACCGCACCGAAGTGTGGCTGCGCTTGCTGGAGGCCCGGGGAGAGCCTTCGGACCCGAAGCTCAGTGGCTTCCATCTAACGCATGCCGAACTGGCCTCAGCTCGGTCTTACCTCGCCGGGCTTGGAATTCCCTCCAATGTGCCTCTCATCGGTGTCCACCCCGGTGCCCGGATCGCGGCGCGACGATGGGGCGACGAACGCTTTGCTGAAATTGCTCGCCGCGTGTTGGAGGAAACCGACGCACACGTTCTGTGGTTCTCGGAGCCGGGGACATCGTCCCAAGCGCCTCGGTTGAAGCGCTGTCATGCAGTTAGCCTCGGCTTCCGGTCTTTTTTAGCCGTCCTTTCTAACTGCCGGCTTCTTGTGTGCAATGACAGCGGTCCAATGCAT
>Ga0137412_10000394_pt1 | contig 30168 bp, 24 predicted proteins | sample CZODoug2_1_16fun_FD_122160 | JGI IMG/M metagenome (GOLD analysis project Ga0137412, IMG submission 122160) | Vadose zone soil fungal communities from Angelo Coast Range Reserve, California, USA - CZODoug2_1_16fungal (Hybrid Assembly) | ecosystem: Environmental > Terrestrial > Soil > Vadose zone...
GCCAGGGCCGGCAATTCCGCATCGCTCGCAAACCGCAGCGACACGAATTGTCCCGTCGTGAATTCGCCGGTCCTCGCCTGCAGATCCGCAGGCAGCACGCGCTCGTAGCGCAGGCGCTCTTCCAGACGGATGACCCGGTCCTGCACCGCTAGCGTAAATAGTCGCGCCCGGAAGACTAGAACGACGAACGCCGCGGCCAAAATCACTCCAAAGATCCCCTCGAAGGAAATCCCTAGCTTCTTCAGCCGAAACAGCGACGATACGAAGTTGATCAGAAAAACGGGCACCGCAAAAAAATGAAACGAAGGTACAAACTTTGCATGATTCGCGAAATTCTGCTCGGCCATTGTTCTCCTCCCTGGCTACTCGCGCGATTGTAGCATCCCTCATCGCCCTTCCCCCAGGACACGCTTTCGGCCGATTCCTCCGTTTCGATGCGCAAATCTATTTTCTGTTGCCGGCGGATTTCCGAAGCGATTCCGCCCCAGCTGCATCTCATCTTCTAGACATGTTCATTCGTGTGGCGATATGCTGATTTGAGCAATCCTTCTGCGCCGGGAGGCGTGCAAAATGGCCAAAGCATCTTGGGGTGGAAAAGTCATCGCGGAAAGCAACGCCACGGTGGTGGTGGAGGGCAACCAGTATTTCGCGCCCGACAGCGTCAAACAGGAATTTCTGAAGCCTAGCAGTCACACCACGGTCTGTCCTTGGAAGGGCACTGCCCAGTACTATCATGTCGAAGTGAATGGCATTCGGAATGACAATGCCGCCTGGTATTACCCCGAACCAAAGCCCGCAGCCGCCGAAATCAAGGACCGTATCGCCTTTTGGAAAGGCGTGTGCGTCGAGATCTAGCAGTGCTGAAAGAGCCAAGACCGTCGTTCTGAGAGCATCCGATGAGCATGTCCGACGAATCTCAACTTGAGCAGCTTCACCCATCTAATGATGGGAGCCACCGGCAAGCGCTCCTGCAGCTCAATCTTTCAGCAACCTCCTGACTCTCCACCCGCCGGGCCTCTCCCTATTTCGCCATGTCATTCTTGAAAACTGCCCCGTTGTGCATTACAAACCGCACGTGCTCCAGTTCTCCGGCGTCCTTCAGCGGATCTCCGGACACCGCGATCACTTCCGCGTACGCGCCGGGAGCGATCACCCCGATCTCTCCTTTCATGTCCAGCATCTCCGCCGCTCGCGATGTCGCCGATTGAATCGCGTCCATCGACGACATCCCCAAAGAGACCATTCTCTTAAACTCTTGCGCCATCGGTTCCGTCCACGGAATCCCGCCCATGTCCGTTCCATAAACAATTTTCAGGTGCGCCTTCAGCGCCTTTCGAAACGACGTCTCGTGAACCATCGCCCGCGCACGGTCGCGCTTTCCCTCCAGCGTGTCCGCCGGCGCCCAATCGTCGTAATACGGCGAAAGCGTCGGGCAATACCACGTCCCCTGCCGCTGCATCTGCGCGATCTGCGCGTCGGTAATCTCCAGTCCGTGCTCGATCGAATCGCATCCGCCATCCAGGGCCCGCTGCAGTCCGATTCCGTTGTACGCGTGACACGCCACTTTTTTCTGCCATCCGTGCGTCTCGTCTACGATCGCCTTCAACTCCTCGACCGTTAGCGTCGGCTGCGAAACCAGGTTTCCTTGCTTGTCCACCCACGACCGGTGCGTCATGTACACCTTGATCCAGTCCGCGCCGTGCTCCAGTTGTTGCCGCGCCGCCTTCCTCGCTTCCACCGGCCCATCCACAAGTTGCGCGCCTTTGGGCATTTCCAGTTCCGGCGCATAACCTTCCAGGTTGTATCCGCCCGTCGTCGATATCGCCCGCGTCGCGCCGAAAATTCTCGGTCCGGGAATCGTTCCCTCTTCTATCGCTTGCTTGATCTCTATGTCGCCGTATCCCGCGCCCTCCGTCTCCACATCCCGCAGCGTGGTAAAACCTTGCTCCAGCGCCCGCCGCGCCGCATAAGTAGCCCGCGCTGCCCGCAACGCGATTCCCGCTTTCAAAATATTCGCGTCGTAACCGCCTTTCGCCGGGTCCTCGCCCCACAGAAAAATATGCGTGTGCGCATCGATCAGCCCCGGCAAAACCGTCGCGTTCGAAAGATCAATCAACGTGGTCCCCGCCGGGATCTCCGCCGAACCGTCCGCCACTTTTTCAATCCGCTCCCCGCGCACGAAAATGAGCTGATTCTTCCGCGGCGCCTCGCTCACCCCGTCGATCAACATTCCCGCGCGAATCACCGTCAGCGGCGCCGCCGTTGGCGCGCCGCTCTGCCCATTCAAAACACTTCCACTCATCGCCAGCATTGCAACCACGCACAGAATTCGCTTCCTCATCCATCACCCCCGCAGCCCGGCTAGCTTGCCCCAATCCGGCGGCCCTTTGCAAGACACCCGCACCCGAGCGCATCGAACCCGCACGGTACAAGAAACGGTGCTGGTTCAGCTTCCGGTTTGTCAGGATGGAACGGCCGGCTTGGATTCGAACCGACCCGGCTCTCAAGAAAGCACTAGCTCCGTGACTTGTGCCCAAAGTCTGCTCTCAGTAGAATGTTCACTCTTCGTTTCCCACAGCTTTTCGATTTTCTGTTGACGGCTTTGCGGTCGCAGTTGGCCATGGTCGTTTCGCGGTCGCTCTCGACGGAGATATACCGGAGTCATACCGAATGGGTGAGCACTACGACGTCATCGTCATCGGCGGCGGCCACAACGGCTTGGTCAACGCCGCCTACCTCGCCAAAGGAGGGAAGAAGGCCGTCGTCCTCGAACGCCGCCACGTGCTCGGTGGCGCCGCCGTCACCGAAGAGATTATCCCCGGCTTTCTTTTCTCCGAATGTTCTTACGTCGTCTCGCTCCTTCGCCCCGAAATCATCCGCGAACTCGATCTCCCTCGCCACGGCCTCGAGATTCTTCCGCTTGATGGCACCTTTTCCCCCATGCCCAGCGGCGACTACCTCTGGCGTATGAACGACCACGCCAAGTCCGTCCGCGACATCCGCCGCCATTCCCGCCTCGATGCCGAAGCCTACGACGAATTCTCGAAGATGATGACGCCGATGTGCCGCTTCGTGAAGCCCATGCTCTCCATGGTGCCGCCTGACCCCACCACGCTCAATCCGAAGGACCTTAAGCAGCTTCACTTGCTGCTGCAGCGCTTCCGCGAACTATCCTCCGACGAGCGCTACACCCTCGTCCAGCTCATGACCATGAGTTCCGCCGATTTTCTCGACCAGTGGTTCGAGACCGATGTCCTCAAAGCCACCATGTCCGCTTCCGGTATCATCGGCACGTTCCTCGGCATTCGTTCGCCCGGCACCGCTTACGTTCTCCTTCACCACTATATGGGCGAAATCGATGGCGCGTTCCGCTCCTGGGGGTTCAGCCGCGGCGGCACTGGCGCTATTTCGAACGCCATCGCGGACGCCGCCCGCGAAGCCGGCGTCGAAATCCGCACCAAAGCATCCGTCGGCAAAATCCTCGTCAAGAACGGCCGCGCCGCGGGAGTCGCTCTCCAATCCGGTGAAGAAATCTTCGCAAACGTCGTCTCCTCCAGCGTCGACCCGCATCTTACGTTCGAGAAATTCCTCGAACCGCGCGAGCTCCCCGCAGATTTTCTCGAAGGCGTCCGCCGCTACAAATTTCGCGGCTCATCCGGCAAGGTCAATCTCGCCCTCGACGCGATCCCCAATTTCAAATGCCTCCCCGGCCCGGGCGCGCATCTTCGCGGCGCCATCTCCATTTCTCCGAGCATGGAATATATGGAGCGCGCTTACGACGACGCCAAATACGGCCGCTACTCCCGCAAGCCATACATCGACATGGTCATTCCCAGCCTCACCGACCCCAGCGTCGCGCCTCCCGGCAAACACGTTCTCTCTTGCTTCGTGCAGTACGCACCCTACAAGCTCGCCGAAGGCACCTGGGACGATCGGAAAGAAGCCTTCGGCGACAACGTCATCAACACCATCGCCGAGTACGCGCCCAACATCAAAAACATCATCATCGGCCGACAGGTCCTCACCCCGCTCGATCTCGAACGCGAATTCGGCCTCACGCAAGGCAATATTTTCCAGGGCGAGCTTTCTCTCGAACAGCTTTTTTTCCTTCGCCCCGTCGCCGGCTGGGCCTACTACCGCACGCCCATCCCCAACCTTTATATGTGCGGATCCGCCACTCACCCTGGCGGCGGCATCATGGGTGCCAACGGCCGCATCGCCAGCCAGGTCATCCTTAAAGAATGGAAGGGCGGTTCTTCGCGCTCGACTGCGACCGCGTCAAAGGCGGTCAACTAACCATGCCCATCGGACAGCGCGTGGTTCTCATCGGCGGCGGGCACAACGCACTCATCACCGCTTTTTATCTCGCCAGGGGTGGCTTCAAGCCCCTGGTCCTCGAACGGCGCGAAATGGTCGGCGGTGGCGCCATCACCGAGGAATTTCATCCCGGCTTCCGCGCCTCCACTCTCGCGCACACGCTCGGTCCGCTCCGGCCCGATGTCGCGCGCGATCTGCAACTCGATAATTTCGATTGTGAAATTCTCTATCCCGATCCGCGCGTCTTTGCTCCGACGCCTGACGGCGAGGCGCTCCTTTTCTACAACGACGTCGCCAGAACCGCCGCCGAAATTGCCCGCATCTCCGCCAAGGACTCCGCCAAGTACGCCCAATTTGCTTTGTCGCTCGAAAAAACCGCCCGCTTTTTTACGCAGCTCACTTCCATCACGCCTCCCGCGATCGATAAACCCACTCCCGAAGATCTCTGGAGTTTCCTCAAGACCGGCCGCAGCGTTCGCCGCCTTGGAAAGTCCGGCATATTCGATCTGCTCCGATGGGGTCCCATGGCCGTTGCGGACTTCGTTGCCGAATTTTTCGAGACCGAACTCCTTCGCGCCGTCATCGCCGCGCGCGGCATTTTTGGCGCCGCGCTTGGCCCCTGGTCCGCCGGATCGACCGCCGTCCTTCTTCTGCGCGCCGGCGCCGATGCCCATCCCGTAGGCTCTGCCGTGTTTCCGCGCGGCGGACTCGGCTCCTTCACGCGCGCTCTCGCCGAATCCGCGAAACAGGCCGGCGCTGAAATCCGCACCGATGCCGAAGTCCGCCACATTCTCGTCAAAGACGGTGCCGTCACCGGCATCGTTCTCGCCGATGGCGAAGAAATCGCCGTCGAAGCTGTCGTCTCCGGCGTCGATCCCAAACGCACCTTTTTCCATCTCGTCGATCCCACGCAACTCGACCCCACCTTCGCCAACCGCATGAAAAATTTCCGCTCCAATGGCACCGTCGCCAAGGTCAATCTGGCCCTCGGCAGTCTGCCGGCTTTCACTGCGCTGGACGCGACGGAGGGCTTTCTCAAGGCGCTATCCGGCCGCATTCACATCGGCCCCGAGATCGATTACCTCGAACGTGCCTTCGACGCCTCCAAGTACGGCGAATTCTCGAGAGCCCCTTGGCTCGATGTCACCATCCCCACGATTCTCGATCCCTCGCTCGCTCCCGATGGCAAGCACGTCCTCTCCGCCTGCGTCCAATTCGCCCCATTCAAGCTGAAAGAAGGGAGCTGGGACTCGAGCCGCCACGACCTAGGTCACACCGTTGTCAAAACCCTGGCCGCTTACGCGCCGAATTTGCCCAATCTCATCGAATACATGCAAGTCATCACGCCGCTTGATTTCGAAAGATCCTATGGCTTCACCGGCGGCCACATTTTTCACGGCGAACTCGCTCTTGATCAGCTCTTCACCATGCGCCCTGTCCTGGATTGGGCGCGTTACAAAACGCCCATCCGCGGCCTTTTTCTTTGCGGCTCCGGCACGCATCCCGGCAACGGCCTGACCGGCGCTTCCGGCGCCAACGCCGCTCGCGAAATCATCCGCGAACTTCGATAGCACCCGGCTACCTCGCCACCACTTCAATCCATCACACCGTCAGCGTGACGTTGCTGATTTTGCGCTTATAAGCTAATCAGAGCGCAGCCATTGCAAAACAATCCACAAGTGATCTCCCTGCAACGTCGGAGGAATACGCGAGGCTTCTAAGAAAAGCCTGTTCCTACGGAAAAATTGATACGCCCTGGCTATCCCGCCTTTCTTTTCGCCATGCTCCTTGCTTTTCGAGTGTTCCCCAATTCCTCCAACGGCTTTGCCAATGTTGTGCTGGGAGCATCATTAGGTTGGGCACTCCTGGTTGTCTTATACGGGCTTACAGTTGCGGCCCGCGTGCCATTTGTCCGATGCCCCAAATGTGGTTGGCGTTTTGGCCCCGCTGACCATTGCAGCTGTTGTGACCTTCCTCGAAGTATCTAGGTTTGGGATCCATTTGTTCCTACGCAGGCAGCGTAACTACCCAAAATGCTTTCAGATCGGTGATGCAATCGTTACTTTTCTTCTTTCGGTGGCACTTGATGAATTGCAGCATTGCGATTATCGTTTCCGGGCGCGCTCTCCCATGACCACCATCGACCGCACCAAACTGAAAACTCTCCAAACTCGCGAAGATTCCCGCTTCCTCGCCGATCACCCCAAATCAGCTGCTCTCTACAATCGTGCCCAATCCTCCCTCCTCGGCGGCGTCCCCATGAACTGGATGAAAAAATGGGCTGGCGCTTTCCCCATCTTCGTCAAGTCTGCCAAAGGCGCGCATTTTACCGACGTGGATGGCCGCGAATACATTGACCTTTGCCTCGGCGACACCGGAGCCATGACGGGCCATTCACCCGAAATCGTCGCCGAAGCTGTCGCGCGCCGCGTCAAAGAAGGCATCACCTTCATGCTCCCCACCGAAGACGCCCTCTGGGTCGGTGAAGATCTCCAGCGCCGCTTCCGTCTCCCCTACTGGCAATTTACTCTCAGCGCCACCGACGCCAATCGCTTCGCCATTCGCATCGCCCGTGAAATCACGCAGCGTTCGAAAATCCTTGTGTTCCACTACTGCTACCACGGCACCGTGGATGAATCTTTTGCCAGGCTCGAATATGGCGTGGTCGGCCCCCGCCGCGGCAATATCGGCCCGCCCGTCAATCCCGCCGAAACCACCCGCGTCGTCGAATTCAACGATCTCAACGCCTTCGAAAGCGCGCTCAAGCATCACGACGTCGCCTGCATCCTCGCCGAGCCCGCCATGACCAACGTCGGCATCATTCTCCCCGACGATGGCTACTGGAAATCCGCGCGCGAACTCGCGCGCCGCTATGGCTCACTCCTTATCGCCGACGAAACCCACACCATTTGCGCCGGCCCGGGCGGCTGCACCGTCGAATGGAAACTCGATCCCGATATGCTCGTCTTCGGTAAAGCCATTGGCAGCGGCATTCCGGGCGCCACCTTCGGCGTCTCCGAAGAAGTCGCCCAACGCATCAACGCCCGCATTCATCTCGAAGACTGCGACGTCGGCGGCATCGGCGGAACCTTGGCAGGGAATGCGCTCTCGCTAGCCGCCATGCGCGTCACGCTCGAACACATCCTCACGCCCGCGGCCTTCGAACGTATGATCCCGCTCGCCAAGCGCTTCGCCGATGGTGTCGCGGAAAATCTCCGCGCCACCGGCCTCCCCTGGAATGCAATCCGCCTCGGCGCCCGCGCCGAATATACTTTCGCCGCAAAACCTCCCCGCAACGGCGGCGAATCCGCCGCTGCCGCCGATTTCGAACTCGAACGCTTCCTCCACCTCTACGCCCTCAACCGCGGCGTCCTCCTCACGCCGTTCCACAACATGGCCCTCATGTCCCCCGCCACCACCGAACCCGACATCGACGCCCACACCAAAATCTTCGCCTCCGCCTCCCATGAACTTTCTTCCCGGTAGGACAGAAATTCCGGTCTGTCCGCTTTCTGTTCTCAGCGCTCTCCGTGTCTCCGGGTTTAACTCTCTTTTCTTTTAGCCATGTGTGTAGAATGTTCAAGCATCGCCTAGCAATAGCGGGATCTCCTTGTCCGTCAACATCTGCTTGGACCCCATGCCACCAAGACCTACATTCTTTCCCACGCCCGCAGACTTCCGCATCTGGCTCGAAGCCCATCATGACAAGCTCCGCGAGCAACTCGTCGGCTTCCACAAAAAAAGTTCCGGAAAACCGAGCATGACCTGGCCCGAATCTGTAGAAGTAGCACTCTGCTTCGGCTGGATCGACGGCGTTCGAAAGAGCATCGACGAAACCAGCTACACAATTCGCTTCACTCCCCGCAAGCCAACCAGCCACTGGAGCTCCATTAACATCAACCTCGCTCGAAAGCTTACAAAGCAGGGCCTCATGCATCCCGCCGGCCTCCAAGCCTTCGCCGCTCGCAGCGAAAAAAAATCCGGCATGTACTCTTACGAACAACGAAGCAGCGCCCGTTTCACTGGTGATCAAGAAAAGCAATTTCGCGCCAGCCCGCCCGCCTGGGAATTCTTCCGTTCCCAGGCCCCGTGGTACCAAAGGGTGTGCACTTGGTGGATCATCAATGCAAAAAGAGAAGAAACAAAACTCAAGAGGCTTTCCGTACTCATCGATCATTCGCGGAATCGGCGAACTCTGCCCCGGCTCATTCCCGCAAAGAAGAAGTAACCTGGTCGCTCGCCATGTAGAATAGGGAACATCAAACCACAGAGGTGAGTGCCGATGTCTTCAAACTACCTGCTCAAGACTGAACCTTCAGAATATTCTTTTGCCGATCTTCAGCGCGACAAAGTCACTGTATGGGACGGCGTCTCCAATCCCACTGCCGTGAAGAACCTGCGCGAAATGCAGCCCGGCGCGAGGCTCATCATTTATGAAACTGGCGACCGCAAAAGCGCCGTCGGCACCGCTACTGTCGTCTCCGTGGACGCCTCCGACCCCAAGAATCCTGCCGTCAAGATCAAAGCCGGAAAACCACTCGCCAAGCTCATCACACTGGGGCAAATCAAATCCAACAAACTCTTCAAAGATTCCCCACTCGTTCGAATCGGCCGCCTCTCCGTCGTTCCCCTCACCGAAGCCCAATACAAATTTCTAGCAGGCGACTGATTTCTCAAACGCGCGTATGATGCGGGTGCGAACGAACAAAATCACGAGGTTGAATTCCATGAAACGCTCCATCCTATTTGCCGCCCTGTTTGTCGCCATCCCTGCTTTCGCCCAACAAACGCCCGAAATCCGTTTCCACTCCGTCCCCGACTTCCTGAAACTTCCGCCCGACCTCCATCTCGGTGAAGCTACGGGTGTCGCCGTGAATTCCAAAGGCCACATCTTCGTATTCACGCGAGGCAATAGCACCGGTCCCGCCTATGGAGCGAGCGCCGCGCAACTCCTCGAGTTTGCCCCTGACGGAAAATTTCTCCACGAGATCGGCCACCATCTCTACGCCTGGTCCTTCGCCCATACTGTTAAGGTCGACAAGGACGACAACATTTGGGTTACTGACAAAGGCTCCGACATGGTCATCAAATTCAATCCTGAGGGCCGCGTCGTCATGGTCTTCGGCCGCAAGCAGGACGCCTCCGATGAAGGCACCGAGCCCCTCAAGCACGTCAAGCCGCCGCTGCCTCCCGTCGATGGCATGTTCCGCCAAGTTACCGACGTCGCGTGGGACGCGGCAGGCAACGCCTACATCAGCGACGGCTACGTCAATTCGCGCATCGCCAAAATCGACAAGGAAGGCAACTGGCTCAAGTCCTGGGGCGAACCGGGCGACCAGCCCGGCCAGTTCAACACCCCGCACAGCGTCGCCGCCGACGCGCACGACAACATTTACGTCGCCGACCGCGGCAACCGCCGCATCCAGGTCTTCGACACCGATGGAAAATTCCTTCGCCAATTCACCATCGATGTTCCCGTCGATCCCAACGCCCGCCCCGCCATCGGCAACAAGCCTACCGCGACCACAGGCACCATGGCCCCCGGAGCTCCTTGGGCCATTTGCATCACGCCCCCGCCCAACCAAGTCCTCTACAGCTCTGACGGTTTCCCCGGCCGCATCTACAAACTCTCTCTCGACGGAAAAGTTCTCGGTGTCTTCGGCAAATCCGGCAAGCAACTCGGCCAATTCGGTTGGGTTCACGAAATCGCCTGCCCCTCCGAAAACGACCTCTACGTCGCCGAAGTTTTGAACTGGCGCGTCCAGAAACTCATCCTCGAACCAACTCACTAGCGTCGCGTCGCGCAAATAACTTAAGGAGCTTTTCGCGGTTTTTCCACTCTGCGTCCTCTGTGTTCTCCGTCAACACTGGGTTAAGTATTTTTCTGCCTACCCGAAGGACACTGCGGCTATTCACCGTTATCGGCGGGACTCGCCTCTGGCTACCGTTAGCGTCGGTAACAATCGAATGCATGACTAGCGCGGCTGGTGTGTTATTCTTTTTCTCCGCACGCGGAGTCTTCACGGCAAAGCTGACAACATACGGCAACGATCTGCATCCCGATCTCGGCGTCTGAAGTGCCGCCCTGCTGGTATTGTTCGAACGTGCTGTCCTTTGGGTCAGCTTGCACTGCACTGTACGTTTGTACTATGGCCGGCGGGCTCGCTTGCTGCAAAAATAGAGAGATGTCCGGGCCGTCTCGTGGACGGCTCTTCGCAGCCTGAGCTTTTTTCCGGGGGATGGGTCGCCCAGGCACACGAGGGACAATCCTATTTTGGCCACCGCAATTCACACCCGTCATCCGACTGCCTCGCCGCCGGCGAGCCCTTCGACAACGCCCAGGGCAAGCGCTCAGAACCCTCCAATGAAGAATCCGGTAGCTCACGAAGTGCCGGTGATCGCGACCGGCGCGCGCCCAGGAGAAAGCGGCAACCAGCGGGAGCTGTTTACGGAAGAGGCGAGCACGGTTCTGGTCTTTGAGAATGGCGGAGTGATTCGGCTCTCCGCAGCGGTGACCGTCGGGCAGCTGCTGTTTCTTACCAACGAGGGAACGAACCGCGAAGTCGTAGCGCAGGTAATGCGCAAACGTGACTTCCGGCCGACGAGTTGTTACGCCGAAGTGGAATTCAGCGAGCCTTCGCCCGGATTCTGGGGCATCGAGTTTCCCGAAATGCCGGGACTCTCGCCGGCAAACGCCCAGCAAAAAGAAGCGGCCCAGCTGGTGCAAGGTGCGGCAGCCATCGCTGGCGAACCAAGCGTGCCGGCACGCGCTCCCAGCGCATACGAAGTGACGGCGTTGAAACAGCAAGTCGAAGCCCTGCGCGAGCAACTGAGATTGCTGCAAACGCAGACCGGGGCGGAGAATTCATCCGCGCCCGCGGTGACTCACGATGCTCTTTCGGAATCCAAGCAGAAAGTTGCCACCAGCGGCCGATCGGGAGTGCTGCGCATCGGACTTGTTGCTGCTGCGTTATTGCTCGCAGCGGGAGGCGCGGCACGGTACCTGCATTGGCTTCCCCGGCTGCCGCAGCCGAATAGAATTTCTGCCGCCGCGGCCTCCTCCAACATTGCCGCTCACCCTGGTCCAACCGTGAGCTCCGTGATTCAGACGACCCCGGACGCGCACTCTAATTCCGGCACAACAACACGGGCCAGCAACGCACCTACGCCTCCGCCGAGCGCAGCTTCCCAGCATGCGGTGCAACCTGCGCCTGCAAGAGGGGCGGGGCCTTCCTCACTCGCCGCGCCCGAGCTGCCTGCACCCCGTGACGCGGCTGTAGCTGCGGCGGTGGTGCAGGAAAAATCCGTGGTTGCCGCCTCCGTCGGGAAGCGCCCTGTGCCGCGTCCATCGAGCACAGCCGCTCCGGATTCGGCAGCGCCTTCTTCAGAGGAAGCAACAATCGTCCCGCCAAAACTGATCAAGTCGGTCCGTGCGATTGCTTCGCCGGAAGCGCTGCGGGACTTTGCTACGGGCAACGTGACGCTGGACGCCGTCGTGGACCCTTCGGGACACGTGAAAACGATGAAGGTGCTCACGGGGCCGCCTTCCTTGCAAAACGCCGCCATGGACGCCCTCAAGCAATACCAATACGAACCCGCCACGCAAAGAGGCAAGCCCGTCGCCGCCCACGTTACCGTCACCGTCAAATTCTTGTTCGAGCCATAACCCGGCTGATTCACGGCTATGCTCCTTGCCTTTCTCCCGTAGTTGCCGGCACTCGTTGGCGGTCGAACAACAGGGGAAAGAACTGCCCGCCCATCCGGTCCCCGCGAGGAATTACGGGAACGCCCGCGAGAAGTGGTTCATTAGAATCCGACATGACGCCATCACGAAAGACATTAATAACGGTGGCGCGGCGCGGCGCGGGCGTATCGTTGGCGCGCGAACCGTGCATCGTTCGGGCATGGTGAAACGAGCTTTCACCCTTTTTCAACTCAATGGCAACAGGCTCGAATTTATCTTTCAGCTCTTCGGGCAGAGTGTCGCGGATGCCATCCATTTCCCCGGTCAAAACGGGTTTGGGCAAGTCGGGCCATTGGTGGCTTCCTGGAATGTAGTTCAAGCAACCGTTTTTCCGGGTTGAATCGTCCAAGCCAATCCAGCAGGTGAGATGGGCCAAAGGCGTGGTTCTTGTCCAGTACGAATAATCCTGGTGCCAGGCCACCACACCGCCATGCCGCGCCGGTTTGCAGAAAAGCTGGTCGTGCCAGAAGCGCACTGGACCGTCCAATAACTGCGATGCCGGCACCAAAAAAGCGGGGTTCCAAAGCAGATCGTGAAAGCCGGGCAGAACGCGCCAAGCGCCCAGGGCGTGAAAAACGACGCGGTTCGGATCTGTCGATTCGTTGGAATGGTATTCGTGGAATAAATGCTGGCCGGCGTGCGCCGGATCCATCAGTTGTTCCAATTCCGTGCGCAGAGCTTCCACCTGCTCGTCGCTCAGAATGCGAACGCCTTTTAGGTAGCCATTTTCGCGGAAAAATTCGAGTTGCTCCCCGCTCAGTCGGTAGCGGTCCCAGTCGACGGAGTTGTGTGAGCGGGCAAACAGGTTGCCGACCGGGTGATGGTAACGCGATAAGTCTTCGATCATGCTAGAACTCAGGGCGACGAAAAATTTCTGCGTCTGGCGCCGGCCTATGAACAAAATAGGCGGCAGTCGCGAATTTAAATCTTAATTGAGTCACGCGGGAAAAACAAAGTGCCGTCCTCATGCAAGAGCCGCGTGACACTCCAATTCAATTCCCAGGATTTGCCCTCGGCACTGCCTGCGTTGGGAATCCGCAGAGTCATTTCTGACCGGCGATTTCATTCCACTCTCGCTGGCCGCGTTCGAGCACTGCCGTCAAGTCTTCCCGCAACAGAAAACGTTCCTTAATCAAGTTCATGGCCGCCTCGGCAAACTTGCCCATATATTGTTCGCGTGAAACGTAGCGTTCGGTGACGGACCGCCGCGGGTCGCCGGATTTTTCGCGCTCTGATGCGTCGCGAGCAAAAGGGAGAAAGGAACCGAGGAAGCTGAGACGTAGATCGGGAGCGCCGATGCTTGGATCCCGCAGATTCCAGCCGGTGTACGTAGCGAGAGGTACTTGCAATTCCGGCAAGCGCACGCCTCCCAAGTCGTTACCATCGGCATCCGTTTGTGGAACCAAAACGGAAAATGTTTTTCCAACTTTGGGAGGCTCGTTGGAAATGATTCCCGATCTCCACTGCGAACCGAAGTCGAGATGGTATGCCAAATTCATTTCATGAGGTGTATTCACGCCAGGAATTCTCGGGAATGTCCATTTGCTCAGAGGAACCAGGGTGCTGTCTGCAATTTTAGGATAGGTGTTCGGCGGTGGTGGCGTTCCGTCTTTCACCCACTGGTCCAGGTCGGTGATCAGCGCGCGCCAGAACCATTGGACGGGATTCGGATTGTGTCTTTGTTGCGCGGTGGAATCCGGCGAGCCAGTCGTGGCCTTCTGCGGCGGAAAAACGGCGGAAAAATGCTGTAACCCGGCGAGCAAATAGATGCGGGCATTTTCACCAGGCGCCGCGTCTTTCAAACCGTCGGTTGAAGTGTGAATCAGGGAGGCGGATCGGCCCCAGTATTCGTAGGAAGTATTGGTGAAGAAAATCTTTGGCGCCGTGTGCGACCTGCTCGCAGCATCGAGAAGGCCTGCGGTTTCACCAGTCTCCGGGTCGGCTTCGGGGAGGTCGGTGTAAGGAAACAGATCCGTCGGGAAGAAGATACTGGACAGGGGTTGCGCGTCACGCGAGGGCTGCGCGAAGCGATGATTGAAACTGCCTCGGCCGGCCCCAGCCACGTGCGCAATGACACCGTCCATGACCTGGCGGCCTTGCTCATCGGCGTTGAAGTCCTGGTAGAGGAAATGGCGGAGGAAGCGGCCACTCTGCGATATTCCCACCGCATAGACGCGGCGGACCGGAGCCGTGGCCTGGGAATCGTATTTAAGATAAGAAAGGAAATCGCGGACCGCAGCCAGCCCGGCACCTGCGACCGCGGGGTCTTTCGATTCATAGACGACCTCATAAATTTTGCCGGGCAAAAAACCGCCGTCCAAGTGAATGAAATGAGGATCGGCGACAAGCTGGCCCTCCGCGGAATGGGCAAAGCTCCACCGTCCGCGAGGGATTACCTGCCGCGGGCCATCCGGCGCGTCGCGCACGGTGAGGACGTTTTTCGGACTGGCAGGATCGTCGACCGGATAGCTTTTTCCTCCAGCGGGGCCCAGCAGGATATGTCCCAGAGGCATCTCGTCTCTTTTTTGGGATGGCGTGAAATCGGAACGCACCAGGCCGCGAATTTCTTTTCCTCCTGGATCATGAGCAACGGGAGCGGAGAGACGGAGATTTTGTCCTTGGTCCGCGACATCAAACTGCCAGCCGAGCCAGGCAATGGTGTAACCTTCGCGCAGCAGAAATCCGTCTCCGAATTCGTTGTTTGGGTCGGAAGTATTTCCGCCGTTCACCAGACGCAGAATTCCTTTTCCGCCGCGGTTCGAGACTTCGAACAGCACGGCGTTGTTTCCCTTGGCCATGTCCTTGGGTTTGAAGAGATAGAGGTCTGCCGAAAACTCGACTTCCCCTTGGGCGTTGCGCGGAGCTTTGTCCAGGTCCACGATCGGGCGGTTGTGAATGTTTTCTGGATTGACGGCAAAGTAGACGCGGCCGATGATCCTCTCGTAGGCGCCCGCCAGTCCGAAGGCGCGGCCATCTTGAAGGTCGGCGCGGGAAAGTATCTCCACGCGGGTGACATGGGCGTCAGCGGAAGAAGCAAAGAAAGCAATGAGGGTCAGGACCCAAGTCAAGCGCAGGCGTAGGGGACGCACGAGCCACCTCCGGAAGCGCCACAGCTTACTTTGATTGTTGTACCCGGACAAGAGAAAGCAGCACAGCCAGGAGTGGCTGCGCCACAAAGGCCGAAGAGTGGGCGCAGGGGAGAAGTGCAAGAGGAGGTCACGATATATCGTGCCCCTACAAAGAAATGGATAGGCGCCACAAGATCACTGCCCGCTGCTTGTCGGCCAGTTTGCGGGCGCAGTAGAATAGACGTTTGCACACCGAGGAGGGAATCCGCCATGGCCACTGCCGAACAGACAGTCCACGTTTCCGAGTTCACCAACGAGCCTTTTATTGATTTTAAGAAGCCGGAGAACCGCTCGCGGATGGAAGAGGCGTTGAAAAAGGTGAAGGCGGAATTCGGGCGCGAATACCCGATGTGGCTGAATGGGCTGAAGGTGACCACCGCGGAAAAGCGCACGTCCACGAACCCTTCACGCCCGTCGGAAATCATTGGCGTTTTTCAAAATGCCACGAAGGAGATGGCCAGGCAGGCGGTCGAGGACGCCCACAAATACTTTGACACCTGGAAGAGAGTCTCCGCGCAGGAGCGCGCCAAGTGTCTCTTCCGTGCGGCGAAGATCGTGCGCGAGCGCAAGTTCGAGCTGAACGCGCTGGTGTGCTACGAAGTGGGCAAGACATGGGTCGAAGCGGATGCGGACATTGCCGAAACGATCGACTTCCTGGAATTCTACGGCCGCGAAATGCTGCGATTGGGCGAGCCGCAAAAGCTGACGCCGATGCGCGGTGAGCGCAACTACCTTGTGTATATTCCGCTCGGCGTCGGCGTCATCATTCCGCCGTGGAATTTTCCCTGCGCGATCATGGCGGGAATGACTGTGGCATCGCTGGTTACGGGGAATACCGTGATCCTGAAGCCCGCGGCGGATTCACCGACCATCGCGGCAAGATTCATCGACATTCTGTATGAAGCCGGCATTCCGAAGGAAGCGGTGAACTTCATCACCGGGCCGGGCAGCGTGATTGGCGATGTACTCGTACAGCATCCGAGGACGCGGTACATTGGCTTCACCGGGTCGAAGGAAGTCGGGCTACGCATCAGCGAGCTTGCGGGCAAGGCCATGCCGGGGCAGATGTGGATCAAGCGCACCGTGTTGGAAATGGGCGGCAAGGACGGGATCGTGGTGGACGAAGAGGCCGATATCGACGCGGCGGTGGAAGGCACGGTGCAGGCGGCGTTCGGGTATCAAGGGCAGAAATGTTCGGCGTGCTCGCGCGCGATCGTCTCTGAAAAGATTTATGATACGTTCGTGAAGAAGCTAGTGGAACGCACAAAGAAAATCACGGTCGGGCCGAGCGACGATCCGAACAATTACATGGGCCCGGTCGTCAGCCAGTCGGCGATGAAAACGATTCTGGATTACATTGAAGTCGGAAAGAAGGAAGGAAAGCTGCTCACCGGCGGGAAACGCGCGGCAGGAGACGGCTACTTCATCGAACCGACGATTATTGTGGATGTCGATCCGAAGGCGCGGCTGGCCCAGGAGGAGGTGTTCGGCCCCGTGCTCGCGGTGATCAAGGCGAAAAATTACGACCAGGCGCTGGAAATTGCCAACAATACGGAATTTGGCTTGACCGGCGCGGTGTACTCGAAGAACCCGGAAAAAATCAAACAGGCCGAAGAAACGTTCCACGTCGGCAATCTTTATCTAAATCGGAAGTGCACCGGCGCGATGGTCGGCGCGCATCCGTTTGGCGGATTCAACATGTCGGGAACGGACTCGAAAGCCGGCGGGAAAGATTACTTGCTGCTGTTTATGCAGGGAAAGTCGATCGCTGAAAAAGTGAGCTAGGAGTTTTTGGCCGCGCTGGCATCGGCGCGCTGAGTGACCCACTTCAAGACGCGAAAAACGGGATAGCTCAACAACAGCATCCCTAGCGCCAGCGGCGCGTTTTTCTGGTCGGTGATGATCGACCCGATCAAAAAAAGCACGGAAGCTCCCAGCGCGATTCCGGTTGTCCAAGGGTAGCCCCACGCGCGGTACGGCCGCGACATCTGCGGCTCTCTCTTTCTCAGCGCGAAGAGGGAAAAATACGAAAGCGTATAGTTGGCGACAAAAAAGAAGGAAAGCATGGCAATTACGCGCTCGAAAGCGTGCCCGCTGAGGAACGAGATGAGGACAAAAAGCACGCCTACAATCGTGCTCAGAAGAAGCGATACCGTCGGTGTTCCCCCGGCATTCACCTGCGTGGCGCGGCGGAAAAACAATCCATCGCAGCTCATGGCGTAAAGAGTGCGCGTGCAGAAAAGTTGATTGGCGTTCAGACAGCTCAGCATGGAAACGACCATGATCGAGCGGATGAGGGGATCGCCGAATCTCCCGAACACACGGTCGGCGACGGTGCCAAGCACAAAGGTATTTCCGGCGATTTCCTTCATCGGTAGGATGTACAGGGCGATAAGATTCAGCAGCAGATAAATCCCCATGATGGAGAAGACGCTGCCGAAAATCGCGCGCGGAATATCCCGCCCAGCGTCGCGGACCTCCTCGCCAAAATAAATGATGCCGTCCCATCCGTCGACGGTGTAAATCACGGCCTGCAGACCGAGCATCATGGCAATGGCCAGGGACCATCCCGTTGGCAAGGGAAGCGATGACGAGCCGGATTGCACCGCAGCTTTGTGAGCCGGGCCACCAAGTAGAAAACAGGCGATCACCAAAATAAGGAAAGCGCCGGTCTTCATCGCTGCGGTAGAAAGTTGCGCGCCGCTGCCCCAGCGAATTCCGCGCCATTGCAAGACTCCAAATCCGCAGATGATGGCGAGGGAAATGATTTCTATTTTTTTGGCGCCGGCCAGAATGGGGAAGAGGTGCCCACTGTATTCACTGATGACGATGGCGACGGCGGCGGCGGTGCCGCAAGTAGAAAGCCAGTCGCTCCAACCCACGATGAATCCGGCGTAGTCGCCAAGCGCGCGGCGAGAGAAATTGTACTGGCCGCCGCTGCGGGGAATCGCCGCACCGAGTTCCGCCATGGAGGAAGCGCCGGAAAATGCATAGAGTCCGCCGAGGAGCCAAACTGCGAGAAACATCCACGCGTTGGGGAGAAGCTTGGCGACGTCGCCGGGGGTTCGAACGATGCCGGCGGCGATGGTGTTTCCGACCGCCGCGGCCATGCCGAACCACATGCCGAGGACCTGGAGCAGGCGACCGCGGCCGGCCGCGGGGGAAGAGTTCACTAGGGAAGAGGGTTCCGATGTAGCAGACAATGTGAGGTCTCGAGGGATCCGTGAAATGCAGCCATCATATCCGGGGGATGAGAAAATGCAAGCCGGAATTGGCGGGGAGAAAGAGTTATCAGTGATTATCAGTTTTCAGTTTTCAGTGAGAGTCGAAGAAAATCTGTCTGGGGGGCGCCGTTGGCTTCGTTCGAAATGCAAAGTGGAGTGGCAGAATTGTTGACGGCAGCGAGCGTGGAACGAATCCGGAATCCAACTCCGGACCCCCCGTCAATGTCTATCTGGGAGTGCCAACGAAGTTCCATTTGCCCCAGGCGAAAGATTCGTGCACCGGTAGAAAATGAGTCCGGGCAATTTTCTTGATGAGTTCGGGCTGGCCCAGCCATTGGTCGTAGGTGCGGAGTTCGTACTCGATCATGGTAGCGAACGCGTCCATCTTGCTGGAAATGCGGCGGACCGGAGAGATTTCGGAAATAAAGTGCACGAAGGTCAGGAAGGAAGTGCGCCACGGCTCGACAAACATGACGCGGCCGTTTGTTCGAAGTGCACGCTGCATTTCCGAAAAAGTTTGGTCGAGATCGTCCGGCAAAGCGGGGAGATGATGCAAGCCGCCCTGGACGATGAGGACGTCCTTGCTGCGATCGGGGAAGGGAAGCCGCCGGCAATCGGCGACCGTGCACTTCGCAGAGCCTTTGAATTGCGCAAGCAGCCGGGGGGACAGGTCCACGCCTTCGAGCCGGGTGAAGCCGAGCCGCTGCAGGGCGACTAACCCGTTTCCGCGGCCGCAAAAGAGTTCGACAATTTCAGCGTCGCGCGGCCATTGAGGAGCGCCCAGCCGGGTGAGGCGCCTGACAAACTTTCGAATCTCCTCTTCCGGTGATTCGAAACGCAGGTACGCGGTTTCCCAGGGATTCAGGGATAGCTGGTCTTGCGTTTGCGGATTTGTTTCGTTTTCTGGCGTTTCTGCTGGTGATGGCGGCATCTTCGATGGGCGGAAGAGAGAATCAACGAAGGTTCCCATAGATCGCCGGTCAATATCAAGGCAAGGGTCAAGGCGCTGGTCAAGGAACGAGGCCCGCGGGTAAGGGGTAATCAGTTTTCCGTTAGCCGTTTACGCACCGAAGTGGCGGCGAATTGAGAAAAACTGGGTCGTTTACCCCAGGTAATTCGTAAAGGAAAAGATTTTCCCGAGTGAACTCGTGCGACGGCCATCCTATGAATCGCGCGGGTAGTGTTTCCGAGCGTGGGACAGAGGGGCGCTGTAAGTGACGCCAAAAACAAAAGAGTTGCGCGTTTGTTTTCCGGAGAGAGTCCCCGTGACTCGACCGCAATCGGCTTGCCTGCAAAGCGCGAGACGCGCCACTTTTGTCAGCGTGGCTCGGCCGGTGCCGCTTAGCTGCCTGCGCACGTTCGGGCGCGATCAAGCAGCAGCTCGCGCTCGCGGGCGTTGCGCGTGAGCGCTGCCGCGCGCTCGAACTCTGCGCGGGCTTCGTCGAAGCGACTGAGCTTTTTCAGGAGGTCGCCGCGCACGCTCGGCAAGAGGTGGTAGCTCCTGAGTGATGGCTCCGCGGTCAGCCCATCCACGAGTTCGAGGCCCGCCGCTGGACCGAAAGCCATTGCGACTGCAACCGCCCGATTCAACTCCACGACGGGGGATGGTGCAAGCTGGGCAAGCGCCTCGTAGAGCGCCACGATGCGTGCCCAGTCCGTTTCCTCCGGGGAAAGCGCTCGCGCGTGACAAGCGGCGATGGCAGCCTGGAGTGCATACGGACCCCGCAGGCCACCGAGCTTTTCAGCGCGATCGAGCGCGGCGAAACCACGACGAATTAGGAGTTGGTCCCAGTGCGCGCGGTTTTGGTCGAGCAGCAGGATTGGCTCTCCCGACGAGCTCACGCGCGCCCTGGAGCGCGACGCCTGGATCTCCATGAGCGCGACCAGGCCGTGAACCTCCGGCTCCTGCGAAGCGAGCTCGGCCAGGATACGGCCGAGACGCAGCGCCTCCTCGCAGAGTGCAGGCCGCATCCAGTCGCCACCGGAGGTCGCCGAGTATCCTTCGTTGAAGACGAGGTAGATGACCTCGAGCACCGAGGACAGACGGGCGGCGAGCTCACCGCCGCGGGGGACCTCGAAAGGGACGTGCGCTTCAGTCAGAGTCCGCTTGGCCCGGACGATTCGCTGGGCGATGGTCGGCTCCGGGACGAGGAATGCACGCGCGATCTCCTCGGTCGTCAGGCCTCCGAGCAAGCGTAGCGTGAGCGCAACGCGCGCCTCGGTGGAGAGAACCGGATGGCAGGATGTGAACACGAGGCGCAGCAGGTCGTCGCCGATGTCATCGTCGAGCGCGGCGTAGAAATCCGGCACAGCCAGCTCCTGCTGGGCTTGCAGTTCGCGACCAAGCTCCGCGTGCTTGCGCTCGAGCCGTTTGTTTCGGCGGAACGTGTCGATGGCACGGTGCTTCGCGGCGGCCATGAGCCAAGCGCCCGGGTTGTCCGGGATGCCCGATTCCGGCCACTGCTGGAGTGCGGCGACGAGAGCGTCCTGCGCGAGCTCCTCGGCAAGACCGACATCGCGCACGATCCGAGCGAGACCGGCGATGATCTTGGCCGACTCAATCCTCCAGACCGCATCGATGGCGCGATGTGTATCGGTAGCCGTCACAGCTTCCCATCACACCATCTTCGATTCGCCCGCGCAAGCCTGGGCGCACGGCACTCCATGTTCGCGGACATTCGTACGCGCGAGAACTCCTATGCTTTGGGAGCGAAGTCTTCCGGCCCGAAGATCTGGCGAATTTCGGTCTCGCCTTCCCAGCCCGGCCAGTGTTTCTTGTGAAGTTCCATGAAGCGCGTCGCCCCTTCGATCGCTTCTTCTTTCGACTTCAACTCAAAGACCGCATACCCGCCCACGACTTCCTTGGCCTCGGTAAAAGGCCCGTCGACCGTAGTTACCTGCCCTCGAGAGAGGCGCACGCGCGAGCTCGCCGCCGTTGGCGAAAGCCCGCCGCTGTCGCGGATCGTGCCAGCCTTGACTGCCTCTTCGGCGAGCTTTGCCATGGCGTCCATGAGTTCCTTGGGCGGAGCGCCCTTGTTCTCAGCGGACTTGACCAGCATCATGAATCGCATCGTCATATCTCCTTTAGTTTCGTGTTGGCAGCTGGGCCTTCCGAACAGTTTCAACCGGCGGAACGCGGCCCCCATTTAGACGTCGAACCAGGACCTGGGAAATCGACACTCGCGACAACAATTTGTCTATCGCGCGGCTAGGCACTTGCGGCCACATCGGCGCAAGTATCCTGGCCCGCTCCGAATAGCTGGCGAAGCTCGCATTCACCATCACCGGCTACCTGGAGGAAATTCTTGGCCAATTTAATAGCCTCCTCCTTGGAGTTGGCCTCAAGAATAGCGAGGCCGCCAACTACTTCTTTCGCTTCGGTAAAAGGCCCGTCGCTGACAGTCAGCTTCCCACCGGAGCTGCGAACGCGCGCGCCAAGCGCGCTTGGCAGGCACCCTTCGGTGGCGAGCAGCCAGCCGGCCTTCATGCCCTCCTCGACCAGCTTGCCCATCTTCGCCATTTCCTCTTGCGAGGGAGGAGCGTTCCTCTCAACAGTCTTGTAGATACTCAGGAATCGCATGGTGATCTCTCTTCTACTCGTATTGTAGAGTTCGGCGCTCGATTGCCGGTTGCTCATGAGCGGGTCTGAATTTCCGCTCTATGGTACGACGTATGACGCTCCGCGAAATCGACATGGCCACTCCATCATTTTTGGCCGCAGCGGATCGGGAACTGTCGAATGCGTGTTTGACGAAATCAACACACTGCATTCCCGCCTCACTTGGATACCGGCCCGGGCGCGTCGAGCTCCCGGCGGCGGAGATTGCGATGAAACTTCTTCTCGGCATCACGGTTATGTCTCCTTCTACCTACACGTCGAACGAGGGGCGTCGAAATCGACGGGTTCAGAAACTTATTTTCGCCCGGTGCAAGCCTGAGGCCTGTCGCGGCTACGGTCTCTTGGCGGCTGCCTGGGAACGCAGGCGCTCTTCCTGCGTCTTGAGCTCGGGAGTAAGCTCGGAACCGAAGTCCTCTGCCTCGAACACCTGGCGAATCTCAATCTCGGCTTCCCCTTCATGAGGACAGGGGCAGCGTTTGACCCACTCGATTGCCTCTTCCATCGATCTCACCTGCCACAGCCAGAAGCCGGCGATCAACTCCTTGGTCTCGGTGAAGGGCCCGTCGACGATAGTCCGTTTCTCTCCCGAGAACCGGACGCGCTTGCCCTTCGAACTGGCGTGGAGCCCCTCGGCGGCGAGCAGCACGCCAGCTTTCACCAGCTCTTCGTTGAACTTCCCCATATCGGCAAGGAGCTTCTGCTTAGGCATAACGCCCGCCTCCGAGTCCTTGTTGGCCTTGACGATCACCATGAATCGCATTGTTAAGTCTCCTTTTGAGTTCGGGTTGAGAGCTGGGTTTCCTGACGGCCTCGACCGGGTGAAGCGGACCTCTTCTCTAACGTCGAACGACGGGCAGTGAGATCGACAGGTACGGTATCTTTTTTGGAAGTATTTGTTAAGGGTTCGCGAACCATTACCCCGCATAGTAGGTCGCCTACCATGCCTAGCCAGCTATAACGCAAAGCAGCGGCCAGATGGATGCCCCAATTTGTAGTACATACTGTAAGAACCTTGAATCCTCACAAAGACACGCCGGAGCAGATTGCCACGCTACCAGGAGGACCGGGCGCAAAACCTCTAACGCTATCCATGCTGCCTTGTTGAAAAGACTGCATCCTTGTGCCAGCACATCGAGAGTGGCAAGTACGAATCCGACGATGGCGACTTCCACGATTGGTTTGCTGTTCCGAAAGTATTTGAACTGGTCCTTCATCTCCGTCTCTGTGCCACGCCTTTTCTTGGCTCTACCTAGACGTCGAACCAGGAGCCACGAGATCGACAGGCTCAGTATTTTATTGGGGACGTGTTTTTCACGCGTTACCAGTGTTTTGACCTTTTCCGCGGCACGGTTGTCTCGTGGACGAATGGTCGGCTGCTCTTCAGAAAACAAGCGCGTAAATCGTTTGTTTTCTGTCACCATTTACCGCGGCCAGCTGTCCCCTGCACGCCGCAGGCAGGAGTTTCCAGAAGATACGCGAGTGAAATGTTTGAAAGAGCGCGATATGATGTTGCCGCCGATGGGCACAGTGCTAACTTCCGAAGGGACGCAGCCGGTCAGACGCGGCGTGTCGCCAACCGTCGAAGTGTCCGTGGTCATTCCCTGCCTGAATGAAGCGAGCTCGCTGGCCTATTGCGTGGACAAAGCCATGAAGGCGTTCCAGGCGGCGGGGCTGTCCGGGGAAGTAGTCGTCGCGGACAACGGCTCGACGGACGATTCGATTCGAATCGCGGAAGAGCGCGGAGCGCGGGTGATTCGAGTGGCGGAGCGCGGCTACGGCGCTGCGCTGCGCGCGGGCATCGCCGGCACCCGCGGCCCTTTCATCATCATGGGGGATGCCGACGACAGCTACGACTTCAGCGACGTGCCGCGATTCGTGGAAAAACTGCGCGAAGGCAATGACATGGTGATGGGCAACCGGTTCCGGGGCGAAATCAAACCAGGGGCCATGCCCCCACTCCACAAATACTTCGGCAATCCCGGTCTCACTGCTTTGCTCAATACACTTTTTCATGTTCACATCGGGGACAGCTACTGCGGGATGCGGGGATTCACCCGCAGTCTGTACGACCGCCTGGACCTGCGAAGTTCGGGGATGGAATTTGCGCTCGAGATGGTCATCAAATCAGCGCAAATCGGGGCGCGCATCGCGGAGATTCCCATCATTTTGTGGCCCGACAAGCGGGGTCGCGCGCCGCATCTCCGCAGCTTTCGCGACGGTTGGCGTAGCATCCGGTTCATGCTGCTCTACGCGCCGAACTGGCTATTCTTGCTGCCGGGCGCCGCGCTCGTGCTGGCTGGACTCTTTCTCGTGTTTTGGCTGCTGCCGGGACCGCGCCACATTTCTCCCCACGTGGGGCTCGACCTTCACACCATGATTTTCGGCGTTATCTTTACCCTTCTTGGAGCGCAGATTCTCTCGATCGGGGCATTCGCGAAAGTATTCAGCTATGCGGAGCGCTTTGACCGCCGTTCCGTATCTTTGCGACGTGTTCTGAAGCGCGTCACTCTGGAGACGGGTTTGCTTTTCGGCGGCGGGCTGTTTCTCATGGGATTCGCAGGGTGCGCTTGGGTCACCTGGAAGTGGGCCGCGAGCGGCTTCGGCGAGCTCCATGAAGTCCGCCAAGTTCTCTCCTGGTCGATGTGGCTTTTTCTCGGATTGCAGGTGATTTTCGCCTCTTTCTTTCTTAGCATGCTGGGCATCAGCCGCGAGACGTTTATTGGTGATTACGACCTGAAATAATCTTGAATTCCGAGGTTGAGGCTCGAAGCGCGCGAGTGACTGGTGACTCGTGCAAAACACGTTCCAATGAAACGCATTGGGGCGTGGATTCAGCGCCGCGACTGCTGAGCAGGCGGTGGCTGTGGCGCTTGGTAGGGAATCAATTCCATATTGTCGATATCGGGATCGACGAGCCAGATCTGGCGATCCTTGAAATAAGCGAAGAGCTGTGCATTCTGGGCGGGATCGAGTTCGCGGGCCCAAAGAACCTTGGCGGTGTCGATCTCCGCTCCGTTGTACACCCACTCGTCGTGCAGATTGTGATTGTTTTCGTAGCGCACCATGATCAGGTGCTTGCCGGGGATCCCTGAAAGCTTTTCCCCGATGACTGTGCGGCTGGGGTCGCCCTTGCAGGTCCATTCCAATTGGTCGCAGAGATGGCGCGACACAGAGAAATGAGCATCGATTGCGAGAAGATAAATGATGGCCCAGGAAAGCGCGAGGCCGATGAGGCGCGCGCCTAGACGGATGGTGCGCAGGTGGCGAATGGCCTGGACGAGGAGCAGAAAAATCACACACGTCAGCGACGCGGCGTAGTGGGGCATCGACCAGATCAATACCAGGAATCCGGCTGCCCCAGGCAGACAAATCAGAATCGGCAAGCGCATCTTGCGATCGAAAAAAACGAACGGCAGGCCAGGCAAAAGAAGGATGGCGCCCCACCAAAAGTAGGTGCTGCCGCTGCGCGTCAGTTTTTCAACGGAAACCTTTCGAACGTCCCGCCAGGTGTTTTGATAATCCTCGCGTTCCCAACTGTTGTAGAAATCTTTGAACGGCTGGTTGTGATATTCAAGCGGTTCCTTGGGATGGTCCCACAAGAACAACCCCGTCGTTCGATAGGTCCGCGTGTTCAAAGTATGCGGGAAAAGGAAGGCGTGTCCGGTCAGCCGCCAGTTGTAGTAGCCAATGAAGCCAATGGCCAGCGTGAGAACAGCGGCCAGTGGCGTGAAGATCCGGACGATGCGCGTTCGCGGCGTCACGGTGGATTTTGTTTTTCCTGCAAGCCACCAGAGGAACCAGCCCGCCACCGGGATGCAGAAAAGCAATCCCTCATAGGGCCGGGTGTTGGCCAGAATGGCGATCCCCAGGGCGAGCAGGAAAGCATCGCGGGTGCGCGCGCGGCGCACAATTCGCGAGATCGCACCCAGCACCAGCGCGCCACCGGTGGCTGCGACTGCTCCACCCCAGTAGCTGTTGATCCAATAGCTGGCAATTCCGAATTTCAACGCAACCAGCACGCCGCCGAGAAGTGCCCACCTTGCCGGAAGCCAGGCCTGCAACATCCAAAGAATCGCGGCGCACATCGCGGCAACGCTCAAGAGCACGCCGATCCATGGATGTCCAAGCAATTGACCGAGCGCCAGGACGGCCCCTTGCCCTGGCGGATACTTCGATGAATAAGTCGGAAACCAATTCACGTGAAACGATTCGAAGCTCATCCACATGGGATGAGGCGGATTGGCGAGACGGCCGTGGGCCAGCGTGTCACCAAGCAACAAGTAGCTGTACTCATCATGGATTCCCGGAACGGGCACCGGCAACTGCGCCAGAAGAGCAAGCCGGACGCCGATGACGATGAAGAAAAGGGCGACGACCGCCAGCGTCTTGCGCTCCGCCAAACGGGAAAGAAGGGACTCGATGGTGTGGAACACTCTTGGCGTCAGGCGCGGCAGAAAAATTGCAAGAAGCGAGAAGTAAAAAGCGATTCGAAGGACCACGCGGAGCGCGTGAGGCACGCGCATCAACAGAATGTCAATGAAGTCGCTCATCTAGGGTGCGAGTTTTCTGCTTTGGATTGTGGCACGTACGGGGCTGAGTAGAAAGATAGATACTTTGCGCCTCCACAATTGAACTCTAGTCCGCATTCCTCTATTGTGGCTGGAGTACACAGGCAGTGTCGGTGGTTCGGTGTACAACGTTTTGCAGCGAGGCGTGGAAATGTTTCTCTATTGGTTGCTATTGGTCGTTGTTTTCGGTTACCCGCAGCAGGAGAGTGCTAAGACCGAGGAGCAGGCTGCCGCGCAGCGGCAAGCCAGCCTCCACGACGAGCGATACCGCCAACAAGCCATTCGAACGAACGAGCTGGCTGCCCACATCAACTCTGAGGCCGACGCGCGCGCATTCGTTGATGCGGTCGCGGACATGTTCACTGACAGCCTGCCCCCTTCGTGGGCCACCCGCGGGATTCGGGAACGAATCGCACACGCTGAATTTGAGGCCGTTTCCGATCCGTTACGGCAGATTCCCGAACAGCGGATTGCCGATGTGTGGAACAACTACGTTCGAGAAATCGGTGCTTCGGAAGAGGCGGTTGTTACCGTGGCGGAGATTCACGGCATACGCGACGCGGCGTTTGCGGTTGGGCAGGTGATGTGGACGCGGGGAACGAATCAGAGCGCGTGGACGATGCCGAATTATTTCGCCGTTGGCGAGGACGGCAAAGTGGCGGAGGGGTGCCGTGCGGTGGAGGCGCTTCGCGTTATCTATGACCTGGATGGCATGTTCGACAATCTAGGAAGCGCACGCGAACGGCTGCGGAAAGGCGTTGTTGCTTCCGATGCGATCAAGAAGAGCCTGGAAAATACGAGTACAACCCAAAAGACGACCGCCCGGCTGGTGGTGCGGATAGACACCAATCCGCTTCGGCCCGCCGAATACAAGTACGTGCACGAGCATGGGGCGGATCACCTCATCCAACTCGTGGTGATACTCGCTGAGGAGCTGTTTCCCGGGAACCAACAAGCCAGTTCAAAGGCCCCGCAGAGGGGCTCACCGATACAGAGTAACTGATTGCAGCGGTCAAGCTGTAGCGTTCAGGGAATAGTCTGAGATATAGAGAGGGCTTCAAGCAGCCAGGGCAGGCCGCAGGCTGTTGAGAAAACATTTTGGCGAAGTGGATATACCCTGCTGCGAGTGATTACCGCTCGATCTCGATTTCGGTGGTGCGGTTGGGGTCCTGGGCGGCCGGCTTGCTGGCAGCAGGCCGGTCAGGACGCGCATCGAGGAAATCGGCCATTTCCAGACGCAAATTTCCAGCATTAGTTGAATAGGATATTCCGGTTTCGAAATCGACGATGCCCGCGCGAATGAGCCTGTCAATCTCGCCATCGAAGTACTGCATGCCTTCGGTGCTGCCATCGCGCATGGCATCGAGAAGTGACTTGCCTTCACTTTCTCCTTTTTCAACGTACTCCCGCGTGCGCATCGTGGACTTGAGAATTTCCACGGCGGCGATGCGCCCCTTTCCGTCCTTTTTAGGAAGGAGACGCTGGGAAACAATGTAGCGGAAGGCTTTCGAGAGGCGCGTGCGAATGCTCTGCTGGTCGGCCATGGGGAAAACACCAACGATGCGCTCCACGGTTTTCGATGCATCAATGGTATGCAACGTGGACATCACCAGGTGGCCCGTTTCCGAAGCTTCCAGGGCGATCTCAATCGTTTCCCGGTCACGCATTTCGCCGACGAGAATGACTTTCGGGGCCTGCCGGAGCGCCGCGCGCAATGCCAGCGCAAAGGTCGGAGTGTCTGAGTGCAGTTCGCGCTGGTGGATCGTCGCTTTCTTGTGACGATGAAGAAACTCGATGGGGTCTTCAATCGTGAGGATGTGGTAGGCCTTCTCCTCGTTCATTCTGTCGAGTATGGCTGCGAGAGTGGAAGATTTCCCGGAACCGGTGGGACCCGTCACAAGCACGATGCCGTTGCGCAGATCCACAATTTCCTTCAATGCCTCCGGCAGATTCAGCTCCTCGAATCCGGGAATTTTGTCCGGAACGACGCGCATCACGATGGCACAGCTTCCGCGCTGCTTGAAGATATTCACGCGGAAGCGCCCCACGCCGGGGATTCCGTAGGAAAGATCTGCTGAGCCATCCTCTTCGAGCTTGCGGATTGGCGTCTCGTTTTTCCCCATGATGTCGTTGGCAATAGAGCGCGTGTCCTGCGAACTGAGACACTCCAGTCCTTTAAATTTGAGCTCCGTGAGCTGGCCGCTGACCTCGATTTGAGGAGCGCGGCCCGGCGAGAAAATCAGGTCGCTGACGTGCGAGCTGGACTTCAGCATGGCGGCGACGAGCTGGGCGGTGTGAATGGTCCTTTGCGGTGCGGGTGCCGATGTCGGCGCCGGCACTTGCGCGTTCAGTGGCGGCGCGGTTTCGGTAGGTGTCCCCATGAATTAACTTGTGTCCTTGCGAGGCCCGAGAAACGGGGGGCGAATCGCGTGAACAGCAGCTAAAATGCCTTTCTTCGTGACTCTCGTATTGTAGGCGAACTGCTACCTGCGGCCAGGGATGGCTTCACCTGCAATTTCTTGAGGGTAACTATCCGGATTGGCAGATTGCGCGGGACAAGAAACACGCCCGCCACCAGGGGGTGTGATGGCGGCCGCGATACATTCTCGAACTACCTGAGGTTCCGTTCGAAGTGGGAGACTATGGTTTGGAAGCGCCATCGATGAAGCTGGCGATGTTGGCCTTGAGCTTGACGAGATCCTCATCGCGGAGATACATCATGTGTCCCGCGTCGTAGTATTGCAGGCGAATGTTCTTCTGGAGTTTGTCGGGCAATCCGAGATGCTCCATGGTGTATTCGGTGGCGTAGAACGGTGTGGCCAAATCGTAAAGTCCGTTCTCCACTTCAATCTTCAGATGCGGATTGGTGAGCATGGCCTGAATCAGGTCGCCTTCCACGTTGGGTGAACCGGGGAAACCGAAGTTGTCGCCGGCGCCACGATGCTTCCAATCCCAATTGTTTCCGGCCTCGTCTGACCCGGTGTGATAGACCTTGTCTTGCCCGAATTTCAGCTCATCGCGCACGTAAGTGTTAAATGCGGCAGTGAACGGCCCGGTGATGGAAGTGTCCTGCGGATCGTACTCCGCATATTCCCCGAGCAAATCGTAGCTCCAGCCGGAGAACCGCGCGTCAAGGCGTCCAGTGGTCAAGCCGCGGCTGCGCTGGAGTTCCTTCATGAACTGCGGGAGGTTGACGCGCAGGTTGGCTTTGACGAGGTAGTCTTCGCCGAGGCCGGTGAAGCGGGAAATCTTTTTCGCGACGGCAGCTTTTTCGGCTTCGCCCAGCTTGGAGCCTTTCATGAGAGCATCGGCATAATCCGACTGCGCGTATTTGCGAGCTTCGTCGAGAAAGGAATTCAAGTTGTCGGGGCGATCCTTCAGGACTTTGTGGTACCAGGCAGTGGCGGCATAACTAGGCAAGTAAAAAATGTACGGCATGTCTTCGCCGGCATTAAAGGAAATAGTTCCGAGGTTCAGCACGGAAGAGATCAGCACGATCCCGTTGAAGTACAGGCCGTCGTGCGATTGCAGGTAATTCGAAAGCGCGGCGGAGCGGAAAGTCCCGTAG